>Ga0209168_10002784_pt1 | contig 12429 bp, 10 predicted proteins | sample Coa_R1_FD_187156 | JGI IMG/M metagenome (GOLD analysis project Ga0209168, IMG submission 187156) | Surface soil microbial communities from Centralia Pennsylvania, which are recovering from an underground coalmine fire - Coalmine... | ecosystem: Environmental > Terrestrial > Soil > Unclassified ... | reverse complement strand
AAGGATGTCGAGCAGCGCCAGAACGCGGGCGAGGGGTTTGGCCATGCCAGCAAACTTTCCAGACATAGTGGACGGATACTGTCCAGTATTCCATCTAGCGTCGAGGCATGACCACGACGCGAAGCAGCAGCACCTCCCGTGCCCTCGACAGCACTGCGCTGAAAGAGATCGCCGCGCCCGTCTAGCCGTATGGGCCCTGATTTCGCCACACCAACACCACCCTCAGCAGCGAAAGGAACTGTCATGGACTTCGTCTCAGTCCGAGTCATCACCCACGACGTCGAACGCCTCGCGACCTTCTGGGAGCAGTTGACCGGCCTGCCCGTCACCCGGCCCGTCCCGGTCTTCGCCGAACTCCGGACGCCGACCGGGACCATCGCCATCGGTGGCCCCGCGACCGTCGCGATGCTCGGCGACGTCGGCCCGGTGCCCGGCCAGAACCCCTCTGTCTTCGTCGAACTGCGCGTCGACGACGTCGACGCGACCTGGGAGCGAATCAAGGGCCTCGCCCCCCAGATCATCCCCGAGATCGTCCTGGGGCCGACGGACATGCCGTGGGGCAACCGCTCGGTAATCCTGCGCGACCCCGACGGCGGACTGGTCAACCTCTTCACCCCCGTCACGCCGGGGGCGAAGGCAAAATACGGCCTCTGACCGATCCCTGGTGGGTGCCGCCACCACGGTCGGCACCCACCGACAGGCAACGCGTTGTGGCGAGGAGCAAGTCATCGCGCCAGCCAGAACGGCACAAGCCAGGCTTGCTGCCCGCAACTCCGGCCCCGCGCCGGGACTATTCAAAATCAAGCAGCGCCACGACCCGCCCGGGCACCTGGGACGGTGACCTACGGGCTGAACATCCAGACCCGGTGCGTGTTCGCGCTTGATCTATGGGCTGACGGGCGAGGTAGCCAGGACGATCGTCAGCGCTGGCGCTGGTGAGTAGGGTCGAGGTAACCGGCAGCGTCGCGCAGGGACAGCGTTCCCGATGCGTTTGGATAGCGGGCGGACGGCCGGAAGACAGTACGACAGAAGGACTCTGGAGTTGACGGCAGAACAGAGTCGTTAGAGCGCGTCGGTTCCGGTTGCCGGGAGCGGACAGGAGCGGGCATGGCAGGCGCGGCGCAGGTGTCAGCGGGAAGGCAGGCGGGCCAGTCTGCTGTTCTCGCGCGGCGTGAGGCTCCGGGCCGGCCGTGGCGGGACCATGCCAGCACCCCCGGCCGGATCCGCTGGATGCTCGGCTGGCTGGTCGTGGGCACCCTGGCGTGGGGCGCGCTCGCTGCCTTCACCGTCAACCAGCACGCGTCGGCCGCGGGCGCCGTGGTCACCTCCGGTGAGCCGCTCGCCTACGACGCGCTGCAGGCGTGGCAGTCGCTGTCAGATGCCAACGACGAGGCGTCGGCCGCCATCCTGGCCGGGAGCCTGCCCCCGCAGGCCATCGTGGCCCGCTACCAGCATGACCTGGACGTGGCTCGCGGCGACATGGTGGATGCGGCCCGGCATGGCGGCCCCGCGGGCGACCTCAATGCCCTGTCGACCGGGCTGGGCAGGTACCAGGACGAAGTGTCGCGGGCGCTGGCGAACAACCAGCTGGGCTACCCCGTTGGCGCGGGGTACCTGCGGCAGGCCTCGGGCCTGATGACCGGCACCCTCCTCCCGGTCGCCCATGACCTCTACACCACCGAGGACGCCCGGCTCACGACCACGAGCGCGCAGGCCACGGGGCTTCCGCTCATCGTGGTCACCATCGTGGCCGGGATCGCCCTGGGCTTGGCGTACTGGCGCTGCGGCCGGTGGCTGTACCGGCGCACCCACCGCGTCCTCAACGTCGGGCTGCTGCTGGCCGGGGTGGCGGGCACGCTGGCAGCGGCGTGGCTGGCCGGGGCCTTCCTGGCCGGGCGGGCCGACCTGCAGGCCGCCCAGTCGCAGGGGTCCACGCCGGCGCGGGCCCTCGCGGGTGCCGACATCGCGGTCCTGACGGCCCACTCCGATGAGGCGCTGACCCTCATCAACAACTCCGGCAACGACCAGAACGAGGCTGGCTTCCAGGCCCTGCGCAAGGCTCTCGGCCCTGGCCCTGGGACGCTGCTCACCATCGCCCAGCGGGCGGCTGAGGGCAGCCCCGGCGCGGCGCGGGCCGCCGCCGCGTCGCAGACCGCGCCCGCGTGGTTCGCGCAGCACCAGGTCGTCCGCGCCGACGACAACGGCGGCAACCCCGGCACGGCAGGCGGGGGCACCCATCAGGAGGCGGTGAGCCTGGTCGTCAGCGGCGCGGCGGGGAATGCGTTCCAGGTCCTGTCCGCTGACCTCAGCGAGGCGATCACGGCGGACAACGCGGCCTTCGCGGACCATGCGCGCAGCGGCCAGGGCGCCTTCACCGGCCTGGAGCCGGGTGTCATCGTGGCCACCCTGGTGATGGTGGCGGCCCTCGCGTGGGGCCTGTCCCGGCGGCTGGCGGAGTACCGGTGACCCGGGCCAGGCGCCAGGGGCGCGCGGTGACCACGCCCGGGGTGTCCTGCAGTACTAGCGGGGCACGGAGACTGACGGCCCTGCTCGCCGCGCTCGCCAGCACGGCCCTGCTCGCCGGCTGCACGGCTGCCAGCGCCGGCGATTCTGCCGGTGCCCCCGCAGCGACTGCCGCTGCGGCCGGCCAGGCGGGTGCCAGCCACGCGGCGGACACCGCGACGACGGCGCGCGCCGCGGCCGCCACGGGCACCTCCGGTGCTGCGGCCGGCTGCAACCCCTACGCGAGCCTGGCCCCGCAGGCGGGCGGGCCGGCCGTGACGGCCGGGTCGTGGGCCGCGAGGATCCGGGTGCGCGGCTACCTCATCGCGGGCGTCGACCAGACGACCTACCACTTCGGCTACCTGGACCCCCTCAACGGGCAGATCGAGGGACTCGACATCGACATGATCAAGGACGTCGCCGCGGCGATCTTCGGGCTTGGCCCGGGCAGCCCAGCCGTCGCGGCGCACATTCACTTCAAGGCGATCGATGACGCCCAGCGCATCCCCGACGTGCAGCAGGGCATCGTTGACATCGTCGCGCACACCATGACGGTCAACTGCGACCGGATGAAAGACGTCGACTTCTCCAGCATCTACTACGACGCCAAGCAGCGCGTCCTGGTCGACGCCCCCGCCGCCGGGGCCACCGCCCCGGACCTGGCCCGGCTCGGCGCGGCGCGCCAGAAGGTATGCGCGACCAGCCAGTCGGACTCGGTGGCCCAGATCAAGGCCGCCGGCGCGACCGCGGTCCAGGTGCCCTACTGGTCGGATTGCCTGGTGCTGCTGGAGGAGGGGCAGGTCGCGGGGATCTCCACCGATGACTCCATCCTCTACGGCATGCAAGCGCAGGACCCCGACACCGTCATAACTGGCCCCTCCCTGGAGGACGAGCCCTACGGGCTGGCGATCTCGAGGGCCCACCCGGACTTCGTCCGGTTCGTCAATGCCGTCCTCGCCGCCGACCGCGCCAACGGACAGTGGGCCAAGAGTTACCGCACCTGGGTTAGCGCCAGCGCCCCGCTCCCCACCTGGCCGATCGACTACGCGGGCTAAGGTCGCCGAGCCGTTCGCCCGCGCGGCGGCACCAGCCGCAACACCCAACCCCACGTTGACTCAACCGGTGAATCCCTGCGGGAAAGAACCTGTCTACGACATCTACCTCATCAAGTTATTTCCAGTCGACGATGTCGTCCATTCGTGCTGGGTAGCGCGCCTCACAGTAGCTCTGGTACAGCGACATGTGTTCGTGCATTAGTCGCTCAGCGCGCTTGGGATCATGTTTCTCAATCGCTCGCGCAATGGCGTCGTGCTGTTCTAGGACTAGCGTGCGATCCTCTGGAGGGTAGAGCACCGCTGTGACACGTACGGACCAGATGTTGTAAATCGAATCCGACACTAGCGCGAGTACCGGATTTCCTGACGCCTTCCCGACCGCTTGGTGGAAACTGCCAGTGGCGGACGCATACACCGGATCCTCGGCCCAGTTCTGGCCGGCGCCGTTAATCGCCGCGCGAACGATCTGTCCCGCGAGATCATCGGGTTGCTCACCCGCCTTCCGTGCCAGCAAGGCCTCGTACTCAGCGCGCGCCTCAAGCAGCTGACGATATGTGGCGCCGATTGACTGAAGGTGCAACGTCATCATCTGGCCGAAGTTGCGCGGATCTTGCGGGGCGACAACCGGCCCTCCCCCTGGGCCTGGCTTTATCCTGATCAGCCCATTGACTTCGAGGATCCGGAGCGCCTCCCGCAGCGATCCTCGGCCGATGCCGAATCGCTCAAGCATGGCGCTTTCGGGCGGCAAAGTGGCGCCTGGGCTCAGATGCTGTTCCTTGATATCCCTCAGAATTTGGCGCGCAACCGACTCCGCGATCTTCTCGGTGCGCTCGGCCACCTGGTCGTCACCTCCTGAGCGATCCGGCTAGTCCGCCCGGCATGGTCCAGTACCAGTCATATGGTAGTCATCAACTCGCGCCATGATCACTTGAACTTCACGCCGGCCTGGACCGCCGAGGCCTGCAAGGTCGCCGCGGCCTGGGCCGGCGTCGCCTGGCCCGCCGCCACTGTCGTCGCGGCCACCTGGATCGCCTGCTGCATCTGCGCGTTCAGCGGCGCCTCGCGCGGTTCGGTCACCTGGGATGTCTGATCGATGAGCTTGGAGATGACGGGCAGCTGCATGCCCGGATCCACCAGCTGGATCGAGTTCCAGTCCGGGCTGATCCCCCGCAGGGACGGGAAGTCGTTGAGGCCGTCGGCGACCAGCTGCTGCCCTTCCTTGGTGGTCGTCATCCAGGTCACGAACGTCAGGGCGGCGTTCCTGACCCGCGACTTGACGTTGACGGCCAGGCCGTAGTCCGACTCGCCGAAGTAGTAGCCGCCCTGGTGGCCCAGGCCGGCCATGTCCGGGAACGGGATGGGGATAGCCGTGAACGGCGTCGGGTTGCTTACCCCGGCGGCCGAGAGAGCGTCGAGCAGGCCCGAGCGCGTCGCGTTCGGCGTGTACCAGGTACCCATCTCGATCATGGCGTACTTCCCGGTCAGGAAGTCGTTGCTGGCGTCCGGGTACTGCTGGACGGCCAGGGCTCCTGGCTCCATGATCCCGTCAGTGAACAAGGACTTCCAGATCGCGAGGGTCTTGACGAAGGCCGGGTCCGTCCACTTCGTCTTACCCTCGGTCGCCTGGGTCCACGTGCCCGGAGAGACGCTGTCGGCGATCTCCTGCAGTGTGTCCTGACTGAAACCGAGGGACGCGACGCCCTGCACGAAGCAGCCCACCCCGTGGGCCTTGAAGACGGCGCAGTCAGAAACCCACTGGCTGAGCGTCGTCGGCGGCGCGACGCCGTACTTCTGGAACAGGTTCTCGTCGATCCACAGCGTTCCGGCGAAGATGGAGCCGATGGAGAGCGCGGCGAATTTCCCCGTACTCGTGCTCAGTGTGTTGATACCGCCCGCCGCGAGTTTCGACCTCCAGCCGGGTCCGAGCGTCCTTTCCACCGCCGGTTTCAGATCAAGCGCGAACACGCCCCAACTGGTTAGTTCCGGACCAGGTGTGACATCGAAGACGTCCGGTCCGAGGGCTGCGGCTGCCAGCCCGGGCCGCATGGCTGCCGCCACGCCGGTTACGGGAAGGAGCTTGTAGTTGACCTTGATGTGCGGGTAGACCTTGTTGAACGCGGCGATCGCGGCCTGGGCGGCCTGCGCGCTCGGGCTCCAGCCCCACCAGTTGACCGTTCCAGAGGTAGCCGAGCCGCCCGTGCTGGCCGGCGCCGCGCTGCTTGAACAGGCGGCGGCCGTAGCGGCGGTCATGCCCGCGGCGACCAGGGCCGTGAGGCGACGAAGGCGGCCTGTTCTCCCGGATCCGAGCATTGTTCTACTCCAGTCATGATGGCGGCCGGCCATTGCCGGGGCGCGGATCCGCCCGGGGACCGAAGGCTCGGATCCAAGCTGACGGCCAGGCGATTCCAGTGACAGTGCACCAACCAAGACCATAGCTTTCTGCGTCTTTCGAGCACAGGCAACGCATCTACCTGGATAAAGGCGCACCTTCACGCTATCTTCGCCGTACATAACCGGTCAAGTTTCAATTTGATATCCGAAACTTTCTGATCCGATCATCCGGCGCCTCACCTGCCAGGCGAGCCGGCCGGAGCCCTTATCCGCAGAGCCAGAAGGCGCGCATCCCAAGTCCCACCTCCCCTGACGCCGCGTTTCTCCGGCTCACTCCCGAGGTCCCGTGACGGCGTTTGTCGCGGGTCGCCCGCACGTCATGGACGGCGGCGGCCACATATGGCGCTCTGGCCCGGCACCCCCGTAGCCCTTGTGGAATTCGAAATTTTCGACAGAACGAACCAGGGTTTCCGATTAAAGAAGTACCAAATTGCTGCCCATGGCCCACGCGCGAAGTACCTGAACCCGCTCGTTTACTTGACATCGACTAAGGCCAGCGGTCTACTTGCGCCCAAGGAAAGTTTTCAAAGATCGACCTCGGCGACCTCGAAATTTTCGACGGCTATCGGTCAGAGAGGTGTGCACATGGCTGGATCACCGGGCAGACGGCGGCGGGCCAGCCTGCTCACGGCGGTTATCGCGGCGCTGGCCGCGGCCGGGACTCTGGCCGCGTGCGGCGGCGCCGGCGGCGGCTCCGCCGGGGGCGGCGGTTCCGCGACGTCGGGCAACATCACCTGGTGGGGCTGGACGCCCACGGTTCAGGGCGCGGCCACCTACATCAAGGCGTTCAACAAGGTCTACCCGAACATCCACATCACGTTCAAAGAGATCACCATCGCGGGGTACGACGCGGCCATGCGCCCGGCGCTAGCGGTCTCGGGTGTGGGGCCCGACATCTTCGGCATCGCGCCCGGTGCGGGTCTGGCCCTCTATGCCCCCGATGCGGTCAACCTGGAGCCCGCGATCGCGAAGGCGCTCGGCCCGGACTGGAAGGCCGAGCTCGCGCCCATCGGCCCGGCCGGCCTGACCACCGCGGCCGGGAAACTCGCCGCCCTGCCGATCGGGTCCACGTTCGCCGGGAACCTGTGGATCAACCAGGATCTCTTCACCAAGTACGGGCTGACCCCGCCGACCACCCTGGCCAGCTGGGCGCACGTCTGCTCGGTGTTCAAGCAGCACGGGATCGGCTGCTTCGTGCAGGGCGCGGGGCAGGTCGCGTTCAACCAGGACACCCTCCAGGAGATATCGGACAGCATCCAGCCCGGCGTCTGGACCCAGGCCTCCAGGGGACAGATCTCATGGGACAACCCGACCATCGTCCGGGCCCTCACGATCTGGAAGCAGATGTTCACCGACGGAATCATGGAGCCGGGCGCACTGGGTCTTCAGCAGTACCCGGACGCGAACAATGACTTCCTGTCCGGTAAGTACGCGATGGTCATGATGGGCACCTGGTACATGCAGTACGCCACGCAGGCGGGCATGCCGGCCGCGATCTCCGCCGCCGGGGTGGCCAACCCGAAGCCGTTCACCATGGTCGCCATCCCGTTCCCGAACGTCGCGGGCGGCTCGAACCCGGCCACCATGTTCGGCGACGCGGACTACGGGATCGCGGTCAACAGCAAGTCCGGCCACCAGGCCGCCGCTATCACGTTCGCGACCTGGCTGACCACCTCCACGGCCGGGCAGCAGGTAGTCGGGAACCTGCTGAACGACATTCCTTCGCTCAACGGCATACAACCCGACTGGTCGACGGTCACACTGGTCAACGGCTCGGTCCAGCAGCCCAACCTCCAGCAGCTCATCAAGAGCACGTCGACCAGCACCGAACCCCGGCTCTCGACCGTCAGCGCCAACCTGCAGCAGGCCATCGGCGTGGCCTCCACCACGGTGGCGGCCGGCTCGGCCACCCCCGCGCAGGCGGCGGCGACGCTCGAGCACACGATGAAGTCACAGTCTGCGTAACCACGCCAGACCGTAATCCTTAAGGCGGAAATGTGACAGCATCCCCTCAGGGCCTCAGCGTCCTGTTCATCGGCGGAACCGGCACGATCAGCGCCTCGTGCGTCCGGCAGTCGGCCGCCGCGGGCATGTCCGTGTACGTCCTGAACCGCGGGCAGAACGCCAAGCACCGCGCGCTCCCGGACTCGGTGACCTGGTTGCAAGCCGACATCACAGATGCTGACTCGGTGCGCAAAGCCCTCGGGGACCTGGAGTTCGGCGCGGTCGCGAACTTCCTGTCCTACAACGCGGCGGACGCGGCGCAGGCGGTCGGGATCTTCCGCGGCCGGACCCGCCAGTACCTGCACATCAGTACCGCGTCCCTGTACCGCAAGCCGGTACTCCAGTGGCCGATCGTCGAATCCAACCTGCGGCTGAACCCGTTCGTCAGCTACTCGCGGGACAAGATCGCGGCGGAAGACGAGCTGATGCGGGCCTGCGAGAAGACCGGGTTCCCGGTGACGATCGTGCGCCCGTCGCACACCTACGACGAGGCGTCGCCGCCGCTTCCCGGCGACTGGACGGTGATCGACCGGCTCGCCCGCGGAGCGGAGGTCGTCGCCCCCGGTGACGGGACCTCGCTGTGGACGCTGACCCACGCCGCCGACTTCGCCCTGGGCCTGGTCGGCCTGCTCGGCAACCCCCGCGCCGTCGGCGAGGTCTTCCACATCACCTCAGACGACGTCTACACCTGGGACCAGATCTACTCGATCGTGGCTGCTGCCCTGGGCGCCGAGCCGCGGATCGTGCACATCCCGTCCGAGCACATCCTGGCGGGCGCGCCGGACTGGTTCTGGTCCGAGCTGATCATCGGCGACCTCTCGCACAGCGCCGTCTTCGACAACTCAAAGATCCGCGGCTACGTGCCGGGCTTCGCCCCGCGGCTGACGTTTCACGCGGCCGTCGCGGACATGATCCGCTGGCGGGCCGAGCACCCGGAGAACTGCCGCCCCGCACCAGCCGTGGACGCGATCATCGACCGGCTGGTCGCCGGCTCCCGCTCGGCCCGGGAGGTGTTCGCTGGCCTCGGCTCCGCGGCCACGGCAACCAGGGCGCAGGACGGCTGAGCCGCGGAGCGCGGCGGTCCCGCGTCCGTCAGGCGCGGGACCGCTTGCGCGCCGCGGGCCGGGACAGCGCCTGGGTACTCGACCGTACGATCAGCGTGGTCGCCAGTTCCACCCGGTTCTGCAGGCCCATCGTGCCGCCGGCCAGCAGGGTCTTGGTCGCCAGGGTGGCCATCTCGGCCAGCGGCTGGCGCAGCGTGGTCAGCGGCGGCGAGACCCACTGCGCCATCGGGACGTCGTCGAAGCCGACGACGCTCAGGTCTTCCGGCAGCCGCAGGCCGTTCTGCCGGGCCGCCTCGTACACGCCCATCGCCTGCACATCGCTGGCCGCGAAGATCGCGGTGGGCCGGTCGGGCAGGCGCAGCAGTTCCAGCGCGGCGGCGAGCGCGGATTGGTAGTGAAAATCGCCGGTCTTGACCAGATCCGGGTCGAAGTCGATCTCGGCCCGTTCCAGCGCGGCCCGGTAGCCATCGAGCCGGGCCTGGCTGCACGGCACGGCGGGGCTGCCGGTAATCGTCGCGACCCGGCGGTGGCCGAGTCGGAGCAGGTGCTCGGTCGCGGCCAGGCCGCCTGCCCAGTTGGCAGCACCGATGGTCAGGACCTCGGGATCGGGCCGGCCGACCGGGTCCACGATGACCACCGGCACCTGCAGCGCGGCCAGGCGGTTGCGGTGCGGCGGAGACAACTCGGTGAGGACCAGGATGACGCCGTCGGTCCGGCTGGCGGCCAGGCTCTTGAGCCATAGATCCACGCCAGCGTCGTCGCTGACCGCCGTGACGGCGATCCGGGATTTGGCCGCCAGCGCGACCGCGCTCGCTCCGCTGATGATCTCGGCGGCCCACGGGCTCAGTTCGTGGCATAGCAGGTCAATGATCCGCGCGGGCTGCGTCTTGCGCCGGTAGCTGCGGGCGTATCCCATCTCGCCGAGCGCCGATTCCACCCGGGTCCGCGTCTCGGCCGCCACGTCGCCCCGGCCGTTGAGCACCTTCGATACCGTCGGCACAGACACTTCGGCCGCGGCGGCGATCGCCGCCATGGTGACCCGCTGCGGCGATGCCGTCATGACGACCCTTCCGCCCGCCTGGCGGCGTGCGCAGCTGTCCGCAATGGCATGGATCCGACCTTCGGGGAGAATCGCAAGTTGAGTCGATAGTAGCTGGCTCCCGACCTCGTCACGGGCGCGGAAACCATCGTGGCGGCCGGCCCTCCCCGCGTCGACATAGGCGCCTCCTGACCTGGCTTCGAAACTATCGGGTTAGCAGTACTTAATTTCAGTCGCCGGTTTACACAATACCGCCCGGAACGGCGTGCTCAACGCGGATGCTCACCTCCAGCCGCAGCGTATGCTCCACTCTGCCGGGTTCCTCCGAATAGTGGCCTAGACTCTCATTACCTCAGCTCCAGGCGCTTCGGGCGTTGACTTCCTGCCTCATGCCCGCCTACCGTCGAGGGATCGGCCACGTGGCCGGCGGATCATCTGAGAAACAGAAAGTTTCGAACACTCGTGCCCGAGGACAGCCAACGGAAGAGCCGATGACGACGGCAGAGATAGCGCCCGGCGCGGCCCGGTACGCGCAATACCCCAGCCTGCGCGGCCGGACCGCATTCATCACGGGCGGGGCCACCGGCATCGGGGCCGAGTTGGTCGCCCAGTTCGCCCGGCAGGGGGCGCGTGTCGGTTTCGTCGACATCCAGCAGGCGGCAGCCGCCGAACTGGCGGCCAGGCTCGCTGCCGAGCTGGACGCCGCGCCGTGGCACCGGGCCTGCGACGTGGGCGACGTACCGCGGCTGCAGGCCGCGATCGGTGCGTGCGCGGTCGCGCTGGGGCCCGTCGACGTGCTCGTCAACAACGCGGCAGACGACGAGCGCAGGCCGCTGGACGAGCTGACCGAGCAGTTCTGGGACGAGAAGTTCCGGGTAAACCTTCGCCCGATGGTCTTCGCCGCCCAAGCGGTCACGCCCGGGATGCGCGCGCAGCGGCGCGGCTCGATCATCAACCTGGGCTCGATCACCTGGCGCGCCGGCTTCGCCAACGTGGCCGCGTACGCGACCGCCAAGGCCGGGATCGAGGGGCTCACCCGGTCCCTGGCCCGGGATCTGGGGCCCGACGGTATCCGGGTGAACTGCCTGATCCCTGGCTGGACGATGACCGAGCGGCAGCTGGCCGACTGGGTGACACCCGAGGCCGAGCGGGAGATCGAACGCGCGCAGTGCCTGCCGGGCCGGGTCATGCCCGCCGACATCGCCCGGATGGCGCTGTGGCTCGCCGCGGACGACAGCCGGATGTGCACCGCCCAGACCTGGGTGGTCGACGGAGGGTGGACCTGACCCCAGAGAGGTGGACCTTATCCATGGCCAGGTCACTCATCCTGTCCGGCGGCAGTGAGTACCGCGACCCCTGGCACCCCTTCGCGGCGACGTCGGAGCGGCTCGCCGGGCTCCTGCGGGTGCTCGGGCACGAGGTAGCCGTCTCCGAGCTCGTCGCCGACCGCGTCGCCGATCTGCGAGGCTGGGACCTGGTCGTGGTGAACGCCGCAGCTGGCCCCGAATCAGATATGAGCGCCGCGGCCGCCGGGCTGCGGGCCGCGCTGGAGCGGGGAGTGGGCGTGCTTGCCGTCCATGTCGGCGCCTGTACGCTGCTGCGGCTCCCGGCGTGGGAATCGGTGACCGGCGCCGCCTGGATCAGCGGCCGGTCCACGCACCCCAAGGCAGGCCCGGGCCGGATCATCACCTATCCCGGACGGCACGCCATCTGCGCGCCAGTCACGGACTTCGACATCATCGACGAGCGCTACGTCCACCTGCGGACCGCGCCGGACGTCGTCCCGCTGGCCGCCCACGAGCACGAGGGAGCGCTGCACCCGGTGCTGTGGGCCCGCGTCCTCGGCCGGTCGCGTGTCGTCACCGACGTGCTCGGCCACGACGAGCGCTCCTACGAGAGCGCGGCCCACCGCGAGCTGATCTCCCGCTCCGCGCAGTGGCTGACAGAAGGCCTTTAACCCGTGAATCGGTGAGAGACCCCGGTGCCGCGGCTAGACGTGTCCCGTAGATCACCGGGCAGGTCGGCGGGGCCTTGCCCCATAACGGCGAGCATGTGCGGTCAGGCCACTGCGGGCACTCCTGCCCCACCTGGCCCCCCGGCACCACCTTCCCCGCCTCCGGTGGCCGGGCCAACGACATCGTTGCCACAACGACGCACACCGGACTCAATGGCAGGAAGTTAAGAGGGATGTGCCGGGTGGTGTAAGTGTTTGCGCGGGGCCCGGCGTGCCTGCGGTAGATGTGACGGAGCTCCCGCTAGAACGGGCGATTGCCTAGATCGTTCGTCCGGCGGGAGCTTCGTTGGCTGTTCATGGTGTCATGTCCGGGGGGTGGCTGTCACCGCGGGGGCGGGTGCTGTCCCGGGCCGGGATCGG
>Ga0209168_10002783_pt1 | contig 12429 bp, 10 predicted proteins | sample Coa_R1_FD_187156 | JGI IMG/M metagenome (GOLD analysis project Ga0209168, IMG submission 187156) | Surface soil microbial communities from Centralia Pennsylvania, which are recovering from an underground coalmine fire - Coalmine... | ecosystem: Environmental > Terrestrial > Soil > Unclassified ... | reverse complement strand
TCATGGCCTTCAAGGTTTTCAGGCGCTTGATCGATTTCTGCAGCGTCGACCAGTTGGTCAGCGTGCCGCCCAGCCAGCGGTGGTTCACGTAGAACATGCCGCAGCGGTTGGCTTCCTCGGCCACCGCTTCCTGCGCCTGGCGCTTGGTGCCCAGAAACAGAATGGTCTTGCCGCTGCCGCTCTGCTCGCTGACAAATCGCGCGGCTTCGCGGAACAATTTCAATGTTTTTTGCAAATCGATGATGTGGATTCCATTGCGTTCGCCGAAGATATACTCCTTCATCTTCGGATTCCATCTTCGGGTCTGGTGGCCGAAATGAACTCCAGCCTCCAGCAACTCTTTCATCGTTATTTCAACTGCCAAAGTGCCTCCTCAGGAGATAGATGTTTACGGGTTGGGAAAAGTGGCACAGGCTTCAGCCTGTGGGTGTTAGTCCGAACAAGAACTAAACCAGACAGCTGCTACCTGCACCATCTACCGAACCGAACATCCTATTGCCGGCTCCTTGCCGGCCGTGAATTTGTCCCGCCCGAAGGCGGGACAGAACCCATGAAAACCTAGCGCTTACTGAACTGGAAGCGCTTGCGGGCGCCCTTCTGCCCGTACTTCTTGCGTTCTTTCATGCGCGAATCGCGCGTCAGAAAGCCGTTCTTGCGCAGGCCCGCGCGCAGCTCCGGATTGAAAACAGCGAGAGCGCGCGAAAGGCCCATGCGCACAGCGCCGGACTGCCCGCCCACGCCGCCGCCGTTGACCGTGGCGGCAACGTCCACCGATCCGGACGTCTCCGTGAACTTCATAGGCTCGACCGCGCGGTTGCGCCAGGTCACGTTGCGAAAATATTCATCGGGCGTGCGGCCGTTGATGGTGATCTTGCCTGAGCCGAACGTCAGGAACACGCGCGCCACGGATTCCTTGCGGCGGCCGGTGCCATAGAATTTCTGTTTTGCGCCTTCGAGAGGCGGTGCGCTGGAACTCAACTTTCCTCCTAGCCTTCCCTGCAATTCCGATCAATGCCTGAGCCGCCCAACAACCACCAAGCAACCGCCCAGCGGCTGTCATTCTGAGCGCTCGCACCGAGGACTCGCGCCGAGGCGAAGCGAAGAATCTCTCTTCGACCTACCGTCGGGAGAAAGCAGATTCCTCGGCGAACAGCGCCTCGGAATAACAATTTACGGGTTTGATGTCACCGTAAAAAAGGGATTAAAGAGCAGCCGCTTGTGGTTTTTGCCCCGCGTGGCGCGCCAAACCCTTATCGTCCTTGTAAATCCGCAGCTTCTTGGCCCGCAGCGCCCGCAATTTATTTTTCGGGAGCATGCCCAGAACCGCCTCGCGCAGCATCCAGTCCACGCGATCGGGCCGCAAACGCTTGGCGGGAACTTCCTTCAATCCGCCGGGATACCCGCTGTGATGCCGGTAAACTTTTTGTTCCAACTTGTTCCCCGTCATGCGAATTTTGTCCGCGTTGATGACGATGACGTGATCTCCGCAATCCAGGTATGGAGTGTAATTGGCCTTATCCTTGCCGATCAGGATTCGCGCAACGCGCGTGGCCACACGGCCCAAAACCTGTCCCGAGGCGTCCACCACAAACCATCCGCCGCCCTGTTCGATCGTTTCCGTGTCCCGTCCCCGGGGTACGTACGTACGCATGAGTTCAGTCACACCTTTCCATGAATAGTCAAACGTAGACAATATCGGGTATGGGTGCATTTGTCAATGAAAGGTACCTGTGTCGAACCAACCTAACTCCAAACCATCAGGTTGAATTGAACCAATCGAACTTCCATTTCGCGTTTAGAAAGTCCAATAGGAGGTCCGACCTTTAGGTCGGACAACAGATCCACACAAGCGGATGCCTTTAGGCCCTGAAACTTCAGGGGCTAAAGCCCTCGTGTCGAGGGGTACCGAACGTCGGGGCTGAAAGCCCCGACCTCCAACGACCGGAACTCGCGTCGCCAGATCGGCGCTGGACTCCGGGTACTCCCTGTGATACTCAGGCGTGATCACAAGTATCCCGAGCAAAATTTTCCCCGGCATTGTGGAGGAACTATGAAACTTAACGGGCTGCGACAACTTCCACTCCTCTTCGCAATCGCCTTGTTCGCCGCGACGTTCCTGCTTGCTCCGAAACTCGCGCCAATGCTCGCCGATGACGGCGGCCGCATAATCACCGTCGACCACTACGTCTCCGTCCACTCCACCGTGCCGGCCATCTCCGGCCAGATTGCCGAGATCTATGTCCGCGAGCGCCTGCGCCCCGGTGCAATTCTTCGCTCCCCCTCGGTGGCCGGGCGCGTCGTGCTGTTCGTTCACGGAGCCGGAACGCCCGCCGAAGTCTCCTTCGACGTTCCCTACCAGGACTACAGCTGGATGAATTATCTAGCTGAGGCCGGGTTCGATGTTTTCGCGATGGACACTACGGGCTACGGCCGGAGCACCCGGCCCGCGGCGATGAACGATCCCTGCAACCTTTCCCGCGAACAGCAGGCGGGATTTGTACCCGGGCTACTCGCCGCGCCGTGTTCGCCGAGCTACCCGCATCAATTGACCACCATCGCGTCCGATTGGAATGACATCGGCGCGGCCGTCGACTACATCCGCTCGCTGCGCCATGTCGAGCAGGTCAGCCTGATCGCGTGGTCGCTCGGCGGGCCGCGGGCTGGAGGATATGCCGCACAGCATCCTGAAAAGGTGCAGCGGCTGGTTCTTCTCGCCCCTGCATACAATCGCAAATTCGCAACGTCTGCTCCCGAGCAGCTCCCCGGCGAGGGCGCGGCCATGAACACCCAATCGCTCAGCGAGTTCACCGCCAATTGGGACCGCCAGGTGGGATGCGAAAATCAATATGATCCCGGCGCGAGCGAAAGTGTTTGGTCGGAGATGATGCAGTCCGATCCGGTCGGGGCGACCTGGGGGACGGGAGTGCGGCGCGCGCCGAACGTGACTGTGTGGGGCTGGAACGCCGAGATGGTTGCGAAAACGCAGAGTCCCATCCTGATGATCACCGGAGAACACGACAAGCAAGTCCCTTCCGAACGAGTCCGCGATCTGTATGCGGACGCGCCCGCCCATCGCAACGTGTACATCGACCTGGCTTGTTCCTCGCACAACGCGATGTGGGAAAAAAATCATCTGCTGATGTTCCGGGCATCCCTGGAATGGCTGACGCGCGGCACCGTGCAGGGAAAGCAGGAAGGAATGTTGCGCGTCGGGTACGCGGACAACAAGGAAACGCACTAGTAAGTTCGGAGCTAGTCAGTTCTAAGTAAGAACGAAGAGCGGCAGGAAATCAGGCGTGCGCGGGCAGCGCGAGGCGATGGCGGGAACGCCAATCGCCGCGGTGCAACGCGACTGGGCGCGGCACCGCGGGCGGGGCGCTGAGAGCCTCGTTTAGCTGGAAGACTTGGTGACGGATGCGTGGGACTGAGCGGCCGTGGTGCCCGAAGTCGCTCGAGAATACGCGGGCTTGTCGAGGTCGTTGTCGCTGCTCGACGCGCCGGTCCGATCGATTTCAATGGAGCCCTTGAAGTACGCGCCGTCTTCAATCATGATGCGCGCGGTGGTCAGATCCCCGACGACCGAGCCATCCTTCTTGATTTCGATGCGGTCGCGAGCCCGCAGATTGCCCTTCACACTTCCGTACACGACGACTTCGCGCGCTACCACGTCGGCGGTCAGCTTGGCGCTGGCGCCCACGGTGAGCTTGCGGTCTTCGAGCTGAACCAGCCCTTCGACGCTGCCGTCAATATGTAGATCTTCATTTCCGGAAATTTCGCCCTTGATGTGCAGGCTGGCACCCAACCGTGCGGTTGTACCGGACGGCGTGGAACTCAGCGGGCGCATGGCGTCAGTGCTCATGGCTATTCCCTCCGTTTTGGCCGAAGCCGGCTTCGCTTCCGGTGCTGGTGGTTCCGGAGCATTGGCGGTCGTCGGTTGCGGCATTTCTGGCTTTTTGTTTCCCCACATCGAAAACTGGCCTCCTCGGTCAGAGACACGTACAAACTGCGAGTCAGAGACCGGGGCGCAAGACACTGTAGCTCCCCGATCAAAAATGGAACAAGAGAATTACGGGCGTGGTGTTCCTTTAAGTAACACGGGCTGGGCGCCCGGTAGAGAGCGCTTACACTACAAGAATAAGAATGCGAGCGCAACGAAAAAATAATCGTTTCAATGTGGGAAAAAACGATGTGGAAAAAACAAGGAAGCCTTGCTTAATACTTTCTCAACACTCCAACCACGCGGCCCTGAATTTTTACCTCGGCGGCGTTCACAATAATCGGCGCCATTTCCGAATTGGCCGGCTGCAACCGGATTTTTCCTCCGGCTTCGCGATAAAAGCGCTTCAGCGTGGCTTCGTCGTTTCCGACGAGCGCCACCACCGTTTCTCCGGGATTGGCCACTTGCGTCGGCTCGATCACCACATAATCGCCGTTCATGATGTGGTCTTCGATCATGGAATTGCCCTTCACCTGCAGGACAAACGATTTGTCCGACCGCGCGAATTCGCCGAGCGAAAGTGTTTCCCGCTCTTCGACCGCTTCCAGGGGACGTCCGGCGGCGATTCGGCCCATCAGCGGGAGCTCCACTGTGTGCCTCTCGTGCACTTGCTCGCGCACCGGTTTCGGCAACTGCATGACCTCGATCGAACGGCTCTGGTTGTAGCCCCGGCGGATGAATCCCTTGCGCTCCAGCGTGGTGATGTGTTTGTGCACCGTGGCCAGCGAAGTCAGCTTCAGCGAGCGAGCCATTTCCTCGAAGCTCGGCGAGTACCCGTGCTTGTTGTGAAAGCTGACCAGAAAGTCGAGCACTTCTTTTTGCCGCTTGGTTAAGGTCATGGCGCTCCTCCGTGCGCCCACATCATAGGCGAATCAAAAGCGAAAAAGCAAGCTAAATCGAGAATCGCAACCGCCCGGGCCACAAAGTAATGACAGAAGCGCTAACATCGTGCTGTTCGCAACGAAAAGACTTTCTTTTCGCCGAGTGGTGCGCGGCCTAACCTTTGAATTTATCCGTGTGCATCCATGGTTCCCTCGCGCCGCAATTGATCCGCTACGGATCATGGCGCATTCGCAACACAGATTTTCCGTCGCAACGTTACGCGGAAAGATGCATTGTGCTATGCTTACTTATTGGAAGCCCTCGATGGAACTTCGGCTCCGCAATCTGATGGTCCTTTGGGGCATACCGCGTGACTAAAACTTATAATTAAGAATTGGAGCCTTACTAAGCCATGGCTACGATTACGGACCCAGTCGTCCGCGCACACAAGCGCGAGGTCATTGAGAAAGCCGTTCTCCGCTTCTGCGGAGACTCCGGCGACGGCATGCAGATTACCGGGAGCCAGTTCACCAATACAGTGGCCCTGTACGGAAACGACCTCGCCACGTTCCCGGATTATCCCGCTGAAATCCGCGCCCCTGCCGGGACCCTTCCGGGCGTGAGCGGATTCCAGATCCAGTTCTCTTCGGGCGATGTATTTACCCCCGGAGATTCGGTGGACGTGCTGGTGGCCATGAACCCGGCCGCCCTGCGCACCAACGTGAAAGACCTGAAGCGCAATGGCATTCTGATCGTCAACAGCGACGCCTTCACCGACAACGACCTGCGCAAAGCGGACCTGACCACCAACCCACTGGAAGACAATTCCCTGGATGGCTACCGTCTGTTCCCCGTCGGCCTCGAACGCCTCACGCGCGCCGCGCTGCAGGACCTGGGCCTCGATGCCAAGTCCATGGACCGCTGCAAAAACTTTTTCGCGCTGGGCATGTGCTACTGGCTTTACAACCGCTCGATGGACCTGACCTACAAATGGATCGAGGACAAGTTCAAGACCAAAGCGCTGCTGGTGGAAGCCAACAAGCTGGCCATGCGCGCGGGCTACAACTACTGCGAAGCCACCGAAGCGTTTCAAGTCAGCTACGAAATTCCGCCCGCCAAGCTGGTGCCCGGCACCTATCGCAACCTTAGCGGCAACCAGGCGCTGGCCATCGGTTTCGTGGCCGCGTCACAGAAGGCCGGCCTTCCGCTTTTTCTCGGCTCCTATCCGATCACGCCCGCTTCGGACATTCTGCACGAGCTTTCCATGTACAAGAATTTCGGCGTGATGACCTTCCAGGCCGAAGACGAAATCGCGGCCATCACTTCCGCCATCGGCGCTTCCTACGCCGGGATGCTGGCGCTCACCACCACGTCCGGCCCGGGCATGGCGCTGAAGACCGAAGCCATGGGCTTGGCCGTAGCGGTCGAATTGCCCATCGTGATTTGCGACATTCAGCGCGGCGGCCCGTCCACCGGCTTGCCGACCAAGACCGAGCAGGCCGATTTGCTGCAGGCCATGTACGGACGCAACTCGGAAGCTCCCATTCCCATCGTCGCGTCGTCCACTCCAGGCGACTGCTTCTGGGTAGCGGTGGAAGCCTGCCGCATCGCGCTCAAGTACATGGTTCCGGTCATTATTCTTTCGGACGGCTACCTCGCCAACGGCGCCGAGCCCTGGCGCATTCCCAAGATCGATGAAATTCCCGGAATCAAAGTGAATTTCGCAACCAATCCAATCGATTTCCATCCCTACTCGCGCAATCCGGAAACGCTGGCGCGTCCGTGGGCCATTCCCGGCACCCTGGGCCTCGAGCATCGCATCGGCGGCATCGAGAAGCAGGATGTAACCGGAAACATCAACTACGAGCCGCTGAACCACGAAAAAATGGTTCGCCTGCGCGCCGCCAAAGTGGAAGCGGTGGCGCAGGACATTCCGGACCTCGTTCCCGCGGGCGATCCCGACGGCGACCTGCTGATCGTCGCGTGGGGCTCGACGTACGGAGCCATCACCGCGGGCATGAAGACCATGCGCGCCAAGGGGCATCGTATCGGCCACGTTCACCTGCGGCATCTGAATCCGCTGGCGCGCAACCTCGGAGAAATCATGTCGCGCTACCGCCATGTCCTCGTTCCGGAGATGAATCTCGGGCAGCTATCGATGATCTTGCGCGCCAAGTACCTGGTCGACGCGCAAGGTTACAACAAGATTCAGGGACAGCCCTTCAAACAATCGGAAATCGAAGCGAAGATCGAAGAAATTCTGGGCTGAGGCCCCCTGACGGGGGCGAGCCTGAAAGGAATCTGGGAGAAAAAGACCAATGACTACGGCATCGATTCCAGTACTGACCAAGAAGGATTTCCAGACCGACCAGGAAGTTCGCTGGTGTCCCGGTTGCGGAGATTACGCCATCCTTTCCGCCGTGCAGGGCGTATTTCCTGAACTGGGGATTCCGCGCGAGAAATTCGTGGTGATTTCCGGCATCGGCTGCTCCAGCCGCTTTCCGTACTACATGAATACATTCGGCTTTCATACGATTCACGGCCGCGCGCCGGCGATTGCCACGGGCGTGAAGATCGCGCATCCCGAACTGGAAGTCTGGGTGGCCACCGGCGACGGCGACTCGCTGGCCATCGGCGGCAACCACACCATTCACATGCTGCGCCGCAACGTCGGCATCAAGGTGCTGATGTTCAACAACAAGATTTACGGCCTGACCAAAGGCCAGTACTCGCCCACTTCCGAATTCGGCAAGAAGACCAAGTCCACTCCGTTCGGCACCGCGGACCGGCCGTTCAATCCGCTGGGCCTCGTGATCGGCGCGGACACTTCATTCGTCGCGCGCTCGGTGGACGTCTTCCAGGGACACCTGAAGGACACGCTGAAAAAAGCCGCGGCGCACAAAGGCTCGGCCTACGTGGAGATTCTGCAGAACTGCAACATCTTCAACGACGGCGCGTGGTTTGATCTGACCGAGAAGGAAGCCCGCAGCGAGCACGTGGTGCAGCTCGAGCACGGCAAGCCGCTGATCTACGGAAAGAATCGCGACAAGGGCATCCGCCTGAACGGCATGGAACTGGAAGTCGTCCACCTCGGCAACGGCAACGGCCTTACCGAAAAGGACATTCTCGTCCATGACGAGCGCCATCCCAATCCGGCCTATGCATTCATGCTGGCGCAGATGGAAGAGAAGCCCGGCTTCCCCACTCCCATCGGCGTGCTTCGCTCCTGGGACCGCGACCGCTACGAAGACGTGATGGCCAAGCAGGTTCAGGACATCATCGCCAAGCGCGGACCCGGCGACCTGTCCAAGCTGCTGAACGCCGGCGACACGTGGGAAGTGCGGTAGCCGCGAGACGCTTCTCCCGCTCCTTTACATCGGCCTAAGAAACAAAAAGGGCGGCCCGGAAATTCGGGCCGCCCTTTTTTGTGGCGCATGCTTTAGCTTGCGGAATTTCAATCAAACAGTGACAAGATTGCGCAAGCTAAAGCATGCGCCACAACGAACCAACTACCGTGCGCCGGCCGTCAGCACCGGGGTGCGCGTGTAGGAAGCGCTGTGCCCCGCGAAATAATTCTCATCGTTCAGGCGGCGGTAGATCCGGCCTGCCACACTCGCTGCCATCGCTCCCTTGATCATGCTGCTGTGCCCGCGCATCAGCACCACCAGCACGATTTTCGGATGGGCCTGATCCGCGTAGGAAACGAACCAGCCGAGCCGCGAAGCGTTGTCCGAACACGTGCCGGTCTTGCCGAGGGCCTGGGCATCGTCCGAAATATAGCTGGAGCGCGCCGTACCATACAGCACCGCGGCCAGCATTCCGTCGCGCACTTCCGGCAAAAGCGATTCGATGTTCAGCTGCCGCTTGACGCGCGGTGTGAAGTTGGCGCGTTCCTCAGCCGAGCGCGGATACTGCAAGTAATAGAGCGTCCCGCCGTTGGCGAAACTCGAAACGAGCGCGCCGAGTTGTAGCGGCGTCATCTGAATGCCCTGGCCGAAGCTGGACATGCGCGCCACGCCGCCGAACGACGGCGGCTCGGTGGGGAACCCTCCGGGGTGCTCTTCCGGAATCTGATATCCGGCGAGTTCGCCGAGCCCCAGCAAGCGGCCGTAATGCGATACCGTGTCAAAGCCCATGCGCCGGCCGAGTTCCTCAAAAAACGCGTTGTTCGAATGCGCCAGCGCCTCGGTGAGATTCAGGTACTTGCGGGGAGCCACACGGATCATGGTGTCGCTGGTGACCACGCCTTCCTGCAGCGCGGCAATCGCAATCACCGGCTTGATCGTCGAGCAAGGAATGAAGCCGGCGGAAAACGCCAGGTTCTGGTTCACCACCGTCAGGATGCGACCGTTCGAAGGATCGATGGCGACCACCGAACCGTTGTAGCGGCCGAGCGCGGCAATGGCCGCCTGGCGCACAACCGGATCGTCATAAGAAGCCACATCGCCCTTCTCAGAATCCAAAAAAGTCGGCACGCCGTAGCGGGTGGATGAGGATCTTTTAACCTTGATTGAAGCGCGTGCAGCACGGGGGGCAGCCGCAAGCAACGCAGGCGATGCGCCCGCGATGGACAGGCAAAGAATTGCGGCAAGGGCACGGATCTGGCTGGATCGATACGTCATTCTTAAGTTCCGATCTGAACTGATTTCGCGCCCCAAAGCGCGTATTGAGCTGAAGGCTGATTCTAAGTAATTTATCTGTTCGAGCGCAATAGCCAATCGCAACATTTACGTACTATCACGAACTGGACCAATTGCCAGTACCATCGTACCAGCCTGAAAACGCGCCACCTAGGACCGGTGCACGGATTCGCGAGCTGTGTCCGGCGGGGACAATTGGTTCACACCGGGTGCCGCGAAGGATGCGATTGCCGCAGCGGCACCCGGCGATACACGCCATGAGAAACCGATGATGCGATACGAGCGCATCATACGTTTCTTATCAGCAAGACGTCCAACTTAATATTCTCAACATTTATTGGAATTTTCTTGGGATTGCCGCGGGGCGCCGGCGAGAGAGGCCGCACACTAAAAACGGTGTCATTCTGAGCGCTCGCACCGAGGACTCGCGCCGAGGCGACGCGAAGAATCCCTCTTCGTTTTTTGCTTGCACTTAAATCGAAGAGAGATTCTTCGCTGCGCTCAGAATGACAAAACAAGACAACAGTTCGCAGCCCGCGGACGCCGCTACCGCGCGGCCGGACGCGGCTTGTTGTTGGCCGCGGAATTCGCGGCAGCGGCGGCGGCCTGAACAGCAGGCTTTTCCGCGGCCTTTTCGGCGTGCTCTCCCGCGGGAGCTGAGCCGTTGGCGGCGCCGGGAATCGGGATGCCCATCTTCTTGCGAAGCTGGTTCTCGACTTTTCCGCGCACGTCGGCGTGCTCCTTGAGGAACAGGCGCGCATTGTCGCGGCCCTGGCCGAGCCGCTCGCCGCCGAACGAAATCCAGGTGCCGGACTTTTCCAGCACGCCCTTTTCAACGCCCAGATCGATCAAGTCGCCTTCGCGGGAAACGCCTTCGCCATAGAGAATGTCAAACTCGGCTTCGCGGAACGGTGCGGCCACCTTGTTCTTCACCACTTTGGCGCGGGTGCGCGAGCCGACCACGCGATCGCCTTCCTTGATGGACTGGATGCGGCGAATGTCCAGGCGGATCGAGGAGTAGAACTTCAGCGCGCGGCCGCCAGTGGTGGTTTCCGGGTTGCCGAACATCACGCCGATCTTCTCGCGAATCTGGTTGATGAAAATCAGGCAGGTGCGCGATTTCGAAACGATGGCGGTGAGCTTGCGCAGCGCCTGGGACATCAGGCGCGCCTGCAAACCCATCTGCGGATCGCCCATGTCGCCTTCGAGCTCGGCGCGCGGCACGAGCGCGGCGACCGAGTCCACTACGATCACGTCGACCGCGCCGGACTGAATCAGCTTCTGCGCGATTTCCAGGGCCTGCTCGCCGTTGTCCGGCTGGGAGACCAGCAGGTTGTCTACGTCCACTCCGAGCTTCCGCGCGTAAACCGGATCGAGCGCGTGCTCGGCATCGATGAAGGCGGCCTGGCCGCCCATCTTTTGGGCTTCGGCAATGATGTGCAGCGTCAGCGTCGTTTTGCCGCCCGATTCCGGGCCGTAAATTTCGATCACCCGCCCGCGCGGCACGCCGCCCACGCCCAGCGCGGCATCGATCGACAGCGCTCCCGTCGGGATGACGCTGACCGGCACCAGCACATCGCGGCTGCCCAGACGCATGATGGCGCCCTTGCCGTAATCCTTTTCAATCTGTGAAATCGCGGTTTCCAGCATCTTGCTCTTATCGTCGGTCATTCCCTTTCACCTCGAAAACCAAGTTGTCACGTTCAGTGACTCGCGCTCCCGTTCGGAGTGTACTACAAAGCCTTCCGCGCGGCGCAATTTCGTTGCGAGAGGCAAGATATCACATGGCGAAGAAAAAGCAAATACTATTTGCATAAACTTAGAGCCGGGGGTCAAAATCGCACTCGGAAGTGAGAAGGAGACCATCAATGCCAGCCTCCAATATGACCACAATAACTGGATATGAGGTAGATTCCGGTACGAAAGTATTTAGTTACTCTCAACCGGCGAGAGACGATAAAGGGAACATAAATCGTCCAAGCCCAAATGACATCTACAGTACGCTCGTTCGCGACTACGTCGTCATCGGCGTACGCGCTCACAGCACCGAAGAGCGCTGGGACATCGACGTTCGTGTTCAGTCGCGGTAGGCTCTCGATCGAATCGCACTCTCACCTTCCGGCATATCCATAAAATCCTCGCCCGCTCTTCCGTCCCAGCCAGCCCGCCGCCACCATTTTTCTCAGCAGCGGGCAGGCCCGGTACTTGGAATCGCCGAAACCATCGTACAGCACTTCGAGAATATTCACACAGACGTCGAGGCCGATGAAGTCGGCGAGTTCCAGCGGGCCCATCGGGTGATTCATCCCCAGCTTCATCACCGCGTCCACTGCTTCCGCCGTGGCCACGCCCTCCATCACGGCGAAGGCGGCCTCGTTGATCATCGGCAGCAGCACGCGGTTGGAAACGAAGCCCGGGGCGTCATTCACGGCCACCGGCTTTTTTTCCAGACGCTCGCACAGCGCCATGGTGGAGTGAAACGTCTCGTCGCTGGTTTGCAGGGCGCGAATCACTTCGACCAGGACCATCACGGGCACGGGGTTCATGAAATGCATGCCGATGAAGCGGTCCGGGCGGCCGGTCGCCGCTGCGAGCGTTGTCACGGAGATCGAGGAAGTATTCGAGGCGAGAATCGCTTCCGGGCGCAACAGCTTGTCCGCATCGCGCAGGACGGAAAGTTTCAGGTCGAGGCGTTCGGGCACGCCTTCGACGGCGAAATCGGCGCGCGAAATTTCGGACAGGTCCGTGGTGGTGTAAACGCGGCCGAGAATTCTGGACTGTTCGCCGTCTGCGATTTTTCCTTTTTTTGCTTCGCGATCCAGATTCCTGGCGATGGTGTCGCGGGCGCGCGCCAGAAAAGTTTCTTCGACGTCGCGCAGGATCACGTTGTACCCGCAGCGGGCAAAGACGTGGGCAATTCCGTTGCCCATCGTGCCGGCGCCGAGAATTGCCACGGTGCGGATATCTTCA
>Ga0209168_10002782_pt1 | contig 12430 bp, 9 predicted proteins | sample Coa_R1_FD_187156 | JGI IMG/M metagenome (GOLD analysis project Ga0209168, IMG submission 187156) | Surface soil microbial communities from Centralia Pennsylvania, which are recovering from an underground coalmine fire - Coalmine... | ecosystem: Environmental > Terrestrial > Soil > Unclassified ... | reverse complement strand
ATCGGCCTTCGCGATCACCGACTCGAGGACCTGGCGCTGATGTGGCGTCGGGTCAGTCAGCACGGTGTGCAGGACGACGACACACGGCACCCGGACCTGGTCCAGCAGGTGCAGGACCTCGCTGCCGTCGGCTCCGCCGTAGACGCCGTATTCGTGCTGCACGATGGCGACGTCGCACAGGTTCAGCTGAGCGGCCGCCCGGCGGAGCGACGCGGAGTCGCCGGAGATGAGCTGCGCGACCACCTCGTCGCCGGGTCGTGGCGCGGTCGCGTCGACCAGGCTAACGACCCAGCCCTCGTCAGTGGTGGAGTGCAGCAGGGCGCCGCGCAGGGCGGCGGTGAACGTTGCCAGTCCGCACTGGGTGGGCGGGAACGTGCTGACAAAACCGAATCGCGTACTCACAGTTCAGGTGCCTTCCGATCGGACAGCCCCGAGAGAACAGATAACGAAGCCTCACGCAAATAAGATGCTCAGGCCCGCGGGCAGCGTGTGTGCCCGGCCAACCGCTGCGACATGCCCGCGTTCCTGACGCCGGCCAAGAGGTGCTAGTGCCCGCTTCGCAGCAACTGCCGGCCTAGCCAAGCGCACCAGGGGTGCGACGAACCCCAGCCTATCCGTAGCCGGAACGGCCGGCGACGGCGGCCGGAGCTCAGCCGCTGGCTCCGGTCTCCTTTTCCCTTTCCGCCTTGAGCCCTGGCCACCGCTCCAGCCGGTCATGATGCTGGGTGCAGTAGCCGTCGTCGCGGGTGGCCCTCCGGGAGCAGTACCGCGCGTGTCGCCCGCAGGAGCCGCCGGCGATCCACTCGCCGCACTGCCGGGGGTCACGGGTCAGCTCAGCGATTTCCCGCCCGGCCTGCCTGGAGAACTCCGCCCGAGCGCGAACCGGTTCCAGGTACGCGTACAGCCTGGCCGAGTCCAGCAGCCGCGCGCGGTTCTCGGTGTTCAGCTCACGGAACAAGGCGAGCAGGTCGTTCTCGTCGCCGGTCACCCCGGCCGCCCTTCTTTGCCCGCCATCAGGCATGGTGCTTACGAAACCGTCACGATGGCGTCTGGGCTCACTCTACCTGCGGTCCAGCTGTCCGCCGCCCGCGTCAGCGGGCCGGTGTCACGGTGAGCCGGCCGAGGCTGGCGACCGTGTCGGTATGGCCCGCCGGGACGACGGCCGAGTACAGCGCGGTCCAGCAGGACGGGCAGCAGTACTGGCGGAACACCACGGGCGCGTCCACGTAGTCGGCCGGGTCGGCGATGATCTGCGGCCCGGCCTCGGCGGACGGCCCCTCGTAGCGGGCGAGGGCCAGCGTGTCGCCGGGCTCAGTGCCGTCAGGATCTGGGCCCCCGAGAATCTCGGCGCAGTGCCGGCAGGCCACGATTGTCCCGGTACCGCCGGGGGCGGGCGCCTGGACGAGGTTGTCGTCGAGGCGCCGGGCCGCGGCCAGGCTGGCCCGGCCGCGGGTTTCACCCAGGACCTGTGACCGTTCCCGGCGGCGTGCGCGGTGCTGGTCCCGTTCGGCCGTGGTGGCCGCCGGGTTGACCGCGCCGTCCTCGACGATAACTCCGTACACGGCACAGGCCGCCTCGGCGGTTACCTTCTGCTCCCGCACGTCCCGGGCGACCGCGTCCGGCTCGCGGGTCAGCGGGTCGCCGTAGCCGCCGCCGCCCTGCCAGGTCATCGTGAAGACCTCTCCCGGGGCCAGGTAGCTGGTGGCGTAGTTCTGCCCGGGTTCGAGCGTGTCGCTGATCTCCGGCAGGGTGGTGGGCAGCTGGCCGGCGGCGAGCAGCTCCTTGATGCGGCTGTTGCGGGCGATGACATCCAGGCCGGTGTTGCCGGGGTGGCCGCCGCACAGCCCGGCGTTCTGCGCGACGGCCTTGCCCGCGGAGGCGAGGATGAGGCCCATCGGCACGCTGGTGCCGTGCGGGGTGATGGCCACCGACGCGGCGACGCCGCCGCGGTGGCGGCCGGGTCCGCCGGAGTCCGGGACCTCGCGCCGCCACAGGGTCAGCACGGGGTAGAGGAACTCGGTCATCTCGACGTCGGGGATGCGGCCCATCGGGATGCAGAACAGGCCGCCGGTGTCCATGCCGTCGGTGTGCGGGCGCGCGCCGTACCCGCCGGCCATCGGCTCCATGATGATGGACAGGAACGGCACCGGCTGCTCGCCGCGTTCGTCCAGGCCGGCGATGACCGCGGTGTCCCAGGTGCCGCAGCAGGTGGCCTGGACGTTCTGGCCCAGTTCCAGGGACCGGTCCAGCATGCCGGACAGGCACTCGGCGACCAGGCTGCCGGTGAGCCACGCCGGGCCGATCGGGCCGCGGCTGACCGCGGCCGGGAAGGTGGCGTTGTTGAGGGTGCCTTCCTCGGTGATCAGGTCGAAGCAGCGCATCAGCCCGCCTGCCGACCACGGGATGTCGCTGGCCAGGATGGGCAGCAGCGCGAGCATCACGCCGCCGCGCATGCCCGCGTAGGTGCAGTTGATGACGCCGGCCTGGGGATCGGTGCCGGTGAAGTCGAACGTGAGGTGGTCGCCGGCCTTGGTCGTGGTGACCGTGATCTTGTGCAGGCCGCGGTCGCCCTCATGGGACTGGTCCTGGTACCCGGTCGCCGACCAGCTGCCGTCGGGCAGGGCGGCGAGCTTGTCGCGCAGCCGGGACTCGGCGTCGTTCATCATCCGCTTCATCACGGCCTTGACCGTGTCCGCGCCGTACTGGTCGATGAGCGCGAGCAGCCGCTTGCGGCCGACGTTATTGGCCCCGATCTTCGCCCGCAGATCCAGCCCGATGAGCAGCGGGACGCGCGAGCGGCGCACCCACAGGTCGGCCACGTCGCGCTGGAGCTGCCCGTCGCGGACGACCTTGACCGGCGGGGTGGGCAGCGACTCGGAGAACACGTCCTGGGCGGCGGGCGAGAACGACCCGAGCCCGGCCCCGCCCAGGTCCGGCTGGTGAGCGATCGCGCTGGTCCAGGCGAACAGCTTCCCGTCATGGAAGACCGGCTGGTAGACGATCACGTCGTTCTGGTGCAGGCCGCCGCCGACCCACGGGTCGTTGCAGAGGAACATGTCGCCCTCGGCGATGCCGGGATTGGCGGCCCGGTGCCGCAGGGTCCAGTAGATGGCCAGGTCGACCGCGCCGACGAGCATGGTGTTGTAGAGGCCGACCTGGACCTCCTGGCCGAGCTCGTCGCAGATGGCGAAGTCGAAGTCGTTGGCGTCGGTGACGATCGGCGAGCCGGACATCCGCTTGAGTGCCTCGCCCATCTCGTCGGTCACCGACCATAGCCGGTGCCGGACCACTTCATAGGTGAGCGGGTCGAGTGCGTCGATTTTTTCGGACGGAACGACGTGAGTTACCAGCCCCGGCGGAATCGACCGGCGCAATTCCTCCGGGTCGACGGGCCGGCTGGAGAAGATCTCGGATCCGGGGATGAACATGGTCATGACGTGCTCCTGACGGTGACGCTAACGGGGCGGATGGTCAGGTTGCCGAGCGCGTCCACCGCCGCGGTGGTGCCGCCGGGTACGACCACGGTCGTGGTGGGGACCTCGACGATCGCGGGGCCGGTGAGCAGGTGCCCGGCCCGCAGCCGGCGGTAGTCGTAGACCGGCGTGTCGGCAAAGCCCGCCGCGGCGTCGAGGCAGACCGGCCGGCTCCCGGCTTGCGCGGCCGCCGGGTCCGGCGAGGAGGCCGCCGGGATCTCGGGCAGGGCCGGGGAGAACGGCAGCACGCCGGTCCCGCGGACCCGGAACGTGATGGCCTGGATGCCGGCCTCGCGGAAGCCGGTGTCCGCGCCGTACAGGGCGGCGTAGCGCTGTTCGAAGGCGGCCGCAGCGGCCTCGATCGCCGCGGCATCCAGCGGGCCGGCGGCGACCGGGGCGGCCACCTCGGCGAGCTGCAGGGCGTACCGCATGTCGATCTCGCGGTGCAGCCGGATGGTCTCGAACCGGACGCCCTGCCGGTCCAGCCCTTCACGGACCAGCTTCTCCAGGTCGGTGAAGCTCTGCTCGGCGCGCGCCGGGTCGAACGGCACGACGACCGGATCGGACACCTCGGCCGCCAGCACGATGTCCGAGGACGCCAGGCCGAAGGCGGAGAACGCCGAGGCGACCGGGCCGAGCGGGACGACAACCTCGGTGACCCCGACCTCGGCGGCGTACCGGGCGCAGTGCGCCGGGCCGGCCCCGCCGAAGGCGTACAGCACGAAGTCGCGCGGATCGTGGCCGGCCTCGACGACGGTCTTGCGGAGCAGGTCGCCGGTCTGGGCGTTCTGCACCGTGTAGATCGCGGCCGCGGCCTCCTCGACGGAAAGGCCGAGCGGCTTGGCGATGTGGGTGTCGATCGCCTGCCGGGCCAGTTCCAGGGACAGCGGCTTGCGGCCGCCGAGCAGGCCCCGCTCGGGCAGGATGCCCAGGACCAGGTTGGCGTCGGTGTTGGTCGGCTCGCTGCCGCCGTTGCCGTAGCACGCGGGGCCGGGGACGGCCTGCGCGCTATGCGGGCCGATCCGCAGGTTGCCGCCCGCGTCCAGCCAGGCGATCGCGCCGCCGCCGGAGCCGATCGCGTCGACGCGGAGCGTGGGCACGTTGATGGGGTGATGGTTGATCACCGTGGTGGTGTCGCGGACGGGCTCGCCGTCGACGATCAGGCCGGCCAGGAACGTGGTGCCGCCCACGTCGGTGGAGATGATGTTGCGATGACCGAGCTGGCGGCCCAGCGCGACCGAGCCGACGACGCCGCCGGTGAGCACCGAACCTATGGTGCTGATCGCGGTGGCCGGGGCTTCCCGGGCGGTGACGGCGCCGCCGTTGCTCTGCATGACCAGCAGCGGCCCGGCGAGCCGGTTGTCCCGCAGGGTGTCCTCCAGCGCGGTCAGGTAGTCCCGCAGCCCAGGCCCGATCTGGGTGCTCATGATCGTCGTGGCGTTGCGGGAGAACTCCCGGATCCGCGGGCTGATCTCGCTGGACAGCGCGACGTAGACGTCCGGGTCCTGCTCGGCGACCAGTTCCCGCAGCCGCCGTTCGTGCGCCGGGTTGCGGAAGGACCACAGCAGGGATACCGCTATCGCGCGGATCCCGTCGCCGAGCAGCGACCGGATCGCCGCACGGGCCTGCTCCTCGTCCAGCGCGACCACGACGGTGCCGTCCCGGTCAACGCGCTCGGTGACCTCCAGGGCGTGCCGCTTGGGCAGCAGCGCGTGGTCCTTGGCCTGGCCGAGAACGTTCTGCAGCTCGTGCGGGGACCGGCCCAGGTACCGGCCCTCGACGTTCATGATGAAGATCGAATCGCGGTGACCCTTGGTGGTCAGGAAGCCGACCGGCGGCACGTTGCCCGTGACCAGCGCGTTCAGCGACGACGTGGTGCCGTGGGCGATGTGGTGGGTACCGGCGAGCATGTCCGGCAGCGAGACGCCGAGCTGCTCGGCCAGCAGCTCGAGCACGTCGAGGACCCCGCGTGAATAGTCCGGCGGGGTCGACGGGGACTTCGCGGCGAGCACCGTGCCGGCGTCGTCATCCAGGACGGCATCGGTGAATGTGCCGCCCACGTCCACTCCGATGACATACGCCATGGCGTGCGCTCCTTCACGGATACGGGGCCTAGAATACCTACTGGAATTTACGATTGAGTCGAGTATTCTACGGTTACGACAAAGCGTCAAGCAGGGCCGGGAGGTCGGGATGCAGCTACGGCGGGTCGGGGTGCTCGGCGGCGGTCCGGGCGGCTTGTACGCCGCGCGCCTGCTCAAGCTCGCGCGCCCGTCGTGTGACGTGGTCGTGTACGAGCAGGGTGAACCGGGCAGCACCTTCGGCTTCGGGGTGGGCCTCGCGGCCGGGACGCAGCACAACCTTCGGGCCGCGGACCCGGACACGCTGCGGGATATCGTGGCCGCGGGATGCCGGCACGACATGACGATGCAGGTCGGGGGCTGCGTGGCCCGGGTCCGCAACGACCGGCTGATCGGCGTCGCGCGCACCGAGCTGCTCGCCGTGCTGCAGCGGCACGCGGAAAAGGCGGGGGTGCGGCTGGAGTTCGGCGCGCGCCGGCGGGCCGGCGACCTGGATGCGGACATCGTGATCGCCGCGGACGGGATCAGCAGCAGCACCAGGGAGGACGGGGATTTCGGCGGGACCGCGGAGACCGGGCGCGGCCTGTACCTGTGGTGCGGGACCGACTTCGCCCTCGCCGACGCCGTGTTCGCGCCGGCCGGGACCGAGCACGGCACATTCGTCACCCACGCCTATCCGTATTCGGGCGGGCAGAGCACGTTCCTCATCGAGACCGACGAGCAGACCTGGCGCCGCGCCGGGTTCGCGGCTTCGAGCGGGCCGACCCGGTCCGACGCGTCCGACCTCACCTCCCTTCACTACCTCCAGCAGGCGTTCGCCGGGCAGCTGCAGGGCCACGCCCTGATCGGGAACCGGACCAGGTGGACGCGGTTCCGCACGGTGCGCTGCCAGCGCTGGTCCAGCGGCCGGACCGTGCTGCTCGGCGACGCCGCGCATACCGCTCACTACTCCATCGGCTCGGGCACCAAGCTGGCCATGGAAGACGCGATCGCCCTGGTCGAGGCCCTGGCCGCGGAGCCGGACGCGGCCCGCGCGTTCGCGCGGTACGAGGCCAGCCGCCGCCCGGCGGTGGAACGGCTGCAGGAGCTGGCGCGGCGCAGCCAGCTGTGGTGGGAGTCGTTCCCGTCCCGCCTGCACATCCCGGTCGAGCAGCTGATGGTCGCCTACATGACGCGGGCCGGGAACGTTCCGCTCGGCCGCTTCGCCGCCACCAACCCGGACGTCCTGGCGGCCGCCCTGGGCCGGTACGCGGGCCTGCACCTGGAAACCTCGCAGCTGCCCGCCGACATCACCAGCTGGGTCCTGGACCGGCCGCTGCGCCGCCCGGGCAGGCAGTTGCCGTGCCGGGTGCTCGCGCCCGGTTCGTTCGGTACAAATTTTCTCGCCATCGCCGACGTGGTCAGCGATCCGTGGGGACCGGCCGGGGACGCCGTCGTCACCGGCGCCCGCCGCGCCCGCCAGGCCGGGGCGGCCGGGTTCCGCTTCACCGGGCCGGCCGACCGCCCCGCACTGCTCACGAGGATGGACCTGGCCGAACGGGTCCGGGCCGAGGCCGGCGGTCTCATCGTCATAGACGGACCAGCCGAATTGCGTGATGACCTGGCTGCCACGCTGGTCAGCAGCCGCGCGGACCTGGTTTCCTTCACCCGGGAGGCGATGTGAGCACGAGCCGGTGGGATGACCGCCTGGTGCGCTATCCAGACGAACTGGCGCGCCGCTACCGGCGGTCGGGACTGTGGGGCACCCGCACGATTGCCGATGAGCTGCACGCCGCCGCGATTGCGCACCCCCAGCGCGAGGCCATCGTCGCGCTCGATGGCCGGATGACCTACCGCGAGCTCGATGAGCGCACCGACATCCTGGCCGCCGGGCTGGCCGGGCTCGGACTGGTCCCGGGTGATCCGGTGCTGTTCCAGGTCACCAACCGGCTCGGCGCGATCCTGGCCTGGTACGGGGTGCTCAAGGCCGGGCTGGTCCCGGTCTGCGCGCTCGCCGCGCACCGTGGTCACGAGATCGGCGAGATCAGCCGCCGGGTCGGCGCCGCCGCTCACCTGGTGGAGGCCGGGATGCGCGGCTTCGACCTGGTCGGCTTCGCCGCCGAGCAGCAGCGCGACCACCCGACCCTGCGCCACATCCTGATCCTCGGCGCTGGCGCTGGCTCTGGCGACGGCACCGCCGGGGCCGCGATCGAGTCGCTGGGCGCCGGCACCGATCCGCGGGCCGCGCGCACGATCGTCGAGCAGATCCAGCGCGGTATCGACCCCGACGACGTGGCGGTGTTCCAGCTGTCCGGCGGCACCACCGGCGTTCCGAAGGTGATCCCGCGGCTGCACGCCGAATACTGGTACAACGCCGCGGCCTACGCGCGCTCCTGGGGGTGGTCACCGGACACCCGCGTCGCTCACCTGATCCCGGTCATCCACAACGCCGGCATCGTGTGCGCGGTCCACGCCCCGCACAGCGCCGGCGCCTGCCTGGTCCTGGGCACCCCCGACCTCGCCGAGTCGCTGCCGCTGATGGCCCGGGAAGGCGCCACCCACGTGCTGCTCGGGCACGGCCACTTCCGGGCCGTCGCCGCGCCCGGATTCGCCGCCGCCACCGCCGCGGTGACCCAGGTGGTGCTGTCCGGCACGAAGGTGCCCCCGGCCCTGTTCGACGAGCTGGAACGACGCGGGCTGTGGTCTGGGCAGCTGTTCGGCATGGGCGAGGGACTGTTCCTCACCACCCGCCCGGGCGCTCCCCGCGAGGCCCGCGCGAACAGCGTCGGCACCCCGCTGTCCCCGCTGGACGAGATCAGGATCCTCGAGCCGGGCTCCGCCGCCGGGCTTCCCGACGGGCAGGTCGGCGAGCTGTGCTGCCGCGGCCCCTACACGCTGCGCGGATACTTCGACGCGGCCGCGCACAACGCCCGGGCGTTCACCGCGGACGGCTTCTACCGCACCGGTGACCTGGCCTCGGTCAGCGAGATCGACGGCCAGCGGTACGTCAGCATCGAGGGCCGGATCAAGGACGTCATCAACCGGGGCGGCGAGAAGATCAACGCCGAAGAGGTGGAACTGCTGTTGCTGCGCCATCCGCGGATCACCGAGGCCGCCGCCGTCGCCATGCCTGATCCCCGGCTCGGCGAACGCACCTGCGCCTGCATCGTGGTGTGCGGCGAACCGGTCACCATCGCCGAGCTCCGAGCGCACTTCACCCAGCTGCAGGTAGCCCGGTTCAAATGGCCCGAGCGCATCGAGCATGTCACCGAGATGCCCCGCACCGCGGTCGGGAAGACGGACAAGAAGCGCCTGCAGGCCGAGATCGCCGCGAAGGTCGCCGCCGAACTCCCCGCCGAACTCGCCGCCAGCCAGCCGCAGCCCGCCATCGTGCCCGGAGGATCCCAGTGACCGCACACCGCATCGGGCTAGTCGTGCCCAGTTCCAACGTCACCGTCGAGACCGAGATCCCGGCGTTGCTGGCCCGCCACGCCGGCGCACGGTTCTCCTTCCACTCCAGCCGGATGCGGATGCACACGGTCTCGCCGGAGCAGCTGCGGGCCATGAACGCCCAGCGTGAGCGCTGCGTCGACGAACTGGCCGACGCCGGGGTCGACGCCCTGCTCTATGCCTGCCTGGTGGCCATCATGGCGCAGGGGCCCGGCGAGCACCGGCGCATCGAAGACGCCGTTGCCGCGCAGCTGGCCAGCGGCGGTCGGCGGCCCGTGGTCCTGTCCAGTGCCGGCGCCCTGATCCAGGCCCTCACCGCCCTCGGTGCCACCCGGATCGCTCTCGTCACCCCTTACCTGCGGCCGCTGGCGCAGCAGGTCGTGGACTACCTCGAAGCCGAAGGCATCGAGGTCCTCGACTGGGCCGCCCTCGAGGTCGCCGACAACGCCGAGGTCGGCTGCATCCCGGGGGACCGGGTCCTGCAAGCGGCGCGTGGCCTGGACCTGACCGGCGCCGACGCGCTGGTCATCTCCGCCTGCGTGCAGATGCCGTCGCTGGAGCTGATCGGCCCGGCCGAGGAGGAGTTCGGGCGTCCGGTCCTGTCCGCTGCGACCGCCGGCGCCCATGCCCTGCTGCATCACCTCGGGTTGCCTGCCAGCCTGCCCGGCGCCGGCCGGCTGCTGGCGGTGCCCGCTCTACAATCCCGGTTATGACCAGCAGCTCATCACCGGGCCCGCGCAGGAAGGCCGGGGCGGCCTCGTCCTCGTCCGTTCGCCGGGAGCTGGTCGAGAATGAGATATACGAGCAAGCCATCCGGCTGTTCGCCGAACGCGGCTTCGCCGGGACGAGCCTGCAGGATATCGCCGACGCGCTGGGCATCACGCGCCCGGCGCTCTACTACTACGTCAAGAGCAAGGACGAGCTGCTGGCCAAGCTGGCCGCGGATGTCGCTGGCGGCTCCGCCGCCCAGGTCACCGAGGCGGCCAGCCGCCCCGATCTCGACGCCGTGGGCAAGATCCGCGAGATCGCCCGGCTGAACGTCGTCCGGGTCGCAACCCAGCCCGAACGGTTCCGCCTGCTCATCCGCTCCGAGGCCGACCTGCCCCCGGAACTGTCACGCGCCTATGACGCTAGCCGGCGGGCCGTGCTCAAGGCCGTGACCGGCGTCATCGAGGACGGGATACGCGCCGGCCGGTTCCGGCCGGGCGACGCCCGGATCGCGGCACTGGCCGTTATCGGCATGTGCAACTGGGTCGCGTGGTGGTTCCGCCCGGGCCGGGACAGCATCGACGCCGTCGCCGACCAGCTCGCCGACGCGGCCGTCGCCGCCGTGCAGCGCGCCGAGCACAGGATCCCGGACGGCGAAGGTCCCGCCGCGGCGCTGAAGATGCTCCGGCAGGACATCGACCACCTCGAACAGGTTCTCGACCTCTAACCCTGCTCGTCCCGGCCCAGCCCGTCCCGGCCCCGCCCGTCCCGCCCGTCCCGGATTCTGCCGCGGGCGCCGGTCTCAGTGCCAATCGCTTATGTTTTCGTTCAGGACCCGATCCAGAACAGATGAATGTGACACTCTAACGGATAGAGCCATCAGAGTGCCACGTTCATCTGTTGGAGTCCGCGCAGCTAAGGTACAGGCGGGGCTATTGTGCTATGTGTTTCCCGCCCAGAGCGCCCCCGGCCCCCCCGCCACCCGTCGGCCATCCCGCCCAGCCGAATGCCAGATCCCAGCCCTCCGCAGTCTCCTACGCATTCGTCAAACTATTGACCCTATCGTAGAATAATCGTAGGCTTGGTCCGGACGAGCACGATTCCTGACCGCAGGAGGCCGCACATGACCGGGCTGGACCACCGGGTGAAGGGCGTCGACCACGCCGCGTTCCCCACGTTTGACCCGGCCGGGACGGTGCGCTTCTACCGGGACGTGCTGGGATTCCCCGTGGTCCACTCGATCTGCGCCGTGGGCTGGGGGCGGGAGGAGCACCCCGACTTCATCCACTTCTTCTTCGACATCGGCAACGACGACCGGATCGCGTTCTTCTACTACTTCGGCATTGATACGGTCAACCAGACCGGGCGCGGCGACGCCTACGCGGCCTTCGGCCCGGAGGTCCCGGCCTACTTCATCCGGTCCCGGCACCTGGCCCTCCACGTCGACAGCTACGAGGACCTGATGGAGTACCGCCGCAGACTGGATGCCAGCCAGTGGCCGGTGGAGATGCAGATCCAGCACGAGACCATCGAGTCGATCTATACCCACGACCCCAACGGCTACATGGTGGAGCTCACCCGGGCGATGCGGCCGGTAACCCCGCAGGAAGACCTGGACGCCAACCTGACCATCGACGCCCTCCTCGACGTCGTCGCCGAACCCGGCCCCAGCCTGCCCAAGCTGCTGGCCCGCAAGGCCGAGCTGATCGTCGAACGCGCCGCCCAGTGGGAACTCGAGCGCACCGGGCTATGACGACCCTGTATGTGCTCGACGTGCCGGAGAACACGGGGGTCGCGAAGGCTGCCGCGGACAATCCCGCCGTGTCGGTCGGACGTATCGGGCCCTACTTCGAGATCACCGCCAGCGGTGCGATCACGATCGACCGCCGCGCCACCGGATGCCGTCACGCGGTCTGGTACAGCGCCGTGGCCGGCGTGGCCCGCGACAGCCGCATCACCCAGCATGACAAGAACGCCCTGCGCGTGGAGCCCGCGTGACCACCACCCCCGCGGAGCGGCCCAGTACCGGCCGGCCCAGTACCAGTCGGCCCAGTACCAGTCGGCCCAGTACCAGTCGGCTGGGCGCGGGGCGGTACCTCACCGCCGGAAACCGGCCGGAATCCGCCATCACCTCGGTACACGAGCTGACCGCCGCGGACGGGGCGGCCGTCCGCGGCGTGCTGGTTACGGTGCCGGGCGCCACCACCGTGATCAGCCTCATGCACCCGCGCCAGGACCTGACCCACCACCCGCTGGTCCCGCTGCTGCTGCACGCCGGGGCCGCGGTGTGGACCCAGCACGCCCGTTCGGTCAACAACGACCTCACCCTGGTCCACGAGCAGGCACTCCTCGACGCCGCCGCCGGGCTGGCGTTCCTCCGCCAACGCGGTTTCGCCTCCGTCGTCACCCTGGGGCACTCGGGCGGCGGCCCGCTGTACGCGTTTTACCTCGAACAAGCCGGGCTGGCGCCGGCCGGCCGCATCGCCACCACCCCGGGCGGCCGCCCGGCCAGGCTGGCCGAGGCAGGCATGCCCCTGGCCGACGGCGCGATCTTCCTGGCGCCGCACCCCGGACCGGGCCGGCTGCTGCTGGCCTGCATCGACCCGTCCGTGGCCGACGAGCAGGACCCGATGTCCGTAGTACCGGACCTCGACCCGTTCAGCCCCGCCAACGGGTTCGCCGAGCCGCCCGCCAGCTCGGCCTACACCCAGGAATTCCTGGCCCGCTACCGGGCAGCGC
>Ga0209168_10002778_pt1 | contig 12436 bp, 9 predicted proteins | sample Coa_R1_FD_187156 | JGI IMG/M metagenome (GOLD analysis project Ga0209168, IMG submission 187156) | Surface soil microbial communities from Centralia Pennsylvania, which are recovering from an underground coalmine fire - Coalmine... | ecosystem: Environmental > Terrestrial > Soil > Unclassified ... | reverse complement strand
CCAGTGCCTTGGTCAGGTACGGCGCCGAGTGATGGATTGCCTGCCAACGCAGGTAAGTTTGCCAATGCGCGAGCGGGTGAGCGGCGAGAAGCTTTTCTTCAGCGCGGAAAAAATCGGGAGAGGTCACAATGTAGTGATCGCTGGGTGGCGCCTGTACCGCTTTCAGATAGCTGTCCCAGTCGATGGAGGGCGCCAGTGCCCGAACCTGCGCCAGGGACATCTTATTGTTGATGTTCTTGGGGTCGCGGCGCTTGACGTTGTCCATTTGGGCCTGCGCCATGGCGGTTTCGAGTTCGATGACTGTTCCGGCATCGGCCGCCGCTTGCGACTCCGATTCGCCCACCAGGACGAACATCTTCTGAATGTGCGCGCGGTATTGGGTGAGGAGTTCTTTCGACTTCTCGTCGGTATTCAAATAGTAGTCGCGGTTGGGGAGGCTCAAGCCGCCCTGATCGAACTGAGCAACGACCATCGAGGCATTGTCGTAATCCTGCTGTCCGGTGAAGCCGAAGAGCGGGGAATTGCTCTGGTTGTCTCCGGGCTGCCAGGCGCCGGGATAGAGGTGCTGCAGGTGCGCGAGTTCGAGCGTGATTTCTTTTTTCGACTTCAGAGCGGCGATGCGGTCGAGTTCTGGCGTTACCGGCTTGAGGCCGGTGGCTTCGATGCCGCTTTCGTCCATGCAGGCGGCCCAGTAGTCGCCGATCTTCTGCTGATTGGCGGTGCGGTTCGAGTCGTTCTTGCTGGCCGCTTCGAGCGTCTCACGAAGGAGGCCTTCGTTCCAGAGTTCGAGGCCGCTGCCAGTGCTCCAGAAAACCTGGTCGGCCGGAATCGGATTGGCAGTGAGCCATTTGTTGCAGGCGTATTTGTAGAAGTCATTGCAAGGGTCGAGAGACTTGTCGACCAGGTCTGGATCGAAGTGCTCGAGTTTAGGTTCTTTAGATTGATCGGCGGGAGAACTCTGGGCAAATGAAGTTCTAGCGAAGGCTACGGCAAGAATTAAAAACAGCGCCGCAGAAATTCGAGAAATGGGCATGGATCCTCTTTTAAAGTGATATTGACTGAGCCGATTGAAACTACGCATAACGGGAGAGACAAGTTCCTTGTCGGTCGCAGGACACACTTCGACCCGACTGGAGAACATACTATAGACGGGCGGTTTGGTGCGAGGTTAGCGCACGCCTAAAAGCATCAACCACGAAGGGCACTAAGGTACACGAAGGAAAAACCTTCTTCTCATCCTGTATTGTGCAGGCCGGCCGCGATGCCGTTGATGGTCGCTCCGAGTGGATACTCCAGCTCTGAGCTCTGTTCTCCTTGTTGCTTGCGGCGGAGGAGTTCGACTTGGATCAGGCTCATCGGGTCGACGTAGGGGTTGCGAAGGCGGATGGAGCGGGCTAGTACGCGGTTGCGTGCCAGCAGTTCACGCTGGCCGCTGACGCGGAGAATCATACGGCGCGAGCGCAGGAATTCGTCCTCCAGCATGGAGAAGACTTGGTTGCGGAGCGCGGCGTTCTTAACGAGACCAGAGTATTCGCGGGCGATGCCGAGATCGGCTTTGGCCATGCCAAGCTCCACGTTGCGCAGGAGATCGGAGAAGATGGGGAATCCGCGGGCGATCTGACGCAGCAGTTGCTCGTGACTTGAACTCTTCTTGGCAAAATGCTGGAGAGCGTGGCCAACGCCGTACCAGGCCGGGACGGCGTGGCGGCTCTGCATCCAGCCGAAGACCCAGGGAATTGCCCGAAGATCGTCGAGGCGACGGCCTTTGGTGCGGCGCGAGGGGCGCGAGCCGATGCGGGCTGTGTCGAGTTCGTTCACCGGGGTCGCCTGCTCGAAATATTCGAGCACGTCAGGATTGTCGGCAATATCGCGGCGGTAGACGCGGTAAGCCTCTTGCGACATTTCTTCAATGGCTTCTTCCCATTCCGCGGGATGTGCGGCTTGCTGTTCTGAACGAGTCAGGGCTTCCAAACTCGCCGCGATCATCAACTCCAGATTCCATTCGGCAAGGACCGGGTCGGCATATTTCCAGTTGAGCACTTCGCCTTGCTCGGTGACGCGAATCTGGCCTGAAAAACATCCGGGAGGCTGAGCAAGGATGGCAGAGTGCGTGGGGCCACCTCCGCGGCCTACTGTGCCTCCGCGGCCGTGGAAGAGGCGAAGCTTCACGCCGAACTCTTGCGCGGCGCGATGTAGTTCGCGGTGCGCTTTATACAGTTCCCAGGTGCTGGTGAGCATGCCTCCATCTTTGTTGGAGTCGGAGTATCCCAGCATGACTTCCTGCCAGCGTCCCCAGGAATCGAGCAGAGGCTGGTATTCGGGATTAGCCCAGAGCCGCCGCATCACGTCAGCGGCAGACCTGAGGGATTCGATGGATTCGAACAGTGGCACCGGCATCAGGCCAGGATCATTGGCGGATGCCGCAATCTGAACGCCTCCTGCCTTTGCGAGCTGCAGCACAGCGAGCACATCGTTCTCAGACTCCGCGCCGCTGATGATGTAGTGGCGAATCGACTCAGCCGGATAGGTGCGCTTTAGTTCTGCGATGGCCCGAAATGTGTCGAGCAGTTCCTGGCTGGCGTCTGACTTCGGTTCGCCGCGAAGGTCGGGTCCGAGTTCTTTCAGGACTTGGGTGTGCACGCTGGCATGCTGGCGGATATCGAGCGTGTGCAGGTGAAATCCAAATTTACGCACCTTGCGGAGAAGAGAACTGACGTAAGTATGGGCCAGCCGTTCACCGCGGTTCGACTTCAGGCTTTTCTGCACCAGGAGTAGGTCACGCTCGAATTCCGCGGCATCGCTGTATGCTGCCTGGGCAGTCACGGACTCCCGAGTGCGCAGCAGCCGGTGGAAGATATAAGAGAGAAATCGGCGGTAGCTTTCGGACTGATTGTTTGGACCCCAGGCGAGATGCACGCCCGGGATGGTTCGCTCGTAAAGGTGAAGGCGCGCGAGCAGGTCGTCGGCAACGCCGGTCTGCCGGCGGGACGAACTCAGGCGATCGCTGAGCGCCTCTATCTCTTGAAGATATTCTCGAAGAATCAAAGCACGGGCCATTTCGAGCGCGTCACGGATGCGCTGCGGCTTCACCAGCGGATTTCCATCGCGGTCGCCGCCGATCCACGAACCGAAATGGATGACATTGGGTACGGACGATTCATCGAGCGCCAGGTCGTAAATGTCGCGGAAGGACTCCACGATTTCTTCGTAGATTTTTGGGAGGGCGTCAAACAACGAAAGCCGGAAGTAGCGCAGGCCCATACGGATTTCATCATTCACCGTCGGCTTGGCGAGCCGGACCTCGTCCGTTTGCCACAGCGAAGTAACTTCGGCGCGAATATTGTTTTCGCATTCTTCAGCTTGTTCAGCGGTGAGGGGAAGGCGGTCCAGGCGTTCCAGTTGTTGCGCGATGCGGCGGCGCTTCAGGAGAACCGTCTGACGGGCGACCTCAGTAGGATGAGCGGTGAAGACGGGCGTGATCTGAATGTCGCGAAGGTCGGCGAGCGCTTGCTCCGCGGAGATTCCAGCGGCTTTCATGCGTCGCAGGGTTCCACGAAATGAGCCGGGAAGGGGAGCGTGCTCACGGTCGAGTTTGCCCGCCCGGCGGCGCCGCTTGCGATGATTAGTTTCCGCCAGATTCGTGAGTTCGAAATAAGTGGCGAAGGCTTTCGTCACCTGATGAGCGTGGGGTAAGTCCAATTTGGAGACGATCTCTTGCGCTTTGAGCAGGAGTTCTGAAGAAGACGCTTGCTCGGGGCTGCGGCGCACCGACTCACGATGTTCGATCAGCAAACGGCGCAATCCTTCCACAAGATCGAATAACTCTTGCCCGGCCTGTTCCACCAGCACTTCTCCAAGAATCGCGCCCAGAGAGCGCACATCGCGCCGCAGAGGATGATCCTTGGCGGGTTCGTCCGAACTCGCGGTCAATTCCGCGAGACGAGCCTGCTGGTCGTCGGCCTTCCACAAGAGTTTGGGCTTGCTTGCCATCACAGAAACGGTGCAGGACAGAATAAATGACCGGAAGGTCGTTAGCCACGGATTGCACGGATTTTCCAGGGATAAATCGAAGAGTTCATTCTCGTTGATCGTGTAAGCACGTCGATCCAGCGCGAACTGCTGCTATTTCGGGACTTCAAAGCGATAGCCGATGCCGCGCAGGGTCTTCAGGTACTCCGGATCGCGGGGATCGCGTTCAATCTTTTCCCGCAGGCGCCGCACATAGACATCGATGGATCGTGGTGTGACGAAGGGAGTCTCTTTCCAGACCGCATCGAGAAGTTGATCGCGTGTGAGGACGCGGCCCCGGTGCGTGGCAAGGTATTCGAGCAAGCGAAATTCGCGGACGGTAGTGAAGACATTGCGTCCCGCGACTTGCACAGTCATTGAGGAAATATTGATTTCCAAATCGCCAAAACGCAGGACATCCAGGCCTGGGGCCGAGTGACCTAAACCGCGCAGCACGGTGCGGATCCGAGCCACCAGTTCGCGCGGGCTAAATGGCTTGGTAATGTAATCGTCGCCACCCAGTTCCAGGCCTTTGATGCGGTCGGCTTCTGACGTCTTAGCGGTCAGGAAAATGATGGGAGTCGCCGAGAGCGCCGGCGTCTGGCGGATATGGCGACAAAGTTCGAAGCCATCGGTTCCTGGCAGCATTACATCGAGGAGGAATAGCGCCGGCATTTCGCGCGCAGCTTCGGTGAGCAGAGAAGCGCCGCTGATGAAACTCTGTACTTTGAAACCGGCAGCCTGCAGGTTGTGCGAAATGAGTCGGGCGATGTCCTCCTCGTCCTCCACCACGAAAATGAGGGGGCGAGGCGAAGCGGCGTCGTCGGGGTCCGCCGGTCGTTCGGTGGCTCCGAGGTGTAAATGCATGTCTACTCAGGGCTCCGAGCCCGCAACGGGCTTCAAAGTAAGAATTCAGATGAGACATCCAAGAATCTATGGGGGAGATGTTGCGGGAATGTTTCTCGCGTGTGAATGAATGATGAATTTGTAAAGAAAGTACGCAGTACTCAGTATTCAGTTAGTCTTGAGACGAATTCGGCCTTGCTGAGACGGAGTTTTGCTGAGCACTGAGTACGGGGTACCGAGTACCGAGTACCGAGTACCGAGGACTGCTCTCAGTTTGCCGCTTTCTTCTTGGGCACATGCCGTCGGCTGCGGCCTTCGATCAAGCTGTAGAGGTCTTCGGCGAGATTGGTGGTATGGTCTCCGGCGCGCTCGAGAGCCTGCGCCATCAGGATGATTTCAAAGTGGGTTGTATCGCCCTGGATGACGGTTTCGGCGAGGTGTTTCTGAAACAGAGCGTGGCAGAGGCGGTCAATTTCTTTGTCCATCTGCAAGACTTTTCGCGCACATTCGAGGTCGAGTTTGGAGAACCCGGTGTGCATCAGGTCGAGCATGTCGCGCAGAATGGAAGCCATTTCCACAAGTTGGCGCGTATCTGAGGCGGGAATCTTCGCCGTGCGTGCCTGCACGCGCAGAGCCACGCTCATCACCAGATCGCCGATGCGCTCCAGATCAGTGGTGGACTTCAGGCTGGAGAGCAGTTGTCGGGCGCGGGTTTCATTCACCCGCGTGATGGCGGCGGGCAAGCGCTCGTCGATCTGGCGCTCGATCTGGTCGAGTTCCTTTTCGCAATCTTTGATGGCAAGGAACGCCATACGCGAAGAATTGGTGAGAAGATCGCGAACGTTGAAGGCGGCATCGCGCGCAATGAGACAGGCTTTCAGGGCCAGCCGTACCAGATCGTCGGAACCGGTTTTTCGCGCAGTCGCGGGACTCGTTGTGCCATGAAGGGAATCCTCGGTTGGCGCGTCAACTTCGAACTTGCGTATCGGTTGGGTTTTGCGTGGCATCTGCGGTGCGCTGGTTAGCTCTTGCCGCTAACCTTCAGTTTATCGTCGAATTGTGAAAGTATCATTACAGTCTTAGAGCACGCGGAGAATGTCTTGTGAGTCTGGCTGATTATATGCGGCAGCAATTTGCCTACGATGCGTGGGCGAATCAGGAAGTCTTGGCCTCGATCCGTGCTAGTGGCGGCGAGAACGCACGCCCGTTGCAGTTAATGTCGCACATTCTTGCGGCCGAGCGAGTATGGCTGGAGCGGTTGAAACAGGTGCCGCAGAGCGTGCCGGTGTGGCCGGAACCCAATCTGGCGCAGTGCGAAGCGGAAGCAGCTGAACTGAAAAAGATGTGGTTCGACTATCTGGACCTGATCACCGCCGGCGACATTTCTCAAACTATTTCGTATAAGAACAGCAAGGGCGAGGCGTGGACGAGTGCGATCGGTGACGTGCTGAGCCACGTGGTGATGCACTCGGCATATCATCGCGGGCAAATTGCCAGCCATATGCGGGCAAGCGGACAGACGCCCGTTAATACCGATTTTATTCACGCGGTGCGGAAGGGGCTGGTGAAGTAGGCAGGGCTAGGGGCACGCTAGGGACCAGAGACTAGACCCTGCCCCTGACCTGGCCTTTGCCCCATTGGTCTCCGAAGACGTAAGATCTCACCGATGAACAAACGGCTTGTGTTGTTGCTCCCGCTGCTGTGCGCGATCCTGCTGCTGGCGGCCGATCAACCGAAAATTCCTGCTATGCCGGAAGCGGTCACCGACAACGCCGTCGCATCTCTCCGGAACGGGATTGAGATTTTTTCGCTGATGGGTATTGGAACTAAGAAGAACTGGGACTCCGTCAGCAACAAGGTGTTCGTCTTGCGGCTGAACACAGGGAAATGGAGTGAGGGGCGGGCAGTGCCGGGTGTGGCCGGACGCTTGGGCGCATCCGCGATTGGCGCCAAGGGACAAGTTTTTATTTTTGGGGGATACACGGTTGACGGCCAGGGAAATCTTCTCACGGTTGCCGACGTGAACGCCTATTTGCCGCAGGCGCAACGATGGTATCGGGCCGCTGATATTCCAGTGCCGGTGGATAGCGCCGTGATTGGCGTGTCTCACGATCGCTACATTTATCTGGTGGGCGGAAGATCGAAGAACGGGCCGGTCAACAACGTCCAGGTCTATGACGTGGAGAAGAATACATGGAGCCAGGCCACGGCGTTACCCGGTACGCCGGTCTTTGGGCATGCGGGAGGCTTGGCGGACGAGACGATCGTGTATGTAGACGGGGCAAAGAAGGATCCATCCGGCAGTTACGTGGCTTCGGATGAATGCTGGATGGGCAAGATCGATCATAAGGATCCCAATAAGATTGAATGGAGTAAATTGCCGGCGCATCCGGGCCCCGGACGCTTCGGAATTGTGGCGGGCGCAGGCGAACATGAACACCGCATTTTGTTTTCCGGGGGAATGACGGCTCCGCATAATTACAAGGGTCTGGACACCGAGGGCAAACCGGCGGAGATTTCGCCCGTGACCTTCTCCTACGAACTCCACGGAAAACGCTGGGAGACCATCAGTCAAGATACCTACGACGTTCGTGCGGACACCCATGGAATCGTGTTCACGCCTTTGGGGCCCTTGATTGTGGGGGGCACGTTGAAAAATTCTGCAATTTCGGCACGGGTATTGGCCTTGCCTAAGAAATAGTGGTGGGAAGAGTCAGATTTTGAATGGTTCACGACGGTCCGATTTTGGAATTGTTTCCCATTTGGAAATGCGAGATCGTTGACCTGCGCTTGAATGTACCTTGGTGATCTGAGTCGTTCAACCTGCGTGGCGTACTCTGACACCCAGAGAGCGAACATCACTCACACCTCCTGAGGAAGCGGCGGATGGCCCTCCGACCATCCGCCGCTTTAATTTTCTGGCGAAAATGTAGGGGCTTGCGCTAAAATCACAACCCAGCTGTTCGTTCCTGGTTGGGGCCAGCAGGTCGAACTATCCGCGCTGAGGAAGAACATGTTCATCCCTCGTTAATTCGCTAGCCTGAATCGTCCGTTGCTTAGCGGATTTCCTCTCGAGTTGTGTTTCGTTTCGGATGCGCTGGGTCTGCGCGTGCTCGCGGACCGTTGCGGAAAGTTCAAGGTTTTTATGGAAGCAATCGCCACCACAGCAGTCGAGCCACAGAGTTCGCTGTGGTCTTCTTTGGTTGAGGCCGTTCGCGGCTCTCATCAGGACTACACAACCGCCAGCCTGAATCGCGCCATCCTCCTGCTGGCCGTGCCCATGGTGCTCGAGATGGTTCTGGAATCCCTGTTCGCTGTGGTGGATGTGGCGTGGGTCGGAAGACTGGGCGCCAACGCTGTAGCCACGATCGGACTGACCGAGTCCATGCTCAGCATTGTCTTTGCCGTGGGGATGGGTCTGAGCCTGTCGACCACCGCGATGGTGGCCCGCCGCATTGGCGAAAAAGATCCGGAGGGCGCGGCGGTGGCCGCGGTGCAGGCGGTCTTGCTCGGGCTGGTCGTGTCGCTTGCCATTGGATTGCCTTGCCTGCTATTTGCCCCGAACCTGCTGCGGTTGATGGGGGCGACGCCGGAGATCGTAGCGGTAGGCAGCGGCTATACCAGAATCTGCCTGGGCGGCAGTTGTGCGGTGCTGCTGCTGTTTTTGAACAACGCGATCTTCCGCGGCGCCGGCGACGCGGCGATTGCGATGCGCCTGCTATGGATATCGAACATCATCAACCTGGTTCTTGATCCCTGCCTGATCTTTGGGTGGGGTCCGTTTCCGCGCTTGGGCGTGACCGGGGCGGCGTTGGCGACCTTTATTGGACGCAGCATCGGGGTCGCATACCAGTTTTACCGGCTGCTGAAAGGAACCGAACGCATTCGCATTCTCATAAGACAAATCCGCGTGCAGTGGGGAGTGATGTGGCGGCTGTTGCGGGTTTCGTTCACCGGGATTCTACAGTTTGCCATCGCGCACACCAGTTGGATCGGCCTGGTGCGCATTGTGAGCATGTTCGGCGCAGCCGCTCTGGCGGGATACACGATCGCGATTCGTATCGTGATCTTTGTCATCTTGCCGTCCTGGGGACTCAGCAACGCAGCCGCGACGCTGGTCGGGCAAAACCTGGGTGCGGGCAAGCCGGAGCGCGCTGAAAAAGCGGTCTGGCGCACCGGACTCTACAACCTGATCTTCATGGGAACGATCGGCATCTTTTTTATTCTGTTTGCCGAGCCCGTGGTGCGGCTGTTCATCCATGACCCTGCAGTCGTGCCGCTCGGAGCGGCGTGCCTGCGCATTGTCAGCTATGGCAATCTGGGATACGCCTACTTCATGGTGATGATGCAGGCGTTCAATGGCGCCGGGGACACGATTACGCCCACGATCGTGAACTTTTTCGGATTCTGGCTGTTCGAAATTCCGCTGGCCTACGTGTTGGCAATCCCGCTTGGCATGAAGTCAAACGGAGTCTTCTTCTCGATCGCGATTGCAGAATCGGCTATGGCGGCTGCGAGCGCCATTCTGTTTCGGCGAGGGAAGTGGAAGACGCAGAAGATCTGAAATCAGAGGAGACCCGACCTAACGGGCTCGGGCGAGAACGAGGGTGACGTCGTCGGGCTGCTCTTTTTCACCGATCCAGTCGTCCACGGCCATGGTCACAATTTGACTGATCTGCGGCAAGGGCAAGTCGCGGTTGTTACGAACCAGATCGATGAGCCGCTGCTCGCCAAACTCGCCGAAGTCATTTTCCGGCTCGGTCACGCCGTCGCTATAGGCGATGAAAACTTCGCCGGGACGCATTTCGACCGATCCTTCGTCATAGGACATGTTGTCGAAAAGTCCTATGACGGTACCGCCCGCTTCCAGACGGCGTACGGTGCCATCTTTCGCGATCAGGATGGGCGGCAAGTGGCCTCCGTTGCTGTACGTGAGGCGGTTCGCACGGCCATCGTAGATTGCCAGGAAGAGCGTGGCGTATTTTTCAGGAGGAGTGCTTTCATAGAGTTGATGATTGAGCAAGCTCAGCAGCGCGCCGGGAGAAACCTCGACTCCTTCGGGCCACGTCGCCATGATCCGGCCCGCGCCGGCAATTGCGCCAACAGCCACCGGTTCGCGCATCTGAGGCAAACTCTCGAGGCTGTAGGCGCGAACCGCCGAGTGGATGGTGGCCATCAGCAGCGCGGCGGAGATTCCCTTTCCGCTGATGTCGCCGACCGCCAGTATGAGCTTGTGGGAACTGGCGGTGAGGAAGTCATAGTAGTCGCCGCTAACCCTGCGCGCCGGGCGGCAGAATCCATGGACTTCCAGCGATTCGAGTTCTGAGATCTGGCGCGGGAACAGCTGTGCTTGCACTTCCTGCGCGATGCTCAGCTCGTTCTCCAGCCGCTGTTTTTCCTTCTGCTCCTCGATCAGCTTTTCGATGGAGGCGGTCATCGAGTTGAACGAGCGCGCGAGTTCCGAAAGCTGGTCATTCGACCGGATGGGAATGCGGTGGCTGAAATCGCCGCGGTCGACGTGACGAGTGGCGACGTGAAGCTCAGCCACGGCAGCCGTCACGGTACGGGTCATGCGTGTACCGATGATCAGCGCGATCAGTTCGATGATGGCGAAGAAGATCCCGACGCCCACCAGAATGTACGTAACGCCCTCAATGAAGCTGCCAAACGCTGCGAAAAGATGGTTGTACAAGGCCGAGGGACGAGTGCTCACCCTTACAACTGCTCTTTGCCCTTCAGACTGTCCGTTTTTCCAGTCCACCACCGGCAGGAATGTGCCGAACCAGATTTCTCGATCGAACGTCCCAGAGGAAGGTGGAAGGCTTCCTACGGTGAAGGTGGGTTGCAATTCCTGGTCGCCGGCTCGGTACGAGACGCCAGGCCTGTTCGGGCCGGTAACGATTCCACTCTTTGTGGCAGTAGTGGGGGAGCTATGAGCTTCGCCTCCGGACGAAGGGGCATCCGCCCTCTGCGCGCCATCTTCCAGGACGATCCCGGAGGTGTAAAGCGTAACTTCCCCAAGGCCAGCCGCGATCTTACCGACGAGTTCTTTGTCGAAAGGTTCGCTGGTCACCACTGTCAGCTTGTTGGCTCCGACTTGAAGGGAAGAGCCGACGCGCAAGTGGAGTTGCTCGCGGTCACGGACAATGTCCTGAAATTTCTGCTTCACAAAGACAGGCAGAGTGAGCGACGCCCCATTGAATTCACTGCAGAGGGGCAAGGGCTTGTCCGCATACCAGGCACAGACTTGCCGCCGGGCCCAAGCGGGATCCCGCTTGCGTAATCCAGCTAGTGACTCGGCCGATGGCGTTTCTCCACGCTCGATGCGGGCTGCTAGTTCATTGCTTACGGCAGAGTTCGCCGCTTCAAGGCTCCGCAGCTGGCTGTGGATCTCGGAAGTCACCACAAAGACCGCAAATTGCCCGCCCAACCCGTAGAGCGTGATAAGAGCCATTGCGACGAGTAGGACGGCGGGTATGACGCCAATGAAAACATAAGTCACGATCAAGCGGTTGCGCAGGCGCCACAGAATTCGCCGCCGGATCCAGCGAAAGCCAAGGATAAAGAAAAGTACGCCGGCGCAGAAACCGAGAAACCCGACCCATCCACCCAGGTGTTGCCCCCAGGAGGGGGCGAACAGTCCAAGAAGTTCCTGCAACGCAAACAGCGCCAGGGCGAGAGCTGCCAGGTAACAAGCCACCCGGGCCATGCGGCCTTGCGGCCACAGTTCCGCCTGAATCAGTCTGCGCCGCAATTCTGGATAGGACCACTGCATGTTCTTTTTAGACAACCGTCACAAGATTAGGAATTATACGGCGGCGTGAAGATCGATCTGGGACGAAGGCTGCCGGCTTGCAGTCGGACGGCTGTGCGATCTTCCGCCCCTCTAGATTTCAGGATAGAAGTCAAAAAAGGCTTCCAGGCTGGTGCGCAATTGCTTTTCAATATCTTCCTTGCTGCCTTCGAGCACGTGCATGGTGACGTGCGCCTCGCGGCCATTCGTGAGCTTCACCGGGGCCTGACCGACTTCGGCAACCTCTTCCGAAGGCAGCAGCCTCATGCCATAAACCAGCGTCAGGTTTGCCATAATTGATTTTACGACGTTCGAGGGGGCGGCCGCGAACCGGCCAATTTTTTGAAATTCAGAATTCCGGGCATCTCATTTAGAATTCCGGCGTGCCCAGAAATCTGGTTTCCGTCCTCTCCCTTGCTCTTCTCACAGTCGCTTTTGCAGGGCAAGTAGTAGCGCAGCAAGAGCCCGCCCAGACTCCGACGCCTTCATCGCAGCAGCCGCAGGTCAAGGTGAACATGCTGAATGTGTGTACGCCATCTGCGGAAGAGCAGAAAGAGATTGCTGCGGCGCTGGCGCATGTGCCCAGGCAGCCGTTGTTTGGAAGCGATTTTGAAGTTTCCCGCGGTCGCTCAACCCTGACCGATATGCCGGCATTCCTCGAGGCCGGGCAGCCCGGGCATGTTGCCGGAGAGCCCTCGGTCGCCAGCTACGTGCGTATCCGGCGCGAGTTCTCGGTGCAGGCGATGTTTTCGAGCGTGCAGTATTCGTTTAGCAATGATGGGGTCACCA
>Ga0209168_10002777_pt1 | contig 12437 bp, 5 predicted proteins | sample Coa_R1_FD_187156 | JGI IMG/M metagenome (GOLD analysis project Ga0209168, IMG submission 187156) | Surface soil microbial communities from Centralia Pennsylvania, which are recovering from an underground coalmine fire - Coalmine... | ecosystem: Environmental > Terrestrial > Soil > Unclassified ... | reverse complement strand
CTTCCGTTTCGATCCGGCGGCGAACAAACTCGAGTGGCTACACCTCACCGCGCCTACCGTGCCCGGGCGTGAGCCTTACAATCGCATCGATTGCTGGACCAATGGTCCAAACGGTGTGCTGTATGGAGGCACCTCGGACGGTTACCTGTTCCGCCTTGACCCACAGTCGTTGAAGCTCGAAAATCTCGGCAAGCCCCTGAACCAATATCGCGTACGGGGGTTGGCCTTCGCGCACAACGGCAAACTGTACGGGGCCGGTGGCGACGATCGGGAGATGGCGCGGTTGTTCTCCTACGACCCTTCGACGGGCGCTTATGAATTGCTGGGAATGATTGACGTCAACCACCGGCCTTACTATGCTTGGCAGGCGTACGTGATCGATGCCGTCGCGCTCGGCCTCGATGGCACTCTCTATCTTGGCCAGAGCGAGAGAAAATCAAAGTTGTATCTCTATTATCCGGAGTAATTCTAATGAAACGCAGGAGCTTTATTGGTTCGGTTTTATCGGCGCCTCTCCTGGCGGCGCAATCCGGCCATGACTCTACGGCCCATTCCACGGAACCGCTTCCCGGTCTGCCCAAAGCGCATTGGATCGAAAACGGCCTCATCGACGCCGGCGGTTCGCACGAAGGATACCTCTTCACCGTTCGCCGTGGAGGCGAGCCTCTGAACGCGCGTGCGACCTACGAGCATGCGCAAAGCGAGGAAGTGATTCTCCGTTTGAAATCCCAGGGCGTAGAAGTGTTCCACACTCACCTCTATAAGGGTTTCGGAATGGCCGCAGAGAAGCCCGAAATGGAGGACACCCGCCGAATAGCCGCTTTCGTGCACCGGAACGGCATGAAGATCGATACATACATCCAGTGGGACACCCTGATGTATGAGACCTTCTTTGCCGAAGAGCCGCGCGCCAAAGATTGGGTTCAGCGCGATGAATTAGGTAAACCCATCCTGCTCACGTACGGCTATCAGCAGTCCTACCGGTACCGGCCATGCTTCGCGAATCAGAATTACCTGGATTATCTGAAAAAGATTGTGCGGTTCGCGGTAGAAGATGTGAAGACGGACTTCATCCACTTCGACAACTTCGATCTGAACGCGGAGCCGGACTCGTGCCACTGCCCGGAGTGCGTCGCCGGCTTTCGCCGCTTTCTGATGGAAAAATATCCATCCGCAAAACGAAAAGAGCGCTTCGGTTTTGAGAACGTCAATTATGTGAACCCGCCCCAATGGAACATCAACAATCCGCCGCAACGTATGCAGGTGATTTTCGACCCTGCGATTCAGGAGTGGGTCGATTTCCGCTGCGAGGTGATGGCGCGCGCGCTCCGGCAAATAGCGAGGTATATCAAAAGCATGAATCCGGAAGTGGTGGTCGAGTGTAATCCGCATGGCATTACCGGTGGCAATCGCGCCTGGGAGGCTGGCCTCGACCACGCCCGCTTCCTCAAGTCCACGCAGGTCTTCTGGACGGAAGAGCCGAACCCGCCGGAGTTGCTGCCCGATGGCCGTTTGGTCTCTAAAATTCGCAGCTATAAACTGGCCCGGACGTTCGAGAATATTCTGCTCGCCTACATTGCGGGACATCCTCTGGAGTCAGCGGAATGCCTCGCCTTCAATCAGACGGTTGGTTATGGCGGCATCGACCCGCTGCGCCCCCATGTGCTCGAATACATCGCTTTCTACCGCAAACATCGGGACTTGTTTACCAACACGAAAGATGTCGCAACGGTTGCTTTGTTGCGTTCCTACCCGTCTATTACCTACAACCAGCCGCGCACACAATTGAGTGCGATTCTGGCAGAGCAGGCATTGATCCAGGCGCAGATTCCCTTCGACCTGATTTTCGACGAACACCTCACTTCCGAAAAACATCGGGCGGGCCTCTCAAAATACCGCGTCATTGTACTTCCCAATTCGGAGTGTCTATCCGATTCCCAATTGGCGTCGATTCGCCAGTTTGTCGAGGGCGGCGGCGGGCTGGTTGCGGTCGGCCAAGCTGGACTGTATGACGAATGGCGGCGGCTACGGCTGCAACCTGGATTGAACGGCCTCATCGATGGCCAGCCAAGGGCGCGTGGTTATGAAGAACGCGTCGCACATGCGGAAATCTCAGGCTCACCCGTGCGCAAGGAACCCGGCCAGGGCCGCACGGTTTATTTACCGGCATTGCAATTCGATGGCCCGCTGCCGGAATTCGGAAATTACTTCAAGGTCGATAATCGTTTCTGGAAACGCCCGAAAAACTGGGAGGAGTTCACCGAGGCCGTTCGATGGGCAGCAAAAGACGATATCCCAATGCGCATCGCTGGACCGGAATTTCTGGTGGCGAACGTAGTGTCGCAATCGGAAAAACGGCGGATGCTGGTGCACCTGGTCAACTACAACGCGCGGAAGGCGCCCCTGTCACTGCCGGTGGAGGTGACTTGCCATACGCCCGCGGCGGCGAAGGAAGTTCGACTGTATTCACCCGATTTTGAACAACCGCAAACGCTCGAAGCGAAGGTCGAAGGCTCCGTTGCCACCTTTTCAGTGCCGCCCGTCAAGGTTTACTCGATTGCAGCCGTAACCTGGTAACCCATTGACCCACTATCGCCGCTTGCCTGGCGTCTCGACTTTAACGTGAGAACCGCAGCGCCCGTTGGAACTGCCTGGGAGTTCCGCTCCCGGTTGCGCCCTGGTTTACCGGCGTAGCGATTACGCCAAAACTGAGGCGCAGGCCAAGAATCTTTCGCTGACTGAGCGGCTCGGCTTGGAATTGCGCGCCGAAGCCTTCAATATCTTTAACCGCGCCCAGTTTGGCGCGCAAGCAGGCGAATCTTTCATCCCCGCGTAGGTTCCTTGTGAAGAGGTTTCGGTCTTACGCTCCAGACTCGTTGCGGGCTGAATCGCCGTGGCAATTACTCCTGGAATTCGGCTGCCATCCGGATCGGTCACAGTTCCGCCCAGCGACGATCGATCGACCTGCGCATAGACAATCGAAACCAGCAGCGGAAGCATGCACCAAAGAGAACACCGCATCGGAAACGTCTCACTCATCTCAAGTTTAGCTGCCGATGTGAAATCGGAGTGTCGCGATTTCGTGTCGCCGCTCAGGTCCACGCAGTTCGCTTCAATATTATCTGCGCCATTGAAACGCTGCATTTACCGCCTCACTTCTTGTATACTGATTTCAACTCAGTGGTCGGCGCGGGGAACTCCCCGCCTTACAGATTCGTTATAACAGGAGACCCAAACACATGAGCCAATCCTTGCGATATCTACTAAAAATTACTATTCTTTCGATCATCTCCCTCGCCACAGCCGCGGCCCAGACCACGTTTGGGTCCATCACTGGAACCGTCACCGATCCGAGTGGGGCCATGGTCCCGCGAGCAAAGGTCACCGTGACGAGCGAGGGCGAAGGAAGCGTCCGGCAAGTGGATACGGGTACAAGCGGTGTTTTCTCGGTGCCCAACCTCAATGTCGGGACGTATCGTCTTCAAGTGACTGCCCCCGGTTTTGCAACCTACGAGAGGACCGGACTGATCCTGAGCGCTAACCAAGTGTTGAACGTCGATGTCCATCTCAGCCTTACGCAAGCCGGCACCACGGTGCAGGTTACCGAGGCCGGAACCGCTATCTCGACCGAGACGAGTAATCTCTCCAACATTAAAACGACAAACGATCTGGAGCAGTTGCCTCTCATTTCACGGCACGCAGGAGATCAGGGAGTTTACAGCTTCGTCCTGATGAATCCGGGCGTCAGCAGCGTTCCCGGCAACAGCATCAGTAACGTCCAGGGCGTTCGCCAAGTAACTGGCGTCATACCCACGATGGATGGAATCGCCGTGATGGCGTATCCGATCGGACCGGGACCGGTGCAACCGAGCATTGAGGGCGTGCAGGAGGTGAACGTGCAGCTTGCCAACACGCAAGCGGAGTTCATGACCTCCTCCAACATTGCCGTGGTCACTAAATCGGGCACCAACCAGTTACATGGAAGCGCATTTTGGGATTACAACGGGAACGACCTCAACGCCCGCGACTTTTTCAGTGCTACCGTCCCGTTCCGCGTGTATCACAATTTTGGCGCAAGCGCAGGCGGCCCGATTCGGAAAGATAAAACGTTCTTCTTTGTCGATTACGAAGGGTCGCGGGAATCCTCGGATGTAGTCGTAGTTGGAAACACCGCGTTACCCGCCTGGCGAACTGGGGACTTCAGTGGCCTTTCCACTACCATTCTCGATCCGACCACAGGCAAGCCTTTCCCGGGAAACATCATTCCCGCGAGCCGGATTAACCCGGTATCTGTCAACGTGCAGAACTTCTTTTATCCCTTACCCAACTATGGGCCGCCCGGCTTGCAATCGGGCAATTGGCGCGGCCAGTTTCCAGCCAATACCGGCTTTACCCATTACGACAACATCGACGGACGTGTCGATCAGAATTTTAAAAATGGCGATCGGGTGTATGCGCGCTACAGTTGGCGCAGGCTTCCGCTGACCGCCCACGAAGCCACTCTTCCTCCGGTGGGGCAAAGGGATCAATTGCGCAACTCGGCGAGCGCCGTACTCTCCTGGACGCATTTGTTCTCCCCGTCGTTGCTGAATGAAGCGCGGACGGGCTACACGCGCCAGAGGAATTTCTATTATCCCGATCTTGTCGGTTCCTCGATTTTACAGCAGCTCGGCGTCCAAGGAGTTTCGACTGTTGGCATCCATGATGTGCCCGCGTTTTACATAACGGGCCTCACGAACACCGATCAGCCCAACCCGCAAGCCCTAACGCTCGATACAAATTTCGAGTGGACCGATAATTTGACCTGGAATCGTGGGCGCCACAGCATGAAGTTTGGTTTCGACGCGATTCGCGACCAACTCGGCGGCTTTAGCTACCCGAACAGCATTTATGGTCAATACAATTTCACCGGTGTATACACTGGATTCGGATATGCCGATTTCCTGCTCGGCATCCCACAATCGACATTGGTGACCATTGCTAATCCTCCCCGTTACCTGCGCGGAACAACATGGGGCGTCTACGCACAGGATCAGTTCAAGGTGAATCAGAATCTGACTTTGAACTATGGACTCAGATGGGAGCTGCTAGGACCGTATTATGACCGGTACGGCAGCATCGCAAATTTTGATCCTGCAACCGGCGGTTGGGTGGTGCCCACCGCGGGAATCAATCACATCAATCCCTTTTATCCGAAAAACATTCCGATCACTGCGGCGACGCAAGCTGGATATCCGGACGGTGCTCTGGTGAACTTTCCCAAGAGTAATTTCAATCCGCGCATCGGAATCGCATACAAACCATTTCACGACGATCGGACTGTCGTCCGAGCCGGCTACGGAATTTACGACAACCTGATTTATGGCTTGCTTGGAAGGGCGCTGGGCGGCGGACCTTTTTCAGGGAGCAATACATATACGAACGCGCTGAATAACGGCGTTCCGCTGTTCAGTTTCCCCGATCCATTTCTATCTGCTGGGACCACCGCCACGCAGAACGCCTTCGGAATTAATCCCAATCTCGTTACGCCATATACGCAGCAATGGAATATCACCGTTGAGCGGCAGATCGGCGCCACCGGGAGCGTTCGTCTCTCGTATGTGGGTTCGCACTCGGTGAATCTGGTCTATGCACGGAATCTGAATCAGCCGCAGCCCAGCACGGTGCCTTTTTCCAGCAGTGAATACGCTTACCGTCTGTTCAATACCATCACTTACTATGACAATGGTGGAAACCAAAGATATAACAGCCTGGAAGCCGCTGTCGCCAAAAACTACGGAAACAATCTGACTTTCAACGGCGGATTCACGTGGGCCAAAGATTTGACCGACACGCAGGATTCCGGTGGCTTCGCCGGTTCCTCATCAATTCAGAATCAGTTCAATCGTGCCGCCGAATATGGCAACAATCAGATCACGCCGCCGCGCCGCTTCTTCGGATACGCCGTGTACAAGCTTCCAGTAGGCCACGGCCAGCGTTTTCTCGATAACCAGTCCGGTATTGTACAGGCGTTTCTAGGCGGCTGGCAGATGGCCTGGAATGTGCTGCTGCAATCTGGACAATACTTCACGCCTTCGTTTACGGGTTTTGATACGTCCAACACCAATACCCTGGGAGGGCGTCCCGATGTAGTTCCGGGCGTCAGCACGGCTCCAGTCGGCCCACAGAGTATTACCAACTGGTTTAATCCGGCGGCGTTCGCCATTCCGGGCTGCCCCGCTTCAACACCAGTTTGCGCCAAGCCCGCCGACGTCGGAAGATTTGGCAATGCAGGGATTGGAATCCTGCGCGGACCTGCCATTTACAATGCCGATCTGGCACTGTCAAAGTACTTCACGATCCACGAGAACATTCGGCTTCAATTTCGCGTCAACGCCGCGAATGTTTTCAATCATCCAAAGTTTGCATTACCGGCGGCGAACATCAGCTCGCCGGCAACGGTGGCACAAATCACATCCGATGTTCCGGCGACATTCGGCACAGTGGCTCCCCGCGAGGTGGATTTCCAGTTGCGATTAGAATTTTAGGATGGTGCAAACTGTCCGCATCGCCTCTTGTGCCCGATCTAAAAGTTAATTCTTGCGCCGATTGTCATAGAGCGCGAGGCCATGGCGCTGGTCACTTTTCCGAAGTTCACGTTGGTCAACTCCGCTGTAGGGGCGTTATACGTTGCCGTGTTGAAAATATTGTACGCCTCCACCCGCAGTTGCAGAGAGGCACGCTCTTTGATGGGGAAACTGCGAAAGACCGACATATCAAAACGAATCACGCGATCGGTTCGCAGGGGATTCCCGCCCGCATCGCCGAACGTGAAGGCGGCCGGCGCCTTGAAGGCGGCGGTGTTGAACCACTCTTGCGGAGTGGGATTGCTCAGATGCCAATCCCCTACTACATCGGGACGTTCGTAACCGGAGTTGCCGGTATTTGCGATGTCCCCCGAAACAGTCAGATTGAATGGCTGGCCGGAGCGAATATTGGAAACTCCATTCCATTGCCAGTTACCGATCAGGGTGTCCAGAACGCGATTATTCGTGCGCAGATTTTTGCCCGTTCCGATCGGCAGGTTGTAGACCCAGCTCATCACCAGGCTTTGCGGAATATCGTACCCTGCCACAGCCCGGTCGCGCCTGGTGTCGTATGGGTTTTCAATTGACTGGCCATCAGCCGCAAAAAATCCGGACGAGCCTGGAGCGATCGCTTTCGACCAAGTGTAGGCCAGCGTGAAGGCCAAGCCTGCCGACCATCGCTGCTGGAGCGAAACTTCGAGCGCGTGGTAATTCGCATTTCCCCAGCTTCGATCCCACGAGACAGGAATCGCGATGTAGGGGAAAGGCGAGCGGTCCTGCCACGCGCCAGGACCCGGTGTAACCGCGACGTTGTAACGGCCGCCGATATCCGCGCGATGCGTCTCCGATCCCACGTAGTCCACCGTGGCAGACAAAGAGGAGGTGAACTGGCGCTGAAGGCCGACGTTCCATTGTTCCGAATAAGCGTTTTTCCAGTTTGGATCGGCGAAATAAGCGGACTGTGTAAAAGGAGTGGGAGCAGGAAGCGTGGCCGAGGGGAGCGGATTCGTAAACGGCACCGACGGCCCTGGTTGCGCTGCGGACGGGTAATTCTCGTTCGACGCGGATTGAAAACCGATGCTCGGCCAGGTTCCGGCAAAGTTCCTGGCAATCTGTGTAATGCCCGAATAGTTGTCAAAGAAAATGCCGAAGCCCGCCCGAATGACGGTTCTCGATCCCAGCCGGTAGGCGAGCCCAATTCGGGGCTGCAAGTTCTTGGTCGTATCATGAAAGATTTTGCCTGTCGGCGAGACCAGCACGTTCGCAGGTAATGACCCATCCGGCGTCGGGACGCACGGCGCTGCCATCGCTTGCGCACAAGGCGGCGCAGTCTTCTGCAACACATAAGTGCCGTTATTGAAATCCATGTTGCCGTCCATGTTGTTGTGATCGGCGTCAGTACCATTGCTCGGAATGAAGGTGCGATCGTAGCGCACTCCCAGATTCAGAGTAAGCCTGTTGGTGACCTTCCACGCATCCTGGATATAAAACCCCATCACGCTGCCCCACCACGGCATCGTCTCATTCACGTTGCGGCGCGTGGCAGAGTCCGGAAAACCCAGCAGGAAGGATGCCAGAGCGCCGCCGGTGCTTGCAAGGTTCAAGGGATCTGCAGTCTGCGCAGGTGCAAAGGATACGGTGGTTTGACCTTGGCGATAGTTCCACCCGACTGTGTTGAACTCGCCACCCATCTTCACCAGGTGAGTTCCAAACAATTTAGAGAAACCTCCCCGGAAATGATAACTATCTCCGGTGTTCTGATAAACCGTCTGTTCGCCGCCGCTAAAATAGCCTGCCACACTGAAACTCGGAATATAGACGTTCCCGTCCTGATACGGGCTAAGAACATTCGAGGAATATCCGACTTTGCTCTGGAAATCTGACGGAACGGAAATGAACCGGTCGTTGTAACCGCTCCATTGAATAGAACGGGCTATTTCAACTTGCAGAACAGCGGTAGGCCCAAATGTGTGTACCCAGTTGCCCGCCATATTGTGATTGCGGCCGTTGATGTCCCGTTCGAGCGATGGCAGGCTGAGAGCGTTTGTGCCGGGGTTGAAATTTCCCACGTAGCGAACCCAAACCGAATCCTTATCCGTAAACTTCTGATCGATTCGAGCAGTTAGGGTGTGGTTATGGTTGATGTTGACGAAGCTGTTAATGGCATTAAAATTTCCAACGCCGGTATAAATCGGGGAGGGCAGCACAGTTTTAGCGAAGTAAACTGTCCCGGGATTCAAAAGGCTCGCAGGAATGATATTGCCCGGAAAAGGATCGCGCACGAAGGTTCCTGCTTGGGCCGGATTGGGCCGGGTGCTGAATGGATTGTAGATCTGTTGCCCCCAGTCGCTCAGGTTACCTTGCAGGTTGGCTGCGGTTGGCACAACAAAGTAGCTCTGAGCGGGCGAACGGGTCAAGCTCGTTTGCCATCCGGCAAAGAAAAACGTCCGGTTCTTGCCGTTGTAGAGTTTGGGCAGGATGATGGGGGCGCCCGCTGTTCCGCCGAAGTTATGTCCCTTAAAGGGAGCGACCGACGCAAGAAACGTATTGCGGGCGTTGAAAGCATCGTTCTGCTCGTAATCGTAAACTGTCCCGTGCAGCTCGTTGGTCCCCGATTTGGTGACGATGTTGATGACTCCGCCCATCACACCGCCTACTTCCGCCGAGTCGTTGTGAGACTGAACCTTGAACTCCTCCACCGTCTCCATCACCGGACTAGCATCCAGCGCGGAATAGAACGTCGCCTGGTTATTGATGCCATCCAACATGTACATGCTGCTCCGGTTTATTTGTCCGTTCACGGAAGGGATCGCACCCTGTCCGGTGCTCACCGCGTTGACGCCCGGCGTCAGGTTCATCAGGTTTTGGACGTTCCGGCTGACCGGCAGGTCTAGCGCTTGCTCATGGGTTAGCACGCCTCCCAGTTCTGCGGTGGCGCTCTGCAATTGAGTTCCGGCCGATTCCACTGTAACCGAACTCCGTGTCTCCCCCACTCCTAACGCCAAATCGAAAACCGAGCGTTGGTTCACTACCAGCGCGAATGGCTCCAGTCTGCTGCTGGCGAAACCTTGCTTGCTGGCTTCCAAGGTATAGTTCCCCGGCAAGATGCTTAGGACAATGTAGACGCCCTGCCCATTTGTGGTCGTGCGAGTCTCGACACCCGTATCCGTATTGCGCAGCAGCACTACGGCATCGGGGACCACAGCGCCGGAACTATCCATGATCGTGCCGTTGATCGCGGCACTAGATACCTGTCCATAACAACTGTTTGGGTGAAAGACTGGGCCGGCGAAAACCAACAATCCTACGCAGGCAAGCTTAAAAATGAGCGAGGCTGGAACCTTAGCCATTGGGTCCTCCCGTGTGCTAGGCTCCCTAAATTCTATTCTGAAAATTTACTTTGTCAACAACAATCTTTGGCGACTGACAGAGCAAGGCGGGCCCTCATAACAGACTTACCCTCACCATGTCGTAAGTCTGAAGGCGTGGCACGTGGATAGTGACTCCTCCCGGCCTCGCTGTGTATTGCAGGACTGAAGCACCGTCTTGATCCGGCGACAACAATTCGACAGCTTTGACTTTCCGGCCCTGGGGAAGCCTCAGCGTCAGCTCGATATTATCCACTTGCGGCGTGTGAACTGCATCGTAATTTAACAGATGAACATAGAGGCGCTGGGTGGCGCCTTGCTGCAGCAGCTCCGATACCACGGTGGGTGGGGCTTTTACCTCCAGCGAGAAGTCGCCGCCGGCGGCCCAGCGCAGCTCGTTCAGCAGCTCCCGCCAATTCACCGGAAGCTTCCAATATTTGCTGAGCATAGGGACTGACGGCGGCTTCGGTGTAGCAGGCTGGATTGCGGGAATGTAGACGACTCTGCCCCGGCCGGCTTCGTTCCTCACCGGCTTGCCCGCGAGGATCGCATCGGAAAGATGCGACCCGTGCCATTCGGGCGCTGTGGCGTGGAACAGATCTTTCAAGCCGAAGTCGCGCCGCCGCTCGCGCCAGGGTGTAAAAAGTGAACTACGTCCGGTGGCCACCAATCCGCCGCCTTTGCGCACGAAATCCCGAATCAATTCCATCTGTTCGTCGCTCAGGCATTCCTGATCAGGTAGGGCCAGCACTTTATAGCGGCTGAGGTCGCGGAGATTGTCATCGAAAATAATGTCGAACGGAATGTCCGACTGAATCAGAGTCTGTTCCAACAGCATCGCGCTCTGCCAGGGCAGGTCGTTGTTGAACCCCATGCTCGCGTGAGACTGAAGTACGGCGACGTCCGCAATGTTTTCTACATCGCGGTAATCGTCGAAATTCCGGCGGAAGTAATCGACGTACCGGCGCTGGTCTGGCGATACTTCATCACCCGCAAGACCACTGCCGATCATCCCAAGCCCCTGGCGGTTGTAAGTCATCGATTCGGCCATCTGAAGTTTTCCGCCGCGTCCGCCCGCGGTATACGTCAGGACCCTTTTTCCGAGAATCGTTGCCATTTTGTAAGTGCGAATCTTCGAGACCAGAATCCCCTCAGGAGAGACACCAGCCGCGTTGCCTTCCTCCGTCCAGACCAGATCCATGCTTCGCAAAAGGCCGGGATAATCGACGCCTTGATCCCACACAGTATTCCGCCCGGAAATGCCGGAATGCGGATTGGTATCAATCGCTACATTCGGGTTTAGGCTCCGAATATACGCCGCCATCTCTGCGTAATAGCTTTCAAGCTGATGGCAGCGAAAATCCGCCCATTCCTGAAACAGCGGATCGTTGATTGTGGTGAGCGGCCTATCCGATTGCGGCGGCAGGATGAATCTCGTTTCGGAAAAACCGAAACGGCGCGTAAGCACTTCCCGCGTATACCGATTCTGCAGAAATTTGCGGAAATCCTGAATAGCCAGCGGATGCAGAAAGATAGGCGGTTGCGCCTGCATACTCGTGTTGTCGAAATGGATTTCGTCTGCTTTCAGGTCCTCTATGGCCACGCGCAACACGCGCTTCATATACTCCCGATACCCCGGGTGCATGAAGTAAACTCGTTTGCGGTACGTCTGGTCGTCATAGAAAACCGGCCTGCCCAAATAATCGGGGACGAACCATTCCGCGGCATCGGGCTGCTCAGCCAGGAATGTCTCGTAAGCGATTGTGCTGCCCACGTAGACGCCCACCCGAATGCCATACTTGTGCAGCAGGCCCGCGAGCTTGCGCGCATCGTCGATGTGCGGCTTTTCGGCAACCAAACCAAATCCCTTGTAGAAGTGGATAATCTCCATCGTGACGCCCAGGTCCTTCAGTTTCCTGACCGTCTCCTCCGTCAACTCTTTTTTATAGTCCTGTTCCTGCCACGTCGTATTTCCTCCCACGCGGCGGCGGAAAATCGGCATGCTATCCCAGTTTCCGGTTATGATCAGCGGTTCATTCTTCAGCCAGGCTGGGGTTGGAATGCCGTCCGTTTTACTGGCTCCGTGCAGTGCCGTCACCGGAACAGCCCAAAGCACAAGCATCCCAATTGGCACCGCGAGGATGCGCGTCCGCGATCCCGACGATTTGCATTTGAATGTTTGAGTAATAGTTTGCATAAAAATGAAATGGCGATACTAGCAGGAACTCACCTGCCGCGGTTCCTTACGAGAGAAATTTCAAGCTCAATTGGCCAATCCGCGGAGCGCGGGCACTGGTCACGATACCAAATAGGCTGCTCGCATAGTTGCCACCCGGATTGTTGAACTGTGTGTGGTTAAATGTGTTGAAGAATTCGGCACGAAACTGGAGGATCATCGATTCACGAATCGTCGTTTCCTTATGGAGCCCAATATCCCAATTGTTGAATCCGGGGCCGTGGAAAAGGCGCCGGTTGGAATCCCCCGCGATTCCCAGCAATTCGG
>Ga0209168_10002776_pt1 | contig 12440 bp, 10 predicted proteins | sample Coa_R1_FD_187156 | JGI IMG/M metagenome (GOLD analysis project Ga0209168, IMG submission 187156) | Surface soil microbial communities from Centralia Pennsylvania, which are recovering from an underground coalmine fire - Coalmine... | ecosystem: Environmental > Terrestrial > Soil > Unclassified ... | reverse complement strand
TCCGCGTCAACAAAGTTCCGCACGCCTTCGCCTGTGATGTTCGCCACTGGTACCAGCCGGGACGGCGACATCAGTTCCAAAGTCCGGGTCGTTGCATCGAGGTTAACGTTCATCTGCTGGCCCATAACATCGAGTAATCTCTTCTGCGCTTCGATAAATGCCTTTCCCGCATCGCGCGCCAGTTGTGCCAGTTCAGTCCTTTTCGCGATTTTGACGTCGTGTTCTTTCTTGGCGCTCGTCGCCTTCGCCGCCTCTTGCGCGACAACGTCGAGGAACTTCTTCTGCGCGCGAGTGAACGTCTCCACTCCCTCGCGGGCAAACTCGACCATCCGAGTGCCGCGCTCGCCTTTCCCAGCTTTCTCGGACTCCAACCACTGCAGCGTCTGCTTGCTTGTGGTGGTCAGCAACTCTTGTTGCATCCCGAGAAGAGTCTCAAGGCTGCGCCGCACAAGATCTGTCATCGCAACTGCTGGCAGAAAGCCGTCTATCCGTTCCTTTACTCCGTTAAGAATAATGTCGTTCTCCCGTTGTGCCAGGTTGAGGAGAGCGCGCTGCGCTTCAACGAGGCTCGATGTTCCTTCTACGGCCAATTCAGTCAGAATGTCGAGGGGTGAGTGCTCATCGTGGACTTTTGTATGAGTTGGCATAAGCTGCCTCCAATTGCTGCACCGCAGCATTTGACACAAATGTAGTGCTGAAGCACCCAATAGTCAATAGAAGCCTCTTGCACTGTGCGTCGCATCAATACGAGAAGTGATTCCCGTCACTCTCACAGGGCCCAGGCCGTGGTCTGTTTGCCTTGAGGAGATTCCCGATGGAAAGGATCCCTGAGGTCGAGGCTGCGAAGGCATTGATGAACGAGGCTGTGTCGTGGTCGGTGATGAAGTGGTTACGCGAAAAGAAACGAGTGCGGAAGACCGCTGACCAAGCCAACGCTACCCTTGATCAATTGAACCAGGCGGTCAAAAACCGTTGGCACGGCGATATTAAAGCGGCCTACGACGGACTCGTTACCCAGAGACCCAACCAGACCCCACCGTCGCCAGTGATCGAGCCGCACTCCAGGCTCAACGTCAAGAAGGTCAAGGAAGCGGATGATGCAGCATATCGCGCAAGAATGGACGCGGAGGAAACCTTCGACGAAGCAGAGAGACAACTGAGCACCAGCCTCGCGCGGGAAGGTTGTCGAAAAGCCATCCAATCCTGGGAACTGCACAAGAACGCAATTCGAAAAGCGGAAGCCCTCGTCCCTTCGCAGTAACGAGCCCAGATGAGAGCAAGTCGTATGGGAGTACAAACTATCTCTTCCGGGCTTGTAGCGCTATGCGCGTAGCCTCCAGCGTCTTGGTCAATGACTCCTGCGGGAGTTTCTGGATGATCGGCTCAATTGCCCATCGAAGCCCGAATGGCACGTCACGCGTTAGCGAAATTGCCCGACACTCGACGTATACGCCATCGGTCCGTTCCTCAAATCGCCAGTAGGAATATAAACGCCACAGGAATCCATGCCCTGTATCGGGCGGCAGTACTCTCTCCTTCGGGCTCCCAGCGTTCTCCACCTCCGCAATACGAGTCGTGTGGGAGCGACACATCCAGCGTGATCGATCCAGAGAGCGATAATGTACTGCATGATAGGTATCGAGTACTACTGTTATGACTCTCTTCTTCAGAAGGCGCAGATAAATTTGGAAGTCGTCGCCACGATGGGCAATCAGCTTTGAGGCAAGCACCTCGGGCTTGTAAATATTCTCGTGATTGCCGTAATCCTGGATCAGAGCCAGCATCTCTTCGACGTTCCTCCCAGGAATCAAGGCAGCGCCGATCCAGTCATGGATCAGACCATTCGGTATTTTCTCCGGCCCTTGACCAGGCCAGAACTGCACCACGACCTGCCCCGCTCGGATCTTCTGGGCTCTCTCGGAACACATGTCCGACCAGAGAAATTGGCCGCCCGCGAGAAGGGACTGTTCGGCTGCCGCTTCAACCACCCTTATGTATGCATCAAAAGCCTCTACAGTTTGAGGCTTCAGGTGCATTGGCTCTGCAGTCTGGGCCATAGGGTTCGACCCACGATTCGTGATTCTGCTCGTGCGTTTCGCAAGATTCCGCATTACACCACGGAGGAAACTCCTTCAGCTTCCCGATACAGGTCATCGATCTGCTTGCGATAGCGCTCCTCGATGACCTTGCGGCGCAGTTTCAAGGTCGGGGTGAGGGCGCCGTCGCTTGCGGTGAATTCCTCGGCTACCAGCAGAACTTTTTTCAACGTTTCGAAGCGAGCGAGCCCTCGGTTCACCTGGGCAACGATATCTTCGTATAGAGCTTTCACTTTCGGATTGGCCACCAGTTCTCTTCGAGAAGAATAGGATACCTGATTCGCACGGGCCCACTCTTCAAGCAGGGGAAAGTGCGGAGAAATAATCGCACACGCAAATTTCCTTCGGTCTCCGAGTACCACAGCAGTTCCAATCAAAGCATTGAGTTTGATGGAATTCTCGATTGGCTGTGGTGCGATGAATTTTCCACCCGACGTTTTGAGTAGATCCTTCTTTCGATCGGTGACCGACAGAAACCCCTCTTCATCGAGATTGCCGATATCTCCAGTTTTGAACCATCCATCGACAAACGCGTTCCTTGTCTCCTCGGGCCGGTTCCAGTAACCGCTAAGAACCGAAGGCCCGCGTACCAGGATTTCCGAGTCCTCCGCAATCCGGACTTCAACATTGGGCAACGGACGCCCAACCGTGCCTGCTTTGTGAGAGTGGGGCGTGTTAATCGCTATTACTGGCGAAGTTTCCGTCAGACCATAACCCTCGTGGATACGAATCCCAATACTCGCGTACCACTCCGCCAGTTCCTTCCCGAGCGGAGCGCCGCCAGAGACGAATATTTTCACTCTCCCGCCCATTCGGGCATGCACTTGAGAATAAACAAATTTGTGAGCCAGCTTCCAGCTAAGAGCCGTCGGTGTTTTGCCACCTAGAATCTTGGTTCTGTGCGCACGGCCTACTGAAACAGCCCAGCGATAGACCGCGCTCTTCGGGAAACCCCTAACCTTCTGGACCACCTGGCTGTAGATCTTTTCGTAAACCCGTGGCACTGCGACGAAGATGGTGGGTGATACCTCCAGCAGAGTCTGAGGCAGTTCTTCGATGTCGGGGCAATAAGCCAGAGTCACACCGCGGTAGAGTAAGGCGATATCAGCATGACGCGCCGTTACGTGCGATAGAGGCAGAAAAGAAACACTGATATCTCCCGGCCCAATCTCAAACTCATTGAGCGAGTGCAATATGTTCGAAGTCAAATTGCCGTGACTCAGTCTCACGCCCTTTGACGTGCCCGTAGTTCCCGAGGTGTAAATGATCGATGCCAGATCGCCAGCGGCGATCATGCGTGCACGGGCTTCCAGTTCGGGATCGTGGTCCGTGGAGCTTCCGTGCAACAACCGTTGCATGGACACCGCATTGGAAGTTTCCACTGGGTCCATAATCACAACTTTCTCCACGGCAGTTTGATCCTTAAGAGAAAGTACTTTTTCCAGTTGCTTCGTCGAGGAGACTACAGCGACCCTCGCTCCGGAATCGCACAGGATGTATGCAATCTGCTGGTTTGTCAGCGTGGAGTAAATCGGGACAACTACAGCCCCCAGCAAGAGCGTCGCGAAATCTGCGACCGCCCACTCAGGCCGATTTTCACTCAGGATGGCGAGCCGGTCTCCCTTGTTCAGTCCCCAACTCTTCAGTTCCCGCGCCATTGCGGCCACATTCCGGTAAAGATCCTCAGAACTGATGGGGGCCCATTGGGACGCTTCGCGAACCAGCATCACCTGTTCTTGCCTGCGCCCTACGATGGTGAAGAAGATGTCGTTGAGAGTCTGAGGCTTCATGGTCAGGGTCCTCCTGACTCCGGGAAATAATGAACGTTCGCCGGAATTGCCTTTCGTCATTCCGCGTCAATGAGCGTCAACGCGAATCCGAAGGTCCGGATCGGACCGCTACGCGGCTGCTAAGATCTCCAAGGAAATACGCGATGACGCTTCCGCGCTGTCCTCGCTCTCCTGGCCATCAATCGGCTCATAACTCAGACCGAGACAACGTGCACACCGAGAGCCATCGTCGAAAAACTCTTCTTCGTCGCATTCCCCGCATCTGCTGTACGAGAAGGTACTCATAAGCCGACCCCTTGGTTTCTGAAATCAGTCTCCGTGAAAGTGAGCGTGTTCCACTTGCAAACTACTGTCATGACTCAGCTCGCGAGCAACAGTCCGAATATGATTGCCGGGATCGGGAACAAGCTGATCAGGAGAGTGGCAAGAACAGGAAGCAAAGGCAGCGACCATTTCGGAAACTCTCAAAACCGCCTCCCGCAGCCTGCGCTAGACAAGCTGCCGGCTGAGTCGCCGGTCGGACCATCTTCGTGTTACTCCGGACACTCGGGCCGCGCAGTGACCGAGGTCACTGAACATTGTGACGGCATGTGCTTCCAGCCGTAGGGATCGGCCGGTAAGCCCTATCCAAGAAACCGATAATGCGCAGCGATAATTCGAATACAGCGGGCCCATGACAACTATTGACGAGCCCGAACCGCTACTCTAACCTATCCCGAAGTACGTAGAGCGATTTCTTCACAATGCGGTCACAAACATCCAACGCGAACCGAGTTCTCAGCGAGGTACGACTGCGTCTACTCGCCCTTAGTATGGCCATTCGTGGCCTGGTGCTTGCACCCCTAGGACGCATCGGATGATAGAGCCATAAGTAAAGAGACATTCTCAGTAAGGGCCATCATCCTCAACCGATGATGGCCTTTTCGTTTTGCGGGCAAAGGGTTGTATGTGGACCCTTGGTACACAAGGAGGATTAACATGCCAGAAACGGAACATATAAAGATATTCGATACTACGCTGCGCGACGGGGAGCAGTCTCCGGGATGCAGCATGTCCGCCGATGACAAACTCCGCATGGCTCGCCGGCTTGAACGGCTGGGCGTGGACGTGATCGAGGCCGGATTCCCCATTTCCTCCGAAGGGGATTTCCACTCTGTGCAACTGGTGGCCCGTGAGGTTCGCCGGCCCGTGATCGCTGCATTGGCTCGCTGTTGCCCCGCCGACATCGAGCGCGCCTGGCAGGCCCTCAAGTCGGCTGCTCACCCTCGCATCCATACCTTCCTGGCCACCTCTGATATTCATCTACATCACAAGCTCAAGCTTTCACGCCGGGAATGCCTGGAACGGGCGCGCGACGCTGTTCGCTTCGCCAAGTCTCTTTGCGAGGATGTAGAGTTCTCGCCGGAGGACGCGACCCGTTCGGATCTGGATTTCCTTTGCGATGTACTGCGAGCGACAATCGAGGCGGGCGCAACCACCGTCAACATTCCCGATACGGTGGGATACGCAGTCCCGTCTGAGTTCGCCGATCTGATTCGGACGATCCGGCGGCGAGTGCCGCGTATCGAGCAGATAACCACTTCGGTGCATTGCCACAACGACCTGGGTCTTGCCGTGGCAAACTCTCTCGCTGCAGTCACTGCTGGAGCACAGCAAGTAGAATGCACCATCAATGGCATCGGAGAACGGGCCGGCAACGCCTCGCTGGAAGAAGTTGTAATGGCCATGCGTGTCCGCGCTGACCGCTACCCGCTGCGCACGGCAGTAATCAGCGAAGAGCTTTTTGCCGCGAGCCAGCTGTTAACCGAAATCACGGGGGTAGCTGTGCAGCCCAACAAGGCAATCATCGGCCCTAACGCGTTCGCGCACGAAGCGGGAATCCACCAGGATGGCATGATCAAGAACCCGTTGACCTATGAGATCATGACTCCGCAATCCGTCGGTGTTCCCCGCACGCGCCTCATCCTGGGCAAACACTCGGGACGCCATGCCCTCAGGTGGCGCTGCGAAGAACTGGGTTTCCGGCTGGACCGGCACGAACTCGATCACATCTACCGCCATTTCATCGCGCTGGCTGACGCCATGAAGAATGTCGAGGACAGCCACATCCTGGCACTCATCCGGCAGGAACAACAAGAGCGTTCGCGCCCGAACGCCTCTGCGGAATGGCCAACACCCGTGGATCTGTTCAAGGACGGGACCGGCTCGAAGGTACCTCCCATGGCGGTGGGTCCGCATGAAAATGAACAGCAGGAAGACTATCTTTGGGGAGTGTAATGTCGGACCGCGTCGGCACAGATACAATCACTGGCACGAAGCAGCAGTCAGAGGATCTTGTAACCATGATGAAAACTGGAGCGCAGATTCTTTGGGAATGCCTGGAGCGAGAAGGAGTGACATATGTCTTCGGATACCCCGGCGGCGCCATTCTGCCCGCTTACGACGCCCTCAAGCACAGCAAGATTCATCATGTGCTGGTGCGACATGAGCAGGGCGCCACTCACATGGCGGATGGTTACGCACGCGCCTGCGGCCAGGTAGGTGTCGCCGTTGCGACCTCCGGTCCTGGCGCCACCAATATGGTGACCGGCATCGCCACCGCGATGTTGGACTCTTCCCCTGTCGTCTGTATCACCGGTCAGGTGGGAAGCAAACTGATCGGCTCCGATGCCTTTCAGGAGACTGACATCACAGGCATCACTCTGCCCATCACCAAACACAATTATCTGGTAACGCATGCCGATGAACTGGCACGCACCCTGCGCGAAGCGTTTTATGTCGCCCGATCGGGTCGCCCGGGCCCAGTTCTTGTAGACATCACCAAGGACGCCCAACAGTCTTCCTGCGAGTTCGACTGGGAGGCGGCAAAACCACAATTGCCGGGCTATCGTCCCGATCTCTCTCCCGCCCCCGAGGAATACGAAAAAGCGCTGGAGTTGATCCACAACTCTCGGCGGCCGGTGATCCTGTTAGGCCACGGTGCAATCGTCTCGGGTGCAACGCGCGAAGTGCGCGATTTGGCCGAGCGTGCCGGAATCCCGGTAGCACTCACCCTGCTGGGCTTAGGTGCACTGCCGGCTTCTCATCCGCTCAACCTGGGCATGATGGGAATGCACGGCGAAGCATGGGTAAACCACACCATTCAAGAGGCCGACTTGCTCATTGCGCTCGGCATGCGATTCGACGACCGCGTCACTGGTACGTTGAAGACCTACGCGCCGAATGCCAAGAAGATTCACGTCGAGATCGATCCGGCCGAGATCAATAAGAACGTGAAGGTTGACGTGGCGTTGGTGGGCGATCTGCGGGAAGTCCTGCATGAAATACTGCCGAAGATTGAATCTATTGATCGCAGTGAGTGGCTGCATTTTATCGATGGGCTGAGGGGCGACTCGGCAGTCCGCGACATTCAGAACCTGCCAGATAGCGGTCATCTCTACGCCGCGCATGTCATCAACGATCTTTGGCGGGAGACACGAGGCAGCAACGCCGTGGTTGTGACCGACGTCGGTCAGCACCAGATGTGGGAGGCACAGTACTACAAGCACGAAGAACCACGTTCGCTGATCACCTCCGGCGGTTTGGGGACGATGGGATTTGCTCTGCCCGCTGCGATCGGAGCGAAGGTCGCGCGCCCTGAGTCAGAAGTCTGGGTGGTCGTTGGAGACGGCGGCTTTCAGATGACGATGTGCGAACTCGCCACCGTCGTGCAGGAGAATCTCAAGATCAACATTGCGATCATCAATAACGGCTTTCTGGGAATGGTGCGGCAGTGGCAGGAATTCTTCTACGAACGCAACTACCAGGCAACCCCGTTGCTGAACCCGGATTTCGCGAAGATTGCCGAGGCCTACGGGATCCGGAACGCGACCGTAACACAGCGCGCTCAGGTTGTGCCCGCAGTTCAATCGGCCCGCCAACACGATGGACCAGTGCTGATCAATTTCCAGGTAGAGCAGGAAGACACCGTTTATCCGATGGTTGCGGCGGGGGCTGCATTGCACGAGATGATCCGGCGTCCGAGCCCAATTGTGGAGACTGCTGCCGACGAGTAGCCAGAGCGGGACCCTATTATGCTGAACACATTCGTGGTGTACGTCGAAAACAAACCTGGCGTGCTGACCCGCGTGGCCTCGCTGTTTCGCCGCCGCGCCTTCAATATCGACTCGCTCACCGTGGGGCGCACCGAAAAGCCAGAGGTGTCGCGCATGACCATCACCATCGATGCCCACCCGGACCAGGCGCGCCGCATCGAAGCCAACCTGTACAAACTGGTGAACGTGCTGCTGGTAGAAAACATCACGACCGCACCGGCGATCGTGCGCGATCTGGCGATGATTAAAGTTGCGGCCACCCACCAGGCACGCTCCCACGTTTTGGAGTTGGCCAGTGTTTTCCGGGCACGGGTGGTGGATGTTGCACCTGAGTCCCTGATCATCGAAATCACAGGCGGCGAGGACAAGATCGACGGACTGCTCGAGGTGCTTCGTCCTTATGGCGTCCTCGAAATGGTGCGCACCGGAATCGTCGCTATGCGACGTGGAGGTAAACCCTCCGCCTCGCTGTCGTCATCGGAATCCCCAAAGCAACCCGTGATAGATGATGATCTCTCGCAGTCGGTGTAGCAGAAGAGAGAATCTCATTCGAAGCGAGCATTCGTACGCTGTCCATTCGAGGCCAGCGCCGAGACTTTAGTGCACACTAGCTTGAAGGATTCTGGTCGTGGCATCCAGAAACGGCGAGACCTTACTCCTTCTTGAACCGAAAAGTTGAGGCAGAGAGTGGTCGTTTTTGGTGCGGTTAAACTGCGTCGCTCATTGAGGGCGGAAACGCGGCTTCGCTCCGGCCGAATTCGCCGGGCTGGGATCCCATCGTGAACTCAATGACGGCTCCATTCGCAATGTCGGAGTGCCGGAACCACAATTTGTCGTGCGCTTTCCCGTCGAAACGAACCGCCTGAATGTAGGCATCGCTCGGCGAACCCCGTTTGACTTCGATGCGCAATGTCTTGCCGTTTCCCAGATCGACTTCCGCCCGCTCCACTAGCGGACTACCAAATACATAATTCCCGCTGACCGGATCGACCGCGTAAAAGCCCAGCGCGCTGATGATGTACCACGCCGACATCTGCCCGCAGTCCTCGTTGCCCGCGAGCCCGTCAGGCTGATCGTCGTACTCCATCTCGAGCAAACTTCGCACCCGTGCCTGGGTTTTTTGCGGCACTCCGGCGTAGGAATATAGATACGCCATGTGATGGCACGGCTCGTTGCCGTGAGCGTACTGTCCCACCATCCCCGCGATATCGGGAGGAGCATTCGAAGGCAATTGGGAACTGGTGGTAAACAGAGTATCGAGCTTCTCGATGAAGGATTCCCTGCCCCCGAACAACTTGATGTACCCGGCAGGATCGTGCTGTATAAAAAACGTCGCCTCCCATGGATCAGACTCCGTGTAGTCCCGCCAGCGATCAGAGTAGCCCATCTCCGTCGACGTAAACGGCGCCGCCCATTGCCCAGTCTCGAGCCGCGGCCGAATGAAAGTAGTCGAAGGATCAAAAAGATTCTTGTAGTTCTTCGATCGCTCGATCAGAAGCTTGTAGTCGTCCATCTGGCCGAGTGCCTTCGCGACATGAGCGACCGCCCAGTCGTCGTAGACATATTCCATGGTCTTGCTGGCGGACTCTTCTTCTTTGTCGCACGGAATGTACCCGAGCTTGCGGTAATAGCCCAAACCGCGGTAGTCATCGTCCATCGCGCGCCGCCTGAGCGGGGGATAAATCTGGCTGAAATCAATTCCCTTGAATCCTTTGACGCAGGCTTCCGCATAAACCGAACTTGAATGGTAGCCGGTCATGCAGAACGTTTCTCGTCCCTGCAAAGGCCAGATGGGAACGCCGCTCGGGCTCTCGTTCGCCATTCTGATCAGGCAATTTACGAGATCCGGAACCCGATCGGGTTGGCAGATCGTGTACATCGGATGCGCCGCTCGAAAGGTGTCCCACAGTGAAAACGTACTGTAGTTGTGCGCGCCTTTCGGCAGTTGGTGAACCTTGCCATCCATGCCGCGGTATTGCCCATCCACATCATCAAACAATGTCGGCGCTACCAGCATGTGATAAAGCGCGGTATAGAAGATCGTCTTGTGCCGTGGCTTCGCAAATTCAACTTTAATTCTCGATAAATTCTGATTCCATACGGTATGCGCGGAGTGCCGGACCTTATCGAAATCCCACTCCGGAATCTCCGCGACGACATTCTTGCGCGCACCTTCATCGCTGACGCCGGAAATTCCAGTCTTCACCAGGATGGTTTCTCTCTCCGCCGTCTCGAAATGCAGCAAACATTTCAGCGACGTGCCCTTCGCCTCCCGCACTGAAGGATCCAAACGCTTGTCATCGGAGACGAGTTCGACTTTCTTGAAGGGTTTCGAGAACTGCATCGCGAAATAGATCTCGCGTCCCGGAGCCCACCCCTTAAGGCTGCGTCCACCAACAATCGTGTCGTTTCCGACGACTTTCAGATCGGCCCACAAAACCGGAGTATTCGAGTAGGAATGAACCAGGTCGAGGATGAAATGGCTACTGTCGCTCTTGGGAAATGTGTAGCGATGGATCCCGGCACGCTCGGTCGCACTGAGTTCTGCGTGAATGTCATAGTCGCGCAGGACTACCGAGTAATAACCCGGCACCGCGACCTCTTCTTCGTGGCTGAATCGCGAACGATAACCCTCGCCCGGATTCTGCCGCGCGCCGGGGAATAGCTTTGTCGGCCCCGTTCCGGGCATCAGCAGAAAATCGAGCATGTCGGAAGCGCCAGTCCCGCTCAAATGCGTGTGGCTGAATCCCATGATGGAGCTATCGGAATAGTGATATCCCGAACACCAATCCCAGCCGTCGTTGTAAGTATCGGGACTAAGCTGCACCATGCCGAACGGCACCGTCGCACCCGGATACGTGTGACCGTGGCCGCCCGTCCCAATCGCGATCTTTACGAACTTGGTGAAGTCCTCGGAATCTGAGCTCAACGCAGGCGAAGCGGAAGTGTTTGAGTTGACCTTCGCGCCGCTGGTGGGCAGGCCGAAGAGCTTTGCCAAGGGGAGCGCCGACACTGCTCCTACGAATTTCCTTCTGCTGATCATTTCAACCTCTACCGAGGAGTTTTGAGGTACGTCTTCTGCCTCACTCGCGAACCTGACAGTGTAAAGGCAGAAACAGAAGAACGCGAATTCTAGTAGCGCTGGGTAGTGGGCTACTTTGAATTTTGAGACGGCTGGCGAACGTGGCATACTTGACGTATGCAAAAGCGCTCTCGTAAGCCTAGACAGCCCAAGGACATGCGGCGGCCACGGCTCTAAACTATTTCGCCTACAACTTCATCAAGATTCACCGTACACTGCGGATGAGTCCAGCTATGGCCGCTGGCGTCACAGATCAGCTCTGGAGCGTAGAAGATTTGGTGACTCTCTGGGAAGCTTACGAGCAGCGGAGGGCGGAAAGAGCGGCATGACAAAGATTGAAGATTGGCCGACGTGGCTGCAGTGGGCGGTAGCCATCCCCAATGCTGTTATCTTGCTGACGCTCTTGGCGTGGACTCCAAAGTCCAAGAAAGGTTGGTACATCGCCGGGAGCCTCCTCGCCATCGAAGCTATTTTCTTTATCTTTTTTCAAAACTGGAATTCAAAGTAGCCCACTACCTAGCGCTGGTAAGATTTGCGCGCGCGCGAAATAACGCAGAGGCATCTTCAAGGAAAACACCGAAAGAAGAATGGCGATTCAACCTGGCAGCTCCACGCCTGAGAGTTTTCGGCACTCCTCGAGAAGTTTCTCCTGGATCGCAATGTCGCCAGTCACGGCTTTGGCTGGACGTCGCCGCATGTGATAGAAGTATTCGCCGGTAACCTTCGCCGCCGCGTCATCGCTGACTGCCAGCCAAACCTGCGTTCGATGTCCCTGATCCAAATCGTCCGTCGCACTTCTCCCTCCCATCTTCGTCGCCACCCAACCGGGTTCGAGAGCGTTCGAGAACACGTCCGGCCACCGGCGCGCAATCGCAAACGCCAGCAGAACATCATGCAGCTTGGTATCGGAATATACCTGTTGTCCTTGCCACGAGCGCTCTTTCCATTCCAGATCTTTCAGACTAGCGTCTCCTTGATGATGCAATCCCGAACTCAGGTACACCAACCGGCTTGGCCTCTTAATCAATGCAGTCAAAATATATGGCGCCAGCGTATTCACAGCGAAAACATGCGGAAGTCCGTCTTCGGTCTCGATCTTGCGCACCTCGCGGTATCCCACACCCGCGTTGTGAATCACCGCATCAAACGGACCTCGTGCGTTTACCTGATCTGCAACTCCCCGAGTCTGCCGGATGCTCGATAGATCGCCGACGACCACGGCCTCCGCACCAGGAGCCGCTGCCATCGCTTCTTGTCCACGCTTCTCGTTCCGCGCGTGCAGCACAACTTTGTGCCCCTGCTTGGTCAATAGTTGTGCCGCCATCTTCCCCAAGCCGTCCGCAGATCCTGTAATGAAAACACGTGCCATGATTGCCTG
>Ga0209168_10002773_pt1 | contig 12455 bp, 11 predicted proteins | sample Coa_R1_FD_187156 | JGI IMG/M metagenome (GOLD analysis project Ga0209168, IMG submission 187156) | Surface soil microbial communities from Centralia Pennsylvania, which are recovering from an underground coalmine fire - Coalmine... | ecosystem: Environmental > Terrestrial > Soil > Unclassified ... | reverse complement strand
TTTTGCCGCCATCGAAAACCAATGTCCCCACCAGGGCGGGCCGTTGTGCGATGGCATTGTTTCGGGGACAATCGTAGTTTGTCCACTGCATGGCTGGCGCTTCGATCTCGACAGCGGCGCCGCTGTTCGCGCTTCGCTCCCAACCTGCGTCACGACGTTCCCCACGCGTGTTGAGAACGGAATCGTGCTTGTCAACATCGCGGCTGGCAGCCGCATCGATTCCGAAGACGTGGCAGCGTAGAAGATGAAAAAGAATTTGCTCCTCCTATTGGCCCTGACCGGCGGATGTGCTCTGGCGCAGGACGCATCAACCTTCTCGCCCACCGATGCTGTAAACAATGCTTTGCCGTACTGGCTGCATTTCGGCGGCGAGGAACGGATGCGCCTGGAAGGTTTTTCGGGCGGAGGGTTCCGGCCCGATAATAGCGATACATATCTGCTGAACCGCTTCCGCTTCAATATGAAACTGCTGCCCAAATCATGGCTGAAGTTTCAGTTTCAAGTGCAGGACGCGCGCGTTTGGTTCAAAACTCAGAAGCCTTACGGGCCGCCATATCAAGACACTTGGGATCTGCGGCTGGCCTATGTCGAGCTGGGCGATAGCGAGAAGGGCGTAGTTGGCTTGCGAGTCGGCCGGCAGGAACTCGGATTCGGCGATGAGCGGCTGGTGGGCTCAACGCCCTGGAATAACACTGCGCGCAGCTTCGATGCGGCGCGTGCAACGCTGCGGCACGGCAAGTTTCGCGTCGATGTTTTCGCCTCCACGGTGGTCGTCTTGCAGGATGGCCAGGTAGGAAGCGATCAGCCAGGCAATAATTTGCACGGCATTTACGGCGGCATGGAGAATGTAATTCCAAACTCCACTATTGAGCCGTATGTGTTCTGGCGTCTTTCGCCGCGCCTGAAGACCGAGAGCGGTAGTTTGGGAAATCTCGACTCAAAGACTACGGGTGTTCGCTGGGTGGGAACTTTACCTGCCAATTTCGATTACGGCACGGAGATGGCGATTCAACGCGGCGCGCTGGGAACGGATTCAGTCCGCGCCTGGGCCGGCCATTGGGTCGCTGGTTACACGCTGACCGGATTGCGTATGAAGCCACGCCTGATGGTGGAGTATAACTATGCTTCCGGGGATGCCAACGCGCACGATGGCGTTCGTGGCACCTTCGACCAGCTCTATCCAACGGCGCACGATAAATACGGATTGGTGGACCAGGTAGGGTGGAAAAACACCGAGCACATCCGCTCGGGCCTGGAGCTGAAGCCGTGGAAAAAATGGGCGATGAGCGCCAAATATAGCTCCTACTGGCTGGCGAATGCGCACGATGCGCTGTATACCACGGCTAGCGCCGCAATCGCGCTGAATGCGAACGGCACAGCGGGGCGATACGTCGGACAGGAGCTCGATGCGACGGCGGCGTACACCTTCTACCGGCAGCTTCTGCTCGGCGGCGGCATCGGACATCTGTTTCCAGGAGAGTTTCTAAAAAGGACCACGCCCGGTGTTGGATATACATATCCCTATCTAATGGTCAACTATGGTTTTTAGTACGCCAGCTTGCGACACCAGCACCAGCCCCCAGCAACGCAACCCTACCCCGTCTTGACATCCCGCTCCGCATCAGGCAGTCTATTCTCATAGGGACACATTCTGGGTTCCTCCAAGCTTCGGCCGCTCTGCGCCCGGGTGACGAGGAACCGGTGGTTCAAGTTTCCATCTCCTGATTCATGTATTACTGGAGCCTGATTTTTCTTGCGCAACAGCCCGCCTCATCTAACCCTGCGGTCGGCTTCATTCTGCCTCTCGCCATCGTCGCTATTTTTTATGTTTTGGTCTTTATGCCCATGCAGCGGCAGAAGAAACAGCAGCAGCGGATGCTCACACAGCTTCAGAACGGCAACGTCGTCCTCACCAGCGGTGGAATTGTCGGAACCATAATCACCATCAATGAGGATGATACCCTGATACTACGAGTGAGACCTGATAACATTAAGCTCCAGGTGTCGCGCAACGCGATCACCGGTCTCGTCAATGAAGCATCGGGCAAAAAGTAACGGATCGCCGGACGGATCTCCCGTCCTGATCCATGGAGTTTCGTAATGAAACAAAATCTCAGAATCAAAGCTTTCATCATCCTGGGCGTCGTGCTGCTCTGCGTGTACGGCATTATCGGGCTGCCGAAGTCCAAGGCTGAATTGGTTGACAACTTCCAGAAGAATATCCGGTTAGGCCTCGATTTAAAGGGCGGCACGCAGCTTGTCCTCCAAATCCAGCTTCAGGACGCCTTCAAGGCGGAGGCCGATTCCGTTATCGATCGGATGAAAGATGCGCTCACCAAAGCCGGAGTCGAATTCGGAAGCATCGATCGCAACGATCCCTCCAATATCCAGGAAGCTGCCAGCATCCAGATCAATGTGCACGGGATCCCGGCCGTCAAAGCTGGCACCTTCCGCAATATTGTCGACGATCAGTTCGGCGGCGCTTGGGTGCTCACGCCTGTCAACTCCACCGACTATAAGCTGACGATGAAGGCCAGCGAGGCGCTCAGGCTGAAACAGGACACCATGACGCAGAGCCAGACCACCATCGGCAAGAAAATCGACGCGCTGGGCCTTTCCGAAGCCACCGTGCAGGAGCGTGGCGGTCAGGGCACGGAAGCCGAGCTGATGGTGCAGCTCCCCGGTGTTGACGATCCGGCGCGCGTCAAGGGCATTATCCAGACCGCCGCGATTCTCGAATGGTATCCGGTCCAGGATGGCCCATTCTCCAGCCGCGAGGAGGCGCTCGCCAAACATGGTGGCGTGCTTCCGTTGGGTACCAAGCTCATAAAGAGCAGTCCGCGTGGCGGCCAGGGCGCCGAAACCTGGTATCTGGTCTCGCGCTCACCGGTAATCACCGGCCGCGATCTCCGCGATGCCCGCGCCAGCCAGGGTGAAATGGGGCGCTGGGAAACCAACTTTGTTCTCACCCAACAGGCCGCCAAGAAGTTTCAGCGGTATACGGAAGCCAACATTGGCAATCGTGCGGCCATCGTTCTGGACGGTGTCGTGTTAAGCGCTCCCACGATTCAGAGTGCTATCTCCGATACGGGCCGCATCACCGGGGCAGCGACCCGTGAGGAAGCGCAGGATCTTGCTTTGAACCTCCGTGCCGGCTCACTTCCCGCCGGTGTTCTGGTTCTGGAGGAGCGCAGCATCGGGCCCTCCCTCGGCGCAGATTCCATCCGCGACGGCATTATCGCCGCCATTGCCGGCGTGGTCGCCGTCGTTTTGTGCATGCTCGTCTACTACCGCCGCGCTGGCGTCAACGCCACGCTCGCCCTCATCCTCAATGCCGTTATCCTGATCGCCGCCTTGAGCTATTTCGATGCCGCGCTCACGCTGCCCGGAATCGCCGGCGTAATTCTCACCATCGGTATGGCGGTGGATTCCAACGTCTTGATTTTCGAGCGCATTCGCGAGGAGCTGCGGGCCGGAAAGGCGGTCGTCGCAGCCGTCGATGCCGGGTTTTCCAAGGCGTTTCTTACCATTATCGATACCCACGTCACCACCATCGTTTCCTGCGCGTTCCTGTTCATCTTCGGCACTGGACCCGTGCAGGGCTTCGCCGTTACGCTCGTGATTGGCTTGTTTGCCAACCTCTTTACCGCCGTTTTCGTCTCCAGAGTCATCTTCGACTGGGAACTCAGTGGTGTGCGGCAGGTTAGGGAGCTTAGTATATGATCGGACATTTGAACTTGCCGCTCGTTTGTGGTAACTTTTGTGAAACCGACCAAGGAACTCATTGGAAGAAGCCGGTGTCTAATATAGTCAAGAGCCGGCAATGCAGGCCGCATGGAATTTTTTAAGCAAACAGACTTTGACTTTCTGGGCAAGAAGTGGCCCTTCATTATCTTGTCGCTCATCCTCACCGCGGCGGGCCTGATGAGTTTATACCTCAAAGGGGGGCCGATCTACGGTATCGATTTCAAGGGCGGAGCTGTCGTCCACGTGAAATTTCTCCACGAACCTCCGGTTTCCAAACTCCGTAGCGCGCTCTCGGCCCGGATCAAGGGTGACATCTCCATCGTTCAAGTCTCCGGCACCAATGAGGTTCTGATCGGTACCGAGATTAAGGATGAGAAGGCTCTCAACACCAACCGCCAGTTGATCGTGGAAACGTTGCAGTCCACCTTCGGCGTCACCGGCGGCAAGCTGGATTTGAACAATGCCAGTGAGCAAACCCTGACCGACCGCTTGCGCGAGCCCCTGCAGAAAAACGGTGTTTCGCTCAACGATCAGCAGCTTCAGAATCTAGCTCAGGCGATTCTCCGATACCGCAATACGCCCCCGCGCTCCGGCCTTATCACCAATATCGGCGAGCTTTCCTCGGTGCCGGGCGTCACGCCCGCGGTGCTCAAAACCATTGAGCAGGAATGCGCGCTGGGGCCGTTCACGATTCGCGAGGTTGAGATGGTTGGCCCCAAAGTCGGCTCTGAGCTGCGCACGAAAGCCATCGAAGCCACTCTGTATGCGCTCGGCGGCATGCTGGTCTACATCGCGTTCCGGTTTGAATGGATTTACGGTGTGGCCGCAGTAGTCGCCGTATTTCACGACACCATCATTACGATCGGCTTGTTCTCAATTTTCAACAAGGAGATCAACCTTACGGTGATCGCGGCTTTGCTCACGCTGGTTGGTTACTCCATGAACGACACGATTGTGGTCTTCGATCGCATTCGCGAAAACCTCAAGCTGCTCCGCCGTGAGCCTCTGGAATCGTTGATCAATAAGAGCGTCAACCAGACGCTGAGCCGGACTGTGTTGACCTCCGGCCTTACTTTCCTCACGGCATTGTCTCTCTATCTGTTCGGTGGGCAGGTGTTGAATAGCTTTTCGTTCGCGCTGGTGGTAGGGATCATTGTGGGTACCTACTCGTCGATTTTCATTGCCAGTCCAATTTTGATATTCTGGCAGAGCTTCATAGAGAAGCGAAAGAAGCGGGCCCCCGTTCCCGTGGTGGCCCCCACCAGGGAGCCTGGTGGTAAAAAAGTAGTGGGACGGCGCTGATCGCGTCCCTGCGGAAGTAACTGGGGAGGATTTTTTATGTTCGAACAAACTTTCGTGGACGGCGTAGGAAAGACAAACAAGAGTTGGACGGTCGTACTTTCCTTCGTGGGCGAAATCATCGGCATCTGCATTCTGATTTTGATTCCGCTCATCTATACCGACACTTTGCCGAAGACCACCTTGACGAGTTTTTTGGTTGCGCCGCCTCCACCGCCTCCACCGCCGCCCCCGCCGGCGGCTGCCCCGCCTGTTAAGGTCATTAAAGTGGCTCCGCGCCAGTTCGATGCGAATAAACTGATCGCGCCCAAGAAGATCCCCAAAGAGATCGCAATGATTAAGGAAGAGGAGATGCCCACTAGCGCTGGTGTTGTGGGCGGTGTTCCCGGCGGTGTTCCCGGTGGCACGGCCGGTGGCGTCATCGGCGGAATTATCGGTTCGGTCCCCTCGGCCGCGCCTCCGCCGCCTCCGCCGCCGCCCAAGCCGCAGACCCCGTCGCGCATTCGCGTCGGTGGCAATGTGCAGGCCGCGAATCTTATCAAGAAAGTTGTTCCCGTCTATCCGCCGCTGGCCAAGCAGGCTCGTATTCAGGGTACCGTCCGCTTTACCGCCATCATCGGCAAGGACGGCACTATCCAAAATCTTCAACTCGTCAGCGGACATCCGCTGCTAGTTCCCTCTGCTACCCAGGCAGTCAAGCAGTGGGTCTATAAGCCGACTCTGTTGAACGGCGAACCTGTGGAGGTCATCACTCAAATTGATGTCAATTTCACACTCAGTCAATAGATGTAGCCGAGCCGCGACCGCAAGGGAGCGGTTGCGGAGTAGTAACCCGCGCTGCGACCGTAGGGGGCGGTTGCGGCAGCTCTTTTAGTAAAAATCAACTCGCAGGAGATCAACATGTTGTTACAGATGCAAGTTTGGGCTTTCCTCCTCTTCCAGGAGGCAAATCCCGCCATCAGCTTTGACGTCCGTAGTATGTGGGGCCAGATGAGCTGGCTCGCCCGCGCGGTCGTCATTGTGCTGTTCTTTATGTCGGCCTGGTCGATCGGTGTCATGATCGACCGGTACATTGCTTTCATGGGCGCTCGTAAGCAGTCCCGCCAGTTCGCTCCGGCCGTCGCCGGCGCTCTGCGCGAAGGCAAGCTCGACGATGCCATCAAGATTGCCGACCGCTTCAACAAGAGCCACCTGGCCAAAGTTGTCGTTGCCGGACTCCAGGAGTTCCGCGCTCACCAGTTGAGTACGGAAATTCCCGGTGAGGAGATCGAGGCCTCGAAACGCGCTCTCGACCGGGCCACCGCTATCGTGCACGCCGAGCTCAAGCGCGGCATCAGCACGCTCGCGACCATCGGTTCCACCGCACCGTTCGTCGGCCTGTTCGGAACGGTCGTTGGCATCATTAATGCGTTCAAAGGCATCGTTTCGGAAAAGTCGACCGGGCTGGGCGCCGTCGCCGGAGGTATTTCAGAAGCGCTGGTCACCACCGCGGTCGGCCTCTTCGTCGCGATCCCGGCCGTCTGGGCGTACAATTACTTCACCAATCGCGTGGAGGCGTTCGACGTCGAGATGGACAATTCCAGTTCTGAGCTGCTCGATTACTTCCTGAAGCGCTCACAGCAGAGGACGGGAGTATCGAAGTAGCCGCTGGCGCAAACCGGACTGCTCGTCCTTCGGCAAGCGGTCTGGAAGGCCAGTAGAGGTCTACGCGAGTTGATCGGGTTCGCAGCCCGGCGTTGTTTCAAGACAGCGCCGGGCTGCGGTCTCGCAAGGAGTTTATATGAAACAAAAAGCGCCGCCGGTGGTTGCAGACATCAACGTCACCCCGATGGTCGACGTGATGCTCGTGCTCCTCATTATTTTTATGGTCATCACGCCTATGTTGACCAAAGGCCAAAGCGTGGACGAGTACAAGGCTCACAACGCCATCGCCATGCAGGCTGCCGACAAGGAAGACGCTGTTCTCATCGCCGTCACTCGCGATGGCAGAGTCTTTTTGAGTCCTGGCAACACCAAGGTATCTCCCGATGACCTTCCTCAGAAGGTCCGGGATCTGTTAGCGAACAAGCTCGACAAAATGGTGTATATCAAATCCGACGCTCGCGCCCGCTATGAAACGGTCGAGACCATCGTGGACAATCTTCGCGCCGCGGGCGTTGACGACATCGGGTTGCTGACGGAGCAGATCCAGGAACGGAATCGTCCCAACAATCCGCCGGCGAATCCAAACGCGCCCAGTGGAGCGCAGTGACACGTTATCGGGAAAAGTGGAGCGCAGTGACACATTATCAGGAAAAGTGGAGCGCAGTGACACAGCAGCTTACAGGGCCGCGAGGGAGCGTTGTGACAGGTTTGAAAGCGAAGTGGAGCGCAGTGACACAATGCCACGTCTAATTAGTCAGGTAGTCGTAACGTACTTATAAGGAGAGAGTTGTATGTCAATGGCAGTGGGTGATGGCTCCCATGGAGCTAAGTCCGATATCAACGTGACGCCGCTGATCGACGTCCTTCTGGTGCTGCTGATCATCTTCATGGTGATCACGCCTCTGACGCCGCACGGTCTGGAGGCCCTTGCGCCCCAGCCGCCGGACCCCAAGAAACCGCCACCGGATCCCAATCAGGATCGCACCGTTGTGATCATCATCGACAAAGACAAGAGCATGAAGATCAACAGCGAACCGACCGATTACGCGAGACTCGGCCCACGTCTGGAGGATATCTTCAAGACTCGCGCCGAACGCGTCGTCTTCGTTAAAGGCGATCCCGATCTGGAGTTCCAGTCCGTCGCCCAGGCCATCGATATCGCCAAGGGCGCTGGAATCGATAAGATTGGCCTTTTGACACCCAAGGTGGAAGCTGGCCATTAGCTTGGCTAATTCGTTCGATGGACAGACACATCTTATGAAGCGCAAATCGTTTCAAACTATCCTGGTCGCGGCGGGAACCGTCGCTCTATTCTTCACTGCCGGTTGCAATAAGCTCCGCTCTCGCGACCAATTGAATCAGGGCGTACGGGCGTTCAAAAGCGCCCGGTACCCCGACGCCGTCGAGCATTTCAAGACGGCGATTCAACTGGACCCAAGCAATCGGGATCCTAAGCTCTTCCTGGCCACCGCCTACATGACCCAGTGGATCCCCGGCGCCGACTCCCCCGAGAACCGGCAGATGGCCGATGCGGCTAAAAACGAGTTCCTCGACGTTCTGAAGGACTCGCCGAACGACAAAACCGCTCTGGCTTCTCTGGCCTCGATTGCCTATAACGAGGCCCAGGGCTTGCCTCCGGAAGAGAAAGCCAAGAAATTCGACGAGGCAGCGGAGTGGAATAAAAAGCTGATTGCTGCCGACCCGAACTACAAAGAGGCGTATTACACTCTTGGCGTCATTGCCTGGGCCAAGTGGTATCCCGCGCTGATGTCCGCCCGCGCCAAACTCGGCATGAAACCGGAAGATCCCGGCCCGATCAAGGACAAAAAGGTGAAGGCGGAGTTGAAAGAGCAGTACTCGGGTATTATCGACGAGGGCATTCAGAATCTTCAGAAGGCCATCGACATCGATAAGGAGTACGATGATGCGATGGCGTACATGAACCTCCTCATCCGCGAGCGTGCCGATCTCGCCGACAACACCGAGGAGTACAAGAAGCAGATCGAAGTCGCCGACGGTTGGGTCCAGAAAGCTCTGGACACCAAGAAAGCCAAGGCCGCCCGCACCTCCAGCGGCTCAGTCGGCATCACCACCGATACGCAGAAATAGTCACACCAACGGCGGCGCGCCCCTTGCGCCGCCTCCTTTCCCGAAGTAAGTTTCCCACTGCGATCCCGCTAGAGCCAAGGCGCCGAGTGTTCTCGTTTGGCACTCCAACTGGCGCCGGAACTCCAACTGGCGCGAAGAATGGTCCTGAAACAGAACTTATTTCCAATACAAGACGATCCCTCAAAATGGGCTGGGTTTGAAAGCTGGAGAGTAGATCCTTTCTGCGCGTTAGGGAGCGGTTGTGGGAGCTGCGTTAGCGCGTTGATTGGCACATTCCGTGTCGCTCATGCGGCGGGCCGCTTGATCCAGTTGCGCCAACGCCAGGTTGGTCTTCAAGTACTGCTCCGCCTGTGGCAGCGACTTGAGTTTTTCGTGGCATAATCGCTGGACCGGTAGCGCCGCTGGCGCTTGCCGCGTGCGTCCACACTGCCGGTCGCAAATCCGCACGGGCGGTGAAAGTTTCAGCTACCGAATCAGATGCACCGCATAAAACTTCGGCACGGCTTCGGCGTGCTGGCGGGGAATGTGGCCGTAGCCGAAATTTGCGGATCACCGCTCCGTTTTTGCTTTCCACCAGCGCGGGTCCTGGCTCCGATTGGCGCGCGATTTGGTGAACTCGATCAGCAGTTTTTCGAGCAGCTTGGCGACAGTGGCATTGATGTGTTCCGAGCCGTTGCCGGCAGGGAAGCCCTGAAGGCGAAAGGGGAATTGATGCAGAATCGCTTCAGCACTGGCAGCAGGAAGGGCTCGCTGATCTTGGCGGCGCACCCGATCGCTTGCCATTGCATCACCGTATCTACGGCGTTGATGTGATACACGCCTTTTTCGCCATTCCAGTCGCCCTGATGCACAGCATCCACGCGCAGGTAACCCGATTCCCTGCGCGGAGCACAGAGGCGGTACACCACCTTGTTACAATACAAACGTAAACTGGAGGTGATATGGGGGAAATAAGGCGCCGCCGCTCGCTGGCTGTTAACGTCGGTGGCGTGAAAGTGGGAGGCGATCATCCCATTGTGGTGCAGTCCATGACCAACACGGATACGGCCGATGTCATGGCGACTGTCAATCAGGTGATGGCGCTCTCAAATGCTGGCTCCGAGCTGGTCCGTGTCACCGTCAATAACGATTCCGCTGCCAGAGCCGTCCCCAAAATTATCGAAACGCTAGAGAAATTCGGCTGCCGTGTGCCGGTGATCGGCGATTTCCATTATAATGGCCACCTCCTTCTGAAAAAATATCCCGATTGCGCGCGGGCGCTCGCGAAATATCGAATCAATCCGGGTAATGTCAATATAGGCAAGAAGCACGACGACAATTTCCGCACCATGATCGAGGCCGCGGTGGAATACGATAAGCCCGTGCGCATCGGCGTTAACTGGGGTTCTCTCGACCAGTCTCTGCTCACTCGGATGATGGACGAGAACTCAAGCCGCCCTGAGCCCCTCGACGCGAGAGAAGTTACGATGAATGCCATCGTGACCAGCGCCATCGAGTCCGCGCGAGCCGCCGAGCGCTACGGGCTTGGCCGCGACAAAATTATTCTGAGCGCAAAAGTCAGCGGCGTGCAGGACCTAATTGCGGTATATCGCAAAATGGCCGCCGAGTGCGAGTATGCCCTGCACTTGGGTCTGACCGAAGCCGGACTCGGCTCGAAAGGAATTGTCTCCACGACCGCCGCTCTCGCCGTGCTTTTACAAGAGGGAATCGGCGATACGATACGCGCCTCGCTGACGCCATTGCCGAACGGAGCTCGTACCGAGGAAGTAATCGTCTGCCAGCAGATCCTGCAAGCTCTTGAGCTTCGCCGCTTCACCCCGCAGGTAACTGCGTGTCCTGGCTGCGGCCGCACTACCAGCACGTTCTTTCAGGATATGGCCGACCAGATTCAGACGTACCTCCGCGAACAGATGCCGATCTGGAAAGAGAGGCACGCGGGCGTGGAGCAGATGAAAGTTGCGGTGATGGGCTGTGTCGTGAACGGCCCCGGCGAATCGAAGCACTCCAATATCGGCATCTCTCTGCCCGGCACGTTCGAGGAGCCCGTGGCGCCGGTTTACGTGGATGGGCGACTCAGCACGACTCTTCGTGGCGACCACATTGTGGCCGAATTTATCGACATCCTCAACGGCTATGTGGAGCGGAAGTACGCCACGCAGGCAGTTGAAACCACCGTAGTTTAGCGGAAGCTGTCTATCATGGCCTCGCCGGAACGCGAGCAACTGGACGCAATCGCGGAAGCGCTCGCAGGCTTGATCAAGCGCTGCGATCTGCTGGAGGGCCGCCTGGCGAAGCTGGAAGAGCGCGCAGGCAGGGAAGGCGCCCTCGCAGAATCCATTCAGCCAGCCCCACCTCCGCCCCGTCCAGCCGAAGCGCCGCTGCCATATCGGAAGATTGCGCCCCAGGCCGAGCCCGCGTTGCAACCGGAATCGCCCATCGCGGGGACCGCCAGGCCCGCGCGCCTGGAAACTCGCATGGGCCTCACCTGGATCAATCGCATTGGCGTCGTCACTCTGATTATCGGTGTTGCCTTCTTCTTCAAATATGCCGTCGATAACCACTGGATCGGAGAAACCGGCAGGGTCGTACTGGGTGTTCTGGCCGGGTTTTCCACGCTGGCCGTCGCGGCACGCCTCTCGCGCCATGACCAAAAAGCTTTCGCCCAGGGCCTCTTCGGACTGGGCATCGCCCTGCTATACGTTTCGTTTTTCGCGTCCTTTGATTTCTACCACATTGTTCCGCAAAGCTTCGCATTTCTTTTGATGGTGCTGACGACGCTGATCGCGGCTTTGATCGCGCTACGAAACGATGCCGCGGCTATCGCTGTACTCGGCTTGCTCGGCGGCTATGCGACTCCGGTTCTCCTTTCCAGCGGCGTCGATAAAGCCTGGATCTTCTTCAGTTATCTTCTGCTGCTGAATATCGGCGCCATGGCCATCGGCCGAATCAGGCAGTGGCGATCTATCGAGGCACTGGCCTTCGTAGCCACTGCCATCCTGTACTGCTCCTGGTATGTGGAATGGTTCACACCGGAAAAGCGTCTGGTAGCCACGGTTTGCGGGCTCGCCTTCTACGCTTTATTCGCGACTCTCAACCTGGCTCCGCTGTTCTTGATCGCGCATATACTCACCGCGGCAGCGCTCGCTGGTATCTGGGGAAACGTTCCGGCCGGATTTTTTTTGCTGAGCCTTGCGCTTGCTACCTCCGGGCTGGCGATATCGGCTATACGGCACTGGGATAAGCTGCAGCTTGCGTCGCTTGCATCGTTCTGGTTTGCCTATGCGTGTTGGTCGCATAGGCAGCCGGCGGAGGGCGCCATCTTCGCCGGCCTCTCCGCTCTATTCCTGCTATTTTACGGCTGGATTCTCTGGCGCCTCGCTCAGCAGCGGAAATCCGCACAAAGAGAAGACCTGATTACGTTGGCCTTGAATGGACCGGCCTATTTCGGTGCGGGTTACGCGTTGCTACATGCACATTATTCTGTGTGGATGGGTTTATTCGCAATAGCGCTGGCTGCGCTGCATCTCGCCGCCGGATTCGTAGTCTGGCGCGCCCAGCCAGAAGCGGAGCGCGACCGGAATCCAGCCCTTTTGGCTGCCGGGATAGCGATCGCATTTTTCACGCTCGCCGCGCCTATTCAGTTTTCCGGCTACCGC
>Ga0209168_10002769_pt1 | contig 12471 bp, 9 predicted proteins | sample Coa_R1_FD_187156 | JGI IMG/M metagenome (GOLD analysis project Ga0209168, IMG submission 187156) | Surface soil microbial communities from Centralia Pennsylvania, which are recovering from an underground coalmine fire - Coalmine... | ecosystem: Environmental > Terrestrial > Soil > Unclassified ... | reverse complement strand
CGGGTTTCGACTGGCTGATTGCTGGCGGCTGAGTGCTGAATGTTTCTATGCCCCACGAACTGCCCAAAGCCTACGAGCCGGGCGCGATCGAGACGCGCTGGGCTGACTACTGGATTCAGGAAAAGCTCTTCTCGGTGCCCACGCCGGCGCCGGGTGAGACGCGTCCTGTGTTCACGCTGTTGCTGCCTCCGCCCAATGTGACCGGGCGCCTCCACATGGGGCACATGCTCAACCAGACGCAGATGGACATCATCGTGCGCTGGCATCGCATGCGCGGATTCATCACCCTGTGGCTGCCCGGGACCGACCACGCCGGCATCGCTACCCAGATGATGGTGGAGAAGCAGCTGGAGAAAGAGGGGAAGAAGCGCGGCGAGATGGGGCGCGAAAAGTTTGTCGAGCGGGTGTGGGAGTGGAAGCGCGAGTACGGTGGCGCGATTCTCGACCAGATGAGACGGCTCGGCGCGTCCGTCGACTGGGACCGCGAGTACTTCACCATGGACGAAAATCTTTCGCGCGCCGTGCGCGAAGTCTTCGTCCGGCTGTATGAAGAGGGCCTGATCTATCGCGGAAATTACATTGTGAACTGGTGCCCGTGGCACGAAACCGCCATCTCCGACCTCGAGGTGAAGCACGAGGACGTGGCGGGAAAGTTGTGGGAGATTCGCTATCCCGTCATTGGAACGAACGAGTTTATTACGGTCGCGACCACCCGGCCGGAAACAATGCTGGGCGATACGGCCATCGCAGTCAACGCCAAGGACGAGCGCTACACGCATCTCCACGGCAAGAAGGTCATGCTGCCGCTGATGAAGCGCGAGATTCCGATCATCACCGATGAACTGGCTCAGCCGGAGTTCGGTACCGGCGCGGTGAAGGTCACTCCGGCGCACGATCCCAACGATTTTGAAGCAGGCGAGCGCCACAACCTGCCACAGATCAATGTGATGGACGAGCATGCGCGCATGAACCAGAATGCCGGCGCCTATGCGGGACTCGACCGATTCGAAGCGCGCAAGCGCGTGCTGCACGATCTGCGGGAGCAAGGATTTCTTGTTGGCGAAAGGGATTACGCGCTCGCCATCGGGAAGTGCGACCGCTGCGGGACGGTGATCGAGCCGCGGCTGTCTGAGCAGTGGTTCATCAAGATTCAACCTCTGGCCGACCGCGCGAAAGAGGCCGTCGAATCGGGCGAGATTACTATCGTTCCCGAAAACTACCGCACCATTTATTTGAACTGGATGAATAACATCCACGACTGGTGCATCTCACGCCAGTTGTGGTGGGGACATCGCATTCCCGCATGGACGTGTGCGGGGTGCAAAGAGGTCATTGTCGCCCGTGAAGCTCCGACGAAATGTCCGAAGTGCGGGGGCGCAAAGCTGGAGCAGGTTTCCGACGTGCTCGATACGTGGTTTTCGTCCGGGCTGCTGCCGTTTACGACTCTGGGCTGGCCCGAGAAAACGCGGGACCAGGCGGTTTTTTATCCGACGACGCTGCTGATCACCGCCTACGAGATTCTGTTCTTCTGGGTGGCGCGAATGATCATGTTCGGCTGCCACTTCATGCAGGGACACGAGCAGGATGCGGCGATCAAAAAGGCCAGCGGTTGGCGGGATAAGAAGAACGACAGCGTGCCGTTCCGCCAGGTATACATTCACGCGCTGGTGCGCGATGCCGAACGCCAGAAGATGTCGAAGACCAAGGGCAATGTGGTCGATCCTCTGGATGTCATTGAGCGTTTCGGAACCGATGCGACTCGTTTCACGCTGGCGGCAATGGCTGCCCCGGGAACCGACATCGCCTTCAACGAGAGCCGGACGGACGGCTATCGCGCCTTTGCCAATAAGATCTGGAATGCGGCTCGATTCATGTTCATGAATGTGGACAGAGTTGAACCTGGCCTGCGGCCAGGGACAGCCGAGGGCGGCTGTCTCCAGATGGGAGTGGGTGGTTTTGACGCGGCGACTCTTGAAGACCGGTGGATTTTGTCGCGCTTCAATCGCGTGGCTGCCGACGTCAACGATGCGCTCGCCGCCTTTCGTTTCCATGAGGCCGCGAACCGCATCTACGATTTTTTCTGGGGCGAGTTCTGCGACTGGTACCTGGAATTGATCAAGCCGCGGCTGAACTTTGAAGAAGGCGCTGACAAGAGTACGGCTCAAACCGCCTGCGCGAATCTGGTCAACCTGTTCGATGCTTCTCTGCGCCTGTTGCATCCGGTCATGCCGTTCATCACCGAGGAAATCTGGCAGGCGATGCAGGAAGGCAAATCTGCAGTGAAATCGATTGCCTTGACTGGCTATCCGCAGGCGGATCAGAAGCAGTTCGATCTTGCCGCAGAAACGGAGATGGCGATTCTGCAGGATTTGATCGTCAGTGTGCGTAATCTGCGGGCCGAGTTGAAAGTCGAGCCCAAGGTGAAGGTGCCCGTCGAGGTCTTTGCGCACGAGCCGGCGATCCGCAGGATGATCGAGCAGAATCACGGCGCAGTGGAGCGCTTGGGAAATGTGGAGAAGATCACTTTTGTGGAGACGTCCCTCGCCAATCGCGCTGGCGCCCGCAGCACCGCCCGTTTTGACGTGCATGTGCTCTATGAGCGCAAGATCGACGTCGCGGCAGAATGTGACCGACTGAAGAAGGAATTGGAAAAGATCGAAAAAGAGCTGGCGAACAATCAGAAGCAGCTGGGTAATCCGCAATTTGTGACCAAGGCTCCAGAGAAAGTTGTCGAAGGTTTGCGCCGGCGAGGCCATGAACTCCTGGTACTGAAAGAAAAAACTCTGAGCAAGATGAAAGAGTTAGGCTGTCAGTAAGGAAAACTGGCAACTGACTACCGGCAACCGCTCTTATGGACTGGAATTCAAGACGCCTTACCGCAATCATCGAGAACGCGCTGCAGGAGGATCGCGCTACGCGCGATGCCACCAGCTACGCCTGTATCGATCCCAACCAGCGTGCATCCGCGACGATCGTTGCCAAGCAAGATTGCATTCTTGCCGGTATTGGCTGCGTCGCGCGCATCCTCGATGTCTACGCAGCGCTGGATGGGGCAGTGACGGCGCACTACGAAGTCACCACGCACCCGGAAATCTTCGATGGAATCCGCCTGCACAAGGGACAATCGGTCGCGGTGATCCGGCACAATGCGCGCGTCATTCTTTCCTGCGAGCGTGTGATCCTCAATTTTCTGCAACGCATGGGCGGCATAGCCACACTGACGCGTAAGTTTGTAGAGGCGGTCGCCGGCACGCGTGCGCGCATCCTGGATACACGCAAGACCGCTCCGGGTATGCGCGTGATCGACAAGTATGCCGTCCGCTGCGGCGGCGGGCAGAATCACCGCCTCGATCTCTCCGACGGCGTGCTCATCAAGAACAATCACATCGCGTTGGCGGGCGGCATCGCCCCAGCGCTCGAACGTGCGCACCGCAATCGGCGTGGCTCCCAGCCGATTGAAGTGGAGGTTCGTACTCTGGACGAACTCGAGCAGGCTCTGGCCAATGGCGCGGAGGCTATTCTGCTCGACAACATGACTCCCGAAGATGTGCGCCGCGCCGTGCAACGCTGTACCGAGGCGCAGAAAACTGAACGCCACATCCCTATTGAGTGTTCGGGCGGGATTCGCCTGGAAAATGTCCGCGCCTATGCCGAGACTGGAGTGGACTTTATTTCCGTAGGACTCCTTACTCATTCGGCGCAAGCGGTGGATATGAGCATGCGCGTGGTTCCCACCTAAAAGCCGCTCCGGATTGTTGTTTCGGCGCGATTCGCGCATAATCTCCGCATCAGCAAAGGCAGCACAATTCGCAAGCGCCCGGCCGCGCGCAGCGGAACCCTTGCGCCATCTCTGCAGCAGACAGACGCTCGTTTAGGACTGATCGTGCGCCTGCTAATGGGGAATGCGACCGTGGTGGTCAGCGGCACCAAGATCGCGCAGGAGATTTCCTCCAACCGTTCGGAAGTCTGGCGCCTTATTCAGCAACTGCGCGGCTTGGGAGTCGATGTGGTGGGCCATCCTGCAACCGGATATCGACTGCGCTCGGTTCCCGACCTGCTGCTTCCAGAAATTCTTCGCCCTCTGCTGCGCGGGACAATGTTCGAGGCGCACCTGCATCATTTTTACAAGATTGGATCCACCAATAGCGCTGCCATGGGCTCGGCTGCGGAAGGCGTTCCGGAGGGCAGCGTTCTTCTCGCCGAAGAACAGACGGCAGGACGTGGGCGCGGCGCCAACACCTGGCAGTCCCCGCGTTCGACTGGGATTTATTGCTCGGCGGTGTTTCGGCCCCCGCTGCCGCCTTCGGATGTCTTGCTGCTTTCTCTGATGGCCGGGCTGGCGGTGCAAACCGCGATTCAGCAAACCGATTCGCGAGTGCAGGCCGATCTAAAGTGGCCGAATGACATTCTCATTGACGGCAAGAAAGTTTGCGGCATCCTTACCGAGATGAATGCTGAGGCCACCCGTGTCCGTTATGTCGTGGTTGGGGTTGGCATCAACGTGAACCAGAACAGCTTCCCCAAAGAACTGCAGGCTACGTCGCTGCGCCTGGCGACGGGAAGCGAGTGGTCGCGCGTCGAACTGGCTGCTGCTTTGTTAAAATCACTCGACCGCGAATACCGGCAGTTTGTGCAGGGACCGGAAGCTCGTGCCTCGATTCTGCGGCGGTTTGCCGAGAACTCTTCCTGGTTGCAGGGAAAGAAGGTCCGCATCGAAGAGAACGGCTCGGCCTTCGAGGGAACCACGGAAGGCCTGGATGCACGCGGCTTCCTGCAAGTAAGGACCGCGTATGGGATGCAAACGGTTTTAAGCGGGACGGTAAGGGAACGGTAGCGCTGGTAACCTGCGGCGGTCGCTAAAGAGTGCCCCTACAAGACACTATGTTACTGGTTATTGATGTCGGGAACACGAACACGGTTCTGGGCGTATTCGCGCGGGTCGCCAAGGTGCATCCGGGTGGTGACGCGGAGGAAGAATCGCCCCGTTACGAGCGCCTGTTAGCCAACTGGCGAGTGGCCACCTCCCGCCGCAGCACGGTCGACGAATATGGCGTGTTGTTCCGCAATTTGTTTTCGATGGCAGGGCTCGAATCGAAGGGCATTCATGGGATCGTGATCTCGTCCGTGGTCCCGCCGCTTGATCCTGTGTTGCGCCAAGTCTGCGAGCGCTATTTCAATTTGCGGCCGCTATTCATCGAACCGGGCGTCAAGACCGGGATGCCGGTGCACTACGATAACCCGGCGGAGGTTGGCGCGGACCGCATCGTGAACGCCGTGGCCGCCATCGAGAAATATGGAACTCCTTGCGTGATCGTGGATTTTGGGACCGCGACCACCTTCGACTGCGTGTCGGCGAAAGCCGAATACCTGGGTGGAGTGATCTGTCCGGGCATTGGCATCTCTGCGGATGCTCTTTTCGACCGCACCGCGCGGCTGCCCCGGGTGGAGATTCGCAAGCCAGCGCGCGTGATCGGCACCAACACCGTTGGCAGCCTGCAGTCCGGACTCTACTACGGGTATCTCGGTTTGGTGGATGGCGTTCTCGAACTCTTGCTGCCTGAATTAGGACAGCAGACGCATGTGATCGCGACTGGCGGGCTCGCTCCCATGATCGGCAAGGGGTCGAAATATATCCAGCACGTGGATGATTTCCTGACGCTCGAAGGCCTGCGCATCATCTGGGAGAGGAATGCTTCTTCGCGCAAGGATGCGGCTGCGCCAAAGACAAATTCCAAAGCGTCATCAAAATCACAACCCAGGTCCAAGAATGGAGACGGTTCTCCTGCGACTCCTGTCTCGCGGACTGCCCGCTGACCTGCCGTGGACAATTACTTCAACTATTTCACTGAGATTGAAGAGCGTTATTTGCAGCGCCGCGGCGGAGGCCTGCTTTTATCCACCCTCGACTGGGCTCTGATTGAAACCTGGAAAGATGCCGGCATTCCTCTCCCGGCAGTGCTGCGCGGGATCGATGCGGCGTTTGATCGCTACGCCCAGCGTCCGGCAAAAACAAAAAAGATAAACAGCCTGGCTTACTGCTCACAGGAGGTGCTGGCCGCGGCCGAAGATATGAAGGAAGCGGCCGTAGGAGCGGGCGAGACTTCATCCGCCCCGAAACCTGGGGCCGCACAAGGCTTCGAACCAGAAACTTTGGCTGCTTTTCTTCGACGGAATGCAGAACAATTTGAAGGCGCCAATGTTCCACAGAACGCCGGCGCCGCGCGATTGCACGTGCTGGAGGCGGCAAAAACGCTGCGGCAACTCGCCGATCAAGCGACGGGCAATGCGGCATTTCGGCTGGAAGACCTGGAGCGGCGGTTGACTGTGCTTGAGGAAAAACTCTTCGCCGTGCTGCTGACCTCAACGAGTGACGAAGAGATTGTGACCATCCGCACGGAGGCCGATCGCGATCTTGCTCCCTACCGGCGGAAAATGTCGGCCGCGCAGATCGATCAGTTGCAGAAGCAGTATGTTCATAAGAAATTGATTGAGAAATATCATCTGCCGCGCCTGAGCCTGTTCTACATGTGATCGCCCGTGACTCGCTCCTTCGATGCAATCATTATCGGCGGTGGCGCAGCTGGCCTGATGTGCGCCATCGAAGCGGGAAAACGCGGGCGCCGCGTCGCTGTGCTCGAACACGCCGACCGCCTGGGGAAAAAGATTCTCATCTCCGGCGGAGGCCGCTGCAACTTTACTAACCTTCATTGCCAGCCGGAGAATTTCCTCTCCGCCAATCCCCATTTTGCGAAATCGGCTCTGGCCTGCTATACGCCGGCAGATTTTATTGCGCTAGTCGAGAAGCATCGCATTCCATATCACGAAAAGACACTGGGCCAGTTGTTCTGCGACCGCTCGTCGCGCGACATTCTCGGCATGCTGGAGGAGGAGTGTCGGGTGGCTGGAGTGGAAATCGTACTGAACGTGAAGATCCGAGAAGTGAGCCGCGCGACAGAATTCACCGTCGGCACCGCGGACGAAGAATTCCAGGCGCCCGCCCTCGTGGTTGCCTGTGGAGGTTTATCGATTCCTAAGATCGGCGCGACGTCTTTCGGTTACGATTTGGCGCGAAAAATTGGAATCCGAATCCGCGAACCTAGGCCCGGACTTGTTCCGGTCCTGCTCGATCCGCAGGATCGCTCGCGCTACTGCGATCTGGCAGGCGTTTCCGCCGAAGTGGTCGCTTCGTGCGACGGTCAACAGTTTCGCGAGAAGATGCTGATCACCCACCGCGGCTTGAGCGGGCCCGCAATTTTGCAGATTTCTTCCTATTGGGAAAAGCCGCAACTTCTCACCATTGATCTCGCGCCGGGCAACGATGCCACAGGCATCTTTCGCGATCCCAAGAACGCGCGTACAGAAAGCCTGCTGCGTTCTGAACTGCGAAAGATTCTGCCCAGCCGGTTTGCGGATCGCTGGTTGGAATTGCACCCTCTCGCGTCGTGGACGAACTCCGCTTTGTCCAATTTCGAGCAGCAATTCCACGCGTGGACTATTATCCCGTCCGGCACCGAAGGATTCGACAAGGCCGAAGTTACAGCCGGAGGCGTTGACACCGACGAACTTTCGGCAAAGACCATGGAATCGCGCAAAGTTCCAGGATTGTTCTTCATCGGCGAGGTCGTCGACGTGACCGGCCACCTCGGCGGATTCAACTTCCAGTGGGCATGGGCCTCTGGCGCGGCTGCAGGAAGAGCTTTGTGATCGCATCGTTTAGAATCACTGCTTGCTGCTTACGGTTGAAAAGCTGATTTACGGCGGCGAAGGCCTGGCGCGCCTGCCTGCCGACGCCAGCGGTCGAGGTAAGGCTGTATTCGTGCCATTTGTGGTTGCCGGGGAAAAGATTGAGGCGTCGCTTACCGAGCAGAAGCCCGGTTTCGCCCGCGCCCGAGCCGATCAGATCATCGAGCCTTCCCCGCACCGCGTCGAGCCCGGATGCCCGTATTTCACCCAATGCGGCGGTTGCCACTACCAGCACGCCAGCTACGAACATCAGCTAGAAATCAAGAAAGAAATTCTGCGTGAAACTTTGCGGCGAACGGCCAAACTGGAAGTGGCAGTCGATATCCAGGTTCATCCCTCGCCGCCCTGGAATTACCGCAATCGCTCGCGTCTCCAGGTGCAGATCAGCCCGGAATTCAAGGCCGGCTACTTCAAGATGGGCTCACACGAATTGCTGGCAGTCGAACAGTGCCCCATCAGTTCGCCTCTGATCAACCAGGCCATTGCCGCACTCTGGCAAAGCGGACGCTCAGAAAAAGTGCCAGCGGGTGTGCACGAAATTGAGTTCTTTGCCGATGCGGACGACTCCGAGTTGCTGGTGGAAGTCTTCAGCAGCGCAGAGTCACGCCGGGCGACGCTTCGACAATGGGCGGAAGAATTACGCGCCTCCATGCCGGAAATCGCGGGGCTGGTGGTTTTCAGAGACAGCAGTTCTCGTGGATCCGTATCGCAAGAAAAACTCCTGACCGTTGGCGCAGATCATCTGATCTACCAGACCCAAAAAGCCGCTTACCGAGTGAGCGCCGGCTCGTTCTTCCAGACCAACCGTCATCTCATTGACGAACTGGTGCGAATCGTCACGGAGGGCGAATCTGGCGACCTCGCGCTCGACCTCTACGCCGGGGTGGGCCTGTTTTCCACAGGGTTAGCTCGTGACATGCGTCACATCGTCTCGATTGAGGCATCACAGACATCGTCAGACGATCTTGCCTACAATCGGTCATCAAATGGAGAGGTCGTCCTGGCCAGCACGGAGCAGTACCTGGCCCGTGCAGAGGTAAAGGGGCGAGTCGGGAAGGGCGAAGTTCTCACTCATACTCTTCATACGCCCGACCTGGCGGTGGTGGACCCGCCTCGAAGTGGCCTGGGAGAACGCGTGGCGCGGTTGTTGGCGACCTTGGGCGCGCCACGCGTTGTTTATGTCTCGTGCGATCCGGCAACGTTGGCGCGAGATCTGCTGACGCTGCTGGGGTCTGGCTACCGTATCCAGCAGGTGCACCTAGTGGATTTGTTTCCGCAAACCTTCCACCTTGAAACTGTGGTCCATCTGGCGCGTTGAGAAGATTCTCCCGAAACGCAGTCAATCTCTGGCCAGTGCTGCTATAAGTGGCATGCCTTCCGCGATTGGCTCGACATCTCGAGCCAAGCCTGCAGTTTCGCCCGTGAAGTCTCCTCGGCAGCCCATGTTGTGGGCGACTGTGGCCTATGGATTTGGTATCACGGCGGGCGTTTATGCCTGGCGGCCTGCGTTGTGGTGGGTCATCGCTGCCCTTACTTTCATTCTTGCCGCGGCGTGGTTCACGAGCCGGCGCTCCCGGTTCGCTTGGGCACTCGCCTTGTGCACGTTTTTTGTCGCGGGGGCGCTGCATATTCAGGTGCGATCCGGCCCCGCTGATTTCGATACCAGCATCCAGCGCTATGCTGACCGGCAAGAACTTTCGGTAGTTGCTCATGTCACGAAGGAGGGGCAAATTCAGTCCGAGTTTGGAGAAGTGAGAGAAACGGTGGACGTCAGGGTCGAAGAGGTCCAGGCTGGTACGGGACCTCCCATCCAGATTCATTCCGGCGTTCGCCTCAGCATCTACGGCCCGCTCTCGAAGAATTCAACATCCCAGGAATCGATGGACGCGTCGTTATCGAACGAGGCAGGCGCCATGCCGGTGCTTCACTATGGCGACCGAATTCGTTTCGTGGCGAGGCTGCGAGCGCCGCGCAATTTCCGCAATCCCGGCGCGTTTGATTATCGAAGTTATCTCGAGGATCGCGGTATTGCCGCGCTTGCTTCAGCGAAGGTGGAGAACGTAGAACGACTTCCCGGTTTTGCCGGCAGTCGGCTCGAATCGTCGCGGAGCCGCTTGCATCGCGGCGTCATCGTGAAGGTCCACCAGCTTTGGCCTCCACGCCAGGCGGCGCTGGTTGACGCGATGGTCATCGGCGAACAGGCTTTTATAGACCGCGACACGCGCATCGATTTTCAGCGCTCAGGCACCTATCACGTCCTGGTCGTTTCCGGGATGAACGTCAGCATTCTCGCTTTCGTAGTTTTCTGGACACTGCGCCGCCTGCGCCTGAGTGAAGTTCCAGCGACGGTGCTGACCGTCGTGTTTTGCGCCGGCTACGCCCTGCTGACCGACGTGGGCGCGCCAGTCTGGCGCGCGACGCTGATGTGCGCTGTTTACCTGTGTACGCGCCTGCTCTACCGCGACCGGGCCATGGTCAATGCCATTGGCGCTGCTGCTCTGGCGCTTCTTCTCCTCGATCCGCGCCAGCTTTTTAGCGCCAGCTTCCAGATGACGTTTATCTGCGTGCTGATCGTTGCGGCGATCGGGATTCCCATCCTGAAGCGCACTTCACAACCGTACAAGCGTGGGCTGGCCAACTGGGACTCCACCGATTACGCCGCGCTGCTGCCGCCGCGAGTGGCGCAATTTCGAGTGGACTTGCAGTTTATTTCCGGACGCATAGCTCGCTTCCTCGGACGAAAGTGGTCGTCGCGCCTGGTTCGCGGGACAGCAGGTTTCTTTCTGGCAGCCTGGGAACTGATTTTCATCTCCGCGGTCATGCAGATGGGACTCGCGCTTCCCATGGCATATTATTTTCATCGCGCAACCACGATTGGCCTGCCTGCGAACTTGGCTGTCGTTCCGCTGACTCAGCTTTTGATGCCTGCCGCGATTGCTGCACTCGCCCTTGGATTCGTGTCGCCATGGCTGGCTAAACTGCCAGCGCTTTTGACGACCTTTGCTCTCGAAGGGATTACCGGCACGGTGCGCGGATTAGGTGTTCTGCAGGTAGCCGATTTGCGGGTTGCCATGCCCTCGGCGATCATGATCGGAGTGGCCGCGCTCGCGCTGGTGTTGGCAATGTGGACTGCCCGCCGCCGGGCACGCTTCGCAGGAGCGGGGATCGCGGCCATTTTCTTAACTTCGCTCGCGCTGGCGTTCCTGGCACCGAAGCCGAGAATCGCTGCCGGTGTTCTGGAGATGACGTCAATCGATGTTGGCGAGGGCGATTCCACGCTGCTGGTCACCCCGCAGGGGCGCACCTTGTTGATCGATGCTGGAGGTCCCATTGGCCCTGGCGGGTCTCGCCTCGATTTTGGAGAGGATGTCGTCTCCCCCTATTTATGGACTCGCGGCATCTCACGCCTCGATGTAGTTGCTGTTACTCACGGGCACTCTGACCACATTGGGGGAATGAGCGCCGTGATCAGGAACTTCAGGCCGAAAGAGTTGTGGCTCGGGCTGCAGCCTCCGGGCAAGGGTCTGGAGAACGTCATCGCAACCGCGCAGGCTCTGGGCGTAAAAGTGGTGCATCACTGGGAAGCCGACGAGTTTGAACTCGGTGGCGCCACTGTCCGAGTGTTGTCTCCGCCCCGCGATTGGCCGGTCGGGGACCGGCCCCAGAACAACGACTCGATGGTGCTGCGTGTGGGCTTTGGGGACACGGCGGCGCTGTTGGAGGGAGATGCCGAGAAGAAAGTGGAACGGCGGATCGCAGCCGTCGAGCATCCGCGGGCGAACCTTCTGAAGGTCGGGCATCACGGGAGTGCAGTCGCCACCACGTCAGAATTGATTGCATCGGCCAAGCCGGAGTTTGCAGTGATTTCGGTGGGATCCGGCAATTGGTTCGGCCTGCCTCGGATGGAGACTCTCGCCCGGCTCGCCGGATCGGGCACGCGTGTGTACCGGACTGACCTTGACGGCGCGGTCACGTTCTATCTCGATGGGCGAACGGTCACGCCTTCGGTGGCGGCTCTTCAGTAATTTCGATCTCCGCTGTCTCGTCGTCATCGGCTGGCGATTCTCTGGACTCCGCAATCACCTTCCGGGCCTGTTCCGCATCCTCTTGCCGTACCAGGATGGTCATTCCCCCGAGTCCGGGGAAGGCATCTTGCAAGAGTGAAGCGGACGTAAGATCGTTATCGATCCCCGCCGAATCCAGTAATCCTTTGACCACAAGAGCTTCCGACTCCTGCTCCGAATCAAATACTTTCACCAGCTTTTCGTTGGGATCGGGACGCCGCTGGGCATTGTCGGGATTAAGCGGTTCTGGCATGAAGTCTCCAGTTCTGGATTTACGGCCCTATCTACCGACTCCGGGCCGGATACTAAGTTTACTCCCCTCGGTCTTTGCAAATCGGGCTGGCTGCTGGATGCGGCTTCGAGATCATAGGTTGCGACCGACTTCTCGAACCCCTGGGGTAACCCGATACAGCACCTTCGGGCAGTTGTTTTCTTAATAAACTGAGGCAGAATGGCCCTAACGTGGGCGCAACGCCCGACGGGGTGCCATCATCCAAAAGGTGTGCGCGAAGTTTTGTGGGATTAAAAGGGGAGACCATGAATTTACCTCAGCAGGCAGGGAAGGAATCCAGATTTCCGTTAGCGGATGACGCGCACCGCGAACGCGAAGAGGAGTCCCGCAAAATCCGCCGCCTGCAGATGATGATCAGCATGGTCATGTCGG
>Ga0209168_10002768_pt1 | contig 12479 bp, 6 predicted proteins | sample Coa_R1_FD_187156 | JGI IMG/M metagenome (GOLD analysis project Ga0209168, IMG submission 187156) | Surface soil microbial communities from Centralia Pennsylvania, which are recovering from an underground coalmine fire - Coalmine... | ecosystem: Environmental > Terrestrial > Soil > Unclassified ... | reverse complement strand
ATCGGGCATGCGGATGGTGGTTCCCTCGGAGTTGGCGAAATAAAACGTGGCCTGGTTCGACTCCAACTCCACGTCAGACGAAACAATATCGGAATAGCCGTTGAAGACAGCCGACAAGCTGACGATCCGGTTGGTCCACTGGGCCTCATCGACGGGGTGGCGGGTAATCGGCAGGATGCTTGTGACCGGCGGAACTTTTGAGAAATCCGGGAGCTGTTCGTAGCCGACTGCCATGTTTTTCATGGAGCCGCGTTTGCGGGCAATGCCTTCAATAGCGCTCTTATAGGCGCGGTCCGTTGAGAGCCAAAGAAACTGGCGCATCACCTCATAGTTGTCGTCTATCGGCCAGTGCGAGGGATCGTAGCGCCGGCCGGAATAGTAACCGGAATAGACGTGGTCGGTGTTATCGAAATCGTAGCTGCCCACGCGAACCTGAGTTTCCGGAATACGAAAATGGGTATGGTTGGAACTGAGCAGCCCGCCAAGGGAAGCAGACACGCTGAAAGTGTCCTGATCCTCTACCTGGTATTCGATGTAGTAGGGAAGATCGGAGCTGACGACGCGCAGAGCTTTGGAGCGATCGAGTTCGTCGTGCATGGCTCGCAGGATCGGATCCTGTTTCTGCGCTTGGGCGGCCGCGGCACAGGCGAGAACCAGAAAGATCAGGGCCGAAGAGGCGCGAGAAAATGTCGACGTCCTCACAGTTGTCCTCCTGTCGCCGGACCGGGCCGGGGGAGGAAGGGAGGGCGATCGTCGGATTTCTGTTTGCGCTGCACTTCAATTTCGCCGACCAGAATGGCTGGAGAGACGGCGGAAACAGGCACTCCGCCGGATTCGGCGCCACAGATCCCGTTGAATACTTCAGGCTTGTTGGAAGTGGCGAGAATCTTCGCAAAGCTCGCTAGCGGCGTGCCGACGATGCTGACGCCGCGAACCATCTCATCGGGCCGGCCGTCCGCGTACACGCGGTAAACGATCAGCGGGATGACAGTGAACGCCTGGAGCCCGCGGCGCTGCGTTGTGGTGTAACCTCCGGTGATCTCGGTGAAGTAAAGGCCGTAGGGCTTATTTTGCCGCTGGATTTCATCGCGTAATTGTTGGCGAAGCTCCTTGTCGGAGACGGTCTTCTTCGATTCGACAAACAGATTCGACTGTCGCGAGACCACCTCGTAACCGGGCTGTTTGCGGCCGTGGCCGTTGGATTTCGCGAAACCTTTAATCGGCGAGCGCGACATCAGGAAGGTTTTCAGGATGCCGTCTTCCACTACGGAAACCGGCCGTGCCTGTACACCTTCATCGTCGTAGGTATAGTAGCCGTTCAGATCCGTGCCCACGGCGGATTTGCGGGTGGGGTCGAAAATCACAGAGAGGAAATCGGGCAGAACGGGTTTGCCGACGCTTTTGGTGAAGGTCTGGCCTTCGTTTTCGTCCTTCTGCCGATGTCCTTCAACACGATGTCCAAAGATTTCGTGGAAGAAGACGCCCGCGGCGCGGCCGGAGAGAATTGCCGGGCCCACGTAAGGATCGACGGGAGGAGCTTTGAGGAGATCCGTCAGATCTTTGGCAACGCGATCGATGGCGGTGAGAATCTCGGTGTCGTCGGGAAGGCGATCGGGATTCGAGGCATCGAAACCGTCGAGAGTGCCCAGATCCATGCCGTCAGCGGCCTTGCCCTGAGCACTGATGGAAATATGGGCGAAGATGCGTCCGTGCTGCAGCCGGGTGCCTTCGGTGGTGACCAGCGTTTCAACGCTGCGCTGTACGGTAACGCCTACAGACGAATTCAGGACACCCGGATAGTTCCCGAATTCCGCGGAAAGCTTGCGCAGACGGGTGGCCCACTCATAGCTCGAAACCCGGAGCTTGGGCGGTGCTTCGACGGAAACTGCGGGCGGTTCTTCGGAGAAATCCGCGGAATTATCTGCTTCAGCGACTTTCACCTGCTGATTGGCCTTGATCTGAATGAGACGCTGCGCCGCAGCATGATAGGCACGGTCCGTCTCACTCCAAACTCGCTGTTGGATGGAGGATGATACGTCACCCAGCGGGATCAATGTGGAGTTGGCGTACCGCGGCCGGCCACCATTAAGCTGGTGATAATTATCGAGCTGCCGGCTACCCACGCGAACGGAAACATCGAGCTGGCGGACGTGGCTGTGATTCTGCGATTCCAGAGTGCCCAGTGTGGCGGAGAGAACATAGCTCTCCTGTTCGGTAACCGTGTAGGAGATGAAGTACGGCGGGGGGTCGGCTTTCTGCTTGAGAATGGTGAAATTACGATCGAGCTCCCCCTGCAGAATACCGATCAGCGCGGTGTCCTGGGCCCAAGCGGACGCAGCAAGAGCGAGTGGAATGGCGATACGAAAAATACGGGTCAAACCTCAAGAATAGCACCTTAAGCTTCGAGCACCTCACGGATTTTAAGCGAGAGTAGTTCAGGAGAAAACGGCTTCTGCAAGAAGGAGGTTCCGGGGTCGGCCAAATCATTCTCGGTGATGGCTAAATCGGCGTAGCCCGACACATACAGAACCTTGATTTTCGGGCGAATGGCGCGGAGCCGGGCTGCCAGATCCACGCCGTTCATGTGCGGCATGACGACATCGGAAACCAGCAGATGAATGGCTCCAGGATGATCGCGGCACAACCGCATGCCTTCCTCCGGGCCAGAGGCGGCGAGGACCGTGTAGCCCTCCCCGGCGAGTATTTCGCGGATCACCCGGCGGACACCATCTTCGTCCTCAACCAGCAGAATCGTCTCCGCACGGGGGCCGCGCGCACGCGGTACGATCCGCTCCCGGCCGGCGACCGGCGCGCCAACAGCAGGCAAAAAAATCTGGAACGTGGTTCCCTTGCCGGGCTCGGAGGAAACCTGAAAATCACCGCCATGTTGGCGAACGATCCCGTAACTGGTGGAGAGTCCGAGCCCAGTGCCTCTGCCTGGCTCCTTAGTGGTGAAAAACGGCTCAAAGAGATGGGCGCCGGCAAGAGGGCTGATACCGGCGCCGGTGTCGGAAACGGCGAGTGTCACATAGCGTCCCGCGGGTAGCGCAGCGGGGCCTTGAGTGCGATCGGAGTCCAGGTTGACCATCCCCGTGGAAATGGTCAGACGGCCGCCTTTCGGCATCGCATCACGAGCGTTTAATGTGAGGTTCAGGATGACTAATTCCACCTGGCCGGCGTCCACTCTGATGGTAGGAAGTTCGAGGCCGAGTTGGAGAATCAATTCGATATCTGCGCCGATCACGCGCCGCAACATGCGATGTGTGTCGGCCACCAGCGAGTTCAGATCCAGCACTCGCGGTTCCACCACCTGACGGCGGCTGAACATGAGCAACTGGCGGGTAAGATTGGTGGCGCGGTCGGCGGCCCGCAGCACCTGCTCCACCTCCAGGCGGAGCGCATCGGCTGGCTTTAGATGATGCAACATCAGTTGGGAGCATCCGGTGATGACCGTGAGAAGATTATTGAAATCATGCGCCACGCCGCCCGCCAGACGTCCGACAGCATCCATTTTTTGGGAATGCCGAAGCTGTGCTTCCAGGCGCTTACTTTCGGTGACGTCGGCCATCACTGCGACAATACCCGTAACAGCGCCGGAGACGTCGCGCAGAAGGCCGGTCCAGATATTGACGTCGAGCAGAGCGCCGTCTTTCCGCCGCAGGCGGCTTTCCCTGCCGACCAGAATCTCGCCACCTTCCGCAGCTTCCAGATGGCGGTGGAACACTTCGACATCCTTCTCGAGAATTAAGGGCAGCGCACGGTGAATCACCTCATCCACCGTCCAGCCGAAAATGCTCTCGGCGGCTCGATTCCAGCTCTGGACATTACCGTTCGTATCCAAGGAGAGGATGGCGAGCGGCGACGTCTCGATTACGGCGCGAAGAGTTTCATTCAGTTTCCGAAGCTGCTCCTCGGTCTGTTTCCGGTCCGTAATGTCGCGGCAATTAATGACGATGCCGGCCACCACCGGGTCGTCGAGTAGACTACGGCAGATCGCCTCCAGCACTCGCCAGCAGCCATCTTTGCGATGACGGATGCGAAACTGCACCGACTGCGTGGAGCCTGGTAAGTCAACGCAAGCGCCGAGTGCGTCTTCGACCGCGGGAATGTCATCGGGATGAATCAGACGGAAGCTGCTGGAGCCGATTAATTCGGCTGGGGAATAGCCCGCCACGCGTTCGAGCGATGGGCTGCCATAACGGATAATTCCGGTGGGGTCGACGACAGTAATGATATCCAGAGCATTTTCGATGAGTGAGCGAAAATGTTCCTCGCTGCGAGCGAGCGCGTCGACTGCACGCTTGCGCTCGGTTGCATAGCGCATGGCGCGTACCAGAAGTTCTCCATTGATCTCGTTCTTGACCAGATAATCCTGTGCGCCTTCGCGAAGGGCAGCGACAGCCAGGACTTCGTCGGCAAGACCAGTGAGAACAATGATCGGCACGGAAGGCGCCTCCAGTCGCGCGCGCGCGAGCGTCTCCAGGCCAGCGGTGTCCGGGAGCGAGAGGTCCAGGAGTACTACATCGAAGCAGCCGCTTCGGAGGCTATCGAAAGCCCCGGCAAGCGTTTCCACGCATTCCAGCCGGACCGATGAAAGGGACTCCCTTACGGCTTCGCGCAGCAGAAGGGCGTCGCCGGGGTTGTCCTCCACAAGCAGGATGCTGAAGGCTTCTTCACGCATAGCACGGTGAGCCAGTCGGCAATTCCCGTTGCTTGATAGTAGCATTCGGCCACGGTCGAATCGACCTGGAGCCTGCTGGAGCTGCTGGAGCGAGGTTGGCCTATGGCGAGCGCCTCCTCGGCTGATTACGTTGAGCGCGGCCGCTCCACCAGAAACTTGTCCCGGCATCCAGTAGAGCAGAAGTAATATGTCTCGCCAGCCACGGTCTTCTGAACGGCAGTTGATATAGCAATGTAGGTGCCGCAGACGGGATCTTTCTTCAACTCCCCGCCCGTCGGAAAATTCGGAGGCTGTCCTACCGCTGGCCCGCTCGCGCGCCTCGGTGGACCGAACAAATCTCCGAATCCCTTCAGAACGATTCCGATCACCGAACGCAGAACCGATATCAGCAAAAGACTGACAATAAGGTAGGCGAGGAACCTCAGCATATAAGCGAACAGGCGGGAACCGCCAAACTGAACGAGGAATCAATCACCCCGCACTCCATATTGCGCGAGTTCCTTGGAAGCGCACAGCGCGGGTTCCTGGGAATACGGCGCGAGTCTCGGGCCAGCACGCTATTTCTTTTTCTTGCTGGTCGTGCTCTTGGCGTCCGGGTTCGTGTATTTCGTTTGCACCGAGCCCTCGATGGATGCTAGCATCCCCTTCGCGGAGTCCGCAAACGGCCCGGTCGGCTTCAATTCCAGATACTTCTGGAATGCCTCAACGGTGCCCGCCGGGGGAACAATTTTCCCGTCGGGCGTGGTCGTAGCTTTCGAAACCAGGTACACGCCATATTGATATTGTGCGTCGGCGTAGTTCGGATCGGCGTCAATCGCTTTCTTGAAGGCTTGGCCGGCCGGTTCGAGTTGTCCCGTGTTCACCAGCACGGCACCCAAGTTGTAATAGTATTTGCCGGCGTTCGGAGGATCGAGCTGAGCCGCCTTGTTCAACTCCGCCTGCGCCTGATCGAACTTCTTCATCTTCGCCAGCAACAGCGCGTAATTGTTGTGATACTCGGCGGCATCCGGCTTCAATTCGATCGCCTTGCTGAAAGCCTCTGCCCCTTTGTTCATGGCCGCTTCCTGATCTGCGCCGGTTTTGGTGGCAGCTAATCCAGAGTAGGCGTCTGCTAGGTTGCCCCAAATCACGTGCTGATTAGGATCGATTTGAGATGCTTTGGTGAACGCCTCGACCGCTGCATCCCATTGCTTCGCCTCCAGAGCTTGCTTGCCCTGATTGAAGGCGTCGTTCAAGGCTTTGTTCTTTTGGATTTGAGCCTGCTGCTCCTTCATCCTCTTCTGGATAGCTTCCCTTTGCTCCGGGCTCATCTGCCGCTCTTGTTCCTTGGTCAAGGTGCCGGTCTCGGCCGCTTTTTGGAGCGCTTGCTGATCCGCCACCTTCGCCTTGAGGTCGAAATTCACATCCAGCGGATCGCCCAGCCGCGTGCGGACGTTATCCACAGAATCGCGGTCCTGGCCATCTACCTCGATGGTCACCTTGTAGATCCCGAGCGGTAAACCGGCGTGGAAATAGTGGCCTTTCTTGTCGGTCTTCACCTGATAGTGGCCCTTGATGTCTTTGCGGTCGATCTTGACGAGCGCGCCTTTCAATGGTTGCCCGTGCTCGTCCTTCACCTCGCCTTCCAGTGAGGAGACTTGCGCCAAACCGATGCTGGCGCAGGCGAGCAAAACTGGGACCAGAAAACTGACTCTACGTAGTATGGGCGACATTGGAAAAAAGACCTCCCGGTCTGAAACTTAAACTTCCATTCCCAGCATACTACAGCCGCTGGAATATTGACATTTTTACCAGCATTCTGCCTGAAAGTACAACTGCGGAATGCTAGCGGCGATGCGTACTGAAGCGCTTGATTGTAGAGCGCCGTCACCATCGGCCGATATGGCGGCGTCAAGAAATGAAGTGGGACCTTTGGCTGAAGCGATGGTCCGCTATCGGACCACCGGCAGTTCGACAAAAGAGGCATGACCCGTGTCGTGATACAACGTGTTGCGAGCCTCACTTGCACCCGGTTCCAGTTTTGGATAGTTGCTGCTTGAAATATCCAGCCGGACCCGATGCCCACGAGCGACAAGATTACTGGCGGACCCGAGATCGATCTCGACGCGGTAGATTTTGCCCGGCTTTAGCGGCTCCGATCTGGTAAAGCCGTCGCGATCGCTCGCACGAATCTGCCCATCGGCAAAATTCATTGCGTATCCGTCCGGATACACATCCATCAGCTTAGCCGTGAAATCCGTACTGGGCGCATCTGAAGAGATCCATAGGGTGGCGCGGATCATGCCGGTTATATCCATCGCCGCATTCAGCGGAGTCGTGGAGAAAGACAATACATCGGCCCTCTTCTCCAGGCCGGCTTGATTCTGAATGCAAGCGGCATTGTATCGCCCGCCGCGAGTTGGCACTGGATTATCGGGACGATAGATATAGGTTTGCGCCTGCTCGCTACCGGGAGCCGCTTCGTCCAGGCGTCCTTCGCCGTGCAGATAGAGGCGTTGTGGCTTCTCGCCAGTTGGCGGCCAGGAAAGCGAATTCCGCCACCTGCCGCCCGGAAGCAACTTGCCCTCTTTAAATCCCGCACCGCCGCCCATCCGGTAATACCGGACTGGCTGCGCTGGAATCATCGTGAACGGTTTGTTCTTCAACCAGTGATCGAACCAATCGAACCAAAGGGCCGGCTCGTCAAGATTCGCCTCGATGCCAAACGCGGCATCACCACACGCGCTTTTCCCGTACCCATGTGGCCACGGACCCATCAGCAGCTTCTTCGGTGTATTTTGCCGCCGCGATAATTCCGTGAAATTTTCAAGAGTGGCATCGGCGAACGTGTCGTACCAGCCGCTCACGAACAGCATAGGGATATCCTTCATTTGTGCGTAGTAATCCGCGATATCGAAGCCTTTCTGTTTCCAGTACGCATCGAACAGTGGATGCGCATAGAAATCCTTGTATGCTGTCATTTCGTCCGGGAAATTGCGAAACACCTCGCCGCGCTGCTCCCGCGATTGGGCAAACCAAGGAGCCGGATGTTTCACCAGGTTATTCAATGACTCAGCCGTTTTCGGATCGTGCGCGGCTTGCGGGCTGGTCGCCGCCATCAGGAGCAGCCACACCGGCCATCCGAGACTTGGAACGCCCCCGCGGTAAGCCGAGTCGAAGTAGAAATTCTCCGCTCCCACCGCGATATACATCGCCACCAGATGCTTCGGTTGTTCAAGCGCTGCGGCCAATTGATCCATCGCCAGATAAGATGCGCCCGTGGTGGCCACTTTACCGTTCGACCAAGTTTGCGCCGCTGCCCATTCAATAGTGTCGTATCCGTCGCGGCCCTCGTTGACTAGCGGAATCAAGTGCCCCTCGGAGGCAAACCGGCCACGACAATCCTGCGCGATGAAAACGTAGCCGCGCTGTGCAAACTGAATGGCCTTCCGTCGCTCGCCGTTTTTGTTGTACGGACTCCGAGTGACAATCACTGGAAATCGGCCACCGAGTGCGATGCCGCCGCGTGCCGGCCGGTAGATATCTGTGGCCAGGCGCGTGCCATCCCGCATGGGCACCATCACCGTGATAACCGCATAAGAATCGAATTCCTGGGGCGGCGTGGCAAAAAGCGTGGAAGCGGCAGCCAGAAGTAATAGGGGGCGCATGAGGCAATCTTATCGCCGCCGCCAACGTCGCGTTTCATTCCATGCTCGCGAGCTACTGCCGATTCGTATCAGCCCGCCTCCAGATCGATGAATTCGACTTTCCACGGCTGCCCCGTTAAATTGAGTCGCGCCACGGTCACGGGCAAGCGGAACCGCCTCGGGCCAGCGCTTCCTGGATTGATGTACAGCACGCCGGCACGTTTCGTTTGTCCGGCCTGATGCGAATGTCCGCTCACAACAATATGAAACCCTGCCGCGGCTGGATCCAGGTCCAGTGCATGCACGTCATGGAGCACATACAGCACTGCGGAACCCGCCTGAGCGGTTGCGGTTTCCGGCAGCGCCATGGCCCAGTCTCCCTGGTCGACGTTTCCTCTAACGGCAACAACGCCCGCGATCGCCCGCAGTGCATCGAGGATCTCCGGCTTGCCCACATCGCCCGCGTGGATGATCAGATCGGACCCGGCAAGCGCCTGCAGGGCTTCAGCCCGCAATAGCCCATGCGTGTCGGAGATCAGCCCAACGATCATAAAGTCGATAGCCTTAATAGCGGAACCGGTACCGCACCTGCAAATAGATCTGCCGCGGCTCTGCATAATGCGTTCCGCCGAAGGTCTGGCTATTATCGAGCAGAAACCGCCGGTTCGCGATGTTTAATCCAACCAGCGACACCGACCACTTCTCGCCGATGCTCTTGCCGAGCGACAGATCGAACGTTGTGTGCGGCTCCAGATGTTTCGGAATCTCGCTCGATCCGTCTGTGAACCCCGATCCGTAATATACTCCGACCGACGCCCAAGCGCGCCACGGCAAACTCCAGTTGAAGTTCCCGTGCAGCGTGTGCCGCTGGTCGTGATCGAGAAAGAAATAGCCCTCGGCGGGCGGCGAAAAATCCGTTAGCCCGCCTGTAATTGCGCCTTCGCCTTCCGCATGTTGATACGAGTACGCGATGGTCGCTTTGCCCCGCCGGAAAATCCGCGGTGAGCGCAGCGTGAATTCCCAGCCGTAAATGCGAGCGCCAGCGATCGACAACGGGAAAAAAATATTCGAGTTCCCGATGGCGTTGTGATCGAAGTAATTCCGCGCCCGCTGCCGGAAACTGTTCACGTCGAAGTTCCAGCCGCGGAGCGGAATGGTCAGCCCGACCTGATTTTCTTCGTCGCGCTCGCCCTTCAGCGGGATGAAGCCGAGTCCCTGCGTTACGGCGAAATCGAGCAGTGGCCCGGTGACGGTTGAAAGCGGCGGCGCCTGATAATAGCGCCCGTAGAAGCCGCGCAGCACCCAGTTCAGATGCGGAATGCGAATCGCCGCTCCTGCGCGCGGGCTGGCCGCGTTTTCCGATACCGCACCCGAAAAATGTGTCAGCCGCAATCCGCCGGTCAGCGTCAGCCAGTGCGTCAGCTTGTACTGATCCTCCAGAAACGCAGCCTCCATGTGCCCGGTAGAAAGCTTCTCTTGCAGCAGATTCGCTCCCGAACCGTCATTCGCAATCAGATGCACCAACTCGTTGTCGTGCTGCCCGAACCCGTACAGTCCGATCCGTGCGTCGTGCTGTTTGGTCCCCGCGCTCAGCGCCACCTGTGCGCCGGCATAGAGCGAATCGAGATGCTGCCTGGTGCTCAAGGGAACATCATTCGGATCGCCGTCGTAATCGGCGCGATTGAAATGCAGGAACGGCGAAACGGTGAATAGCAGGCCAGGGGAAAACGTGTGCGCCCAGGTCATATCCGCGACCACGTCGCGCTCCCGCTCCACATCGCGAGTACCCGCTTCCAACGCGAGCTGATCGTTGGGAATCTGGTAATCGTCGCTGCGCAGCGATGTCACAAAACGGAGCTGATTCACCGGATCGACGTTGTAGATCAGGGATCCGAACCCGCCGGCTCCCCACACACGATCGTGCAGCACGGCGGGGCCCGGTGTCTCCAAGCCGTAATCGCTGCGGTTCCCGTTCACGCTGCCAAAATACGCGAATTTCTCAGTATGGTCGCCGAAATTGAATTGATCGTTCGTCTGGTTGAAGGAGCCGTACGTCGTCGTAACTTCCATTTCGCGATTGCGCTCGAAGCCAGTGCGCGGCACTACGTTGAATACACCATAGGTCCGGTCTCCCCACTCCGACGAATATCCGCCGCGCTGAACTTCCAGATAATCGATGTCCTTCGGGTCGATTTGCGGCCCCACGTTGCTCGCGATGTTTGTGTTCGGAATGGGAATCCCGTCGATGGCCCACGTCACCTGGTGCCCGCCGCGCACATGCAATTGATCGTGCGTCATATAGGCGCCCGGCACATAGTCGGTGATCATGGTCATGCTATTGGTCAGATCCGCGCCCGGCGTGCGGTCGATCTCCTGGCGGTTCACCAGAGTGGTTGGTGTGAAGGACTGGGCCGCCACTTCGTCCGCTGTCTCGGTAACCTGCACCGACGCGCGCTGCGCTGCCAGCCGCAGTTGAAAGTGCAGCACCGGCAGACTGCCGGAGGCGACCACAAGATTTTCCTCTGCCGCGGCAAAGGAGGCGTGCTCCACACGGACCTTGTACTCGCCCACCGGTACGGCTGTAAACTCGAACTCACCTGCATCGTTGGTGTGCGTCGTCTGCGTATAGGCGGAATTGGCCGCCCGAAGTGTCACTTCTGCGCCGGTGATCGGCCGGTGACTGGGATCGTGCACGACACCGCGCACCGTGCCGAAAATGGTAGCCAGAGCAGACAATTCCAATACTAAAGACACAAGAATAGAGCATCGTAATCGAAACATAATTCCTCCCTTGCAAACGTGCGGGAGGTGCGGTGGCACCTCGCGCCCTCATCTGCGAATCGTTACGTCGGCCGGGAGAAGGGAGGGGGGCGTTGATAAAGAGGAGCGAAGCGATCATAGCCCGCGGAACACAGCGGCCGCAGTTCGATTCGTTCCGCGGCGGTGGAGAAACCGATCAACGCATGCCGGGGCGAAAAGAATAACTGAATGGCCGATGCCGCTGTGCCAAGCACCTGCGAGCAACGATTGAAGCAACCTGGTGCAGCAGAGAGCCCCGCCCCGTCGATACGTGAGGGTTGCCCAGCGTGCTTTCGGCAGCAGCAGGCCCGGTTGCCATGGCAGCAATGCATTCCAGAGGAATCCGAAGCGCCGGCCGAGGCCAGTATCGGAATGCTCGGGAGGAGCAAAAGCGCTAGAGCGAGGAACGCGGCAGCCGCCCGCCGCGTTGAAATCCGCGCACTGGAAATTCCGGAATGCATCCGCGCTAAGCCTTAGCCCCATCCTAGCAGGAGAACATTCGGTCTCCTAGCGCCTTGTCAATCCAAGCGGCAGCGGAATTCGTAGCATCTTCTGGACAAACGTAGCACCGCGTGATAGTATCACGAAAGTTCATTTCGTAATACTCATGAGAAGGTTCTCTTGAATTTGCTCCGATCCGCTGTTATCAGCGCCATGCTGGCTCTGCTGCCGGTTCGCGCCTCCGCGGAAACTGTGGCCGGGCGTTTGACGGATCAGCAAGGGCAGCCGGTTGCCGGGGCTAGCGTACGGCTGACTTCGCCGCACGAACTCAAGCCCCGAGAGAGTACCAGCGGCCCAGACGGGGAGTTCACCGTTTCCGCACTACCTGGCACGTACACGCTTACTGTCAGCGCTCCGGGCCTGGAAGACGTAACGAAGGCGGTCACCTTGAAGGCGGGCGAGTCCCTCACTTTGAACCTTGCCTTCACACGCCTGGCTTTGCGCAACGAAGCGGTCACGGTTACGGCTGATGTCAAAACCGTCGACATTGAAAACCCCGATCCGGCGCAGCGGGTTTTCGTCCGGGAGCAGATTCTCGATGCCAACCCTGGCCGCCCTGGCGCGCCCGTTTCGATTCCGGGTTTGCCGATCGAAACCGCCTCCGGCGGCATAAAAGCCCCACAGTATTTCGCGCCTGGTGTCGCCGGCGATCATGGGGAACCGGTTGCCCAGTATCTCCAGGTCGGCAGCTATCTCGTCCCGAACAACTTGAGCGCCAACGCGCACGGCAATGGATATTCCGATCCCAATATTATGGTTCCCGCGATTATTGAGAGCGTCCAAACCGACGGAGGCGCATTCAACGTACGCGAAGGCGATCATTCTGTCGATCTCGCCGCCACCTACGCCTTCCACTCACGGCTGGAGCCGTT
>Ga0209168_10002766_pt1 | contig 12481 bp, 10 predicted proteins | sample Coa_R1_FD_187156 | JGI IMG/M metagenome (GOLD analysis project Ga0209168, IMG submission 187156) | Surface soil microbial communities from Centralia Pennsylvania, which are recovering from an underground coalmine fire - Coalmine... | ecosystem: Environmental > Terrestrial > Soil > Unclassified ... | reverse complement strand
TCCGGCGAGATGCCATCGGAGTTGCAGAGCACGATCACCGACGTGTGCTGCGCCGGGAACCGCGCGTATGCGGCGTGATAGCCGATCCAGTCGCCGCCATGCTGCACGCGGCGAAGCCCGCGATAGATGTCGAGGAACAGTCCGCGGCCGTAGCCGATCGAGTCGCCATTCTCGAGCGTTCCCCGCTGTTGGAGCGCGTCCACCATCGTCTGCCCGCCGACGCGCGGATGATAGAAGTTCTCGTCCCACCGGAGTGCGTCGTCCACGGAGAGCTGCACGGAGCCGTCTCCAGTCTGCTCCCAGTTCGACATGCTGATCCGGAATCCGCTGCCGCTGCGAGCCGGGGCGTAGCCTAACGCCCGGTTCGGGATGAGCATGTCGAAGTGATTGCGGTACACGGTGTGCGTCATGCCGAGCGGAAGAAAAATGTGCGTGCGCGCAAAGTCGGCGAGCGGCATGCCGGTGACGCGCTGCACGATCGCCGAGAGCAGGAAGTATCCGGTGTTGGAGTACGAGAATCGCGTTCCGCTGGGGAAATTGAGGTGGCGCTGGTGTACGATCAGGTCGAGCGCCTGTGAATCGGTGGTGACTTCCTCCAGGCTGTGGCCGGCGAGCACGAGCAACCCGGCGTAGTCGCGCAATCCGCTGGTGTGGCGCATCATGTTATCGATCGTGAGCGGCGCACCGTAGTCGGGAAGCTCTGGAATGTACTTACGGACCTCGTCGTCGAAACTCAGTTTGTGCTCTTCCGCCAAGAGCGCGATGCTGGCGGCGGCGAACTGCTTCGACGTGGATCCGATATCGAACAGCGTGGCGGGGGTGATGGGCACGCGGCGCTCGAGGTCGGCCCAACCGTAGCCCCGCGCGTACGCGATGCGCCCATCGCGAAAGACGCCGAGCGCGCAGCCCGGCACGCCAGGTTTGTTGTATGGCCGGAAGACCGAGTCGATCGCCCTGCGTTGGGCGAGGTCCAACGCCGGCTTGGGAGCGACCACGCGCGGCGCCGGGGTGTGCGCGGATTGCGCGCCGGCGCCGCTGGCGACACCGAAAGCAGCGAGCGCCGCTAAGACTGATCTGGACATCCCGCTAACATGCGGCAGCGCGTCGGCTTGGTCCAGAGCCATCGTGCGTGCCGGCGCCCGTATGCCAGCGGCGTTCATCCATAATTGTTACCTACTTTGTAGCTGACAATTATAGAGGCGGCCCAACAGGATGTGCCCGCGTGGCGGGCCTGACTTCGCATGAAGCCCATGTCGCGCCCTGACGACCTCTGCTATATTCGACAGGCGTCTGTCCGGACGGTGCGGAAAGCCTAACCGAGTCGCTGTTCACCGAACCAGGACGAGGAGGTGGCTGCATGAGGTGCTCTGGCCACGTTGCGCGCACGGGTGCGCTGTGCGCCGTGTGCTACACGCTGGTCTGTGCGGCGTCGCTCAATGCGCAGATCCGGAACCCGTGCAACGTCATCACCAAGGCGGAAGCCGAGGCAATCGTCGGCGGTCCGCTGATCGGCCCTGCGCCGAGTCCGCAGGGGACGCTCTGCAAGTACTACGAACAGGGCTACGGTGAGACGCCGTCGGCGATACGGCTCGTCACCATTGGCGTGTGGGTCGACCAGCCCGATCCCGAAGCGGTCAACACACGCCGGCTCGCGGTGATGAGAGACAGCTCGCTCCTGCCGCTCACGATCAGAGAGTTGGGCGGACCGGGCGACGCCGCCATCTGGGTGTGGGCCGGCAATCGGTTAGGCGCGCTCTACGCGTTTCGCGGCGGCACCACCGAAGTCGCGGTCAAGATCAGCGGGGCCAAGCAGGACGCGGCCCTCGCCGCGGCGAAGCGGTTCGCGATTCGCGCACTCGGCGGCGCGGGCAAGACCAACTTCGCCTACGCCTGGAGGCAGATGCCGATCACCTTCAAGGAATACTACGCGCCGCGCATCCTGAGCTCGCTCTACCTCGGCACCTTCGGTCAACTGGCGGACGATCCGCTGACGCGCAGCTACGTGCTGTCGCTCGGCCAGTCGTTCAATTCAATCTGCCCGAGCGTGCCCGATCCGCTCGCACTGCTCGAGTACGGATACTACAACGAATACAACGGCCAGAAAGACATGTTCAAATCGGCGTTCGCCGGTGACGCGCCGAAGATGTTTCACGACGTCGCCAATCTGTTCAAGCGCACGCGGCCTCACATGATGGAAATCGCGCACGAGGATGCCAAGACATTCGTGATCTTTCAGCAGGATGAGATACCGGACGACTTCGAAATCGATCCGAATGACTGTATGAGCCCGCAGATGAAGCACCTGTACGACAACATCGCGCTGCTCGCGGAGCAGCGGCGCAAGCTGCCGCCGGATGTCGAGGATGACGCCGGCTTCTATGCGCAGCTCAGGGCCGATGCGCAGAAGCAGATCGGATTCGATCCGCGCGCGCCGAGAGTGATCACACCGCCCCAGGCGATGAAGAAAGGATGCAGCGAGCACACCGCGGGCGCGGCCGCATCGGGCGAAGCCACGGCCATGGAGATTTATTGCCGGTGTCTGGTGGACGCGGCAGTCATGGCTCGACTGCCGGACGATGCCATGCGCTCGCTCGGATCTGCGTTCGACGATCGAATGCTAACGGAGACAGGGAACCGATATCCGTCGTTCGCGACGGAAAAGAAGGCTTGCTACCACTGACCCCGAAGCCTCAACCAACCGTTAGGCCGTTGAGATAGTCGTCCAGCTCCTTACGTAACGAGTCCCGCTTCGCCGTGAGCGCATCACGCTCCTTCTGCAGACTCTCGATCGACGACTCCTGCTCGTTGAGCTTCGCCAGGAGCCGATTGTAGTACTCCGTCGTCTGCGAGACTGTCTTCATGTTCTCGCGAATCCGGTTCTGCTCCTCGCTGATCTCGCCCACGCGTTGGGTGTGGGCGTTGATGTCTGCCTCGACGTCGGCAATGGATTGCTTGAGCTGAATCGCCTTGGCGAGCGCGGCGCGGACGTTTGCCGGCATGTCGCCCGCTCCGGTCCCCGTGCGGCTGTAGAGCACGAGCTGGTCCAGACCCGTCGAGGCGAGCATGATCGTCTCGTTAGTCACGACCTCCTCCTTCACCGTGAGAACGGTGACCTTGTGGGCGACGGCGGTCCCCTTGAACCGGTACAGATCCGGCGTGGTCTCGAATGGCTTCGGCGTGTCCACGAGCTTCCAAGCCGAGCGGATGGGTCGCTCGATGATGAGGATCTTGTCCTTGTTGGTCTTGTTATCGGCCGCGTATTCCTGCGATGCGACGAGCTTGCGGAAGATGATGAGGGCGCCCTTGTCGATCTTCGCCGTTAGCAGCGAGGTGTTCTGCGTGTTCTTCGTGTCGTCGACGAGCATGTCGAGGTCGATGCCGTAGCTCAGCAATCGTTCCTGGCCCGGCGGCACGTTGTCGATGCGAGCATCGCCGGCGTAGACGCCCTTGTCGAGCACCGTGATCGGGCCTTGCAACAGGTGCTTGCCCGTCGTGTTCTTGAGCAGCACGCCGTTCAAGGGATTCGATCGCAGCACCGACGCGTTGTAGATCGAGACACGCTCGGCCTCGACGCTGTCGGTGATGATCGGGAGCATGGCGGATTTCTGCCGCGCCAGCGTGACGTCGGGTACGGTGTACTGGAACAGCGCGCCGAGCCGTGCGGCCGACGCGACGGCCTCGACCGATGCGGCGGCGTCCAGGGGCGCGGCGTTCGACGCGATGCCCTCCCCGTTCACCACAACCTCGCTGAGCGCCAGCTTCGACGGTTTACCGTCCCGATCGTAGCCGATTCGGCGCGCGGCCCCGACCGCGCCTCCGGTCTGCATCGTGACACGGGCGCTGTCGGTTGAAGTCGCGCCCTCGTACACCTGCGGGCGCAACCCAGTGTACATGTCGGGCACGACGATGGGCCGGGTTGCGTACAGCGGCTGGTACAGATCCATCACGAACGAGATCGGCCGGCCGCTCACGAGCGACAGCGAGACGTGGTTCCAATCGCTCTCCGTCTGATTCTCGACGATGGCCCATCCTTGCAGCTTGCCTAACTTACTCCGGTCGTCGAGGAGCAAGCGGTAGCTGGTCTTCCAGACCGGCGTCTCGACGACATAGCCGATCCGAACGCGCCGCTCACCCGTACCGGTGAAGTTGATCGTCACGGGCTTCTGGTCCTGATCGCGCGCCTGCACCAGCGCGCCGAGTGCACGCGTCAGCTCCTCTTGGAGTTGAGGATCGTCCAACGTCAGGTCGGTGATCGATGGCAGCTCGACGGCGCGAATCGTCGCGCCCGTTAGGAGGTTGAGCACGGGGACCTCGAAGGAATCGCTCTTCTCTCCGCTTTTGACGCGCGTCTCGACGCCGAGGATGGTGCCGGAGAGCGTTTCGGCCTGCCGTTGAATCGTGACGCGCGCGCCGCGCAGCTGATTGAGTAGTTGGGCGAGGCTGGGGTTCTGCGTGATGTCGACCTGGAAGCTCTTGAGCGTCTTGGCTAACGGATCCTGCGACGGATACGTGATCGCGCCGACTCGCCCGCCATCCTCATCCTGGAGCACGAGCGACTTGAGGATGTCGTTGATCTGGCTCGTCTTGAAGCGAAGCTCGGTGGCGCTGTTGCCGCGCACGGTGCCCGCGTGCTCGAAATAGCCGACGCCGGAGGAGAAGAGGACGACTTTCGTCACGGGCACCTGCGCCGTCGTCGTGGCGGGTGCGGCGTGGCTGGTTTGCGCAGCGGCGAATCGGCTCGAAACGAGTCCGAGCAGGAGGGTCGCGATCAGACGATGTGTCATAGGGACTCCCAGGTCGGCGCCAGTAAGGCGGCTCCGGACGTGACAGCTGGTGCCACGTGCCATACATGGAGACGATCGTCGAACGCCAATTCGCACACGTCGCAACCCCGTTCCTGCTCGCTCGACCCCCTCCTCGAGGATCACGCCACACTGCGATGCCTAACCCGCGCGGTCAGCCGAGGCTCGTCGCGCTCGGTCGTGGATACCGTCCGCACGCGCGTCATTTGCGTCGGGGCCGGCGCGATCAGGGATCGAGCGGATGTCTCCATCGGAGACCGGGGAATCGGGCATGGTCCCGGTCGGTGGTGATCCACTCGCAGCCCGCCTCGATCGCCAGCGCGGCGAACCATGCATCGGGGACGAGGTTGCCGCGCGCGTTGCATGTGGCGCACAGATGGGTGAACAGATCCCAGTGCCGCGCGTCGGGCGCTACCGCCACGGCGTTAGGCTGGCCGCGATACGCGTCCGCAAAGGCGAGCGCCGCCTCGATGGGCGTGGGCGGGTGAAATACGCGCGGATGCGTTACGATGCGCAGGAACCCGCACAGCACGTGATCCGAGACGGCATACGCCTCGTGTGCCGTCACGCTCGATTCGACCCATCGGCGCTACTCGGCGTGAGCCGGCGCATCCTCACGAAAGGACGCACCAGCACGTTGACATCAACGAGTCGCATCGTCGCCATCCATCAGGTCGAGCAGACTCGCGGAATCGTCGAGGTCCACTCCTGGAAGGAGCCCTTCACCGCGAAAGGTCGGCAGGGGCACGCGCGTTCCACTGGCGGCGCCGGAGCGCGTGAGCGCCTCGAGCGCCTCGAGACCGCGGCGCAACACATCCGATTTCGTCGTGCCCAAGCGTGCAGTCAGGCGATCGAGCCGAGCCCGATCGCTCGTCTCGAGATATACTTGCACCGGTTCCGCAACCCGGGACGCGCGCTTTCTCTTGTCATGATCACGTTTCATGAAATCATGATACCACGAATCGATCGACGCCGTAAGGCCCGGGCTGGATCCGCGATGCGATTCGTGCAGCCGGTAGCGTCGCCGGCGACGGTGTCGAGCGACACGTGAGCGAGCGGGGGCGCCGGAACGGTCAGCGTGGCCGCCAACTCCTGCTCTTAGGCGGAACGGCTGCTCGGCGCGGCGACGTACGCGGCAGCGCGGTCCAGCGCCGCGTCGATGTCGCCGAACACGTTTTCTTCGCCCAACTCGTCCAACAGTGCGGAGCGGCCGAGTGCCACCATCGGTTGGGCGTGGACGTCGGAGAGCAGCACGAGCGTGCCCTCATGGCGCGTCCGGCGCACCAGATCCTTGAATGCATTGAGGCCGGTCGAATCGATCGCCGGCACGTTGCGCAGCCGAATGATGAGCACCTTGGGATTGCGCGCGACGGCGGCGAGCGTGTCCTTGAACTTTTCCGCGGCGCCGAAAAAGAACGGGCCGTTGATCTCGTAGATCTCGACACCGGGAGGCAGACGGCGCCGGCGCGCCCGGTCGGCGTCGGTCTCGTCCTCTTCCCGCGGCTCGCCAAACTCGCGCGTCACGGCGCCCACGTTTGTCACCTCGGACATGCGCCGCATGAACAGGAACACCGCCGTGACGATGCCGACCTCGATGGCGACGGTGAGGTCGACGGCTACCGTTAGGCCGAACGTGAGCAGCATCACCACCACATCGCTCTTGGGCGCCCGGAGCTCGGCCTTGAACGTGCGCCACTCGCTCATGTGGTAGGCCACCACGACGAGGATCGCGGCGAGCGTGGCTAAGGGAATGAGCTCGGCCCACCGGCCAAAGGCCACGGTGATGAGCAGGAGCGTGAGGGCGTGCACCATTCCGGCGACGGGCGTGCGGCCGCCGTTTTTCACGTTGGTCGCCGTGCGCGCGATGGCGCCGGTTGCCGGAATGCCGCCGAAGATCGGCGACGCGATGTTCGCGACACCCTGCGCCACCAGCTCCATGTTGGACCGATGCCGGCCGCCGATCATGCCGTCCGCGACCACGGCGGAGAGCAGCGACTCGATCGCCGCCAGGAGCGCGATCGCCACGGCCGGCTGTACGAGGCCTCGCACGGTGGACCACGCGATGTGCGGGAGGACAGGGTGGGGGAGGCCGATGTCGAGCGCGCCGAAGCGGCTGCCGATGGTGTCGACGGGCATGCGCAGCGCGTCCGCCGCGATGGTGGTGACGATGAGCGCCACGAACGGCCCCGGGATGCGGCGGCTCACCCGCGGCCAGAGCACCATGATCAGCATCGAGACTAGCGACAACGCGATGGCCCACGGATTGGCGCTCCCCAGGTGATGGGCGAACGCGCTCCACTTGGGGAAGAAGTCGGCCGGCACGGCGCCCATGCGCAAGCCGAGGAAGTCCTTGACCTGGCTCGAAAAGATGATGAGCGCGATGCCGCTGGTGAAGCCGATGGTGACCGGGAAGGGGATGAACTTGATCGCCCCGCCTAACTTCGCCACGCCCAACGCGATCAGCAACACCCCGGCCATCATCGTGGCGACCATGAGGCCGTCCACGCCGTACTGCTGCACGATCCCGTACACGATGACGATGAACGCGCCCGTCGGCCCGCCGATCTGCACGCGGCTCCCGCCTAACGCGGAGATGAGGAAGCCGGCGACGATCGCGGTGTACAGGCCGCGATCGGGCGTGACGCCGCTGGCGATGGCGAACGCGATCGCGAGCGGCAGGGCGACGATGCCGACGATGACGCCCGCCGCGGTGTCGGCCAGAAATTGATCTCTCGTGTACGACTTGAGGGTCGTCACACTCTTGGGCAGCAGCACGCCGGCACCTCGGGGTCGAACGGGAGCATCCAGCGCAAACGGCCGCGCGGTCGCGCGGGCGGCATTGAGCGGACGTTCAATGATATTGACGAATCATTGAACGGGGAGGCAGCGCGCGCATCGACATCGCCGGCCGTCCGAGCCCGCTCGAGCGGCCCTTGCCGCACGAGTCGCCGACAGGCAGCCCGACGGCTTGGTCATGGCACGTCGATCGTGAGCCGTTTCACACGCGCGCTCGCGCCGGCCGCGATGTGGACGTCCGCCTTACGGCACCGAAAGCGTTCGGCGACTAACGCAATCAGTTCGTCGTTCGCCTTCCCGTCTACCGGCGGCGACCTGAGCCGCGCCACCCAACTTCCATCCGGGGCCTGCGTGAGCGACGAGGCCTTGGACCTCGGCCTCACCTTGACGTGCAGCGTCAACGTCATTGCGGGTCCTTGCCTACGGCAGCCTGTGTGTCCACCGACGCGGCCGTGATGAACAAACAGCTCGTGCGACCGGCCATCAAGGCCGACGCGGTCATCCTGTATCGAACGCCGCAGCAAGTGCCGCGGCCGTACGACGAAGTGGCGATCCTCAATTCCAAGGGCGACGCGGATTGGACCGACGAAGCAAAGATGTACAGGTCCATGCGTAAAAAAGCGGCCAAGCTCGGTGCAAACGGAGTGATCATCGAGAATACCAAGGAACCTGGAACCGTCGCGAGGGTCGCGAAAGCGTTGTTGCGCATCAGCGCCGATCGCAAGGGCAACGCACTCGCCATCTACGTGCATCCCGATACGACGCTCGTGCGCAGGCAAAGGCATCTCTCGCGGCGCATCACGAAGTTCTTACCTACTTTGTAGGCAAGAACTCCGTGATGCGCGCGAGATGCGACATTCACGGTTTGCCTGGCGACGAAGTTATGACGATCGGACCGCTTCTTGGCGCCGCCTTCCGCACCTTCTATCTCAACAGCGCAGGCCTAACGATAGACGCCGTGCGTCTCGAAGGCGCCGGCGCCGCCGAGAGACCGGTTAGCCGGATGCGGCGCGGCGCTGACGACTATCTGACCGAGGGGCGATCAGCTGAGGCAATCCAGGCGCGGCCAGCTGCGTTCAGGTGCGCGCCGAAGTCGGTGGAGGAGCCGCTCCGACTAATGCGCGCGCGAGGCCGCGCCCGTTAGCATGCTCAGGTCGGGCGTCGTGTTGCCGCTGCCATAGATGCGGTTGCAGAGCGTCCCCAGCGCCGCAGCCATCGCCGCGTACGCGCTCTCGGCGATGTGCGTCGTGCCACCCGCGGCCTGCTCGAGCTTGCCGATCCCAGGCATGTCGCCACTGGAGCCGAGCGATACCGAGCAGTACAGATCGCCCTTGATCGAGTCGATTTCGCCGTCGCCGGTGTCGCGACTCGCCTTGTCGCCCACACCCGGAACGGCGACCGGACCGTGCGTCTCGGCTTTGATCGCCCCCGCGTAGGCCTGCTGGGCGTCCGTCCCGCCTAACACCAGCACGTCGATCGCGCCGGTGCCGTCGGGAGCGGAGAACACGCACTGCTGTCCCTCGCCGTCGGTGCCGGCCGCCGTCACCTTGACGTCGGTGATGGCGTTCACCAAGAGTGGTTGGACCTGCGCCTTCGTGAGCTGACTGCAGCGAACTTTGGTGCCGCCAAGCGAGTCGGTCGTGTCGGCGCTCGCCGTCGCAGCGCTCACAGTATCTGCCCGCGGGGCGCCGGAACACCCGGCGAGCACCGCGCCGAACGTCAGGACGAGCGCGATGGGCACAATGGAAGGGCGGCGTAACGTCATATCGGATGCTCCTCTAAGCGTGTCGGTCACGGTGGGCACGAGCTTTGGCGCTCAGGGCACGCCGGCCGGTGGCCTAACGTTGGAATAGTCGTAGCGAGCGATACTGCGGTGCTTCCCCATCGGGCCGCCGACATCCGTGAGGGCGTTGGACCTGAGCACCAGGCCGCGGCTCTTCGAGATCCAGATGTCGGTATCGTAGGTGGCCATCTCGCCCACCATGTGTGTCCGCCAGACCTCCGCGGCTTCACCGTTCACGCTCTCGTCCCGCAGGTGCGAGCAGGTCTCCTTCGCCAGCAGCGTGGTGTCCCGCGACTGTTGCATCTCGGCCAGGCTCACGGGACTCTTGACCCACTTTCCGTGCGTCAGCACGTACATCCATCCGCCGGCCGAGATCACCTCGCCCGTCGTGGGCTTGCCGCCGTGCAGCGCGGCGTCGGTGTTCGCGCTGTCGAGCAAGTACATGTGGTAGGGTACGGTCTCCATCTTGGACATGACGGCTTTTACCGTCGCGCAATTGCCGGCTTGGGCGCTTACGGGAGGCGCCCCCGCGCCGAGCAATAGTGCGCCAACCGTGGCCCCGAGCAGGCGGAGGCCGTGTGGCGTGGTCCGATGTGCGGGCTTCATGACAGCGTGCTCCAGCGAGAAGTGAGTCGGCGCCGGCCACAGCCGGTTCGTGTATCCGCTCCCAATTCTGGCCGGCATCCGTTGGCCCGCCGTTATCCCGGCGTTAGCCAACGGTCCTATCGCGGAAACGCGTCGGACAGGCCGCCGTCGATCGTGATGATGTCGCCCGTGGTGTACCGAAACCGTTCGCTCGCCAGGAGCGCCGCGACGTCCGCCACCGATTCGGCCGGAATCAGCGATATGCCCATGGCATTCCGGCCGCGGTACGTCTCCAACTGCTGCTCCGGCGTAACGCCCCGCATGGCGGCGCGTTCGCGCACGAAGCGCAAGAAGAGCGGCGTCTCCACCTGATCGGCGTTGATGGCGTTGACGCGAATCCCATCGCCGCCTAACTCGATGGCGGCGACGCGCATGGCCTGGAGCAACGCGGCCTTGCTTCCGCCATACGCGGCGGCGTCGCGACCAGGCGCGAGCGCTGCCTTGGACACCGACGCCACGATCGATCCGCCAAGTCGCTGGCGCTGCATCACCGAAGCGGCAGCACCCATCGCGAGCACGGCGCCCACGTAGTGCACGTCCACCTGCCGTTGAAGGTCGTCGCGCCGCAACGCCGTCACGCCGGCGAATCGCGGCGCCTGGCCGGCGGTGTAGAACAAGGAATCGATGCCGCCAAAGGCCAACACGGTTTGGTGCACGAGAGCGCCAAGGCTCGCGTCGTCTCGCACGTCGAGCGTGACGGCGATGGCGCGGTCCTTATGCGTTAGGCAGATGTCCGATGCGACGGCCTGGGCGGCCTGCCCATCGAGGTCGGCCACCACCACGTGCGCGCCCTCTTTTGCGAAGCGGTGCGCGGCTGCTTTGCCGATCCCGCTCGCGCCGCCGACGATCACGGCCACGTGGCGCGGCAACAGCAGGGTAGCGCGTTCGCGCGCGTCCTGCTCGTCGATTTTGCGCCGCTCGAGCGGCCAATGCTCGAACTCGAACACCTCCGACTCGGCGATGAACCGGAACGCGTCGATCACTTCGGCGTTCGCGATCGCCTCGAGCACGGCGCGGTAGCACACGTTCGCCGTGATTGCGCCGCGCTTGTCCCGCGACGCCGTGATCACACCGAGTCCCGGGACGAGCACCACCTTGGCCCAATCGTCGAGGGGACGTTCGTTTGCCGCGGCATGACGCGCGTGATACGCCTCGTACTCCGCTAACTGGGTCGCGAGCTGCGTGCGGACGGCAGCGGCCAACACCTCCGGCGCCGCCGCCGGGTCGATGCCTAACCAGAGCGGCAAGCGGCCAGCGCGCAGGATGTGCTCGGGCGTCGCCATGCCGCGGCGCGTCAACTCCTGCATGCGCGTGTCGGCGATCGAGTGCAGAACATCGTCGCCGTCATCGAAGTGCAGAAGGACCCGGCTCGCGGAGCCGAGCTCGCCGCGAAGCACCGGCAGCAGGGCTTCGGCACAGCGACGACGGAGATCGGCTGGCGGGATCCGATCGGCAACAAGCGCCGGCCGCGCGCGCCGCCTCGCCGCCAGATAGTCTTCGATGCGGTTCACGGTGCGGAGCAGGCGCGCGTAGCACTCGCGCGCGTCATCGGCCCACACCATCAGCCCGTGGTGCGCCAGCGCGAGTCCGATCGTGCCCGGCGGCAGGCGATCCGCCATGCGGCTCACGGCCTGGGCTAACGGAAACCCGGGCCGCACGTACGGCACGTAGGCGATCTCGCCGCCTAACACGTCGTGGACGAGCTGCTCGGCTCTGGCGTCGTCGATGTTGGTGAGGCTCATCGTGGCGACGTCGTGGGTGTGCGCAATCACTCGGTGGGGCAGGAGCGAGTGCAATGGCGTCTCGACGCTTGGCGTTGGGCCCGCGGGATCCGTCATGCACCGCGCCATGAACTGCATCATCTCGTCGTCTCGCATCGACTCGGCGGTTCCGAGGGCGGCGAGGGCCGGCAGCGACAGGCGCGTGAAGCCCGAGCGGCCGATCGTGCGCAGGTCGGTGCCACTTCCTTTGACGAGCAACGTGTCGGCGATTTTGGTGGACGTGTTGCCACCGCCCGGCTGCACGAGCCGGGTTTCGCATCCAATGAGATTCGAGAGGTAGGCCAGTTGGTCGAGCGCATCGGCGCTCGATGCGCCGGGCGGTCCGTCGTTCCACCGGTCGTCGAGTCGCGCCGAGTCAGGCGGGATGTTCATGAGCGGTAAGATAAGCGGTGGGAGCGCGCCCGCGCGTCCTAACGCCCCGGCGGCGCGGCTCAGCGCTTGACGACCGTGTACATCCAGGCGTCGGCGTTGTAGGTGCGCTCCATCGCCGTAGCGCGCTCGAGATCGGCCGACACGGTGCTCCACAAGAGCGGTACGGCGGGGCTGCCTAACGATTGCATCGCGCCGGGCCCGGTGAGCTTGTACAGCTCGAACCGGTCCGCGGTGCGGTGCGCCCCCAGCATGACCGCTCCTCCGTCGAGCAGCGAGATCCCTCCGTCCTCGGCGAACGTCTC
>Ga0209168_10002761_pt1 | contig 12489 bp, 10 predicted proteins | sample Coa_R1_FD_187156 | JGI IMG/M metagenome (GOLD analysis project Ga0209168, IMG submission 187156) | Surface soil microbial communities from Centralia Pennsylvania, which are recovering from an underground coalmine fire - Coalmine... | ecosystem: Environmental > Terrestrial > Soil > Unclassified ... | reverse complement strand
GCACCGTACTTGAATTCGATGGCGCGTTCCGCAGCGCGCTCGTATTTCTGAACGGATCGTTCATGGGCCGCAACGACAACGGCTATGCGCCCTTCCGCTTCGACGTCACGGATTTCCTTAACTATGGCGGTAAGAATTACCTGGTCGTGCGCATGGACGCCAGCTTTGGCGATGGCTGGTTCTATGAAGGTGCAGGGATTTATCGGCACGTGTGGCTGACGAAGACCGATCCGCTCCATCTGGGACATTGGGACAGTTACGTTCGCACTGCGGTCAAAGGTAGCGCCGCGACGTTGAGCCTTGGAACGAACGTGCAAAACGACGGCAGGCAGGCGGAAAGTTGCCGCGTGCGCTGGCAGATACTCGATGCCGCGGGAAAAGTCGTGGCGACGGCGGAGGCCGCGCCGCAATCTGTCGCCGCGGACGGATCCGCAACTTTCACGGCGAGCGCGAACGTGGCGAATCCCACGCTCTGGTCGCCGGAAACGCCGAATATGTATTCGGCGATTGTCACGGTCGAGTCCGGCGGCAAAGCACGCGATGCGGAGCGCATCGGCTTCGGCGTACGCGAGCTTCGATGGGATCCCGACAAGGGATTTTTTCTCAACGGCAAATCCGTCAAGATCAAAGGTACCTGCAATCATCACGACCACGCCGGAGTTGGCGCGGCGCTCCCCGACCGGCTGCAGTGGTACCGCGTCGCCGTATTAAAGGACATGGGCGGCAATGCCGTGCGCACCTCGCACAACATGCCCACGCCCGAGTGGGTGGAGGCCTGCGACCGGCTGGGCCTGATGATGATGTGCGAGACGCGCCTGATGAGCTCTAATGCCGAGGGTCTGGCACAGCTTGAGTTGATGGTGAAACGGTATCGCAATTCTCCGTCGATCATTCTCTGGTCGATGGGCAACGAAGAATGGACAATCATGCCGCAACCGCAGGGCGTGCGTATTGTTGACGACATGATTGCGAGAACACATGAGCTCGATCCGACGCGGCTCTGCACGGCAGCGGTCAATGCGTCGTTCGACACTCACTTCCCCGAGCAACTCGACGTGATGGGCTTCAACTACAACTTGAAAGAGCACGACGGCTATCACAAGGCACATCCGAAGCAGCCCAGTGTCGGCTCGGAGACGGCCAGTACCGTCTGCACGCGCGGCATTTACGAGACCGACAGGCTGCGGAATTGGGTGAGTGCTTACGACTTGAACCACACCTCGTGGTCCGAACTCGCCGAAGAGTGGTGGAAGTTCTACGCGGCGCGCGAGTGGCTTTCGGGAGGATTCGCATGGACCGGCTTCGACTATCGCGGCGAGCCTACGCCATATGGCTGGCCGTCCATCAATTCGCAATTCGGTATCGTCGACATGTGCGGCTTTCCCAAAGACAACTTCTATTACTACAAAGCGTGGTGGGGATCGGAACCGGTGCTGCATCTGTTTCCGCACTGGAATTGGGATCAGCGCAATGGCGAGCCGATCTCGGTGTGGGTGCATTCGAACCTCGATTCGGTCGAAGTCTTTCTGAACGGCAAGAGTCAGGGCTCGCAGAAAGTGCAGCCGCTCACGCATCTCGAGTGGAAGGTGAAATACGAGCCCGGCGTCTGGAAGCCCGCGGCACAAAAGACGGCAAGGTTGTGCTCGTAGAAAAACGCGAGACGACTGGCGAGCCGGTGGCCATCCGGCTGACCGCCGATCGCTCCGAGATCAGTGCTGACGGCGAGGACGTTGCCGTGCTTCGCGTGGAGGTCCTCGACAAAGAAGGACGCGCCATTCCGACCGCCGGCAATTTGATCAGCTTTAAGGTGAGCGGCGAAGGTGCGTTGATCGGCGTGGGCAACGGCGATCCGAACTGCCAGGAATCCGACAAGGAACCGAAGCACAGCCTGTTCAACGGCCTGGCGCAGGTGATCGTGCAATCCACAAAAACGCCAGGGACAATCACCGTCGAGGCCTACACCGGCGACTGGCCGCCGCCGAAGCTACCGGCCACGCAAATTACCATCACGACGAAAAAAGTGGAGTTGCGGCCGGCGGTTGCGTAAAGCCGAACTTCATTGGCCACAGATCTTCGCGGATTTTCCCGGATCCTTGGGACCTAGATTCGCAGGGTTGCGCACGGCGTTCCCTCCTGCCTTGTTGTCTGGTCATGGCCGACAGTCCCGCGCGGTTTATAATAGGAAGATTCTCTGGCGACGAAATTCGCGTCTGTATGGCTGCCGGCGAACCGCAAGCCGAGCTTTGGTCCTACGGACGGAGGCGGCCGTCGCCACATAGAAAATAGAAATTAGTTGAGGACAGAAATTGTCCTAGATGACATATACCCTTGTCAGGTTTGGCTGAGGGCTGACGCTGAGGGCCGTTCTTCCATGGATTTCAAACTCGTTTCCGACTACAAGCCCCAAGGCGACCAGGGACGCGCCATCGAGACGCTGCTGCGCGGCGTGTATGACCGCGAGCAACATCAGGTTTTACTGGGCGTGACTGGCTCAGGCAAGACGTTCACTATGGCCAAGGTGATCGAGGCAGCGAACCGTCCGGCGCTGGTCATGGCGCATAACAAGACGCTGGCGGCGCAGCTTTATCACGAGTTCAAGAATTTCTTCCCACACAACGCTGTGGAATATTTCGTCTCGTACTACGACTACTACCAGCCCGAGGCCTACGTTCCGGCCGCCGATCTCTACATTGAAAAAGAAGCGACCATAAACGACGAACTCGACAAGTTGCGCCTGTCGGCGACGAGGTCGCTTTTTGAGCGGCGAGACGCGCTGATCGTGGCCTCGGTGAGTTGCATATACGGCCTTGGTTCTCCGGAAGCCTACTACGGCATGATGATGTTTCTGGAAAAGGGCCAGAAGATCAAGCGCGAAGACATCACGCGCCGGCTGGTCGACATTCTTTACGAACGCACAAACGGCGACTTCCGCCGTGGAACGTTTCGCGTGCGCGGCGACGTCATCGAAGTCTTCCCCACCTACGACGACATGGCGTACCGCATCGAGTTGTGGGGGGATGAGATTTCATCGCTCACCCAAATCGATCCACTGTTCGGCACCGTGAAGCAAAAGTACATGCGGCTGCCGATTTATCCCAAGACGCACTACGTAATGAAAGACGAGACCCGCGCGGCGGCGGTCGATTCGATCAAGAATGAGCTGGCGTGGTGGGAGGTCGAACTCGAAAAGCAGGGTCGACTGGTCGAGGCGCAACGCATTCATCAGCGGACCATGTTCGACCTGGAAATGATCAAGGCCATGGGCTTCTGCCATGGGATCGAAAATTATTCGCGGCATTTTACGGGTCGCCTGCCAGGCGAGCCGCCGCCAACTCTGCTGGATTATTTTCCGCGCGATTATCTGATGTTCATCGATGAGTCGCACCAGACGGTGCCGCAGTTGCGCGGTATGTACGCCGGCGATCGCTCGCGCAAGGAAACGCTGGTCGAGTACGGCTTTCGCATGCCGTCGGCGTTGGATAACCGTCCACTGACGTTTGAGGAATTTGAGCACCGCACGAACCAACTGGTCTATGTTTCGGCGACGCCGGGACCGTATGAGCTGACGAAATCAGCGGGCGTCGTGGTCGAACAGATTATCCGTCCAACGGGGCTGATCGACCCCGAGGTTGAAGTGCGCCCGGTAAAGGGACAGATCGACGATCTACTGCACGAGATTCGCGCGCGCGTGGACAAAGGCGAGCGCGTACTGGTGACGACTTTGACCAAGCGCATGTCGGAAGATCTCGCCGAGTACTACGCAGAAGTCGGCGTGAAGTGCCGGTACATGCACTCGGAAATCGAGACCCTGGAGCGCGTGAAGATTCTCCGCGACCTGCGCAAGGGCGAATTCGATGTATTGATTGGCATCAATCTGCTGCGCGAAGGCCTGGACCTGCCGGAAGTGTCGCTGGTGGCGATTCTCGACGCGGACAAGGAGGGATTCCTCCGCTCGTCCGGATCTCTGATTCAGACGATCGGCCGCTGTGCGCGGCATTTGAATGGCCGCGCGATTCTCTACGCCGACCGACAGACCGATTCCATGAAGCGCGCCATGGATGAGACTCTACGGCGTCGCGCCATCCAGACTGCGTACAACGAAGAGAACGGAATCACTCCAGAGTCGATCGTGCGCCCTCTGGACATGACGCTCGCCGGAATCGTAGCCGCCGACTACGCCGATCTCACTGCAGGAGAGTCCGAAGGCATACCGGAGTTCAAGTCGCAAGAAGAGGTGGATGGGTACATCGGCAAACTGGAAAGCGACATGCGTGAAGCCGCCAAGAAATTCGAATTCGAGAAGGCGGCGAAGCTGCGAGACACGATCAAGGAATTGCGGACTAAGGAGTTTCTGTTCGCTTAGACACGAACTTCGTGTTACACTATTTTCGTGTCCAAGCCTCAGCTCCGTAATGTTACAGTTACCCTCGAAGAAGAAGTGGCCCAGTGGGCTCGCATCGAGGCGGCGCGCCACGACACCAGCGTTTCGCGTCTGCTCGGAGAACTCCTCAAGGAACGCATGGCGGCGCAGGGCGGTTATGAACGAGCCATGCGGCGGGCATTGAGCAGGAAGCCTTTTCTGCGCAGCACTGCCCGCTACCTGACGCGCGAGGAAGCGCATGACCGCTCCCGTCTTCGTTGACTCCAACGTGTTTCTTTACGCGGTGGACGACGCCGACCTGCGCAAGCAGCGAGTCGCCAGGGATTGGCGCGCAGAGTTATGGAAGAGCCGCCTAGGGCGGGTCAGCTTTCAGGTGCTGAACGAGTTCTATGTCAATGCAGTGCGGCTGAAGCCTGCTGCCATTGACCACGCACGCGCCGAGATTCGCGACCTGCTAGCGTGGAACCCAGTAACTCCCGACGCGGCGCTCTTGGAGCGGGGCTGGAAGCTTCAGGATCGCTACCACCTTTCCTACTGGGATGCATTAATCGTCGCAGCGGCCCACGTGTCATCTTGCGGCTATCTTCTTACTGAGGATTTGCAGCACGGTCAGAAGCTGGACGGGATCGAGGTGGTCAATCCGTTTCTGCGCAAGCCACAGACTGTTTTATAGCTGTGTTCCGGCGAGTCGGCTAGATGTCCTATCGTCCGTACGCCGCGCTGGCGGCCATGGGCTTGCGATGGAAAGTGTAGCCGTCAAAGGTTTCAGAGCGAAAATTCAGGTTGGGCGCGTAGAGCTTTTCAGTTTGGCTAAGAAACAGGTATCCGCCGGGCTCGAGATACAGGTGCAGACGTTCCATGAGCGCGGTGCGTTGGACGCGGGACAGATGCGGAAGCACGTCCATGCAGAAAATGCAGTCGAACCTTCCAATGTACACCGGCTTTGTCAGGTTCATCGTGTTGAAGGTGACCAGGCTGCGCAGCCGCGGCTTCACCAGCAAATGCGCCCCGTTGGACGAACCGTTATTCGCGCCGTTGTTTGAGCCATTACTCGAACCATTGCCGGACCCATTATTCCCAGACCCGCTGTGAGACGATCCGTTCGCTCCGTTGCTCCAGCCGTTCTCCGTGATGGTCTGCGGAATTTCTGCCGCAGGGTTCTGTCCGCCGTTGGCACTCCCAATCTTTGAGAAACAGGCTCGGATCGTCGCCGGGGGCAAGCCCGCCAGCGCCGATTGCGGATAGAGCCCTCGTTCGGCCACCGCGATGGCCGAAGGCAGCAGGTCGCTGCCCACAATGTGAACGGACCAGTCTTTCGTCCCTTGCGCCGCCGGCGGCACCGAACTCTCGGCCACGCCGCCACTCCGCGCGACCCCATTCTTATCTTTACTGCTATTGTTGTTCCCGTTGCCATTCCCGTTGCTCACGCCATTGCTATTCCCGCTTGGCGGCGTGTTGCACAGCGCCATTGCGATGGAGTATGCCTCTTCGCCGGTGCCGCAGCCGGCGCTCCAGATTCGAAGCGTGCACGGGCCGTCCTCTGATTTGCGAGTGTAGAGTTGCGGAATCACTTGCCTTGCCAGCGCGTTCATCGCGCCGGGATGACGGAAGAAACCGGTGTTCACGTTGAGGACGCCATCCAAAAATCCAGGGAACGCCGCAGGATCCCGATCCGAAGCGCGCAGCCGTTCGAACAGAACACCGGACGATTCCAGGTCGTGCTTCTCGAGATACTCGGCAACATGCGCCGCCAGTGCGCTGTTGGGGCAGTCGAGCAGAATCCCCGTCTGGCGCTCGACCAGCAGGCGCAGCTCGGAGAGTTCGTGCTCGAGGATGGTGAAACCCGCCATCAGTTTATGCATAGATCCTTCCCCAACCGGGGTTCGCAACTTTCATCTCCCGAACCGTGTTCGGATCGGCGCCTTACCAAGGGGAGGACCAGTTCTCAGTTCTCAGTTCTCAGTACTTCGTTCCTCAATCATCTCAATGCCCGGCTGCTGCAGCGGCATACGACTTTCCCGAATCGTTTTCCGCCTGCCTCGCGACTACGTTCATTTCCTTCTCCAACGACGAGAAGCGCTGCATGATCTCGTGGATGCGAAGCGTCATGTTGCGAATCGTCTCAATCTGGGCGCGAGTCTGGGCGGACAGGCTGCCCGGCTCGAGCAACAGCAGATCCGAATTCCCCAGCACCGATGTGAGCGCGTTATTCAGGCTATGCCGCATTTCCAGCATGTAGCGCCCGAGCATCGCGTGCCGCTCGAGCATGGCGCAGGAGGTTTCCGCCGCACGCGCGCGAGCTTCCGATCGCGAGCGGTGCACCGCTTCGCTCGCAGCCAGAACCAGTGTCTCGAGCCAGTGCGGCGTGTCCAGCGAATCACCCGGACGCAGGATGGAGACGCGCGGCCACCGATCGCGTATCAACTGCGCCGTCGCCGCATCCTGGCAAACACAAAAAATCGGCTGACCGGTGGAGTGTAGAGGCTCAAGCACCACCGACAGCAGGTCGCGACGCAACTCTCCGACAATGGCAACGTCAAACACATCCACAGCAAAGCGCGGCCACAACTCGCCGCTCAGCAGCGTAAACGTGGGGACGTGACGTTCCATCTGCCAGCGGGCGGTAATCCGCCGGGAGAAATCAACGTCATCGGAGATGATCAGTACGGTCGGAGTGTCCACGCGCGAATTTTTCCTTGGTCATTTCCGGCGGCCCAGGGTGATTCCCTGCTCCGCCAGTTTCAACTTCTGCGAACAGGCCTAGCCTTTCTTGCCGGAGGAATCGGGATCCCAACCGGGTGTCGACGAAACTTCAAACTCAGGTGCATCGACCGGCGCAGCTGCCTTTGGCTTGGGAGCCGCTGCGGGCTTCGCAGCCGCTTTGGCGGTCGCATTCGCCCCCGGAGCCGCAACCGCCTTCGCGGCAGCCGGAGCCGGCTTCGCAGCCGTGGGACTCGGCTTCACCGCAGCCGCGGGCTTTGCAGTCACAGCAGGCTTCGCAGCGACCGCCGGCTTCGCAACAGCGGCCGGCGTTCCTTTGGCGTCGGGCGCTTTGCCGCGTCCGAGCGCATGCTCGACCGAGGCGCGCAGGTCGACCAGCATTCGCAACGGCGAGCCTGAGGAATATTCAGCTTGAAACATCACCTTCCATGACTGGCAAATCATGCGCAGCCGGATGATTGGCTCCTGCGCGGAAAACTGCGCGCGCCGGCAGTCGATGGTCTGCACACCCTTGTCTTCGAGTTCCGTGAGTCCGTCGAGAATGATGTTGAGATCTCCCAGCATGAGCCGGAAGAACGCGCGCCGCATGAGATATCCAAAGCGCGTAAAGGCCGTCAGAGCGACCGGTATGTAGAACAACTCTCCCGCCTGGGCCTTGGCTTTGCGTCCTTGTTCGAGGACGCCTCCATGCAGAAGCTCATCGAGCGAGCGGCAACGTCGCGCCGCTTCCAGCACGCGGTCCAGAGCGTTCAGCCAAACCGGAGCCTTCAATTCCACTTCACCCAGCACCGGTTCCAGCGACTGCGCCACATAGGCAAGGTCAACGTCCCCGTCGTCCAGCCCGGAGGGTGCCAGTTGGCTGAAATACTGCACCAGCAGGAAATCAATCTTGTCGCGAATCGCCTCGGTCTTCGGCGTCTTCGCCAGGAAGTGTTGCGACAGGATCAGAATGGCATCGGGATTCACGGCCGAGTTGGTCTGCAGGAACTGGCGCAACTGATGCACCTGGATGCGCTGGTCCATTTCTTCGAGCCAGCGGTTCGCCTGCTCGACGGCCTCTTTGCCCGGCGTTTCGACACCCGCCTCCAGATCGGGGCTGGCTTGCACGTCGATGGCGAACTCACGCGCCAGTTCGAAGTAAATGGGATACAGCCGGCAGGCAAACTTCCATTGGGTGGCGAGATCTTGTACAGGTGTGGATGGAGTCATGATTTCACGATCCAGTTGGGAACTTCTCCCACAAAGCGTGCGGCCACGATCGTCCGGCCGGGATGATACTGCACCGCGACCACTGAGGCCTCGATATCGAGCGAACCGTCGGAGTTGCGCAGTCGCAGAATGTCGGCGAACTCCAGCGGTGTGTTGCAGGCGAACAGAACTTCGTGAGGAGTGCCAAACTCAATGACGGTACTCTCGGTGAAATTTGCCGCGGACGACTCGGCAGGCTGCAGCGTGCGGGCAAGTTGTACCGGAATGCGAACCGGCGTGGCCTCGGGAAAAAAGCGGGCCAGCCCAGCTACCGTGCTGGCGTTTTGCGCTGCGCGTCCCGTTGCTGTGGCTTGTTGCGCCAAGCGGATGAGAAACCCCTTACCCAGACTCGTTTGCCCGATCAAAATGCGGTTGGGCTCCCCCTCTTCCCGGTTAGGAAGAGCTGTGGGGAGCCGAGAGCCGCGGTTCGCAAGAAGAAGGAGCAACGCGGCAGCCAAATCTGGGAACGGAAGGACTAGCACTCAGGTGAGCGCATTTTCAGTGGCTTAGAGTCAGTTCAGCATGCGCGGGTTGAACTTCGCGCGGGGAACGGTCTCATCGTGAGACATCCGTCTCACAATCAAGTGGCGGCTCGCTCTCATGCTCGCAGAGAAGCGGACGACAATTCTGACGGTCGCCGCCGCAGAAATCTTCAAGGTTACCGCACACCTGAACCTCGACTTCGTTTACAGTATCGGGTTGTTGCCATGCGGTACTAAATCGTTACAATTGCGGACAAATGGGCCAAGATCATCTGGAATCCGGCGAAGGAGGAACAGTGAAAAATCGGCTTCGGTCTCGCGGCGATTCGGCAGGCGCGGTTTCACGGCGCACGTTCCTGGGACAAACTGCAGCGGCAGCGATCGGGCTTGCCATTATTCCCCGCCGCGTGCTGGGCGGCGTGGGATACGTTCCTCCCAGCGACAAGGTCAACATCGCCTTCATCGGCGTCGGAGCCCAGGGGTTGCGCGTCATGCTCCACTTTCTGCGCGAGCCCGACGTGCAGGGCGTCGCGGTCTGCGACTGCAATCAGACGGGCGCGAATTATCCGCAATGGTCCACGCATGAGTTCAGCAACTCCGTCCAGAAATTGCTCGGCGTGAGCAGTGGGTGGGATTGGCTCAGCCCCGACCAGCCGATTCAGTTGAGCCATACTCTCAACGTCACCGGCGGCCTTGCTGGACGCGAACCTTGCCAGAAGATTGTCGACGGCTACTACGCTACACAACAGCGATCGGGACAATATCACGGCTGCGCTGCCTACGTAGATTTCCGTGAACTGCTTGAGAAGCAGAAGGATGTCGACGCCGTGGTCGTGTGTACGACCGACAATCTTCACGCGGCGGTTTCGGTCGCGGCGATGAAGAAGGGGAAACACGTCTTCTGCCAGAAGCCGCTGACCCACACAATCTATGAAGCGAGGCGGATGGCGGAAGTCGCCAAACAGACGGGGGTCGCCACGCAGATTGCCGTTGCCAACCAGGCCTCCGAAGCCACGCGCCTGCTCTGCGAGTGGATTTGGGGCGGAGTCATTGGTCCGGTGCGCGAGGTCAGCAACTGGTCAAGCCGTCCGTTCTGGCCGCAAGGTCTCGAACGCCCGAAGGAAATCGAGCCTGTGCCCTCGGGCCTCGATTGGGATCTCTGGCTTGGCCCCGCGCCCGAGCGTCCTTACAACCACGCGTATCTGCCATTCGTCTGGCGCGGATGGGCCGACTTCGGCTGCGGCGCGCTGGGTGACATGGGCTCCTACAGCTTTGACACGATTTTTCGCGTGCTGAAACTGGAGGCGCCTACAAGTGTCGAGTGCAGTTCGACGGATCGCTACGATGAGACATATCCGCAGGCCTCGATCGTTCGCTACACCTTCCCCGCCCGCGGCAGCATGCCTCCGGTGAAGTTCAACTGGTACGACGGTGGGCTGAAGCCGGCGCGTCCCGACGAACTCGAAGACGGGCGTCCGTTGAAGGGCGACGGCGAAGAAGACGAAGGGCTGTTGTTCGTCGGCGACACCGGCAAGATTCTCTGCAGTTTCAACGGCGCCAATCCCAAGCTCATCCCGCAGTCGAAGATGGACGCCTTTCAACCGCCGCCCAAGACGCTTCCCCGCTCGCCCGGCAACGAGCGCGAATGGCTCGACGCCTGCAAAGGCGGCAAGGTGAAGCCAGGCGGCAATTTCGAGTTTGAAGGTGTGGTCACCGAAAGCTTGCTGCTTGGCAACGTGGCGAACCGCATCGGCGAAAAACTCAACTGGGATCGCAATAACTTGAAGATCACAAACTCGGACGCCGCCCAGAAGATGGTCGCTCCGGAACGCCGCAAGGGTTGGGAGCTTTAGATCGAACTAAAGGAGGTTTTAAATGTCTGCGATTTCGCGACGTGATTTTCTACAGAGCGCGGCAACCTGCGCTGCCGCGGCAGGATTCCTTTCCGCCGGCGCGTTCGAACTTCGCGCCAATCCGCTGGGAATGCCCATCGGATGCCAGACCTGGCCGGTCCGCACAATGATCGAGAAAGACTTTCCGGGCACAGTCAAACAGCTGTCCGACGCGGGATTTCAAATGATCGAACTGTGCTCTCCGGTCGGCTACTCCGACAACGGATTCGCCGGTCTCGCTAAATACAAGGGCGCAGAGCTGCGCAAAATTCTCAGCGATGCGGGCGTCGGCTGTGTGAGTTCTCACTTCGGCATCGACGAACTCCGGAAGAATCAGGAGCAGGCGATCGCGTGGGCAAAAGATGTCGGCTTGACTCAGATGCTGGTGCCGAGTCTCGACGGCCCTGAGAAGCCGACGATGGATGATGTGAAGCGCGCCGCCCACGAATACAACAAGATGGGCGAAAAGGCAGCCGCAGCGGGCATTCAGCAGGGTCTGCACAACGAAACATTTGAGCTTTCCACGGTCGACGGCAAACGCACCTACGATGTGCTCTTCGGCTTGCTCGATCCGAAGCTCGTGAAATTCCAGTTCCAAGTCTCGACGATCAGCCAGGGCTACGATGCCGCCGAATACTTTACGAAATATCCCGGCCGCTTCATCTCGATGCATGTGCAAGGCTGGTCGGCGGCGACGAAGAAAATCGCGCCTGTCGGGCAAGACTCTTTGGATTGGAAGAAGATCTTCACCGCCGCGAAAACCGGCGGCATCAAGAACTACTTCGTCGAAATGAATTTCGACATGATGAAGGCAAGTGTGCCTTACCTGAAATCGCTGCGGGTGTGATCGCGGTCGCGCCTCAACGCCCGCTACTGCAGCGTTTGGCTTGATGATCCAGACGAACCGCCGCCGCTGATGTTGTAGCGCTTCAGCTTGCGGTAGAGAGTCGCGCGGCTGATGCCGAGCATGCGCCCGGCCAGCGCTTTATCGCCATTCACCTGCTCGAACACGCGCTGAATCGTCGCCCGTTCAATATCTTCGAGATCGGTGGTCGACAGCGGAGCGTGCGGCTGCGCCGGCGACGGAGCGGCAGCAAGATCGGGATCAAGTACCGCAGTCCTCGCCGCTGCCAGCGGGGCCGGCATACCGGCAGTAGCCGCCCCGCTGGCAATGGCTGGGGGAAGATCGCCAAGGTCGATGACGTGCCCGTTGCCCAGCGCCACCGCGCGCTCCACGCAGTTTTCCAGCTCGCGTACGTTGCCCGGCCAGTCGTACTGCATCAACGCCTTCATGGCCGCGCTCGAAACATGAATCTCCGACCCGGGCGCGTACCGCTCGAGGAACCAATGCACCAGCATCGGAGTATCGCTGCGTCGCTCGCGCAGTGCAGGCACATACAAAGTCACGACGTTCAGGCGGAAGTAGAGATCCTTGCGGAAGGTTCCATTCTTGTAAGCCGCTTCGAGATCGCGGTTGGTGGCGGCGATGACCCGCACGTCAACCTTCACTCGCTGATTGCTGCCTACTGGACGGACTTCTTTCTCCTGCAAGACACGCAACAGCTTCGCCTGCAATTCCAGCGGCAACTCGCCAACTTCGTCGAGAAAAATCGTTCCGCCGTCCGCGGCCTGAAATAATCCCTGCTTCGATTTCAGCGCGCCGGTAAACGCTCCCTTTTCGTAGCCGAACAGTTCGCTCTCGATCAGTGTTGGTACCAGCGATCCGCAATCGACGGCCACAAACGGACGGCTGCCAAACGCCCCG
>Ga0209168_10002759_pt1 | contig 12498 bp, 11 predicted proteins | sample Coa_R1_FD_187156 | JGI IMG/M metagenome (GOLD analysis project Ga0209168, IMG submission 187156) | Surface soil microbial communities from Centralia Pennsylvania, which are recovering from an underground coalmine fire - Coalmine... | ecosystem: Environmental > Terrestrial > Soil > Unclassified ... | reverse complement strand
GTCGTCTCCTGCGCGCAAAACAATAAATTGATGCTGTACATGGGTTCGAAGGACGGCTCGTTCCAGATTTGCACGCAGGACGTTCAGACCGGCTGGTCCGGCCTTGCTGTCGCCGACCTCAATGGCAACGGCAAAGACGACATCGTCGTCTCAAACACCGTGTTGGAAAACGAACCCCAGCCCGCCTTTGCCACCATCACCATCTTCTTCAGTAAGTAATCCCTGACCGCGATATGACCTGAGCAACGTCGCCAAGCCACGGTACAGCCGCGTCTCGCTGGCCGCACCTGAAAATCTGTGGCACACTCGAAGTTCGCAAAGCACGGCAGGTTTTGCGCATTACGCCTGTCGCGATCGATTTCCCCAAAATGAAATCGTCTGGCGAAAACTGAATATGGATCCGCAGCTCATCCGCAATTTTTGCATTATCGCGCACATCGACCATGGCAAATCCACCCTGGCCGATCGCCTGCTCGAGCTTACCGGCGCGCTATCCCAACGCGAAATGACGGCGCAGGTCTTGGACTCGATGGACCTCGAGCGCGAACGCGGCATCACCATCAAGGCCAAGAGCATTCGCCTGCATTACACCGCCCGCGACGGCAAAGAATATCGCCTGAATCTCATCGACACGCCCGGCCACGTCGATTTCTCTTACGAAGTTTCCCGCGCCCTTTCCGCTTGCGAAGGAGCGCTCCTGGTCGTCGACGCGAGCCAGGGCGTCGAAGCGCAAACCGTCGCGAATGCCTTCCTCGCTTCGCGCAACAATCTTTTCGTGATCCCGGTGATCAATAAAATTGATCTGCCTGCCGCAGAGCCTGAGCGCGTAAAGGAGCAAATCGAAAACGTTCTCGCGATCCCCGCGGCTGACGCTTTGCTTATCAGCGCGAAAAGCGGTATCGGCGTCGCTGAAGTTCTCGAAGCGGTGGTCACGCGGATTCCGGCGCCCACAGGCTTGTCCGACGCGCCTCTGCGCGCCTTGATTTTCGATTCCTGGTTCGATTCCTTTCGCGGGGCAGTGGTTCTGGTCCGCGTCATGGAAGGCCGCATCGCGCCGCGGATGAAAATCCGCCTCTGCGCGATGGATCAGGTCTACGAAGTCGAAGCCTTGGGCGTGCTAACGCCCAAGCCCATCGTTCTCGATGAACTCGCCGCGGGCGACGTAGGCTTCATCGTTGCCAACATCAAGCGCGTAGCCGATGCGCGTGTCGGCGACACCATCGTCGAAGCCGAGCGCCCTGCCGCGCCGCTTCCCGGCTTCGAAGCCATCAAGCCAATGGTCTTCGCGGGACTTTATCCTGTGAATGCGAGCGATTACGAACTTCTCCGCGACGCGCTTGGCAAACTTCAGCTCAATGACGCGGCATTTTTTTACGAGCCTGAGAATTCCGCCGCGCTGGGCTTCGGTTTCCGCTGCGGCTTTCTCGGCCTGCTCCACATGGAAATCGTGCAGGAGCGTCTCGAGCGTGAATTCAGCATCGCCCTCATCACCACCGCGCCCAGCGTCCGCTACCGCATCACGACTACGGCGAATGAAACCATCGAAGTCGATAATCCCACAAAGTTCCCTCCGCCCGCGCAGATCGCGCGTATCGAAGAACCCATCCTCACAGCCATGATTATCACTTCGGACGACTCCGTTGGTGCGATTTTGGCTCTTTGCGAGGAAAAGCGTGGCACGCAAAAAAATTTCGAGTATCTATCGCCGACGCGCGTCATGCTCACGTACGAAATGCCGCTTAACGAAATCGTTCTAGATTTCTATGATCGGCTCAAAAGCGTCTCGCGCGGTTACGCTTCACTCGATTATCATCTGGCAGGTTATCGCGAAGCCGATCTTGTCAAACTCGACGTCCTAGTGGGGGGTGAACCCGTCGACGCGCTCACGCTCATCTGCCATCGCGAACAATCCTATGAACGCGGCCGCGAACTCGTCACGCGCCTGCGGAAATTAATCCCGCGCCAGCAATTCGAGGTTCCCATTCAAGCCGCCATCGGCAGCCGCGTTATTTCGCGCGAAACCATCAGCGCGTTACGCAAAAATGTTCTCGCCAAATGCTACGGCGGTGACATTTCGCGCAAACGTAAACTCCTCGAACGCCAAAAAGAAGGCAAAAAGCGCATGAAACGCGTCGGCAAAGTCGACATTCCGCAGGAAGCCTTCCTCGCCGTTCTGAAAGTCGCCGCCGGCTCCGACTCCGAGGATTAACTTCGATTCAACGGAAAAAATTACGTCGGCAGGATGCGATCCGAAGCGGAAGGTACAAAACTAATCGGCCTCCACGCGTGCGGCGGGATCAGCGCGAGCAGTTCGCGCGCGGACTCCCCTCCCGCGCACGCGCAGCGTTCCACATTCTTAAATTCCGCAGGAGTGACCGATGAATGCAAAATCGCCACGGCCGCATCGCCCTTAACGCAGCGCACAACGTAGATTTCCGCATTCGCTCCGCGCGCATCCCATTCCTGAAATTTCTGCAAGTCCTTCCACCGGCGCCCATCCACCACCTCGAATAATTCCGCCGCGCGCTTGCGATTCTTCTCGCCTAGCGCCGTGTGCGCAAACAACGCAATCGCGTGCCCACTGAATTCCTTCCCGCACACTGGGCATACCGTCAGTTCGCGCACCAACCGCTCTATCGCATCATCGCCACCGGGACGAAATCCGCTCACCGGCTTTTCAGCCGAATGGCCAATCGCGCGCTTCACCGCATCAAGAAAACTCATCGCTCCTTTTCTTCGCGAACATCTCTCCGGTCGCCGACATTCCTTTTCGTCCGCACTGTCGCGCCAATCTCCCCGCGCGCCAGCCGCACCGCAATTTCATCGCCCGCGGCAACCTGGTCCACCGAGCGCAGGACGCGGCCATTCGCGTCATACGCAATCGCATATCCGCGTTCGAGCAACTGAAACGGGCTGCGCTCCTCCAGACGCAACGCGGCCGCTTCGCATTTTCTGCGCGCCGCAACCAGATACCGCCTGGCGTGTGCGGTAAATTCGCCTGTATCGCGTTCGAGCCTTCGCCGTAGCTGGCTCACGCGAGCCCGCAAATCGAGCGACGCAATTCGCACCTGCACGGACGCGTATCGCCGTCGCTTCCGTGTCACCGCGCGTTCGAGCGCCGCACTCAATTCCCCGCTTCGCCGCTCCACGCGAATTCGCAGCATGCCGACTCGTCCGCGCAAATCAAACAATCCCATTCGTGCGCTCGCCATCTTCACGCGTTGACGCGCCACATCGAGCTGGCCGCGCAAACCCGCCGCCAGCGCTGCATTCATATCATCCAGTCGCTGCCGGCTGCGGCGCACCAAATCTTCCGGCCGGCGAAACGCGCGATGCATTGCCAAATCCCGCAATCGGTGTCGCTTCTCCAGAAATATATAACGCATCCGTTGCGCAAGCTGCCGCGAACAGTCGCTGATGTATTTTTCGAATTCCGTGCGTGTGCGCACGACGATTTCCGCAGCCGCCGAAGGCGTGGGCGCGCGCATGTCCGCGGCGAAATCGGCAATCGTTGTGTCCGTCTCGTGCCCAATCCCAGTGATGATTGGAATTTCTGACGCCGCAATCGCGCGCACAACAATTTCCTCGTTGAACGCCCACAAATCCTCGAACGATCCGCCCCCGCGGGCCACGATCATCACATCCACAAGCACCGCACGATTGAAGTGGCGGATTGCGCGAACAATTTCCTCCGGCGCCCCTTCGCCCTGCACTTTCACCGGATACAACACCACATGCAAATTTGGAAACCGCCGCCGAAGCACGCGCAAGATATCGCGTATCGCCGCGCCTTGCGGTGACGACACAATTCCGATGCGCCGCGGCAACGCTGGTAGCGGCTTCTTACGCTCCGCATCAAAGAGGCCTTCGGCCGCGAGCGTCTTCTTCAGCTGCTCGAACGCAAGTTGCAGCGCCCCCAATCCCACTGGCTCGATATGCGAAACGTAAATCTGATATTCACCCCGCGGCTCATAGACGCTCACCGATCCACGCACCGTGACGTGCAATCCGTCCTCCGGACGGAATTTCAGTCCGCGCACCTGGTCGCGAAAGCACACGCAACGGATCTGTGACTTTTCGTCCTTCAGCGTGAAATACAAATGCCCCGATTGCGCTGCGCGGAAATTCGACACTTCACCCTCGACCCACAAGTCTGGAAATTCCTGGTCGAGCAAATCGCATATGCGCAGATTCAGCTCGCTCACGCGCCAAACGTGTTTTTCGGGAATCAGATTCAACGAAAATTGCGTCATTCGTCGCCTTCGCGGATTGCACGCCCAGTCTTCATTTGCGGAGTGACCCAACAACCCAAAGAACTAAAGTTAAGACCACGCTCAAAACAATGCACGTGGCAATTGGAAAATAAAATGTGCCGTGACGCCCGTGGTAGGAAATGTCTCCCGGCAAGCGGCCAATGCGCAGAGGCAATTTTGGACCGGCGAGCAGAATCGCGCCAACGGCCGCGATCAGCAAACCGAAAATCAGCAGCAATCTTCCTAATTCGCGCACGGGTTCCATCAGGCATTCTCGCGTTCATTCTACCCGACAATCGCGATTGTGAATCAGACGCACTGAAATTTATCTGGCAACTGTTGCCGAACTCTGCGGAATTATTTGGCATCCAGTCCTAAATTAATTCGAGGCCGGCGAAAAAATATCCAATTTCGAATCGCGCTGTCTCCAGTGCGTCCGATCCATGCGTGCAATTATTCTGTATACTCGTGCCGAGCGCATTGCGAATTGTGCCGGGCGCGGCCTTGGCCGGATCGGTGGCGCCCATCGTCTCGCGCCACCGCGCGATCGCGCCTTCCGCTTCAAGAGCGATCACCACCACTTTGCCCGAGCTCATAAATTCCGTCAGGTCCCTGAAAAATGGCCGTTCGCGATGGACGGCGTAAAATCCCTCCGCCTCACTCTTCGTCAGTCGCACCGATTTGACCGCCACGATCTGAAGCTTCGCCTCGTGAATCCGCTTCAGAATTTCTCCCGCCAGACCTCGGCTCACCGCATCCGGCTTGATAATTGCCAAAGTTCGTTCGATTGCCAAGATTTTCTCCCTTCGAAGGTTTCAGTAAATGCTCTATCTCTGCGCCGCCTTGCCCAGCACCGCTTCCATCGTGTGGCCAATTTCCGCGGGGCTTTGCACCGTATGTATCCCCGCTGCTTGCATAGCCGCGTATTTTGTCTTCGCTGTTCCCTGCCCGCCGCTAATGATGGCGCCCGCGTGGCCCATGCGCCGCCCGGGAGGCGCGGTTTGTCCTGCGACGAAACCGACGACTGGCTTCTTAACGTGCACCTTGATGAATTCCGCAGCTACTTCCTCGGCATTTCCCCCGATTTCGCCAATCATCACAATTGCGTGCGTATCCGCATCGTCATTGAACATCTTGATCGCGTCGAGAAAATTCGTGCCGATAATCGGATCGCCGCCGATGCCGATGCATGTCGACTGCCCAATGCCGAGTCGCGAGAGTTGGTCGACAGCCTCATACGTCAGCGTGCCGCTGCGGCTCACTAGCCCCACGTTTCCTGCTTTGTGGATATGTCCCGGCATGATCCCGATCTTGCATTTGCCCGGCGAAATCAGCCCGGGGCAGTTCGGCCCGATTAGCCGCGTATTCGACGCGCGCAGTTCGGCCGCGACGCGGACCATATCAAGCGTCGGAATTCCTTCCGTGATGCATACAACCAGCGGCAAGCGCGAGTCAATCGCCTCCAGAATCGCATCCGCGGCAAAGGGAGGCGGCACAAAAATTACGGAAGCGTCAGCGCCCGTTTCTTTCACCGCATCGGCAACGGTGTTGAACACGGGCACGTTGAGATGTTTCGTTCCGCCTTTTCCGGGCGTCACTCCCGCAACCACTTTCGTGCCGTACGCAATCATTTGCTCCGCGTGGAATCCACCCTCGCGCCCGGTCAGGCCCTGCACGACGACGCGCGTCTTCTGATCAATCAGCACGCTCATCGTGCCCCTCCGGCCAACTGCACCACTTTTTCCGCGCCGTCTTTCATTCCTGCCGCCACGGTAAAATTCAATCCAGAAGTTTTCAAGATTTCCTTTCCCTTCTCCACGTTTGTGCCTTCCATCCGCACCACCACCGGCACTTTGATCTTCAGGTCGTGCGCTGCGTTCACCACACCCGTCGCCAGCACGTCGCAACGCAAAATGCCTCCAAAAATATTGATGAACACAGCGCGCACATTCGGATCGCCGAGCAGAATCTTGAATGCATTTTTCACCTGCTCCGCGGACGCGCCGCCACCCACGTCGAGGAAATTCGCCGGGCTTCCTCCCGAAAGCTTGATGATGTCCATCGTGGCCATCGCGAGCCCCGCGCCATTCACCATGCACGCTACGTTGCCATCGAGCTTGATGTAGTTCAGCTTGAATTTCGAGGCTTCCACTTCGAGCGGCGTTTCTTCGTCCAGATCGCGCATGTCACGGATTTCCGGATGCCGCCCAAGTGCATTGTCGTCAAAAACCATTTTCGCATCCAGCGCCACCAGCCGGCCATCTCCCGTCACCACGCACGGATTGATTTCCAGAAGCGACGCGTCCGTGTCCACAAACGCGCGATAGAGCGATTGAAAAAATGGCACGGCAACATTCACGATTTCTGGTGCGAGGCCCAGCCCAAACGCCAGCTTGCGAATTTGATAGGCCTGTAACCCCGTCGCGGGATGAATCGTCTCGCGTAAAATCGCTTCGGGATGCTCCTTCGCCACTTCCTCGATTTCCATTCCACCGGCAGCGCTGGCCATGAACACGGGCGCTTCCGCCACGCGGTCCACCAAAATGCTCAAGTAAAGCTCGCGCTTGATATCGAGGCCTTCTTCAATCAGCAAGCGATGAACGATTCGTCCTTCCGCTCCGGTTTGTGGAGTCACCAGCTTCATCCCCAAAATTTGCCCGGCGAGTTCAGACGCTTGCTCCGCCGAACGCGCCAGCTTCACGCCGCCTGCCTTTCCGCGTCCGCCTGCGTGGATTTGCGCTTTCACAACCACCACGGCAGTTCCCAACTTTTGAGCCGCTGTTTTCGCATCTTCTTTCTTGAATATGACTTCGCCGCGCGGCGTCGGTACACCGAATTTTGCCAGAATGGCCTTGGCCTGATATTCGTGTATCTTCATTGTCCTTCCAGTAGTGCTAAAATTATCACACGCTCAAAGCCAGCAAGTTTACTGCGGAATGCAAAGAGCGGGCAAGGAGATGCCGCACCTTCCTTTTCATGACACAAGATCGAAAATGTGCCGCAGGCCCTTCACGCAAAAGGGAACGCACAGGACTTCTGACCAATGATTCTCGAAGCGCTTGAAAAAATCATCGCGGGCGAAGATCTCTCGCGCGTCGAAGCCGAAGCCGCGATGGAGCAGATCCTTTCCGGCCACGCTTCCGACGCGCTGATCGCCGGCCTGCTCACCACGTTGCGGATGAAAGGCGAAACAGTCGACGAGTTGGTCGGCTTTGCCACGGCGATGCGCCGTCACGCCACGCCAATTTTCCCCGCGGGCCGCGTGCGCGTTGACGAAATGCTGGTCGACACATGCGGGACGGGCGGCGATGGCTCCTGCACGTTCAACGTTTCAACCGCTGCCGCGTTCGTGGTTGCTGGTGCGGGCGCGCGCGTCGCCAAGCATGGCAACCGCTCGGTTAGCTCACGCTGTGGCTCAGCGGACGTACTCGAACAACTGGGAATTTCGCTCGATCAAAGCGCCGAACGCATTGGCCGCGCCATCGATGAAGTTGGCATCGGTTTCTTGTTCGCGCCTGCGATGCACACCGCGATGAAACACGCCATACCCGCGCGCCGAGAATTGAAAATGCGCACTGTATTCAATCTTCTCGGTCCACTCACCAATCCCGCCGGAGCTTCCGCGCAGGTCGTCGGCGTATCGAACGCGAACTTCACCGAACTTCTCGCCCGCGCTCTCGATGAGCTCGGAGTGCGACGAGCCTTCGTCGTTCACGGCGCCGATGGAATGGACGAGATTTCCCTGAGCGGAGAGACTTACGTCACGGAACTGAACAATCGCGTCATTCGCAGCTATACAGTCGTGCCGGAGGATTTCGGCCTGCGCCGCGCGCCGTCCCAATCGATTCGCGGCGGCGACGCCAAACATAACGCCGAAATCATTCATAAAATCTTCGGCCGCGGAATGCTTTACCGCGAGCACGGCCCGCATCGCGACATCGTGTTGGCGAATGCTGCGGCCGCTCTCGTTGCCGCTGGCCGCGCGACCGACTTCCTCGATGGCGTGCGTCTCGCCACGGAATCGATTGACTCGGGCGCTGCGCGCACGAAGCTCGACACTCTGGTCCGTTTTTCACACGGCCAGGACGCCACGGCCGCCGGATAAGAGGGCGCCTTTTGCTTATCCCTGCTCCCGCAGACTCCGCACCGCATAGGCAAAACTTGCCAGCGCGAACAACGCAAAACCAGCGCTCTCAAACAGTATCTGGCGCGGCACGCCCAATCCAATCGAGCAGTAGCGGAACAAATCCACTTCCCAGGTGATCGGATTCGCAAGCGCCGCGACGCGAAACCACTTCGGCAACGGCGCCAGCGGATAAAACATCGAGCTCGCAAAAAGGAAAACGAAATAAGACACGTTGACCACGCTGTTGAAGACGTCGTTTCGCCGGATCCTGAGCGCGAAAATCGAATAGAAGAAAAACCACCCCGCCGTCCCGCCGATCACCCCGACAGTCAGAATCGGAAGTAGCCGCCATTGCAAATGAATTTTCAACAGCAGACAGCCGAGTGCAATCGTAATCACCCCTTGCAGGATTCCGATGCAAATGTTGAACAGCACTTTTCCCAGCAGGTATTCCGAACGCCGCATCGGGTAGGTCAGCATTTCGTAAAAAATTCCGTTGTCGCGGTCCAGGAAAAATGACCACGAACTCGTGGTGGCAATGCCAAAACTGGCCATGCCCAGGACTCCCGCAAGGAAGAACGAGTTGTAATCGATGCCCGCGCCGAGCGAAGGCGTGCCCAGCGCCGCATTCACGCCGACGCCGAACATCAGCAGATAGAGCAACGGGTAGAACAAATCGAAAAACATAAATGTGATGTTGGTCGAGCGAATCTTGCTCTCACGATAAACAACCGCAGCCAGCGGACCCATTTCACGCCTCCTTTGTCAGCTCGACGAAAATATCTTCCAGACTCGCACCGCTCACTTCCACGCGCAGCGCACGCCCTCTTTTTGCCAGAGCGCTCACGATGTCAAGGACCTGCGCTTCTTCCACTTTCAGGGAGATCTCGATGGTGTTGCCGTCCACGTGGAAACGCAGTGGCTTAAGAGCCGCCACGTCTTCCTCAATGGTTTCCGGCAATTTGTCGAACGTCAGCGAGATTTCATATACGTCGGCCGAAAGCAGCTTCAGCGCGTTCAAATCGCCGCGTGCCACTTGCCGCCCGCGATTCATGATTAGGATATCGTCGCAAAGCTCTTCCGCTTCGTTGAGAATCTGCGTGGTCAGGACGATCGTTCGTCCCTTGGCTGATTCCTCGCGCAAATAGCCCATCACCGCCCGCTTCAGAATTGGGTCCATGCCCGTGGAAAATTCATCTAGAAAAATCAGCGGCGTATCCACCATGAACATTTTGGAAACCTGCACGCGGCGGCGCGAGCCACCGCTCAGGTCTTGGACTTTTTGCTCTGCGTAGGATGCAACCTGGAATTTTTCCATCACCGTGTCCGCGCGCCGCCGCGCCGTCTTCGAATCCAGCCCGTGAAAGCGCGCGAATGTAAGCAAATTGTCGCGCACGCTCAAAAATAACTCTGCGGCCGTCTCCTGCAGCACCATTGAAATCTGCCGCCGCACTTCGAGCGGACGCGCAACCACGTCGAAACCTTTAATGCGGGCCGCGCCGCTTGACGGGCGCAGCAATGTCGCCAGCACTTTCAGCAAAGTCGTCTTCCCCGCGCCGTTCGGTCCCAGCAATCCGAAAATCTCGCCTCGCGGCACCGAAAAACTGATTCCATCGACCGCGCGCACCGGCGACTGCCCATGCCTCTCATACACTTTTGTTAAATTGTCGACTTCCAGAGCAAAGTTGCTCATTAGAGTTCTCCGTAGCTATGCTGCGCACAGCAAAAAAGTCAGAATGATTGATTGGAAAAACTAGAAATGGCGCGCCGGCGCGCGAAAGCGTTTCGCTTCCGGCCGGGGGTTACAGGAGAGGCTTAATGATTCTCATGGGCGACCTGCCCTTTCGTGTTGCGTTCGAAGACTGTACGCAGCACTCGTGCAAATGTCAATTATTTTTGCTGTGCGACGATGCCAGGGTTCTTTTCCGGAGACGCCAACGCAAAATCATTTGCCGGGCAGTCAAAAGGCTATAATCTCGCCGCTCAATGATTCAAGCATTGCAGCGTCGATCGAATTCCAGGAGGCCCGAATGAAGCGCGTTGCCATTCTAATTCTTTCAGTCATGTTCTTTGCGACGGCGGCAACACCTCAAAACGATTCTGCCACGTCGCGCGTCGTTTCGGCCGTCCGCGCCTATCGCGTCGCCCACGAACCGCAAATCATCAGTGAATTCGTCAGCCTCCTCTCGATTCCCAACGTCGCCTCAGACACGCCAAACATTCAGCGTAACGCGACGGCCCTCGTTGAAATGCTCAAGCGTCGCGGCTTTCGCACTGAGCTTCTGCCGATTCCCGGACGCGGCCCTGTCGTCTTCGGCGATCTCGAATCGCCCGGCGCCAAGGGCACGGTAATTTTCTACTGCCACTATGACGGACAGCCTGTGGAAGCGAACAAATGGATCGGCACGAAGCCCTTCGTTCCCGCGCTGCGCACCGACACGATCGATGCCGGCGGCCATCTTATTCCCTTTCCAGAACAGCCCGGCGCCTATAAAGACGGCTGGCGCCTTTACGCGCGCTCGGCGGCGGACGATAAAGCACCAATCGTTGCTTTGCTTGCCGCAGTCGATGCATTGCGTGCCAACCACATTCCCCTTGCCGTAAACCTAAAGCTCGTCCTCGAAGGCGAGGAAGAAGACAGCTCGCCGCATCTCGCCGCAACAATCGACGCGCATAAGAATCTTTTCGCAGGCGATTTGCTGATCACTGCCGACGGGCCCATCGATCAAAGCGGCCGGCCACTCGTTTTCTTCGGCAATCGCGGCGTAATCTCAGTGCGCATCACCGTTTTCGGCCCGCTGCATCCCCTTCACAGCGGACACTACGGCAATTGGGCGCCCAATCCCGCGATGCGCCTCGCGCAACTTCTCGCAACAATGAAAGACGCGAAGGGCCACGTGCTCGTCGCCGGCTTCTACGACAACGTTGTTCCGCTGGGCCACGCAGAACAGAAGGCCATCGCCGAAGCGCCCGACAATGACGCGGGGCTTTTGCACGCATTTGGCATCGCCGCACCTGATGGCGGCGGCAAAAAGCTTCTCGAACTGCTAAATGAACCTTCGCTCAATATTGACGGCCTCGAAAGCGGCTGGACCGGCGCGCAATCGAAAACGATTATTCCGGACACAGCGACCGCGTCGCTCGACATGCGCCTCGTGAAAAACGCCGGGCCAGATCAGGAATTCGACCGTCTCGTCGCACACATCCGCAAACAAGGCTTCTACGTGACTGACCGCGAACCCACCATGGACGAACGCGCCAAATATCCGCGCATCGCCGAAGTCACGCGCGACAAAGGTTACCCCGCCACGCGCACCGCAATGGATCTGCCAATATCGCAGGCGCTGATGCGCGCGGTGGACGAAGGCGCGGGTGAGCCGACGGTGAAGTTGCCGCTGCTCGGCGGAAGCGTGCCGATGTACATCTTCGCGGATTTGGGATTGCCGGTGATTGGCGTGCCGATTGCGAATTTCGACGACAATCAGCACAGCGCAAACGAAAATCTTCGCATCGGCAACCTGTGGACCGGCATGGAAATCTACGCGGCAATCCTCGCGGAATTACGCTGGTAGGCAAATTTACAACGAGAGGAAATTCTCGAGCAGGTGGAAGCCTTCGCCAGTGAGCACCGATTCGGGGTGGAACTGCACGCCCTCGACGGGGAATTCGCGGTGGCGCAAACCCATAATCGTGCCGTCGGAGGTTTCCGCGGAGATTTCCAGACAGCGCGGCAGCGACCGCCGTTCTACAATCAGCGAATGATACCGCGTGGCCTCGAAATTCTGGGGCAGCTTGCGAAAAATCGTCTTGCCGTCGTGATGAATCTCGCTCGTCTTGCCGTGCATGATTTTTTTCGCGCGAATTACTTTGCCACCAAACGCGTCGCCAATTGCCTGATGCCCAAGGCAAACACCCAGAATCGGTATTTCCCCCGCGAAACGCTGCACCAGCGCCACGCTGATGCCCGCTTCGCGCGGCGTGCACGGCCCCGGCGAAATAATAATGCGCTCCGGCCGCAATTTCTCCACTTCATCCAATGTGATCGCGTCGTTCCGCCGCACTTCGAGCTTCTGCCCCATCTGGCCAAGGTACTGCGCCAGGTTGTAGGTGAACGAATCG
>Ga0209168_10002758_pt1 | contig 12499 bp, 9 predicted proteins | sample Coa_R1_FD_187156 | JGI IMG/M metagenome (GOLD analysis project Ga0209168, IMG submission 187156) | Surface soil microbial communities from Centralia Pennsylvania, which are recovering from an underground coalmine fire - Coalmine... | ecosystem: Environmental > Terrestrial > Soil > Unclassified ... | reverse complement strand
CGCACACCGGACTCTAGAGTGTTAAGAACTGGTGCGCCCGGAGAGATTCGAACTTGAGCCGGTTAGCAGGCGTGAGCGAAGCGGGAGCCTGCTGGCGAAATCCTGAGCGTAGTTTGCGAAGGATCTTAGTAAGCAGGACATGCGACGAGAAAATGGTGCGCCCGGAGAGATTCGAACTCCCGGCCTGTTGCTCCGGAGGCAACCGCTCTATCCAGCTGAGCTACGGGCGCACGGATACTTACAGTTTACATGCGAGCAGGAATGGGCGGCAATCGAGCAGGCAGACTCTGGCTGACAGCGGCCAGTGAATAACGGTAAAGGAGGTGGCAACTGCGGGTCTGATATTTCGTCGCGCGAGCGATTTGCCTCTACCGATACCGCTCTGCGTTCCTACCAGCGGTCCCGTCGTCCACCACCGCCGCCGCGCCCACCGCGCTCTCCGCGATCGCGCCCGCCGCCACCCCCGCCGCCGCCGCCGCTGCGCTCCGTCTTCGGGCGAGCCTCATTGACGTTGATGGTGCGGCCACCGACCTGAGACCCGTTCAGACCAGCGATGGCCTTTTCGCCATCCTCGTTACTGGCCATCTCGACGAATCCGAACCCGCGCGACCGCCCAGTGTCGCGATCTGTCATGATACTCACACGGTCGACTTGCCCGTACGGCTCAAAAATCTGCCGCAGTTCGTCTTCGTTGGTGTTGAAGCTCAGATTGCCCACGAAAATATTCTTCAAGCGTCTGCCTCTGCATTGAGCTGTCGAAGTGCAAGCTCAGTTCGGCGGACTCGGCAGGTCGGGAGGGCCTTTCCTGAAAATCGATGCCGGAGCTGGCGAACAGTCAATTGCGGCCAGAAGTATAGCAGGTTTGTGTAAATTCGCTTGTCAATTCAGATACTCGGACGTCCCAGTTCGTCCGGAGCGTGTCCGAGCTAGCACTCGTCCACTTTCCAGTACCCTTCGGAGTGAAATCCCATCTGCAATAGCCGGTTCTTGGGATCGTGCCGCTTGCCGCAGCCCGGACACACGATATACCGGCTCCACGCCGTGCCCTGCTGATCATACTTTTCCGCTACGGCAAACGTTCGGCCGCAACTGCATGGGATGAGAAACATGCGAAGCGAGGCAGCCTCCGCCTTCTTCTCAGGCTGCCACTTCTGCGATTTCGGTCGCGGTTTCACGACTCTTCAACTGTGGCAAACGATTTTTTCTTGCGCTGATTTGACTGCAGGGTCTTCTTGCGCAGCCGCAGCGACTTCGGAGTGATTTCCACAAACTCATCGTCGGCGATGAATTCGATCGCCTGCTCCAGATTCAACGGCCGGAAGGGCACCAGCCGGATCGCTTCATCCGCGGTGGACGCGCGCATATTCGTCAATTTCTTTTCGCGAACCGCGTTCACGTCGAGATCGGTGTCCTTCGCGTTCTCGCCGATGATCATCCCCTCATAGAGTTCTATGCCAGGACCCACAAAAAGCTCTCCGCGTTCTTGCAGCCCCCACAACGCATACGCCGTCGAAACTCCGCCGCGGTCCGCGATCAGCGCGCCCGTGAGCCTGTGCGGAATTTCTCCCTGCCACTCGGTGTATCCGTCGAAGAGCGCATTCATCACGATCGTTCCACGTGTGTCGGTCAGCAACTGGCTGCGGAGCCCGATCAGCCCGCGGCTGGGCACTCGGAACTCGATCCGGACACGTCCGTACCCGTGATTGTGCATGTTCGTGACTTCGCCCTTGCGCGATCCGAGTTGCTCCATCACCACGCCCACGAACTCTTCGGGAACGTCGACTGTCAGATGCTCGACCGGCTCCATCAACTTGCCGTCGATCCTTTTAGTGACGATCTCCGGCTTGCCCACCATGAGTTCGTAACCCTCGCGCCGCATCATCTCAATCAAAATGGAAAGCTGCAGTTCGCCGCGCCCCAGTACCTTAAACGAGTCGGTCGTTCCGGTTTCTTCGACGCGCAACGAAACGTTGGTCAGCAATTCCTTTTCGAGGCGCTCGCGCAAATTTCGTGACGTGACATACTGGCCGTCCTTGCCTGCAAATGGAGAGGTATTCACCGTGAACAGCATGGCGATCGTCGGCTCATCGATCGCGATATGCGGCAGGGGCGCTGGATTCTCAACTTCGGTAATCGTCTCGCCGATCGTGATCCCTTCCACGCCCGCGACCGCGACAATGTCGCCCAACTCCGTTTCCGTGATGTCGGTCCGCTTCAAGCCGGAGAACGAAAACAATTTCGTGATCTTCGTCTTGTGGAGAGAGCCATCGAGTTTCGCAATGGCCACGTCCTCCCCCGTGAACATCTTGCCGTTGAAGACGCGCGCGATGGCGAGGCGTCCCAGGTAATCGCTGTAGTCGAGGTTTGCCACCAGAATCTGCAGTGGCCCTGAGGCATCGCCCTTCGGAGCGGGAATCGTCTTCAGAATCGCATCGAAGAGCGGCCGCAAGTTTTCGCCACCGCCCTTGATGTCGGTGCTCGCGGTTCCAATCTTGGCGTTCGTGTAGAGCACGGGAAAATCGATCTGCTCTTCCTTGGCGTCGAGATCGATAAACAAATCGTAGATCTCGTTCAGCACTTCCTGCGGGCGCGCGTCGGCGCGATCGATCTTATTAATAACGACGATCGGCGGCAGCTTCGCTTCGAGCGCTTTGCTCAAAACGTAGCGCGTCTGCGGCAGCGGCCCTTCGCTGGCATCCACCAGCAGCATGACGCCGTCGACCATCTTCAGCGCGCGTTCGACCTCTCCGCCGAAATCGCTGTGGCCGGGCGTGTCGACAATGTTGATCTTCACGTCGTGATAGAAGATGGCGGTATTCTTCGCCAGGATCGTGATGCCGCGCTCGCGCTCCAGTTCGTTCGAATCCATGACTCGTTCGACGTGATGCTCGTTGGCGCGAAACGTCCCACTCTGCTGCAGCATGGCGTCGACCAGCGTGGTCTTGCCGTGGTCGACGTGCGCGATAATGGCGATATTGCGAATGCCTGAACTCAAAAAGGATCCTTCCAGAAAAGGTGTCTACTACCACTTTACTATGCGGGGAATGAAACCACCACGAAAGACCGCGGAGACGGAATGTCGGAAGGTTGTCGTGTGGATCGATCCAATTGATTGTTGGTAGATTTTCTTAGTGTACTTTGCGGCAGTTCTTAGCGAATTTTGCGTTCAAGCTGTTTCAGCGGTTGGTTCTTGGCTGGGTCTCATTTCGTGGAAACACTTTCAACCAGCTCAGTTCCGATCTCCGCACCGCCTTCGCCGCGAACCCGCAGCCGGTACCAAACCACAATCGTCATCAGCGAGAATATAAAGATGACGGTTGAGACCGCATTGATTTCCGGCGTGATGCCGCGCCGCAATCGTCCCCAGATTTCGAGCGGGAGCGTATTGTCTCGGCCGATCAGAAAGAAACTGACAGCGATCTCGTCCATCGAGAGCGTGAAGATCAGCAGCGCCGCGCCAATGATCGGCAGTTTCAGATTCGGCACCGTCACGCGCCAGAACGTTTGCCAGTAATTGGCGCCCAAATCGAGCGACGCCTCTTCCTGCGCGCGGTCGAGTTTCTGCAACCCCGCGAAAACCTCCGTCGTTGCAACGGAGATCAGCGCCGTTCCGTGCCCAAGCACAATCGTGAGCAGGTCCAGACGCTTTCCTGTCACGTGGAACAGCATTGAAAGCGAGAGACCGGTAATAATCCCCGGCAAAATCAACGGCAGCAGTACCAGTCGTCGGAACAGCGCCTTCCCGGGGAACTGTGCTCGATCCAGCGCCAGCGCGGCAGGCACGCCGAATGTCAGTGCAATCACCATCGCCGCGAACGCAACCTTCAGACTGTTGAACACCGAATCCCATATCGCCTCGTCCCCAAACAAAGTGCGATACCAGTCGAGCGTCAGATTATGTGGCGGAAATCCGCCCACCCCTTGTCCATTGAATGAATAAAGAATAAGGATCACGATCGGCAAATACAGAAACGCAAACACGACCGCAGCATGCGCCGTCAGCCAACGTGAACGGGGGGTATCGGCCGCTCCGCTCATGAGAAACTCCATTTTTTCTCCAACCGTTCAGAGCAGAACAGTAGGCTCACTACGATGACAAGCATGCCCAACGAAATCGCCGCGCCCAACGGCCAGTTATAAGCCGCGCCGAACAAGCTCACGACAATGTTCGAGATCATGATTCCGCTCGGCCCGCCCAGTAGGAGCGGCGCAAGAAAATCCCCTAGGCTCAATACAAACGCAAACGTGGCCCCAGCGAGCACGCCCGGAATCGACAACGGAAAAATCACTTTCCAGAATGTCTGCGTAGGCGTCGCCCCCAGGTCATGCGAGGCCTCGACAAGATTGCGCGGAACATGCTCCAGCGCCGCATAAATCGGCAGAAACGTGAACGGCGTATAGATGTGCGTGAGCGTCAGCACCACCGCGAACGGACTGTAGAGCAGAAAGTCGAGGGGATGTCTGGTGAGGTGCACATACTGCAACAACGTGTTAAGCACGCCGTCAGAGCCAAGGATCGTCTTCCATGCATACGCCCTCACCAGATAACTCACCCAGAGCGGGATGATCACCATCTGATAGAGCAGATCCTTCCGCCTTCCGCCATAGAAAGACAGAAAATAAGCCAGCGGATATCCGAGCACCAGCGAAAACACGGTGACGCGCGCGGCAATCCACATCGAGCGCAGAAGCGTCTCCCAGTAGACGGTCTTCTCAACCAGTTCTTTGTAGTTATCGAGATTCCACGAATGCACGATCGTCTGGCCCGAGGCAGAAACCGACCAGAAGCTGTAGCAAAACATCAGCAGATACGGTATCAGCAGGAATACCGCTACCCAAGCTAAGGGCGGCACCGTCACGACCGTCTTGTAAGCGCGCGAGAACATCAGCTTCTTTCCGGAGAATCGCGCACCGTAACCGCATCGGCGGGAGAAAACTCGAGTTCGACTTCAGTCTGCGATCCGCTTCCACTCGCCGTGCGCGCGACCAGCACCAGGCCCTCGGCGCACTCCACACGAATCAACTCCGTTGCGCCGTGAAACGCTTGATGCAGCACGCGTCCTCGCACCCGGGCGACGCCTGTCGTACCTGGGGGCCCAGCCAGGCGAACATGCTCCGGGCGCAACGAAAACAAAGCCGGGCCATTGGGAAGGGAAGCCTCCCAAGACAGCGATCCGCATCGCGCGACTCCGCCTTGTACTTCTGCCTTCAGAAGATTCGTATGCCCGATGAACTGCGCTACATACGCCGTTTCCGGACGCTGGTAAATTTCGCGTGGACTCGCAACCTGCTCCAACTCCCCGGAGCGCAGTAGGGCGATACGGTCCGACATCACCATCGCCTCTTCCTGATCGTGGGTCACGAACACGAAGGCGATCCCCACCTCGCGCTGCAGTGATTTCAATTCCACCTGCATCCGCCGCCGCAAGTTCGCGTCCAGCGCCGAAAGCGGCTCATCGAGCAAGAGCAATCTCGGACGGTTCACCAGGGCACGCGCCAACGCTACTCGCTGCTGTTGGCCTCCGCTGATCTTCGACGGCTTCGACTTCGCGTGCCCGGTCATCTTTACTTTGTCGAGCGCTTCCGCTACTCGCTGCGCGATCTCTGGCCCAGGACGTTTCGCCACCCTCAATCCGTACGCGACGTTCTGCTCGACCGTGAGATGTGGAAACAGTGCGTAGTGCTGAAACACCGTGTTCACCCGCCGCCGGTACGGAGGCTGGTGGTCGAGTCTTTCGTCGCCCATCCACATTTCGCCGGAAGTCGCGCTCTCAAACCCGGCAATGATCCGCAACAAAGTTGTTTTCCCCGAGCCGCTCTCGCCTAAAATGGTGAGAAATTCACCCTCAGCAATCTCTAGCGAAATATTGCGCAGTACCACATTCCGCCCGAAAGTCTTAGCGATGTTGCGAATGCTGAGCAACGTCTTCGCGGCAGATGGCGCGGTCGTAGCCGAATCAATCGCGGGAGCAGTCGGAGAAGTCATATTCGAGTGTTGGTTTTGTAGCGCCGGCGTCCCGCCGGCTGTCCGGTGGGCGTCTCGCCCACTGGCTTCTTGATACGCTGCCGCAAGCCAATTACTGTGCGGCTTTCACTTCATTCCAAATCTCGTTGTATTTCGGACGTCGCGGCACGTCCTGCCAGAAGTACAAATGTTTCTGATAATTCTCCACGTCGTCGAGGTGCAGGGTCTTCAGTTCGTCCGGAGTCATAAACTGACCCGCTTGCGGGTTCGCCGGAACGTAGTGCGTCTTGTCGCTGACCAGTTTCTGCGTCTTGGCCTCGATCATGTATTCCAGAAACTTGTACGCTAATTCCTTGTTGTCGCTGCCGGCGGTGATCATCAGGTGATCGATCCAGCCGGTGGTGTTTTCTTTGGGAATCGTCTCGCCGGCTGGGAACCCTGCCTTCTTCAGATCGGCTGTATTCAGAGGCCAGCCCATGCCAATTACGATTTCGTGATTTTCAAACAGATTCGTCAAGTCTCCGCCTGTCGCCCACATCTTGCGAATGTTCGGCTTCAACTCCAGCAGCTTCTTTTTCACCGCGTCCAGTTGCCCGTCGCTCAAGTTGTAGAGTTGCGACGGATCGGGCTTGTCATAGCCGAGCACCTGTGCCGCCATATACACAGTCGACAAATCATCCCATACCGAAACCTTGCCCTTGTACTTCGGATCCCACAAAACGTTCCAGGAATCCGGCGGCTGCGGGAAAACCGTCGTGTCGTAAATGATGGGATCCGGTCCCCACGTGAAAGGCACGCCATACACCTGGCCCTTCACGCGCACCAGCGGCAGGGAAGTAAGCTGTGCAGAGAGTTGGCTGTAACTCGGAATCTGCGACAGGTCGAGCGGAGCCGCAAGTCCCGCCTCCGCAATGGATGTCGCGACATCGCTCGACGGCGAGATTACGTCGTAATTTCCCGCGCTGCCGCCGCGCAGCTTCGCCACCAGTTCGTCGCTCGATCCCATGTACGATGCCGTGACCTTGCAATGATTCTGTTCTTCGAACGCCTTCACGAACGACGGATCGGCATAGCCTTCCCAGACGAGAAGGTTCAGAGTCGGCGTCTTCTTGGAGCAGGATCCAGCGAGCAGAACCGCTGCCAGCAAAGGCAACAGGCACACGATGCGTTGCCGATTCATTTTCCCTCCAGCACAAAAACTGCCCTAACTGTGTGATTTTCGAAGGGCAGATCGCCGAGTTAGAACGTCGGCGGCGTATTCACCCACAAAAGCCATGTTTCTTTGCGTCCCGGATTTTTCCAGCGGTGCGGCGTCGCACTCTCGAAATAAAAACTGTCTCCCGGTTTGAGCCGGAACTCCTGGCCATTGAGCGTGATCTCCAAATCTCCACGTAGAACATAGATGAACTCTTCGCCTTCGTGCGTGTAGGGGTCGCCGCTGCCCGCCTCAGGCGCCACCCGAAATAAGTGAGGCTCCATCACCGTGTTGCCCCATGCCAGCAATTCCATGCGCACGCCCGCGCCCGCTTCAAGCACTTTGCGCTCCGCAGGACGCACCTGCCGGTTGCTCGCTCCATTCGCATCAAAGAAATCGAGGATGTTCGTCTTGTAAAACCGTGCCAGCTTGCGCAGCGTTCCCACCGAGCCGCTCATCTGCGAACGCTCGAGCGCGCTAAGAAATCCCACCGAGATTCCGACAGCCTGTGCCACTTGCGCCAGCGAGAGCCGACGGCGCGCCCGCAGTTGCCGCAAATGCGCCCCAATGGCCCCGGCGTTTCCATCCGCTGCCGGTTTCACCTTGCCTTCACGTTTTAGCAACTGCACGATCGCGGCCGCATTGAGTCCGCGAACCTTGCGCAAGAAGCGCGCCCGCTTCAGCAGCTTCACATCGTCTGCGGTATATAGCCGATACTTACTCTCCGTTCGTCGCGGGCGAGCAAGCCCCATGCTCTCCCACGAACGGATCACGGATGGCGAGACTCCGACCTTTCTTGCCACGTCTCCGATCTTCAAATAAGGTTCAGGGTGAGTAGGTTTCATGTTCTACGTATGTGCCGGATAAGAAATTTCTATGGGAGCGCCCCCTTTTTTTCTCCTTGACAGCCCCCATCCCGGTTCTCTAACCTTGCGGGATTATAGCAAGGTTGCGGCCTGATACAAGCAGTCGTTTTCATCAGTCATTTTCAAAACAAAAAATCAAACTCACCCAGAACCCCTGGAGGTTCCATGCCGACACTGCGAGCCCGCTGGTCTGAGCTGTGCCCGTCTACGACGCATTTGAAAACGATGTGCATGGCCCTTGCCTTCTGCCTCTCCCTCTCCACGGCACTCTTGGCGCAGGGCACTGGCGGCCGCATTCTAGGCCGGATTTCTGATCCGTCGGGCGCAGTTCTGTCTGGCGCGAAAATCACGGCCACAAACGATGCCACCGGCGTCACTCACAACGTAGTCAGCAACGACAGCGGCGACTATGTATTTCCCGATCTTGCCGTCGGAACCTACTCCCTGACGTTTGACTTGACTGGATTCAAGAAAGTTGTTCGTCACGCCATCGCTCTCGACGTCAACCAGGTGATCACGCTGAATATGAGCATGCAACTGGGCGCGACCCAGGAAGTTGTCGACGTCACCTCCGAAGCTCCGCTGGTCGACACGAGCAGCACGCAGCTCGGCGCAGTCGTCAACAATCGTTCGGTGAACGAACTCCCGCTCAACGCCCGCGACAGCTATCAATTCCTGCAGCTTCAACCCGGCGTGCAGTCGCAGCTTGGATCGAGCGGCGGCACGTTCTACGGCAGCGACAGCGCTGGATCGGTTTCCGTCAATGGCGGCCGCGACCGCGCCAATAATTTCAGCGTCAACGGTGGAGATGCCAACGACCAGTTCGTCAATCTACCTACGATTCAGCCCACGCCAGATGCCATCGAAGAATTCCGGGTAATCTCCAATACCTTCGATGCTGAGTACGGACGCAACTCCGGCGCCGTCGTCAACGTCGTCACCAAGTCCGGCACCAACCAATGGCACGGGAATGTCTATGAATACTTCCGCAATAAGGTTCTGAACGCGCAAGGTTACTTCAATACCGTCAAGCCGCAATTCAACCAGAACCAGTTCGGAGGCACTTTCGGCGGCCCGCTGAAAAAAGACCGCACCTTCTTCTTTGTTTCCTATGAAGGGCGCCGCGTGCGCCAGGGCGTTTCCGGCGAGACCGTGGCCGTCCCAACCTCCGACGAGCGGAACGGCGTGTTCGCTGGCGGCTTTCCGGATTTCTGGTCCGATGGCGTAACCCCGAATGCCATTTCGGATCCGTTCTTGGCGGATGCTCTCAATGGTCGACCTGGATGCACTGCAGCGATCAACACAGCAGGTGGCGCAACGCCGGCGGCGGGTGTTCAATGGAATGCTGTCTTCCCAACGGTTGGCGGCAACGCCACCATTCCTGCAGCCTGCATGGATCCTGTCGCCGTCAATCTGATGAGCTACGTTCCCGGACCGAATCGCCCGGATGGCACTTATCAGGCCGTTCCTGCCAGCGCCGACAATCAGGATCAGTTCACCGTGCGTTTTGATCATCGCATCAACGACCGCCAGAGCTTCAGCTTCTACTACTACTACACCGACGACAAAAACTTTCAGCCCTTCTATGACTTTCAGGCCTCTGGCGCCAACATTCCCGGATGGGGCGCCAACGTTGGGTCGCGCTATCAGCAGTACAACCCAAGCCACACATGGACGATTAACAATGCTCTCGTCAATGAATTTCGTTTCACTTATATGCGCGAAGGTCAGTTGACCTTTCAGCACCCGCAGGTGACCGGTTCTGTGCAAGACTCCTGCAGTTCCGCCGCGGCACAAGCCGTATGTTTCAACGGCACTTCGGATTCGAATTCTGGTCCAACCTCGATCGTTTCTCAGTTGGGCACCAATCCTCAGTACGGAATCACCACGGGGCTTCCCTCAAGCCATACGGGTCTTCCCTTCGTCGATGTGAGCGGTGGATTCGCAATCGGAAATGGATGGGAAGGCGAGCTGCCGCAAGTCGGAAACTCCTTTATGTGGTCGGACAACCTGACGTGGGTGAAGGGCAATCACGCCATGAAGTTCGGCGCAGATGTTCGCCGCGCACGCTTTGATCAGACCCTTTACTACAACGTCAGCGGACAGTTCACCTTCGACGGCTCTACTTCGAATGCCGTTCAGTATCCTACCGACAATTACCCAAGCTACCTGCTGGGATTGGCCGATAGCTACTCACAAGGCGCAGCGCAGCGCGAGAACATTCGAACGACTGGCGTCTATCTTTTCGCGCAGGATAGCTGGAAGATCAAGCCGAATATTACTCTCAACTACGGCCTCCGCTGGGAGCTCGACACGCCCCTTACCGATGTCCTCCATCACGTTCAGACTTATCGCCCCGGGCAGAATTCCACTGTCTATCCATGCACCCTTACCGCGGACGAGCAAACGAACTTTGGAGTAAGCACTTGCGCCGACGCGGGCGTCGAGCCGACGGGCCTGGTGTTTCCCGGGGACACGGGCGTTCAGAATGGTTTGACCCAGACTTACTACAAGGCCTTCGCACCTCGCATCGGAATCGCCTACAGCCCGAACGCAACGCATGGACTCTTCGGCAAATTATTCGGCGCGAATGGTAAAACCAGCATTCGCTCCGGATGGGGCTTGTTCTACAACCCGATGGAGCAGTTGGTTCTTGAGCAGTTCGGGGCAGAACCGCCATTCGGTGGCAGCACGTTTCTGCCCGCGACGTTCCTGAACACCCCGTTCATCGGTCAGAATGGAACGGTCAATCCGAATCCCTTCACCGGAATTCTCAGCCCCGCGCGCGGTACGCCGCAGGATTGGGCAAGCTTCCGTCCGATGCTGCTCTTCGGCGATTTCCAGCCCAAGATGCGCACCCAATACACCGCGCAATACAACTTCACGATTCAGCGCGAGCTCGCTCGTGACCTCGTCCTGCAGTTGGGATACGTCGGCTCCCAGGGCCATCGCCTACTGGCGTCGCACGATATCAATCCGGGCGATCCGCAGACCTGCGTGGATTTGAACAATATCTCGACGAATTATTACGGACCCACGGGCACTAACCCCGACCCCAATCTATCGGCTACATATTCGTGCGGCCCGTTCTTCGCCGACAATCAGTTCCTTCTGCCCGCCAACAGCATTCCTGCCGGCTACACGGTGCACATGCCGTACGGCTCTCAGGCAAGCTACACCGGGCCAACGAATCCTGCTCTGAATCTCGTCGGCCTACGCCCCTACTCGTCGCCGAATTGCGAGCCATCCACCGGCGTTGGATGCCCCATCGACGGCATCTCGATCTTCAGCAATATTTTTGCGGAAGATACCATCGCTGCAGCCGCTTACAACTCTTTTCAAGCCAGCTTGGAGAAGCGATTCTCTCACGGCCTCCAATTCCAGGCTGCCTACACGGTCAGCAAGTCGCTCGACTGGGCCTCAAGTTTTGAAGAGACAGTCAATCCCTTCAACTACAAGGCCAGCCGTGCTCTCTCGCTCTTCAATTCGAAGCAACGCTTCGTCATCAATTACGTTTGGGATATTCCTGCCGCGAAGTACAACGGCTTCAAAGGAAAGGTTCTCGACGATTGGCAACTCTCGGGGATCATTCAGCTCCAGAGCGGTTTCCCGATTCGTGTTCAGACTCAGGACGATAACGAGCTAATCAGCAGCCTGTTCTTCCTGGGTGCGGGTGCTCCGCAGTTGAATGGTAACCTGCAGATTCTCAACCCCAAGACAAACGGTGGATTCTATCTGAATCCCAGTCAGTGGTCCGACCCCACGCTTGGAACCTTCGCCACCACGCCGCGCTCCATCTGCTGCGGCCCAGGCGAGAATCAGTGGGATGTCACGGTCTCGAAGAGGATTACACTATCTGAGTCGAAGTATTTCCAGTTTCGGGCCGACATCTTTAACTTGTTTAACAAGACCGAATTCGTCAACCCGGACGGAAACTTCAGCAACACGACATTCGGCCAGGTGCTGCAAGCTCGCGATCCACGCCTGGTTCAGTTCGCTTTGAAGTTCTACTTCTAACTGCCACATCCCGGGCGGCTCCAACCGCCCGGGCAATCTAATGGCCGCCTGACCAAAAGAAGCAGTCGGCCTGAGTTCCCCGGAGCAATTCGATGTACCCCGATCTGCAGAAAGAACTCGCCACTTTCGAGCGGCGAACGCCCAAGTCCGCCGAAGCCCACAAGAAAAATCTCAAACGCATTCCTCTCGGCGTAGCCAGTAACTACCGCGCCTATGATCCTTGGCCCATCTTCGTGAAAGAGGCCAGCGGTAGCAAGTTTCGCGATCTCGATGGTAACGAATACATCGATCACAACCTGACCTTCGGCGCTCTCATGGCCGGACATTGTCATCCCGACGTCATGAAGGCCGTCGAGAAGCGGCTTTCCACCGGCACCATGTTCGGTATGCCGCACGACATGGAGTGGGAACTCGCCGAAGAAATTTGCAACCGCTTTCCGGTTGAGATGTGCCGCT
>Ga0209168_10002757_pt1 | contig 12502 bp, 7 predicted proteins | sample Coa_R1_FD_187156 | JGI IMG/M metagenome (GOLD analysis project Ga0209168, IMG submission 187156) | Surface soil microbial communities from Centralia Pennsylvania, which are recovering from an underground coalmine fire - Coalmine... | ecosystem: Environmental > Terrestrial > Soil > Unclassified ... | reverse complement strand
GAGCATGAAGGACTGGAGATTTGGCGGCGCGGCAGCAAATTCGTCCGGCATGTCCGCGGCCGCAATGAAAGTCCCGAATACCACCGCCAGCAGCCATGCGTTGCGGTCTTCCACCCGGAGAAACAGCACAGCCAATCCCACAATGAGGAATAACAGCGGGTACGATCGCAATATCTGAAGCGCTATCGCGCGGACGATGGTTCCGTTGTCGCCCGCACCTTGCCTGGCGCGAAACCGGGGCATGATCACCAGCACTTGTGATTGCCCCGGCCTTCGCAGAGTGAGCGTGAGTGTGTCTCCCGGGTGTGAACTCAGCCACGTGCGTCGCATCAATTCGTTCCATGCCGATGCCGAATCTGCGCTGCTTCCATTGATCGCTACGATGCGGTCGTTCGCTCTCAGCCCGGACTTTTCCGCTGGGCTATTCGGGTGCACACCATTAATCTCGATTCCGGCGGAAGAGTACGATTCGTCGAAGCCCACTTCGACCTGCGGCACCGCCGACGGGCGGCGAATGCAGTACATCCACGTTGCGCTGTAGAAAATGGTCAGGGCTGCGAAGATGGTTGCAAGGGCGAACAACAAAGGCCGGTAGATACGACTTTGCGTCGGGGCGGTTGCCATGTGGTCGGCTGGGTGTCAGAGTCGCTTCGGCAGTAGTGTAGTCCAGCACGCGAACTTAGGCTGTTCAGTTGTGCACCGACTCTGGTCGAATCACGGGCAATTCCATTAGTGCTACCGAATAACCCATTGCGCATAACCCCCGTACATCCCCTTCAGTACCGTAGCGGGTTTCTTCCAGACAAGAGAAGATATCCACTCCAAGATGTCAGGTTTGCGGACCTTGCCCCTCCAAACACCTGAAAAAGCATGACTTGGCTTCGAGTTCGCAAGAGGTTAGCCCGAGAAACTCATGGCCGAAACCCAGATCACCGGCTCCTCCGTTCCCGAACCTGACCCTTCGGGTTCCCAGACCAATCAAGCCCCCGTCTCGGACTGCGGTGTTTGCGATAGTTGGCAGCAGGTCATCCAGGCTGTCTTGGGCGTCGTGGTGCTCGTAATCGCCGTCGCCATGTTTCATTTCTACCACCCCGTCGCCGTCCAAAGCGTCCCTCAAGACGACCTGCAAAAGGACCTGCAAAAGCAAGTTCACGAACTCACTGCGGAAGTCGAGCAACTGCAGCAAGAGCAGGCGATGCCTGCGGTCGTGCTCAATCACTACCGCAATTCCATCGGATACATCTACGGCATCTATCACGTGGGATTGCCCAATCGTCGGCCTGCCATTCGCGCCCGCGTTTCGGGCACTGGATTTCTGGTTGGACCCGGCCTGCTGGCCACCAATCGCCACGTCGCCGAGCCCTGGTATGGCGACAACGAAGCCGAAGATCTGATCAGCCAAGGCGCCACCGGGACGCTCGAGAGTCTCGTGATCTTTTTCCCCGGCTCGCCCATGCCCGTCACCCTGTCGCCCGCCGCGGTCTCCAAGAGTTCTGATTTGGCAGTGCTCCGCATCGCAGACTATAGCGCTGTGCGCGGCCTCGCCGTGCTTCCTCTGGCCAATTCCGCTGGCGCTCCCGGTGAGCGCGTCACTGTGATCGGATACCCCATGGGCATCGCCGGCATGGTTGCCAAGTCACCCACTGGAATTTATGAGCGCTTGGCCTACCGCCATAACGACATCAGCGCAGCCAGCGAATTAGCCGCACTCTCGCTTATCCGTCCCTCGACCACTTGGGGACACCTTGGCGACGTCGTTGGCGATAAGCTCATCTACGATGCTCCCACCGCGCACGGTGGCAGCGGAGGCCCAGTCTTCAACTCCAAGGGGGAGGTGATCGGCGTCAACTCCGCCTACATGGACGGATTCACCGGCGGCACACTCGGCGTCTCCGTCAATTCTCTCCGCCCGCTACTGGAGCAGGCGCAAAACGCACACTAACTTTTCAGCCTCATTCAAAACTCAAAATAAAAGAGCCGGAAGGTTTTCGCCTCCCGGCCCAAATTAAAAGCGGTGGCAGTCTCCACGACTGACCACTGACGACTGACCACGACTGCCCACTGATCACGGATCACTGACCACTACCCACTGACCCCTAGCCCCGGCTCTTAAAATGCCCACCGCAGCGAGAACTGAATCAGCCGCGGATTGCCGACCGTTTGCACAATCTTGCCAAACGGACTAGCTGGCAGACTTGCAGTCTCGATGTCGGTCACCGTCGGATTGGCAAAGTTCGTATGGTTCCATAGGTTGAAGAAGTCGGCCGCGAAACGAATTTCCTGCCGCTCTCCAATCTTGAAGTGTTTCAGAAACGAAACATCCCAGTTCTGCTGGAAAGGCCCGTGGTAAAGATTGCGTGCCAGATCTCCAAAGCCAGTCCCGCAGAAATTCGAATCCGAAGCGCAATCCGCCGGATCCACCAATGCCGCCGGGACGAACGCTGCCGCGTTCAAATATCCGTTGGCTACGCGCGAGTGCACATCGCCGCTCGTCAAGCCGCTGGAAATCGATGCTCCGGGCGCCAGGCTCGCCCCCAGCAGGGGCGTGCTGCCTTGTCCCAGGAACGCTGTCCCCGCGCTCGAATCGAAAATCGAGAACGGTGTCCCGCTCTGGAAAATCGAAACTCCGCTCACTTCCCACCCGCCAAGCGCGGCCCGCTTCATGCCTGTCGCATGCTCGAAGAACGGCAGTTCGTACGCATAGCTGACCGATAACCGGTGCGGCCGGTTGAAATCCGAAATTCCCCGCGACGCATTGATATTGCTTTGATCGTTATACGCCGTGTTGAAAGCGGTGTTCCCCGTCGAGGTCGCGTCAATATTCTTCGAGAACGTGTACGCCGCCTGGAAGTAGCTCCGGTTCCAGCGCCGCGACACCGTTGCCTGCAAGGCGTGATAGATCGAATACGCGTCGTTGGCGAAAATCTGGTAGCCGCTGTACCCGTTCAATCCCGGCGTTGGCGTACGCGCAATCGCGTTGGCAAACGTGTCGGTCGTAATCGTGTACGTGTTCCCGCTGGCATCGCTGATCGTGAGCGGATGTTTCATCGCATCCACCGACTGGATCGCATCTCGCGTCTCACGCAAGTGAATGCCTCTCGTGCCCACGTATCCCAATTCCAGCACCCAGTTCCTGCCCAATTCACGTTGCACCGTCAGGTTCCACTGATGCGTGTTCGGCACCACGAAATGCCGTGGCACTTCCAGCACAAAAAGGTTCTGCGTCGAATTCACGCCCGGCCCGGTACAGGAGTTGTAAGTCCCGGTTTGTGTGGTGTCGTTAGTTGGAGTCCCAGAGGCAGTGACGAATCCTGTAAATTGCGCAAGGCACGGCAACCACGCCGCATTCAGCGATCCCGCCGCCGGCACCGCGTTGGCATTTACCGCAGGTGTGCCTGTGAAGAAGTTCGTCAAGTTATATCCCGGCGTCGTTCCAAAGAACACGATCGGAATGAACGGCGACTGGAAGCTCAACTGGTCCACCGCCCCGACGTCCTCGCGCACATAGTAAATCCCGTAACCGCCGCGCACGGTCGTGGTGTGATGACCCATCACGTCCCAAGCGAACCCGAACCGCGGTCCCCATCCGGTCGAAACGCTGTTCTTGAAGGTCGATCCTGACCCTTTGCCCGTCAACCCGGAAACCCCAAGCTTGTTCACGCAACTCGGATAGATAAATGGATAGGTATTCGATTTTGTCAGATCCGACTCGATGTTTCCGATGTGGCAGTCGCCATCCGTCCATGCTCCCAGAAACTCCGTGCGCAAGCCCGCGTTCAACGTCAGGTTCGAAGTTGCCTTCCAGTCATCCTGCGCGAAGACCGCGGAGTTGCTCTGCTTGTAGGCATGGTTGTACACGCCGCCGCCGCCAAAACTGAACTCCGGCGTGCCGCCCACAAAGTTTCCGAAGTCCGTCAGCGCCGGCGAAGAAGTATTGGTGAAGAAAAGCTGCCCGTTGAACACCTGTGGAAACAGCTTGTCCAGTCTCACCCGAACGTACTGTCCACCAACCGTGAGCGTATGCGACCCGTGTACCCAGCTCAGGTTCTCGACAAAGTTGTAATTGTTTTGCGTCTGCGCCTGGTTCGCCTGCGGCGTAGGCCCAAACTGAAATCCCGAGGTCAGGAATGTAAATTTGTAGATGCTGCTTGTCAGATTGTTCGTCGGCCGGTCAATCCCCGCATCGCTCACAGTCACAGGATTTACGTTGTTCGCGGTGTTGTTGATGTGCACCAGCCCGAACCGGAAGTCATTCACCAGCCTCGACGAAAACACGTGCGTCTCCGAAAGCACAAACACCCGATCGTGAATCGGCAATTGATACGGGAAATTCAGATCCGTCCCGCTCGCCGCCGCTCCCAGTGAAGCCTGCAATCCGCCTGCGCCAAAGGGAATGTCCTGCTCCGAATTCGAATAGAAGAATCGCGCTGCCAGCGAGTCTCTGCTATCGCGAAACTCATGATCCCAATTCGCCGTCAACTGATCGTCTGTAAATTTCCCTGGCTTGCTCACGGTAAATTGCACCAGCGAGCCTGGCGTCGTTCCTGCGGGAACGTTCGGTAGAGGGAACAGATATCCATTCGCTGGCGCCCCAAACTGATTGCTCGGAAATGCCAGCAGATTCACAGCCACGGGATCGGCGCTGGGTACGCCAAAAGCCGCAGCCAGAGCCCCAGCATTCGCCGCGCCCCGATCCGAAGCCGGCACATACGGAATAAACGTGCTGATCAACGTCCCCGGAGAGTCTCCGCTTCGCTGACGCGTCCCCTGGTAGTTCACGAAAAAGAATCCCAGCTTGCCGCCCGGACTCACCGGCCCACCCAAACTTCCGCCAAAAATGTTCTGCTGGATCACCGGACGCGGCGATCCCGTCTGCTTCAAAAAGTATTCATTCGAGTCCAGCACGGTATTGCGGAAAAATTCATACGCGTCGCCATGAAAGGTGCTGGTGCCGCTCTTCAGAATCGCATTGATATTCCCGCCGCCGTTGCGTCCCTGGCTCGCGTCGTAGAGCGACGTCTGGACCTTGAACTCCTGCACGACATCCGGATTCGGCAGCGGGGTGTTCGTCAATTCCGCCACGTTGTAATCCGTCGTGCTAATTCCCTCGATCAGGTAATTGTTGTTGTCTTCGCGCTGCCCGTTCACCTGGATGCGCACATCGCCTCGCCCCAGTCCCGTAGCTTTATTCAGCTCTCCTTGCGCCCCGGTCGACAGCGTCAACAATTGTTGAAAGTTCTGTGTCGCGAGCGGCAACGCGCGAATTGTATTGCTCTCGATCGCCTGGCCGGTGGTCGCATCGCTGGTATTGACAGTCTGCACTTCCGCCTGCACTTCAATTTGTTGCTGCACCGACTGCGTCGCCAGCTTGGCCGTCATGCGCGTCGTCTCTGTAACGCGTACTAGAATGTTGCCGAACTTCGCCTGCGCAAATCCCGGCGCCTGCACGCTCACGTTGTACGTTCCCACAGGCAGCAGGGGAGCCATAAACGCCCCATCCGCATCGGTCTTAAGCGACCGCTCCAGGACTCCCGTCTCCTGGTTCGTGATGCGCACTTCGGCATTTGCGACCACCGCCCCGCTCGGATCCTGCACCGTTCCCGTGATCGCTCCCGTGGCCCCACCTTGCCCGAAAGCCGCCACCGTAAGCGCCAATGCGATAACACTCAGAACGATGAACCTGATTGCACTACTCGCCATGGTCTTTTCTCCCCGTTGTTACGCTGAAAATGCCGAAGTCGTTTTATTGAGGAATCGCGAACGGAAGGCGTCGACACGCGTCGGCAGGAGTCTGCTTGTCCAGGACACTTCCCGGTTCTCTCCAGTCGTGTACCCCGAAAAAGTATGGTTTACCCTTCGCCATAATCCCAAAAAATGGGTACAGCTCTGCCGGTTTGCCTTCTGTGGATTTGCTGAAGCTTATCGAATCAGAGTGGTGATTTTCAAGAGTAGAACCACAAACGCCATCGGTTCACGAGATCGTACGTCAGTGTTTCCTTTGTGAACCTTTGTGTCCTTAGTGGTTTATGATTTTGTAGCGTCCGCTGCCGTACCGAACTACCCCTCGCCAAACTCCCGGTATCTCTCCAACACATCCCTCTGCGAGATGACGCCCTCCAGTTCCCGGAAATCCGCCCGGCTAACGACCGGTATCACTGGCCATCGCTCTACATAGCGCAACGCAGTCTCCAGCGGGTGGTCGGGATGCAAATTCGGAACCAGTTCGCTCCCCAACAGCGACCCCAGGCTCGCCGTACCTTTGTCCTTCGATGCCAATTCCAACAGTTCCTGCTTGCTCACGCTGCTCCACCCACTCGGACTCATGCGCACCAGCAGATGTTGAAACTCCGTACGCTCCGCCTCGCGCAGTGCCTCCGCCAGTGGTTTCTCGGCATCCAGAACCGGGCCTTTCACCCGCTGCATCGCGTCCTCCACGTGCAGAACGCCTTCTTCCCGCTGCTCTTCCATCGAGGGCAGCTCCAATCCATCCTGCCGGGTCAGCATATCGAAGAGCGGAATCGGCTGCAGTCCTCGCGAGATCACGTAGGCAAACGTGTTCGCAATGATCACCGGCACGATAATCGAATAATTTCCGCTCACCTCCAGCACCATGAATACCGACGTCATCGGCGCCCGCAGAAATCCCGCAAACAGCACTCCCATTCCTACCAGCGCGTACGTCCCTGCCGAGATGGTCAAATGCGGCAGAAAATAATGTTCCGCTCCGCCCACCGCCGCCCCCAACATTGCTCCAATGAATAATGTCGGTGCGAACATGCCTCCGGGCGTTCCGCTCACGAATGAAAGCAGCGTTGCCAGAATCTTTAACCCTGCCAGTATTGCCATGAATTCCCAGGTAAACTGCCCGTGCATCGCTTGATCAATGTATTCGTAGCCCGCTCCCATCACCTGTGGAGCGCCCAGCACCGCAATGATGCCGATGAGCAATCCCGCCACCGCCGGCTGAAAGTATTGCGTCCATCGCGGCAGCGCCTTGCAGCGCGGGCGCAGAGTCGCAATTCCACTTGAAAATGTCACTGAAGCCAAACCGCCCACCACGCCCAGGGCTGCATATGCAATTAGTTCCGAAGGCCTCCGGATTTCCACTACTGGAATTCGAAACAGCGACTCCGATCCCAGAAACCAGCGCATCACCACTACGCTCGACACGGCCGACAGCACGACCGATCCTAAAATCCCTGCTGTCCACCGCCCGATCACTTCCTCAATCACGAACAGCACCGCCGAAATTGGCGCGTTGAAGGCCGCCGCCAATCCAGCCGCCGCGCCCACCGGCGCGATCAGTCGCATGCGGTCCCGCGACAGATGCATCTTTCTTCCCATCACCGAAGCCAGGCATGCCCCGATTTGCAGTGACGGGTCTTCCGGGCCTAGCGAATGTCCGGACCCGATCGCCAGCGCCGACGTGATGAATTTCCCAATCGCCGTACGGATCGGAATGCTCCCGTTGTAGATATACAGCGCCGCCTTGGTTTGATTGACGCCGCTTCCGCGGGTAGTCGGGAAAAAGCGCATCACCAGCACCGCAATCACCAGTCCCGCCAGCGTCGGGGCCAGCAGCAACCGGGCTCGCGTTAGTTGCACTCCTGTCCCCAACAGGTAGAGCCGAGACCAGTCGATTGCAAAACGAAAGCAGACCACCGCCAATCCCGAAAACACTCCGATAAACACGGAAAGAACTAGAAAGAATCGATCCTCCCGAAACACCGCCCGCCACAAATCCCGCGGAGAATGCTCGGGCCTCCACGAGTTCGCGTGAAGACGTTGGCCGTTCCCGGTCAGCGTTTCGGTTTCGGGATTCGCAGGCAACGCCACTATTGATTTCCTTCGTCCAATCTTGCGATCAGCAGCAATGCCAGATCGGTTCCGCTTGGAGTCCCGCACACGATACTGGCCTGGCGCTCGATCTGAAACACCAGTTCCATCGCCGGCTCCACCAGATCCGGATGTTGTTGCAGGTCCTGTTCCGTAATCCGCGGCTTGAGCGCTGCCCACTGATCGCTCAAGGTTTGTTGCGCTCCGGCTGGGCCGGGACTCACACTATTGGGCATCGCGCAACTGGTCAGCCGTTGCCCTGCCGCGCTAAACGCCTGTACCACTGCTGCATTCCGCTCCGCCCTCGTGATCTGTCTCCGGAACGGATCCATGTGCAGCACCATCTCTGTAGTCTTCAGCCGATTTGCGCTTTCTTGGTCGTTTGGATTGGCCGCAAGCGCCATCTGCAGATAATGCTGAGCCAGGGGGTATCGCCCCAATTTGAATGCCGCTTCTCCCGCGCCCGCGATCGCTGCCGGATTGCGCCGGTCCGATTTCAGCGCGATGCGAAATGCGTTCAGCGCATGTTCGTAATCTTCTGCACGCAGAAACAAACTGCCGATCTGCTCTTGCTCTGCCGGGTCGTCTCCCACATTCGCCGCCAGCGCGATTAACTCCGCCTGTGCTTGCGCCTCCGCCTTTGTTCCCAGAAGCAATTCGATCAGCTCCAGCCGCGCATCGCGCCGCTTCCATTCCTCATCGCTGGACCATGCCGCATACACCGCATCGTGATAGTAACGAACCGCCTGTTGTACCTGTCCCTGCGCACTCGCGATGCGAGCTAACTCCAGGTTCACTAGTCCATCCTCCGGCTCCCGGTCCCGCAGGTTGAGCAGGTACGCGGAAGCTTGTCCGGTGCGCTTCGCACCGATCAGCGCCTCCGCCAAATTCAGTTGGTAGGTGTAGTTGTCTCTGGAGTAAAGCAGAGCCGCGCGAAAATCCGTCACCGCCGCGTCATATTTCTTGCCATTGAGCTCGGCCACTCCGCGGCTGAACCAGCGCGTTCCTAGCGCTTCCCTCTGTGCTCCATAAACCCTCGCCAGCTCGCTTGTAATGAGAAAAAGGATGATCGCCAATACCAAAAACAGGCCCAGCATCACGGGTCGTTGCCGCAGCCAGAGACCGTAATTGACCAGCCGTTCCGATTTCACTGGATCTTCTTGCTCTTCCAACACTTCACTTCTCCATTGATACTATGCGGACCGCGAAAAGGGAATTTCAATCGCGAGGATGGAGTAGTGGGCGGCCCGACCCTGGGCCGCCCACCTTTTCTTAGCGGGCCATAGCAAAGTGGTCAACTCGATTCTGTTGCCAGCATTGATCGTTGTCTTCTGTGCAGAATGGCTTTTCCTTTCCGTAGCTGATCGTCTTCACCTGGTCTGCGGACACACCCTGTGACAGCAGCGAGCGCTTCAGCGACTCCGCCCGGCTCGTGCCCAGCGCCAGGTTGTACTCCTCTGATCCCCGGTCGTCGCAGTGTCCTTCCACCACGACTTTGATCGACGGATGCTGCAGCAGGAACGCCGCATCCCCCTGCGCCGTGGTTCCTTGATCCGGACGGATGTCGGCTTTGTTGTAATCGAACCACACGTCCTTCACATTTTTCGCAAACAGGTCTTCATCGCTCGGAGAAGGTTGCTGCGCCTGTGCCACCGTGGTATTTACTGTTACCCGCGCTGACGCATCTTGGCTTCCTCCCGGACCTTTTGCTGTCAGCGTGTAGGTGGTGGACGTATTGGGAGTGACCGACCTCGATCCGGATGCTGGCACTGTGCCCAGCCCGTCAATCCTGATGTCGTTCGCGTTGTCGGTTTGCCACGTCAGCGTTGTGGTCTGGCCCTGCTGAATCACTGCAGGGTTCGCGGCCAGAGTGGCTGTCGGCGTCGCCGGCGGTGGCGGCGATGGTGGTATCGCTTGCGCCGCCTTCTTGCTGCATCCCGAAAGAATTAACGCACCCGTTAATACTACAAACGTCAATGCCTTGCATGTTTTCTGTGTCATTGGAGTTCTCCTCAAAGAGTTCACTTCTGAAATGGCGGAAAGATGTGTACTCAACTGCTGCAGACAGGGAATATGCGCCTATGCGCCCGCCCGAGCGGAGGCGTCCCACCAGCTGCACCAGAATTTCAAGACAGGAAAAGAAAGGAAGGAATCAGCAGCGCAGAACCGAACTGCATTCTGCGGTCAGACCGTTATTTGGGAATTCGAGGAAAGGTATCGCCGTCCATACCGACTGCGGTCGAGCGACGTGCGCGCCAGCCAGTCGGTCCCGTACTACTCTCACTCCAGCAATGCTCATGCGCAACCCTGCCGCGGCGCGAGCCGCAAGCAGCGCTGTGACCGGACCGTGTACCACCGAATACGGTCCGCTGATCGCCGGAAAAAAGAAAATCGACAGCACGCAGATCACTGCGATCAGTGCCAGAGCGCCTTCGATTCGGCTAAGCGGCATGGGAATCTCCACAATTATACGGTGAACACCCCCCGTTTTAACTGTCCTTGCTGGTTCCCTAAGTTCATGCACCACCATCGCTACCCATGGTTCTTAAGGACATTCATTTTGATCATTGATTGGTTTTTTCAATCAACAATCAACAATGCCTCTTCTTCACTGTCCTTTGCCATCAACTGCTTGCCGCCCAACCGTTTGCCTGGAAGTTCCCAGCCATCCCGGCTCCCGGTAATGCTCTTCCTGCAAACGCCGCATCCGTGTGGCCAGAATCTGCGCTCGACCCAGGTACCCAAGCACGGTGCGATCGTTCGCCCGGTCGACCACCGGCAGGCGTCCCACTTCGTAACGCAACAATTTTGAGGCAGCATCCGATACCAATTCATCCGCGTAGGTGACCACCAGCTTCGTGCTGCCGGCCTGCTCGACCGTCATCGTGCCAGTAGCGTCCTTATCCAGCGCTCGCAACACATCTCCCCGCGTAATAATCCCGGCTAGCTTGCCCGTATCATCCACAATCAGCATGGCCTCATGTCGCGCGATGGCAGGATCGTGCCGCGCAATCCCCTCCGCGACTTCTTTCACCGTCGTTCCTGCCGCAATCACCGGCGCATTCTTTTCCATTGTCTCCGCGACGGTGGTCTGCGACAGCACATCCGCTTCATAGTCCTGATGCACCTGGAGCCCGCGCCGCGCCAACTTCTCCGTCATAATCGAGCTCGTCGGCATAAACAGCATTGCGATTCCGTCCGCAATCACTGCCACCAGCATCAGCGGCAACACCGAGTTGTAATCGCGCGTAATCTCGAACGCAAAAATGATGAACGAGAAAGTCGCCCGCGAAGCTGCCCCAAATACTGCTCCCATCGCGACCAGGGCGAATGCCCCAGGTGAAAGATGCGCGTTGGGGAAAACATGATTCGCGATCATCGCATAGAGACCGCCCATGGCCGCGCTCCACATAAATGTCGGCGCCAGCAAGCCGCCCGACGTTCCCGATCCAAGCGACAGCACCAGCGCCACAAACTTCGCAAACATCACGATCAACAGCAGCTTCCACGCCAGTTGCCCGTTCAGAATCGCCCCGATCGTGTCATATCCCACCCCAAACACGCGCGGTACAAAGAATCCGATAATGCCCAGTCCCAGCGCTCCGATCGCCGGCCACCACACCACGTCAACCGGGAGCTTCTCGAACGAGTCCTCGACCCAGTACAGCGCCTTGCTCAGCCCTACCGCTGCCAGCCCGCACAACGGACCGAGCGCCAGATAAAACAGCAGCGCATGCGGAATCCCAAAATCCATCGCTCCGACCTGGAACATTGCCCCAGGGCCTAGCAGTTGCATGTGCACCGCCGTCGCCAGCGTGCTGGCAATCACCAGCGGAATGAACGAGCGCGACTTGAACTCAAACAGCAGCAACTCGATCGCGAGAATCACTCCCGCAATCGGAGTGTTGAACGTGGCCGACATGCCCGCCGCCGCTCCGCAAGCCAGCAGCACTTTTCGCTCGACCGCTGTCGTGTGCAGCACCTGCCCCACCAGCGATCCGATCGCTCCTCCCGTCTGAATGATCGGTCCTTCTGCGCCAAACGGTCCGCCCGTCCCAATCGCAATCGCCGCCGAAATTGGCTTCAGCAGCGCCACCTTCGGCTCGATCCGGCTGCGGTTAATCAATACCGCTTCCATCGCCTCGGGAATCCCGTGCCCTTTGATCTTCTCCGATCCGTACTTCGCCATCACTCCAACAACCAGCCCGCCGATTACCGGAATCAGGATGACCCACGCGCCCAGATGATGCCCTCCTACGCTGCGAAACGTGGTCGACCATTGGTGGAAGAAAAACAGATTCGTGAATAGCCCGATCAGCTTGTAGAGAATGTAGGCGACTAGCCCCGCGATCAGCCCAATCGCTGCCGCCAGGAAAGACATCAACACAATTCGAAATTGCGCCGGTGGTGGAGGCGCCAGCGGCGACAATGCCGAAGCCGCCACCGGCACATTTTCAATGCCCGTTGTTGCACCTTGTGAGCTGTTGGTCATAGATTTCTTGCGAAGCTCGTCGCCGATTATCCTTGCAGTTCTTTCGGTGGAACAGCGGTTCTTTAAACCGCATCAGGTGAAACAAGCGGCCTCGTAAGGCTGCGTCCGAACCGGACGGCCTATAAGCCCGCCGCGTTAGGCGGAAGAGCGGCCCTTCAGGGCCGCGTCAGAATC
>Ga0209168_10002751_pt1 | contig 12511 bp, 8 predicted proteins | sample Coa_R1_FD_187156 | JGI IMG/M metagenome (GOLD analysis project Ga0209168, IMG submission 187156) | Surface soil microbial communities from Centralia Pennsylvania, which are recovering from an underground coalmine fire - Coalmine... | ecosystem: Environmental > Terrestrial > Soil > Unclassified ... | reverse complement strand
GGCCTCGAGGATGCCATGTCGCGCCAAGCACAAGCTCAGCGCGAGCGTCAGGCCCGCATCATCCTCGGCCAGGCCGAAAGCGAAATCTCCAACAGCTTCGTGCAAGCTGCCACTGCGTACGCCGAGAACCCCGTCGCCCTGCATCTGCGCGCCATGAACATGCTCTACGAAGCCGTCAAAGAAAAAGGCGCAATGGTGATCGTGCCATCTACCGCAGTCGAAACCATGGGCCTGGGCGGTACCCTGGCCACCGCCTCCCTGGGCGGCGCCAAACCCTAGCGCCGGCATCCTGCCGGCTGTCGCGGGGGCGTCTCGCCCCGCACGCCTAACCACTTCGTCTGAATCGCTCGAAAGGAGTAACCCGCATGAAGCCCCTACTATCCGTGTATCTCGTCGCGCTGGCCTTCGTCGCTGTCGCGATTTCCAGTAACCACGCTCAAACCCCGGCATTACAGCAAGGAATCAGCGTTCAAATGCCGCACACCGCAAACGCCTATGCTTACCCGGCGGCTGATACCGCCGACGCCTGGATCGTAGCCATAACCGCTGATGGAAGTCTCTTCTTCGGAACGAAGTCCGTCACACCCGACCAGTTGTTCGAAGAGATGAAGAGCACACCTCGCCATCGCGACGCCAAACTCTACGTTAAAGCAGATGCGCGCTCGACATTCTCCTCGCTGAAAACAGCGCTCGCCCCCGCCCGCACGGTATATTTCGAGCAGGTCGTGCTCCTCACCTCTCAACCCGCATCTGCATCCTCGAGCGGCATCGTTATGCCGAATGGGATCGAGGTGCAAATCGTTCCCGGTCGCCATGACATGACGTTGCGGATATCGAGTTCTCCCCAGGGATTGCCGACTGTGACTTTGAATGACAAATCCGTGGCATGGTCGGAGCTCGGAAGCGCGCTGAAGAAGCAATTGCATCCGGGCCAAACCGTGCAGGTGGAAGCGAGCGACGAAGTGCGGTTCGCAGACCTTGTTAAGGTCATCGACGAAGCCCGCGCAGACAAAGCAACAGTCGCTTTGCCAATGTTCCATTCAATCTAGAAGACCTGGGTGCCCCACTTCACCCTTACCTCTGGGAGAAGTCGGGACTTTGACTTTCGACCGGTAACTGATACGGCAGTTACGAGGGTGTCTGTTCCGCGAGGAAGTTGTCTAAACCCCCGGGTGCCCCTTCCTCGCGCGTTTTTTTCGCGCGAGAAATCGGAGATTCGAAGCGATTAAAGTTATTCACGTTCCCTGCCGATGGGTCCACCATGGACGTTTCCAGCATCGCACTCCAAGGATTACAGCAGGCTAATATTCAACTCGAAGCCGCCGCGACCGCAATCGCCACCGCCGGCGCCGACTCCAGCAGCACCGGCAACGTTGACGTCGTGGACCTCAGCGCGGAAATGGTTGCGCTGATGTCCGCGCAAAATGCATTCTCCGTCAACCTCGCCACCCTGAAGACGGCCGACCAGATGCAGCAGAGTTTGGTCAACGTCAAGGGTTGAAGACCATCTCGTCCCAGAATCCACGCAAGCACCTCCGTCTGTTTCAGGCCTCTGCATTAGAATGCAGATGCGATGCAGCCGTTCATTGGCTATCACTTCCTTCACAGCCCTGGAAAGGTCGGTCGCCGACTGGCCTACGCGAGGGTTAGTCATGCCATGAAGACTTTCTCCGATCAGAGTCAGCCGAACCTCCTTAGCATGATGCTCAATATGCGGGCCGACACCAGCGAATCGCTGGAGTACCGAGTCCGAAGGATTTGCGACTCTTTTGGGCCAGTGGATCGAACGATGACATCGCCAACGTGGAAAGAGTCTCGGGCCTACAACTGGAGTCTCACTTCAGAGCAGTTTGAAAGAGGTTTCTCCTTGCTGGACGAATTTGACCAGCAGGATCCGTCCTTGGCGGATCGGACGTTTCTTCAAGCCTCCTGGCAGTTTAAGTTTATTGAGCCAAAGACGGGGCAGGTCTTACCCGCACAGGAGAACCTCCCTTTGATCGATCTTCGCCTTGGCTCCGGCTCGTCGCTAAATTTTTCCGCTCACAAGGCACCTTCCGTTTATGCCTGGTTCCTCTTCCCCTTCGAGAGCCCGACTCTGGATTTCGAAGAGTACGTGCATAGATTTCAGAAGGAACTGATTTTTAAGTTCTCGCCCAAACACTGGAGACTCTGGCGGCACTCGAAGAACGAATGGCGACCGCGTCGGTTTGTACCAGGGTGGTACAGCCTGACGAAGTAAGCGGTCAGCGGATCATCTCGAGGTTCTTTGCAATAACCCTCACCACACGTGGCAAGCGTTCTCCGCCACCATCGGCTGACCCGCCTTGCATCCAAACGCCTTCTGAAATTCCGGCATATTCTGTACCACGCCGTTCACGCGATACCTCCCCGGGGAGTGCGGATTTGTGCTCACCTGCATCCGCAAAAACTCGGGACGCTGCTTCTCGCACCATACGCGCCCGAATCCCAGGAAGAATCGTTGCTCGGGTGTGAAGCCATCAATGCTCTGCCCTTCCTTGCCGGTCTTGTCCTCCGCGATCAGCCGCTCGAGCGCAGCCAGCGCAATCCGCGCTCCACCGTTATCCGCAGTGTTTTCGCCAAGGGTCAATCGCCCGTTCAACTTCATGTTATCGACGGCCACGAAGTTCGAATATTCATCCGCGACGCAGCTCACCCGCTTTTCAAATTCCTTGCCATCCTGTTCCGTCCACCAATCACGCAAATTCCCCGACGGATCGAACTTGCGTCCCTGATCGTCAAATCCATGCGTCAGCTCATGTCCAATTACCAACCCGATCCCGCCGAAATTCACCGCATCATCCATCGTCTTATCGAAAAACGGAGGCTGCAAAATTCCCGCCGGAAACACGATCTCGTTGAACGACCCGCTGTAATACGCATTCACCTCCGGCGGAGTCATTCCCCACTCTTTGCGATCCAGTGGCTTCCCGATCTTCGCCACCTGCCGCTTCGCCTCGAATTCTTCGGCTCGCTGCACATTCCCGAACAGGTCGCCCGGCTTGATCACCACCGCACTGTAATCCCGCCAGACATCGGGATAGCCAATCTTGTTGCGAATCGCCGCCAGCTTCACCTTCGCCTGTTTCTTCGTCTCATCGCTCATCCACGAGAGACTTTGAATGTCGCTGTCCAGTGAACTCTCCAGCGCATCGACCATCTTCAACATGCGCTGCTTTCCATCGGCGCCAAATGTCGCCTCCACGTATCGCTGCCCCAGCGCTTCTCCCAAAGAATCGTCGACCAGCGCGACACACCTCTTCCAGCGATCCTGAATCTGTTTCTGTCCCGTCAGATATTGGCGCATCTTGAAATTCGCGTCTACGAACGGCTGCGACAGCCACGGCGCTGATGCCCTCAGCACATGCCAACTTACATATGTCTTCAGCGACTCGAGAGGCATCGTCTCGATCACGCCGTTGACCTGCGAAAAATAATCTGGATTCCCAACGTTGAGTTCGGTAAACGCCGGCGCTCCAACTCCAGTGAAGTAGCGATTCAGATAGAAATCCGGTGCGAGCGCGGTCGCTTCCTCGCGAGTCATCTTATGATCGCGATTTTTCGGATCACGCCGCTTCGTGCGATCCATCGCATCCGCCGCCAGCAAAGTTTCCACCGTCAGAACCGTCTCCGCCGAATGAACAGCCTGCTCTGGCGTTTGGCCCGCCAGCGTAAACAGCTGTTTCACATACTCCGCCAGATGCTTCCGCATCTCGACCTTGTCGGCATCGTCCTTGATGTAATAATCGCGATCCGGCAGCGAGAGCCCGCCCTGGTCGATGTACGCGATCACGTTGTCTGCATTGTGCAGATCCGAAGCCGCATAGAACGCAAACAACGATGTCCCACCCACCAATCGCAAGTGCGCCAATTCTTCGATCAGCGCAGCTTTATCCTTCGCGGCCGCAATGCGTTCCAACTCCGGCTTCACCGGCGCAATCCCTCTCGCGTCGACTGCCTTCTCATCCATGCAGGAGCCGTAGAGATCGCCGATCTTCTGGTCAATGGCATTGCGCGAAGCCCCGCCAGCGGCGGCCTTCTCCAAGATGCCCCGCTCGATACCCAGGTTGCGCTCGTCAAGCTCCGAGAAGCTCTGCCACGCCGGACGGTCCCCCGGAATCTCGGCCTTCTTGATCCAGTTGCCGCACGCGTATTCATAAAAATCAACGCAGGGATCGACGCTTTTGTCGATGTTGTCGACGCTGAAACCTGCTCCGGGTGCGGCAGACGACGCGGATTGCGAAAAACTGGCAGCACTCGCTGTCAGCAAGAAAGCCAGCAAGATACGAAACGGGCGCATGGACAAGGTTCTCCTTTTTTTGCAGGCTGAGATTTTATGCCTGTCGCTCTACGATGAGCAACCATGCTGAGGCATAACAATAAACATTAGCTTTGCCGACTTAAATGGAACGATGGACTTTAACGAGGTATGGTCTGACGCAGGATGATTTCGCAGAATGACTTAACGACGGGAGCCCAATAGTCTCACTCGCTTCGCTAGGGGCGGACGAGGCGTCCGCCCCTTCACGAACAAGCTAGCTGGCCTTGCGGCGCTCCACTCTCTTGGCGTTGTCGATCGAGGACTGCAGCACGTCCTCGCGCCGCTGGCGTAGCGTGTCTTCAAACGTGCTCCAGCGCAGCGACGGCCCACTCGGCGACACCTCCTGATTCGCTTCCGTACGCATCGGCGAGATTTCGGTCTCCGCGTCCAACTCCGCGCTATCAATGTTGTCAGCTCGAACCGTTCCCGACCCTGCCCCGACCTGCTGCTTCGTCGTCGGCGTAATGTTCCGGTCCGTCGCCTCGCGGTGCATCACTGGGTTCTCCACCCACTTCGATCGGTATCGCCGCTCGTAGTCGGCCCACTGCTCTTCCGAAGTCAGCGTTTGCCCGTCGTACGGCGGGAAGCTCTCAATCTGCTCTTTCGTTAAATCCACGAGAAAGTCGTTCTCGTGCTGCAGCGACGGCCGCACCGCGTCCGGTGGCACGATGAATCTCCTGCTACTAAGCCATCCGCCCGTGTCCACTACCATATACACGATCGCTCCGGTCGACTCGTCGAAGATGACGTCGTCCACCTCGCCCAGTTTCTGGTCCTTGGGCCCATACACCTTCGCGCCGCGAATGTCGCTCGCGGCTTCGTTCGTATCAGAAAATCGGTAATCCCCCAACGTGCCGTAACGCGCCATAATTCCTCCTGAAAATTCTCTGCAGCCACGTTCCATGTCGTACCCGCAAGTCGAGCGCCTCTAAGATGCAGAAAAGATCACAGAGTTTGGTGCCCGAATATCGATCAAAATCCGTCGTCGAAATGACTAATCCCGAGCAAACCTTCGTGATCCTTCGCGCCCTTGGTGGTTAACGCTCTTGCAGTCCCGCCAACGCGGTTATAATCGATATCTACCGAAATTCTTCACGCTGGGGTTCTCATGACTGCGACGAATGGCACGAACGGCAATGGCAACGGAAGCGCTTACGTCCCCAAACCGCGCGCGGATTGGCTGGCGCGGCGCCGCCAGGAAAATACAACTGGCAATTTTTCTCAGATGCACTACGCGCGCCAAGGCGTCATCACCGAAGAGATGGCCTTCATCGCGCATAAAGAAAAGCTGACGCCCGAACTCGTCCGCGACGAAGTTGCCCGCGGACGCATGATCATCCCCGCCAACATCAACCATCCCGAGCTCGAGCCCATGGCCATCGGCGTGGCGAGCCTCTGCAAAATCAACGCCAACATCGGCAACTCGGCGGTCACGTCCGAGGTCAATGAAGAATTAAAGAAGCTCCACACCGCCGTCCACTACGGCGCCGACACCGTCATGGATCTCTCCACCGGCGGCAACATCCATGAAATTCGCGAAGCCATCCTCCGTCATTCGCCCGTACCCATCGGCACCGTTCCGATTTACGAAGCCATCGCGCGCGTGAAGCGCGTTGAAGACCTGAACGCCGAAGTCATGCTCGAAGTCATCGAAGAGCAAGCCGCCCAAGGCGTCGACTACATGACGATCCACGCCGGCGTCTTGATCCAATATCTGCCGCTGATTTCCAAGCGCATCACCGGGATCGTCAGCCGCGGCGGCGCCATCCTCGCCCAGTGGATGGCCTACAACCACAAACAGAATTTCCTCTACGACCGCTTCGACGACATCGTCAAGATCTTCAAGAAGTACGACGTCAGCTTTTCCCTCGGTGACGGACTCCGCCCCGGCTGCGTCGCTGACGCCAGCGACGAAGCCCAATTCGCCGAATTGAAGACGCTGGGCGAGTTGACGAAAAAAGCCTGGCAGGAAGACGTGCAGGTCATGATCGAAGGCCCCGGCCACGTCTCCATGGACAAGATCAAGGAGCAGGTCGAAAAAGAAATCGAGCTCTGCTACGAGGCCCCGTTCTACACGCTCGGCCCGCTCGTCACCGACATCGCTCCCGGCTATGACCACATCACCAGCGCCATCGGCGCAGCCATGATCGGATGGTACGGCGCCGCCATGCTCTGCTACGTCACGCCGAAAGAGCATCTAGGGTTACCGAATGAGAAGGACGTAAAAGACGGCATCATCGCCTACAAGATTTCCGCCCACGCCGCCGACATCGCCCGCCAGCGCCCCGGCGCCCGCGACCGCGACGACGCCCTCAGCTACGCGAGATACAAATTCGATTGGGAGAAACAATTCGCATTGTCGCTCGACCCCGAGACCGCCCGCAGCATGCACGACGAAACCCTCCCCGACGACTTCTACAAAGAAGCCGCCTTCTGCAGCATGTGCGGACCCAAGTTCTGTTCCATGAACTACTCCTCGAAGGTCGACGAATACAACAAGCAGGTCCACGGCATCGAGAAGAAAGATTACTCGGAGTTGGTGGAGAAGTTAGTCACATTGAAGTAACCTGACCTGCGGAGGAAGCAACGATGCGGTTGATTTCCGTCCGGGCCCTGGCTGCGCTCTTATTTCTTTTATCTTTGACACTTACTTCTTGCGGAGGTGGAAACTCATCCGGCGGAGGCACGCCTCCTCCCCCACCGCCGCAGCCGACGGAGTTTCTCTTTGGCGCAGGCGACAACACCGTCCTGGCGTTCACCATCGACACGCAAACCGGCCTCCCCACCCAGACGGCATCGGTAAGCGGCAATCAAGGTGGCTTTGGCATCGTTGCCAATCCTTCCGTGACCTTTCTTTATGCAGACGACGAAGTCGCCGACGGCATCGATGCATTCTCGGTCAGTTCGAGCGGCGCGCTCTCTCCGGTCGCTGGATCTCCATTTCCAATGCCCAGTGGCTGGCTTGGTCTTTATGTTGACAGCATTGCCATCGATCCCGCGGGCAAGTTCCTTTACGTGCCCAACGCGGCAGCCAATCAGGTTGTGGGATTCACGGTTGACGGTGCGAGCGGAGCTCTCGGATCGATTCCAGGCTCGCCCTTCGCTACTGGCGCCTCGCCACAAGAAGCAGTCGTTCATCCCTCAGGCAAATTCTTGTACGTTTCCGACGGAAACGACCCGCAAGGTGGAATCTCGGCATTCACGATCGATTCGTCGTCTGGAGCACCCTCGTCCATTTCCGGTTCGCCGTTCCCGACTATGACGGGAGGTGGTCCCGATGGGCTGCTCATCGATCCGACAGGCAAATTCTTATACGCGGCTTTGTCGTTCTCAAACGCTGTGGCAGCATTCACCATTGACAGCAGCACGGGTGCCCTGACGCAGGTGAGTGGCTCACCCTTCGCACCGACTCTAACCGGGGGAGCATACCCTCTCCTGTACTCGATCGCGATTGCGCCTTCCGGAAAATATCTCTATGCGCTGGGCAGTCTAGACACCGAGATTTACGGTTTCACCATCGATGGCGCCAGTGGCGCTCTGGCTACAATGCCGAATTCTCCGTTCAATATCAGTGTCCTAACCTACATGAGCAACCTTGTTGTGGACCCGTCTGGCAAGTTTCTTTATATCGGAGGAGCCGGTTCGGTCTTCTATATGAGTATCGATGGAGCAACCGGAAATCTTGCGCCCGTTTCAAGCCCCTTCATCGCGTACACTCACGGCCTTGCCGTTGCCCAAGCAAAGTAAGAACTCGTTCCGCCTCGGCCGAGTCCAGGATGGCCCATCCTTTCGCGTCTTTAGCGAAAGGGTGAGCCGCGCCGAACTCTCCCTTAAAATATTGCCCCGCCTCTGAGCCAATTCTCTTTTGTTTTTCGCATTCCTAATTGAGCAGGGATAGCTCCGTCATCCCGCTCTCTGGGGACGCCATGCCAAAGACACTTCGCAGCCTATTATCAAGCGCAATCAAGCTCATCTTTTCGAATGCATCCGCCACGCTCCTTTCGCGTCTGCTAATCCTCGCCGGAGTCCTCGTCACCGCCAGCGCCGCCCATGCTCAGTTCTGCTCCGCCCCCTGGAATGGCGCTCCCTTCGTTTATGGCACGCTCATCCTCGACTCCACCGGCCAAGGCAACAATGGACCTTACACCGTCAGCACCGATCAGTCCGCCACCGTACAGGTAAAAATGGCGTCGCAGATCGCATGCTCCTGGGCCACCATCCAGCAACTCGGCACTGGATCCGGCTCCGATCAGATCCTCCTCAATGACCAGATCAAGGACACGACCTGCGCCGCTCCACAATTCGACAACTGGTCCGGCACGGGCCCAGGGGTCAATCTCCAGGTCAATCTGGGGATCACTTCCTTCACCAACTCCTACAGCTTCGGCGCGCTCGACGAGGTTAGCGGCACATTCTCCCAAAGTGGCTGCGTCAACGCGACCACCCCACTCAACATCGTCTGGGGCGCCTCGGCCGGAGGCGTCCAGGAGCAGACAATCCCCTTGCCTGACACCGCTCAACTCAGCGGCGTCAAAATCTTTTCCGACCTGCCCAACGACACCGAGCAAACCAACGTTCCCATGGTCTGGAACCTGGCCTGGAGTTTCTCTCCCGACCCCGATGACATGTGCGAAGACTGCGTGAAACAAATGCTGCACTCCTTCGCCTCCGATCTCAGCGTGGGCAGCCAGAGCTTGGGCGAAGACCGGCCAATCGTAGGCACGCCGTTTTCTTTGCACTACGAAAGTTCCCGCGCTCCCGGCCGCTCCGGCGTCGATGCCGTCGCCATGATGGACGCCCACAGCCTCGGCGGTTGGACGCTCAATGTCCATCATGTTCTCGAGCCGCTCATCCAGGCCTTCTGCTTCGGTGGAACCTGCACGCCCTACGCGATCGTCCCCAAAGGAATCTTTCTCGGCGATGGCCAGGTCCGCACCAGCGACACGATACAGGCCCCGATCCCGCTGAACGGAAATCTCGCCGTCGCCTCCGAAGACGCCTCAGAAATCTACATCTTCAACACGCACGGCCTGCACCTTCAAACGGTTCTTCCTCTCACCGGAGCCGTCCTGTACACCTTTGGCTACGATGCGAAGAATAAGCTGGTCAAGATCACCGACAACGCCGGCAACATCACCACAATCCAGCGCGACGCCAACGAGAACCCAACCGCAATCGTCGCCCCCTTCGGTCAAAAAACTCTCTTGACGGTCGACGGCAACGGCTACCTCAGCCAGATCACCGATCCTGCCGGGCTGATCACAAAGTTCACCAGCAGCGTCTCCGGATTGCTCACCTCCGTCACCGATCCACTCGGAGCTAACTACACCTTCCAATACGATGGTTTCGGACGCCTCAACAAGCACACCGATCCCACCGGCGCCTCCGTCACTCTCGCCCGCTCCGAAAACACCGGCGGTTACACTGTCACCGAAACCAGCGCTATGGGACGAGTCTCCTCGCACCAGGTTGGCTTCACCTCCACCGCCACGCAAAACAATCGCAATTTCACCAACACGTGGGAGAACGGACTCCAGGCCACCTCATCCAAATCCCTTCAAGCAGGACAGATTACCGACGCCAGCACTTTGCCCGACGGCACGTCCTACAGCACCACCGAGGCGCCCGATCCCCTCTGGGGAATGCAAGCTCCCATCGAGACCAGCCACACCGTCACCAACGGAACTTTGACCTCGCACCTCACCAACAGCCGCACCGTCACATTGAACACGCCCGGGAACCCGTTCTCCATCGCGACCGAGACCGATACCGAGGCAATCAACGGTCGCACATATACCTCAACCTTCACGGGCGCGACTCGCACCTACGTCCATTCAAGTCCCGTCGGACGAACCGTCACCGTCAAACTCGACGCACTCGAACGCATCTCCAGCACCCAGGTTGGAACGTTAACGCCCACTACCTACGCCTACGACACACGCGGCCGGCTCGCTTCCACAACGCAAGGCACGCGTAAAACCACCTTCGCTTACAACACCAAAGGATTCCTCGCCAGCATCACCGATCCCATGAAGCTCAAGATCACCTTCACTTACGACGCGGATGGAAGGCGCACTGTAACTACCCTTCCCGACGGCCGCACGATTCCATTTACCTACGACGCCGACAGCAATCTGACCGAAGTCACCCCGCCCGGCGGGTCACCGCATCAGTTCGCATACGCCGCCCTCGATCTGCCTTCGTCCTACACGCCGCCCACAGTTTCAGGCGCGGGCGCCACAACGTATGCTTACAACCTCGACCATGCCCGGACGACCGTGACCCGCCCTGATGCCACCACAATCAACTTCAGCTACGACTCAGCCGGCCGTCCAACATCGATCAAGATTCCAACCTCGACCACCACTCTCAACTACAACGCAACCACTGGAAATCTGGCCAGCGCAGTCCGCGGAGCCGAGCATGTCGCCTACTCCTACCTCGGTTCTCTGCTGACGAAGTCAGCTTGGACAGGCACTGTCGCCGGCAGCGTGGGCCGGGTATTCGACAATAATTTGTGGATGACCTCGCAGAACATCAACGGCGCCAACACCGTCGCGTTTACCTACGACAACGACGGACTGCTGACCAAGGCAGGCGCGCTCACGATCCGCCGAAACGCGACGAATGGATTGGTCACCGGAACTACTCTCGGCGTGGCCACCGACACTCGCACCTACAGCGCCTTTGGAGAGTTGAGTTCCTACAGCGCCTCAGCCAGCGGCACAAAGGTTTACGGAGTCACCTTTACCCGCGACGCCGATAGCAGGATCACCGCGCGCACCGAAACCCTCGGTGCCGTCACCAACACCTACTCTTATACGTACGATCTGGCGGGCCGTCTGACCGGCGTCATAAAGAACGCCGCCAACGATGACTACACCTACGATTCGAACTCCAATCGCGTGACGGCCACCACTCCGTCAGGAACCGCGACCGGCACCTACGACGCGCAAGATCGCCTCTTGACCTACGGCACGGCCTCATTCACGTACAAGCCCAGCGGAGATCTCGCAACTCAGACCGTGAGCGGCAAGAAGACAACCTACACTTACGACGCCCTCGGAAATCTGACGGCTGTGACTCTGCCCAACGCCACCAAGATTGCCTACACTGTGGACGCTGAAAATCATCGCGTCGGAAAATCCGTCAACGCCGTCCTCCAGACCGGATTCCTCTACGACGACGACGATCGGATCGTCGCCCAACTCAACGGCAGCAATCAGATCGTGGCACAGTTCGTCTACGCCACGAATCCAGACACTCCCGACTACATGATCGCCGGTGGCGTGAACTACCGCATCATCTCGGATCATCTCGGAAGTCCCGTCCTGGTCATCAACAGCTCCACGGGAACCATCGCTGAGCAGATCACCTACGACGAATTCGGAAACGTCCTGACCGACACCAATCCCGGATTCCAGCCCTTCGGTTTCGCGGGGGGACTCTACGATCTCGACACGAAACTCCTGCAGTTCGGCGCGCGCGATTACAACCCCGCAACCGGCCGCTGGACGGCGAAAGACCCGACCTTTTTCGATGGTGGCGACACCAATCTCTACGGCTATGTGGTCGCCGATCCAGTCAACCTCACCGATCCAACTGGCCTCAGCGGTTGCGGCAAGAAAAAGGCCAAGAAACTCATCGACAAGCTTGCGCACAAAATCACAGGCGACAAGGTGAAAATTGGTCCGGTCAACGTCTCCCTCACAAAGCCCGAGATGAGTGTCGGCACCAGCGTCGGAGTTAAGGTGCAAGGGAAAACCGTCGTAGAGGTGAGCGGCACGGCCACAGTGGGAATCACGCCAACTCCCGCGCCAAGCAATCCGCACGAGTGGTATCAGGATCCGGGTCCCGTCATTTACACCGATGTGCAGGGCAAGGTCAGTATCTTCCAGAAGTGGAGCCGCGAGTTCGCCAACTGGCGCTCCGAGCATTGGGATACATCGAAGTGGGGCGTCGTCCCAAGTGTCCGCAGCCGTTATGACGGTTACGATGAAAACTGTGATGGAATCTGCCGCGATCGATGAGACTCTCGTCGTCGCTCGCTGGGATTCCCTGCGCCTCTACTGTACCTGAATCGTCGCCGTCGCCGACTTCAGCACGCCCGACTCATCGCTGATTGTCACGCTGAGATTCTCGCTCTTCGGGTCCATGAACCAGATCGACTCC
>Ga0209168_10002747_pt1 | contig 12521 bp, 11 predicted proteins | sample Coa_R1_FD_187156 | JGI IMG/M metagenome (GOLD analysis project Ga0209168, IMG submission 187156) | Surface soil microbial communities from Centralia Pennsylvania, which are recovering from an underground coalmine fire - Coalmine... | ecosystem: Environmental > Terrestrial > Soil > Unclassified ... | reverse complement strand
CGATCCATAACCACGGGCCGGAGGACAAGGAGTTTCCTTCGCCCTACGATGTCTGGAGCGCCGTTCAGCCGTTCGACAAGCGCGTAGGACTTTGCATCGACATCGGCCATTCGATGCGCGCGGGCGCGGAGCCGTCCGAGGCGATCCTGAAATGCCAGGAGCGGCTCTACGATGTCCACTTCAAGGACATAAAGGACGCAACTCCTAAGGGCGCGCCGATCGAGTGCGGCCGGGGCGTGCTGAACCTGAAGGCCGTCTGCCGGAACCTCGTGAAGATCCGCTACGGGCATCACGTCGGCTTCGAATACGAAAAGGATGGCGGCGACCCCGTGCCCGGTCTGGCCGAATCGGTCGGATACGCGCACGGCCTGCTCGCCTCCCTGGCGTGAGAATCGAGCGGCCTCGCCCGGACCCGCCGCCTCCGCTGTCGTGAAGAGGCATGCACAGCGACGCGGCGAGCCATAACGCCGCAAGCGGGCAAGAGCCGGGGCGCCAGGATCGGCGATGCTGTGGTTCGCTCCGCTCAGTGATGTCCAGGGCCCGGCGCGTCGGTGCGGCATAGGGCTGTAACTTCGATTCCGAATCGCTCGACGGCGTTACAGTACGGTGTCAATTCGGCGGTTGGAATCGGCCGGGCGACGGCGTGTCCGGCTCGCCGGAGGCGAAGCGTATATACACCGTCGTCCCCGGATACCGCCGCGCAAGCTCCCTGCCGCGGATTGGGCCGAGGACGCTGACGGCGGTGGAAAGACCGTCGGAAGTCAGACCGTCGCGGGCGATCACCGTCACCTGGATCCGGTTCGTGAGCGGCCAGCCGGTCCTCGGATCGACGACGTGCGAATAGCGCTTCCCACCGATCGCTGCCGACTGCTCCAGGTCACCAGATGTCGATATGGCGCAGTTCGCGAACGTGCGCGGCCGCGCGCCGGCATCACCTGAGTTCGGAACCTCGATCCTCCAGCCGGGCTGGCCGGGAGGCGCGTCCGTTACGACGATGTCCCCACCCGCCTCGACGAGCGCGCTTGAGATCCCATGGCGTCTGAGCACCTCCTGCGCGCAGTCGTCCGCATATCCCTTTCCGATCGCGCCCAGATCAAGCTGCATTCCGGGCTTGCGAAGCCGCACGGTCCGCTTCGCCGCGTTCAGCTCCACATATCGCCAGCCCGTTCGCGCTGCCGCGGCGGCGATCTCGGATGGCGGGGGCAGGGCCTTCTCCTTTCTGGCCTTCCGCCAGAGGCGCACGACCGGGCCGCACGTTGCGTCGAAAGCGCCGCCGCTCAGCCGCGCCAGCTCCTGCGCGCGCTGCAGCGGTCGGAACAGGTCCGCGCTTACGCGGACGGCCGGGCCGCCGGCCTTCGCGCAGAGTCTGTTCAGCTCGCTATCGACGCGGTAATCGCTCATTGCGGTGTCCAGCTCCGCGAATCGCTCGAATGCGGCTGCGCAGGCGGTCTCGGCTTCCGGCTTGTCCGGCGCATAGAGTACGATCCGCACGTCCACGCCCATGTGATATTCGGTATACTCATAGCGTGTCAGGCGGGCGTGCGGGCGTACCGGCTTTGCGGATTGCGCGGCGCCGCTTGCCGCTCCCCATGCGAAAGCAGCCGCCGCGATTGCCACGAGCGGTACCAGCGCGCGGCTCCGGTTAGAAAGGTGCTCGAATTTCGTGAAGAGACGCATCCGCATTCTCCGATTTGGCGGCCGCTGCATCGCAGCGGCTGCGCTAGGCTGTATTCTACCCGCAGCCGCGCCGGCGCAGTCCCCTGCGGCCGTGCGCGCACGCGCGGGCCTGAGAAGCACGCCGTCGGCCAAGGCGCCGGCCGCGAAGCGGCCCGCCGCGCCAAAGGCAGCCTCGGCCGGACCGCCGGCCTACGTTGAGACGCTCCCCGGCTCCGTCGTCAAGCTGAACATGGTCGGTATCCCGGGCGGCGCCCTGTTGATGGCGGGAAAGAGCGTGCCGGTCAAACCGTTCTGGATCGCCGATACCGAGACGACATGGGAGGCCTTCGACGCGTTTATCGCGAGCGGCCCCTCCTCGCCGGCCTACGACCAGACGGACTTTGCGCCGGACGCAATCGCGCGGCCGAGTAAGTCCTACATCCTGCCCGATCTCGGATGGGGGCATCACGGATATCCGGCGATCAATATCAGCTTCCTGAATGCGACGATGTTCTGCCGGTGGCTGGCGAAGGAGACCGGTAAGAAGTATCGCCTGCCAACCGAAGCCGAGTGGGAGTACGCCTGCCGCGCGGGCGCCCCCGGTCCGGTGAAACTTACCAAGCCTCAGGCCGACAAACAGGCGTGGTACGCGGCGAACTCGGACAAGAAGACGCAGCCCGTGGGCAAGAAGGCGCCCAATGCCTGGAAGCTCTACGACATGTTCGGCAACGTCGGCGAGTGGGCGACCGATGGCGCGGGCAAGCCCGTGCTGTGCGGTCCGACGTTCAACGAGCCGGTGTCGCAGCTCATCTCAACGGAGCGAAAGCGCTGGTCGCCCGCGTGGCAGGCCGACGATCCACAGCTTCCCAAGAGCCGATGGTGGCTGTCCAACGGCTTCTTCGTCGGCTTCCGTGTCGTACGCGAGCCGTGACCTGGTTCATATAATCTGGGCTGACGTGGGTCGGGCCCAGACGCCTGGCGAGCGTGCCGGCGCAATGATATCAAAGGGAGACCGATGACGAAACGGAACCGAACGGACGCCGCGCCGACGCGGCGCGACTTCCTCAGGACGACCACGGCGGCGGGGGCCGCGCTCGTGGCGACCGGTAACTACGCCTTCGCGCAGGGCTCGGACAAGATCCGCGTCGGGATCATCGGCTGCGGCGGCCGGGGCACCGGCGCAGCGGCGCAGGCGCTCAACGCGGACCCGGGCGCCGTCCTCACGGCGATGGGCGATGTGTTCAAGGAGCGACTCGACGGCAGCATGGCTGCGCTGAAAGGCGAGAACCTGAGCGCCAAGCTGGAGGTTCCCGAGGAGCGCAGGTTCATCGGCCTCGATGCGTACAAGAAGGTATTGGCGACCGATATCGACGTGGTGCTGCTGACTACCCCGCCGGGATTTCGGCCGCAGCACATCCGGGCCGCAGTGGACGCCGGTAAGCACATCTTCGCCGAAAAGCCGATGGGTACCGACGCGGCCGGAGTCCGGGCGGCGTACGAGGCCGCAAAGGGCGCGGCCGCGAAGAAGCGCGCCTTCGTCGCGGGCTTCTGCTGGCGTTACGATAACCCGCGCCGGGCATTCTACTCGCGCATTCACGAGGGCGCGATCGGCGCGGTCCGCCACGTTCAGGCGACCTACCTCACCGGACCGGTCAAGTCGATGCCGCCTGCCAGCTCGCGGCCGGCTGGAATGAGCGATACGGAGTGGCAGATCCGCAACTGGTACAACTTCGTCTGGCTTTGCGGCGACGGTCTCATCGAGCAGGCGTGCCACAGCGTAGACAAGATCCTCTGGGCGATGGAGGACGCGCCGCCGCTTCGCTGCGTCGCCACCGGCGGGCGTGATCTTCCGAACGGCGAGGGTAACATCTACGACCACATCGACGTCTTCTACGAGTGGCCGGACGGCGTGCGGGCGACGATGGCGCAGCGCCAAATCCCCTGCCAGTACAACGACAACTCGGACTACATCGTCGGCTCCAGCGGCTACGGCTACATCAAGGGCTGGAACACAATTGCACTCCACGGCGCGAAGGTCGAGAAGTTCGAGGGCCCGAACCGGATGTACCAGCAGGAGCACGACGAGATGTTCGCCTCCATCCGAAAGGGCGCACCGATAGACAACTCGGAGCGGATGTGGCGGAGCACGCTCGTGGGCCTCATGGGCCGCATGGCCGCCTACACTGGCGAGGAGATCACCTGGGACCAGATGCTGAAATCCCAGGAGAATCTGTTCCCTGACAACCTCGACTGGAATGGCAAGCTGGCGATCGCCCCCATGGCGATCCCCGGTAGAAACCGGTTCGTCTAGCGCGTGGAACTTTCCCCTCGAGCCCCCTCTCTCGTGCGCGCGATTGCACGCTGGGAGATGGGGCTTTGACTCATCTGCTCCTGAGCGCGCCCAGCCGCCTCTGCGAGCCAGCCCTCTCGCGCCGATCACTGGATGAAGACGCAGCGGCCTTCCCGCAGCAGAACATAGCCATGGAACGAGTCATTGGTGAGGCTCGGCGGCGCCTAACGCGGTCGCGCGGACCGTAGATCGCCTATCACACTGAGGACGCTGAAAGAGACGATCGCCGCAACCAGGACCCAGGCGAGCCCGCCGGCCACCACGGGCGACACAAGGCGAGATATCCAGGAGTTCAGCACGCCGCGGTAGATGAGCAACGTCGCAACTGCCATGATCGCGATGTACGCGACCGAACCCAGACCGTACAGGACGTCGAATGCGTGTCCGCGCAAACTCGACCGACTCCTCAAAGCGGCTGGAAGGCCGCGGCCCAGCCACGCAAGCGCGGCGGAGCGCAGGTTCGGCCGGTCGAGCCAATCCATTAGTACGTAGTAGCCGTCGTATTCCAGCAGCGGGTTGAAATTCACAATCACGAAGAGATATGATAGCAGCGCGAACTGCCATAGCACGGCCACCGCTGCCGGTGACCCGCTGAACCATGCAAGTAGCGCAGCAATGCCCGCCAGTATCGCATTCGTGTAGGGTCCAGAGAGGCTGACGAGGATTCGCGCTCTCTTACCGGCCAGCCACATGTCGGACGTGTCCACGAACGCGATCGGACCAAACCAGTACCAGCCGACACCGATACGGCCAACCTCCCGTCCGCACGCCTTGACCGTAAAGGCGTGGCCGGCCTCATGCACGGCGATGCCAAATAGCTGCGCCGGGATCAAGCACCAGAGCAGAGCCGCGCCGCCAGGCGAATGAAGCGCCGCCACGGCGCGCTGCCAGATCAGGCAAAACGCAGCAAACCCGACGACGGTGACGAGGGCGAGAATCGTTTGCGCGGGCGCCGTGTAGAGCAGACCGACACCGTGTCTATAGAGCCATGTTGCGGTGCGGTCCGTGTTGCGAAGCGATACCTGCCAGTCCAGGGCCCTCCGTCCCGCCAGCAGCGCGCGTTGGGTTAGAGTCGGCTGGAGCGCCGCGCGCTCCATCTCGGAGCGGAGGGGATTTGCGCGCAGGAAGCCCGCTGCTGTCAGCCCGCCTGCGATCTGTGCGACCAGGTCGGGAGCGAATGCCTTGTACTCACCCAGATAGTCGAGCATCAGATCGCGGACCGTGTGATCGCCATCCATGCGCTGCCAGAGGAACCAGCCTTCAGGCGAGAGACGATAGTAGGAATGCTCGCGTGGGTTCTTAAGGATTACCAGCGGCGAGCCATCCGCGCTGGCGCCCATGTGCGCCTCGACTCCGTCCATGCGACATGGCCGGTCCCGCATCTGTAGAAGCTGCAGCAGCTGTGCACTGATACCTGGTGCATCGCCAAGAGCGGCTCGGAGATCTTCCCTCGTGAGGACCAGCAGCTCGCAGTCGGCCGCCGCACGGACAGTCGCGTTGCGCGGCTGGCCGGTGAGCAGTGCGCGCTCCCCGAATAGCGCGCCTGCGCGGAGCGTCGCGATCTTGCGCGCATCGCCGTGGTCCGGCTGAAGCCATACCTCCGCGGCGCCGGATCTCAGAAGGTAGCAGGCGTCTCCTGGCTCGCCCTGCCGCACGATGTCCTGTCCGGCTGCCGCAGTCTGCCTTTCGACGCGCGAAACGAGCGCACGCATCCGGGCTGGGTCCATGGCCGCGAGTGGCGTCGCCATCTTCAGAAACCGCATCGTCTGCGCATCCGCTGCCGCCTGCCGAAAGCACGCCGCGACGGATTCGAACCTCTTTGCCACGGCATCGAGGTCCGCCGTCGCCAGCGTTAGCAGCGACACCGGAGTCACCGCAACGACCGTGTACTCCGCCACGGCGCCGGTAAGCGCCTCTTCACCAAATATCTCGCCCGGACCGACGGCCCAGAGTGGCAGCGGCTTTGCGGCTTGGAGCACAGAAACCTCCAGCCGCCCCTGCGATACAAAGAACACTCGATCGAGCCGTGCGTCCTCTGAGCAGAGGACGGTTCCGGCGCCGGCTTCCTCCGAACGGAAAATGCCGGCCAGCGCATCCAGCGCGACAGCGTCCAGCGTGGCCAACGCGGGAATGTCCGCCAACATGCTCTTTCGAGCCGGAACCGCGCTCGTGAACGATTCGACATAACTGCGATCGTTCGCCGGCATCAAGCCATCTTGCTCACGCGCGCCTGCAGCTCCTCGTCGGACAGCCTGAAGTCGATTCCCTTCAGGGCGGCCAGCTCGTCCTCGGTCAATTCGACACCGCTTGCCTTTGCCACGGCTTCGGGATTGGCCCGCATCCCTGCGCGAAACGCTGGCTCGTTCATCCAGCGATCCATCAAGGACTCGATACCATCTCGGTTCATCTTGGTTCTCCTTTCTCAATTGTTGCGCCGCGATAGAGCGACGCGCTCGCGATCATCCGTTCGAGGCGATGCCGGGGCTCGCCGATTGTCGCTGTTTCCGCCAACAGTCGCAATGCGCGGCGGCACTGCACCTCGATCACGAAGGCGCAATACCTGGCCGCACCGCTCGCCTTGATCTCCTCCCGCATCCTATCTGCCGCGCTGGTCGACGATTGTGCAGAACGGAGCAGTGCGATGAACCCCTCTCGCTCCTGTCCGGCATACCGATCGAGGCACAGCGCGATCGGCAGCGTGCGCGTTCCGTTCGCGAGATCCATGCTCCTCTCCGCGACGAACAGGTCGTGCATGTCCGACGCGAGCTGCCCGGCAATACCGAACGCACGCCCGACCTCTCGATAGAGATGCACCTGCTCGGCCGGCGCGCCGGCAAGAAGGGCTCCAAGCGCAGCGAACATGCCCATCTCCGCGCCGCTTTTCCGATTCACCGAGGCATGCACCTCTTCGGTGCTTACCTCGGAGCTTCCGGCGAAGGCAAGATCCTGCTGCTGTCCTGCGCTCATCGTCAACAAGCCCTCGAAAATCTCCTGGAGCATCGCGGCCCGTGCGTCGGCCGGAGCATGCAGTCGTGCGATCGCGAGCTGCGGCAACGCCGATAGCAGCGTCGCGGCGACAAGATTGATCTCGGCAGGCCGCCTTCCAGTCCAGTGCGCCGGCAAATCTCCATCGGCCAGGTCGTCGAAGATGTCCAGCCCCAGGTAGAGCATCGCAGTGGCGGCCGCAACCGGTAATGCAGGCTCCCAGCAGCCGGCCACTGCCGCATAGACGTTGAGCGGAAGGTGGACGAACGGCGCGCCGTCGCACTCGGCATCCATTTCTGCGGCCGCTGACCGAAAGCCGGCGAAGGCTAGTGCCAGTAGCTCGCGCATTGCCTCGGTCGGCGTGTTCTCCTGGGCGAACGCCTCCGCGGATGTGAGCGCGGAGGCGGTCTCGCATGTCATACCCACAGCCGTGTCGGCACTTTTCGTCAACGCGTCTCCCCAGCGACTATTTGGTGCTCTGCGCGACGACCAGGTCGTACTCATCCGGCGCGACCTACCCGAACTTACTCACGCGTGCCTGCAGCTCTTCGTCGGACAGGCTGAAGTCGATTCCCTTCAGGGCTGCCTGCTCGTCCTCGGTCAATTCGATGCCGCTTGCCTTCACTGCGGCTTCTGGATTGGCCCGCATCTCGGCACGAAATGCCGGCTCATTCATCCAGCGGTCCATCAGTGTCTCGATAGCATCTCGATTCATAGTGAATCCTCCTACTTCACGCGCACGTTACACACGTGACTCAGCCGGCGTCCGCTCTTCTGACGCGAGTCAGCCACTCCTCGTTAGATTACCAACATGGACAGTGCACGGACGCTGCACGGCATCTTCAGCCGCCGGCCCCAAGATTTGGGTTTCCAGCCACGCTTCTATCAGCATTCTGACGGCCCCCCATAACAGAAGCGTAACACAGTGAAGGGCGGCCGTGCTGCAGCGCAAATTCGTTCGCAAGGCGGCGACTAATACCTGCCAAGCGGACTTTTGGAGACCACAAGCCAGCGGACGAGCCCGCGCCGCGCCGCGCTGAATATCGGAGGACCATCCGTGCCGCGGCCACCGAGGCGGAACGGTCGGACGGGTTTGCGGCAGGACGTACGTTACATGACTTGATCGCGAACCTGCCTACCCCGTAATTATAATGTCCTCTTCCTCATTCGAGTATGGAACAACGTCTCCAGAAATCGTCTCCAGTACAGGACCCGGAGGAGTGTGCATGGCAACCGAATACGTCAAGCATTTTGGGATGGCCGAGACGCCGTTCGCGAGAAACCACGATCCCCGCTGGCTGTTCCTGTCGACGCAGCACAAGGAAGCGGTAATCAAGGCGCGGTGGACGATCCAGGAGCACGGCGGCCTTGCCCTCATCCGCGGCGACGTCGGCCAGGGCAAATCGTTCCTCGTCGAATACCTGATGACCGTGTGGCCCCATCAATACGGATGGAAGTGCGCCAAGCTGCAGAACACCGGCACGATCACGTCTCCGCGAGCGCTGCTCGCCGAGGTCCTTAGCGCCTTCGGCCAGGAGCCTTCCAAGAACGCTCGTGAAATGGCGGTGCGGCTTGAGACGTGGCTCCTCGCCCAGGCTTACGAGCAGAACCAGACCGTGGTGCTGTTTATCGACGAGGCCCAGTCCATCGATTCCAAGGCCTTCCCGATCCTTCGGGACCTGCTGAACCTGGAGACGCGCGAAAGAATCCTGTTGCAGATCGTGCTCTCCGCGCAGATGAACATCGACAAGAAGCTGTCGTACTTCCCGGCGCTCCAGAGCCGGATCGCGTCTGTATCGACGCTGGAGCCGCTCTCTCGCGAAGAGACGGATCAGATGCTGCTCCATCGCTTCCGGCGCGCGGGCTCGTCTGACCCCTTCTACATCTGCCCCAGCGAGACGATGTTCGCCATACACGAGCTGAGCGGTGGCGTCCCGCGAGACATCCTCGTCGTCACGGAGGCGACGATGAAGGAGGCGTTTCTTCAGGACAGCGAGGTGATGCTGCCGCAGCACGTGCGGAAGGCAGTCGAGGACCTCGCGTGCCGGCGGCCGCGCTACGCGAAGGCCGCCTGAAATGCCGGACCACAACCTACCCCCGCGAGGCGACGGTCGGCAGCGCCGGCTGGACGACCTGTTCGGCGACGATCCGCATCTCTCGCCCACCATGCGCGCGCGCCGTCTGGCGGTTACCGGGCCGCCGGGCGACGACCAGCCGGCCCGCGCCTCCATGCTGGACGCAGTCCACGCGCCGCCAGACGACGCCCCGGAAGATTTCTGGAATCGCGTTCCGACGGTCACCGCTTCCGACCGCGACCGGCGCGCCATTGAGGAGCCCGACGAGCCGCTAACGCCTACTCCGCGCCTGCTGCGCGTCGTCGACTCCCTCGCCAGGGAGCCCCGGCCCGGCTCCCGGCGTCCAGCGCCAATGGGCAGGGACGCGATCGGCGGTGACCGTTCGGAATCGGCGGTCCCGCCTCGCGCGGAGCCGGCCGCCCGCGCGCCGATACGCATTACGGAAGCCGCCGCCCTGCTTCGCTCCGAATCGCCGGCGCAATCCATCAGCGAGCACGGACGGATGCTGGAACGCCTCCGCTCCGGCGTACTGCTCCGATGGCTGGCCGCCGTGCCGCCACGAAACGGCGACGCGCTGAACGAGGAGCGATAGGCCCTATGTTCGTCTACGCACTCGCGAGCCATAAGGGCGGCGTCGGCAAGACGATCGCCGCAGCCACGCTCGGCGCGGCATTTCGGCGCCTTGGCCGGCGAGTCCTCCTGGTCGACCTCGATCCGCAGGCCGCTCTCAGTTACGCCGTCGGCGCGGTCCCGTGCGCGCCGAATGCGGCCGGAGTCCTCGCCGGCGGGGACGCGGCAGAAGCGATCGTTCCCTGCGCGGCGGGCATGGAGATTCTGCCCGCGACAGCCGAGCTCGCCGTCGCGCTGGCCGCAATCGCCCACCGGGACGCGTCCGTACTGCGGATGGCGGCAGCGATCGAGCCGCTGGCCGGCCGATACGACGTCGCGTTGATTGACAGCCCATCGGCCCTCGGGATTGGCATGGGCTGCGCACTGGCCGCGGCGGACGTCGCGCTCATACCCACGCATTGCGACTTTCTGTCACTGCGCGGCCTGATGGACATGCGGGCGATCTGCGCGGCCGTTCGCGGATCCGTCAATCCGGGTCTGGAGCTGGCGGTGTTCGCCAACATGTGCGACCACCGAACGGCGTCCGGCATCGACGGCCTTTCCGAGGCGCGCTCGGCGCTCGGCGTCGCGATGCTCGACTCCGCCGCGCCCAGGAGCGTCCGGCTCGCACAGGGGCCCGCTATGCAGAGGACGGTATTCGACTTCGCGCCAAAATCGCCGGGCGCGGTTGCCTATGCGCGAATGGCGCGCGAGCTGATGGAGAGGGAGACGCACTATGGAACGTCGGAACGATATTCGGGCTGCGATTCACTCGCTGCTTTTCGCCCCGGAGTCGGGGCCGGCGCCGGCGTGGAGGCCGGCGCGCGAGCCCTCTCCGCCGCTTAACGCCGCATTCACGGAGTCGCAGCTCGCCACCCTCCTCGGCGTGCAGGAGTCGCTGCGGGCGCACCACATCGAGGCGGATCTGCCGGAGATAGTGCACGCGCTGCTCGAAGCGCTCGCCACGCGCCCGGCTCTTTGCCGGGGTCTCGTGGCGGCCTACCTGCTCGGCGCATGACGGGCTCTGTACCGGTACCAATATCTGGATTCCATTAGCAATACCAGGCTGGCTGAACTCGGAATTATGGAAAATCCTCCTGTACGCAAGCGCGTTAGCGTGAGGGCGCAGGTTGACCATAATCGCAACAAAATTTCGCACGGCGAGGCTAGGCGAACAGCTAACCTCGGACGGATTGATAACGGCGGATCAGCTAAGCGAGGCACTCGAGTTTCAAAATAAGACCGGCATAATGCTCGGTGAGGCCATCATCGTCCTCGGTCACCTTTCGACCGCGCAGCTTGGCCCGTATCTCGAGCGAATGACGGGGTTTCCGTTCGTAGACCTGGCAAACACGGTCATCGACGACGCGCTTGCTCGGTCCATTCCCGAGTCGCTCGCCAGAGGCCGGCAGGCGCTGCCGTACGGTTACTGCGGCGAAAGCGTCCAGGTCGCGATGGTCGACCCTCTCGACCTCAAGGCGGTCGATGAGCTGAGGGCGCGACTCAACCGACGGATAGTCCCGTGCCTTACCTTCGCCGCGGATCTCGTGGACGCCATAAACCGCGTTCACGACGGCAAGCGCAAGGCGCAATCGGTCCTCGATGAGATCGAGAGTTCGAGCGTATCGGAGCCGGAGATCTCCGTCGATGAGTTGGTCGGCATGGCGGACGACGCTCCGATCGTCCGCCTGGTGAACAGCATCCTGCACTCCGCCATATCCAGCGGGGCGAGCGATATCCATATCGAGCCGCAGGAGCACGTCGTTCGCGTCCGCTTTCGACAGGACGGCATCCTGTACGACCAGATGTCGTTTCCGCGCGGACACCTTCCGGCGGTCGTGTCGCGGCTCAAGGTCGTCGCGCAGCTAGACATCGCGGAGCGGCGCCGGCCCCAGGACGGAAGATTCTCGTTCCGTCATGAGAACGGCGCGATGTACGATCTCCGGCTCAGTCTGATGCCGCTGATTTACGGCGAAAAGGCCGTCATGCGCGTTCTGGAGAAGTCGAATACTCTCGCAACGTCGGAGCGGCTCGGCTTTTTTCCCGAACAGCGGGAGGTCTTCGAAAACTGCATCGAGCGGCCGAACGGCATCATCCTGGTGACGGGGCCGACGGGGTCCGGAAAGTCCACAACGCTCTATGCCGCGCTCAACCGGATCAACGACGCATCGCGAAACATTAACACGGTCGAGGATCCCGTCGAGTACAACCTTGCCGGCGTCAACCAGGTGCAGGTGCATCATTCGATCGGCATGACCTTCGCCGCAAGCCTGCGCGCGCTGGTCCGTCAGGATCCCGACGTGATCATGGTCGGCGAAATCCGCGATCGTGAGACGGCTGAGATCGCGATTCAAGCGGCGCTGACGGGCCACCTTGTGCTAAGCACGCTGCACACGAACGACGCGCCGGGCGCGCTGATCCGCCTGCAGAACATGGGCGTCGAGCCGTTCCTGATCAGCTCGGCGGTAATCGCCGTGGTAGGCCAGCGGCTGCTGCGCACAATCTGCCCAAGCTGCAAGGAGACGGAGCCCGCGCTGGACGCCATGCTCGACGTGTTCGGCATAAAGCGCCACCCGGGCGACCCGCCGGCGGTCATGGCCTCCGGAGCGGGCTGCTCGAAATGCGGCGGCCGCGGCATGCGTGGACGTACCGCGGTCTACGAGATCATGCAGATGAGCGACAAGTTGCGCGAAATGACGCTTAAGAGAGAGTCCGGCTCGGCCCTTCGCGCCACGGCGGTTTCGGAGGGGATGCTGACCATGCGCGACGCAGGCCTACGGAAAGCGCTTGAGGGAGTAACCACCCTCGAAGAGGTCACGCGCATGCTGTTCACGGACGACTTTTAG
>Ga0209168_10002743_pt1 | contig 12535 bp, 9 predicted proteins | sample Coa_R1_FD_187156 | JGI IMG/M metagenome (GOLD analysis project Ga0209168, IMG submission 187156) | Surface soil microbial communities from Centralia Pennsylvania, which are recovering from an underground coalmine fire - Coalmine... | ecosystem: Environmental > Terrestrial > Soil > Unclassified ... | reverse complement strand
GCCCCGCCGCCTTCGAAGAAAGATCCGACATTGTCCGCCAGCCAGAGCGCCGCAAACATCGTAGTCATAGGACCCGTAAGCTGCGCTGCGAGATGGTTCTCCGTTACCATTAATGGCACATTCTTCGGGACGCCGTCATCGCGCCAAACCTGGAGAATATGTTTCATCAGCTGCGGCTCGGTGTACAACGTCTTCCAGGTAATCTCGCAAGGCTCAAAGGGATAGTGCTCGAAGGAAACGAACGCCAGATCATCAAGATGATGGTGTGATTTGAGGTAGTCCACGAAGCGGCCCATCCAAGAAATTTTCCCGGCCGCATCCGGCCAAAGGGTTATGTCTTCGTTGACGCCTTCAAACACCGGGCCGCCGAGTTTGAGTTTGGGATCTACTTTGTGGAGTGCCGTCGCCCACTGAATGTAGAGCGCGCCGTAATCCTCGGGCATTGCGTGTTTGCCATCCGGCTCCTCGCCCATTTCAACGTAACCCAGGTTGTAGCCGCGTTTTTCGATGTAGGCAATCTGAGCCGCCGCATCCTCAGGTGTGCCGTACAGCATGGTGACCGGAACCATTGCCGGCAAGTTATTGGTGAGGCCGCTGGTGAAAAGCAGATCGAATCCGGTGTGCTGGTAACTGCCGCTGTCATTCACGTCTTCGGCGGAATGCCAGGGATCGATGGAGGAGACGCAATATGTGGTTAGCTTTTCAGTCGGGGCTTTCGAGACTTCAACAAATCGACCGCCATCGATCGTTCCGGCCTGGATTTGCTGGATTGCATAGCCCACGCAGTTGCGAACATCCTCCGGCCCATGCTCGTCGCAGGTGTTGGAAGATTCCGTCATCAGCACGCGAAGATAGCGCGTGGACACTGGGCCGTCACTGAGCTTTAACGTGACTGTGCCGCCTTTCGCGGCGTTCAGTGCGCCTGAGCGGAAGACCTTCCACTCACCTTTTGGGCCGGCATCGAAATTTAAAGCCTCAGTACCCGCCCAATATTCGACCTGATATTTCGTAGCGTAAGGATTCGCCCACTGTATGCGAATCGCGCTTACTGGCTTCTCGGCCTGCAGATCAACCACTACCCACTGCGGATGCAGCGTATCGCTCTCGCCGGTGAACTTGCTGGTAAGGTATGGATTGCTCTTCCAATAAGTCAGGTCCGGCCCTTCCATCGGACGGTCGCCGCTGGTCGCAAAGCCGCGATGGGGCAAGGCATACGCCAGAATCGACCGGATCGGGTCCTCCAATTCCGTGCTGCCGGTGAAATATCCGCTCTGATGTGCAGCATCGCTCCACGTTCCGTTCGCATTCCAATGCCACGCCGCCATGCGCAGCTCGGTGTTATTGCGGTAGGTCAGAGGGCCCCAGCCGGCGGAAAGTGACTCCTGAATAATGTGCGGAGTAAAAACTTTATCGATGTCGTAACGGGAGAGGACATCAATCGAACTGCCTAGTGCGCTGTCGGGATCGAATGAATTAATTACGTGATCCGGATTTGCGTCGACGCGAACCGTTCCGATTATCTGCGCGGGGGAGTCGATTCCTGATTGCGCGAAGACGTTGTTGATCTGCGCCACAAAGCTGTAAACCAAGAATGCAATCGTTCCGGCCTTAGTCATTCGATCCTCAAGCTCTCTGATTTTTCTCGCTGCCTGGCGATAATAATTCGTGTTCACCAATTTCTCGCAAATCGGCTGGAAGCATCGATGCAGAACTCTTATCCAGATATACAGTCGCATTCGGATGCATGCGCAAAATTGACGATGGCGCCATGGGGCTGATCTCGCCTGCAAAGCAGGCCTGGATTGCGTACGCTTTTCGTTGGTCCGGCACGACTGCGAGAATTTCTTTGGCCTTCAACACTTGCCGAACGGACATCGACAGTGCGCGCTTCGGCACTTGCGAGATGTCCGCGAACCAGGCTTCGCCAACCTGTTGCTGGCGGCAGGCTTCGTCGAGATCAACCACGATGTAAGGATCTTCCACTTCAAAGTTCGCGGGCGGATCGTTGAATGCAACGTGACCGTTCTCACCGATGCCGAGAAATTCAATATCCACCGGAGATGAGGCCAGTTCTTTTCCGATGCGACGGGCAACTTCAGCTGGATTGTTGGCGTCTCCATCGAGCAAGTGATATTTGCGAATCTTCGTCTTCTGGATCAGTTGCTCCAGCAACATCTTTCGAAAGCTTCCGGGGTGCGTGACCGGCAGGCCGATGTATTCGTCGAGATGAAAAGCTTCGACTTTGGACCAATCGATTCCCGGCGCTTTCGTCAGAGCCTCGAGAAACTCGATCTGCGATGCCGCCGTGGCAGCGACAATTCGAGCGTGTCCTCGTTCGGCGATAGCTCTTCGAATTGCGTTGGCTGCTTGTCCGGCCGCAGCACGGCTGAGTGAACTCTTGTCGGGAAAAACTTTTAGCAGCATGCAGAATATGTCTCGTCCCAAAAACTTTCACTGCATCAGAGCCGCTCATTATACAGAAGGCAAAACAGGTCAGAGACGAAAATAATGATGGATTTTACGGTTATAAAACGATTTAATTAGCCGATGCAAAATCTGAAGCTTGTCCAGGTCTGGTTAGCGGTTGGCTGCTTTCTGTGTACATCTGCGGGAGCGCAAACTGTGCAGGTCGACATCACGCCTGCGCACGTGGTGAACACTTTCCGTCCTCTGTACGCGCTGGGATCGACGGTCGATCGCGTGCCCAGCAACGCGACTGATGTTTTCTTCCGGCCTGATCAGATCGCGCAAATTCAAAAAGCCGGATGGGGAGTGATCAGCTACCGCCAGAATACGGATTTGTTCGTACAAGCATGGCATTGGAATCCGAAAGGTAAATGGAGCGACCCCTCAGGCAAAGGCTATTTTGTCGGCGACGCAGCTCCTACGCGCGAGATGATCCGCCATTCCTATGGCTACTCCCTGCCTCATCGTGGCTTCACCCGTAATGGCGGTACGGAATTCGACGGCTTTTCGCGATTAGATGATGGCGATCTCAACACGTATTGGAAGAGCAATCCTTATCTCACCAGCAAGTTCACTGGCGAAGACGATTCGCTGCATCCGCAATGGGTGGTGATCAACCTTGAAAAGCCCGAGCAAGTAAAAGCAATTCGGATCGCCTGGGGCGAGCCGTACGCACGCGTGTATCAGGTCCAGTATTGGGTTGGCGACGGCGATGCCATGGACGAGCAAGACAAAGGTGCGTGGAAAACGTTCGCATCAGGAGAAAAATCCGACGGAAAAGGTGGAACGGAAACCATCGCGCTCGACCCGTCCGGCGTGGCCACAAAATATGTTCGCGTTCTTATGACGCAGTCTTCGAGTACTTGCGACACTCACGGTTCGAGCGATCCTCGCAACTGCGTGGGTTATGCCATCCGCGAACTATATCTGGGCGCCAATGACGGAGATTTTTCTGATTTGTTGCACCACTCTGCTGATCAAAAACAGACGCTGACCTACTGTTCCTCGGTCGATCCCTGGCATGCGCCTTCCGATTTGTACGTTGCGCCCGACCGTATGGAATCAGGCGACCAGCCTGGCTTTGATCTGTTCTTCAAAAGCGGAATCACGCGCGGCCTTCCGGCAATAATTCCCATTGCCATGCTGTACAGCACTCCGGAAGATGGCGCGGCGCAGATGTCCTACATTAAAAAGCGTGGCTACCCGGTTTCAAAGATCGAGATGGGCGAAGAGCCTGACGGCCAGTACATGCTGCCCGAAGATTATGCCGCGCTTTATTTGCAATTCGCTACCGCGCTGCATCGTGTCGATCCCAACTTCAAACTTGGCGGCCCAGTTTTTGAAGGAGTGACCGAAGACATTAAGTCCTGGCCGGATGCGCAGAGCCGAACTTCCTGGCTGGGAAGATTTCTTGATTATTTAAAAGCGCACAATCGAATTCAAGATCTCGCGTTCATGTCGTTCGAACATTATCCCTACGATGGATGCGAGACCCCGTGGAAAAATTTGTATCAGGAACCGGAACTGATCACCCACATCATGAAAGTGTGGCGCGACGATGGATTACCGGCTGGAACTCCCCTGCTTGATACTGAAACGAACGATCATGGAGGCGAAGCCGCGGTCGATATTTTTGGCGCGTTATGGCTGGCTGATTCGTTCGGCGGATTTCTTAGCGCAGGCGGGGAGTCCACGCACTACTATCATGACTTGCCCTATTCGCCGCCGCATCCGGCTTGCGCCAACAGCTGGGGCACTTACCACATGTTTATGGTGGACGATCATTACCAGATCAAGCAGCGCACTTCGCAATTTTTTGCGGCGCAGATGCTTACACAGGAGTGGGCTCAGCCCGGAGATGCTGAGCACCGGCAATTCCTGGCTTCCAGCGATATAAAAGATTCGGACGGAAACGTGCTGGTCACAGCTTACGCGCTGCAACGCCCGGACGGTCAGTGGTCGCTCATGCTCATAAACAAAGACCATGACAACGCGCATGCGGTCAACATTTCGTTTCGTAATGGCGACGCAAAGCCGCAATCATTCGCTGGCACGGTCGCCGTGATCACATTCGGCAAGGCGCAATATCAATGGCATCCGGACAGAAAACGTGGGCACGCTGATCCCGACAATCCGCCCGTGCATTCCACGATTTCGGCGGACGAGAACACGCAATACACTTTGCCGGCTGCGTCGCTGACTGTGTTGCGCGGAAAGCTCTCAGCCAAATAACGCTACTACGCCGAATGCGATCTCAGAACCCGAACCAGTTGATCGGCAATGATTTGGTCTTCTCCCGGTTGCAGCATGAACGAATTCATCGCCAGCCCAGGTCGGCCTTCGCCGCCGCCGATAACCACCGACGGTTGCCCGCTGCGCAGCAGTTGCGAAGCTTGTTTTGGCGTCAGCGGGATTCGCTGGTCCCATGTTATCTGCATATGCGGAACATGATTCGCGATGTCGGGTATAAAAAACGAAGTGCTCACGCCGGGAATCTTCGTGATTTGCGCGGAGATATTTTCCAGCTGCTGCTGCCACTCTCGCGCCAATGCATCGTGGTCTTCGCTTAAATAAATCTCCAGCGCTTTCACCATTCCGACGATTTCTTCCTTGCCAACTTTTTGGCTACGACCCAACGTATCCTCGTTCGGACTGTTATTGAGTAATGCGTAATGCACCAGGTCTTCGCGCCCGATCAGCATTCCTGCGCATTGCGGGCCCCGCATCGCTTTGCCACCGCTGAACGTAATCAGGTCGTACCCCATATTCGCGTAATCCCACAGATGTGATACCGGCGGCGTGTCAGCCGCGGCATCGTTCATGCACGGCACATTAAACTGTTTAGCCAGCTTCGGCCATTCGTCCACCTTGATTTGACCTGCGGCATTGGCGAAGTTGCTAAAGTGCATCATGGCCGTGCGATCGCTTACTGCCCGTCGCAACTGCTCGTGCGTTTCGACCTCAATGAGTTTTATCCCGGTTGTCCGCAACTGGTGATCGAACGGATTGCGATGAGATTTCTGAATGATGACCTCAGACTTCATCCCGGTGAGATCAGGCAATTGCTTGATTAAACTTTCGTTGTCGCCAGTCAGAATTCCCGCCAGGCCTGACTGAATTGCGGCCGCCGCGCCCGAAGTCACAAGAACGCTGTAGCCCTGCGGCAATTTAAGCATTTGCGAGATGCGCTTGCCGGCAGCCACTTCGAGTTCAGTAATGCTGACGAAGTGCCGCGCGGCTTGCGCCATCACCGCTTCGACTTCGGGCCGAATCAGCGAGCCGCCGAGCGTAGTCATGGTTCCTTCGCCATTAATGACCGTAGTGACGCCGAGTTCCTGGTAAGGATTTCCCGACTCACCGAAGCCGGTAATGGCGGGCGCAGTTTGCGCGGCAGCCGGCTTTGCTCCAAAAAGCTTTCCTGGCGCGGCAAGCGCTGTGGCTACCGCTCCCAAAATTCCCAGAAAACCGCGACGGCTCGAATTCAGATTCATTTTGATCTCCCGAATTTACTTTTTCGTTACTGCAGCAATGCAATTGATCTCAACCAGCGAATTTCCCGGAAGCGCTGCAACTGCGACTGTAGTGCGCGCAGGACCGCCGTGTGGAAAGTATGTTTTGAAGACATTGTTCATGCCATCGTAGTGTTCGATTTTCGTGAGAAACACGCTGAGTTGGAGCACGTCATCCATGGTGGAACCCGCGGCTTCGACCAATTTCTTGATCTTGTCCATGACTTTTGTGGTGTGCGCTCCGATTTCCCAGGACTCCGCCGGGCCGGTGTCGTGAGCGCCCTGGCCTGCAATGTAGGCCACTTCGTTGTGAATGACGATGGGCATGATGAAGGAAGTGCTCTCGTTAGGCTTGCCTTCCTCATTCAATTTCTTGACGCCCATGTCTTCGTGTTTCGACATTTTGGCTGATGAGTCTTTGGGAAGCATCGCCGCCAACCCCAGTGCTGACAATACCGGAGCCAATCGAGTGGCGAAATTTCTGCGGGTGAATGTATCTGAAATCATAAAGCTCCTTCCTCAAAATGAAATGAACTGCGTTCTTACTGCGCTAATGCAAAAGAAAAAATGTCGCTGCCCACAGCAATGGCAACGAACTGCTTGCCGCCAACTGCATAACTCATTGGCGAAGCGCTCATGTCCTGGCCGGTGTTGAAATGCCACAGGGGCTTGCCGTCAGCAGCATCGACGGCCTCCAACGATTGGGCATCGTCGCCGAAAAAGAGCAGTCCGCCGGCGGTGGTCATAGTTCCGCCCGTCGAGTGTGCGCCGCCGACCTGCGGATACTTCCACGCAAATGTCTCATCCGCAACGCTGAACGCCAGCAATATCTTTTGCGAATTCTGGCCAGGAATGTGCTTCACCCCGGTGGAATAAAACTCTTTTCCCGGAGTGAATTTCTGGGGTTCCTGGCCGGAAAAATAGTTTTGGCACTGTTCGAGCGCCATGAAGTAAAGCAAATGCGTTGATTCGTTATACGAGGGCGCGAACCAGTTGGTCGCTCCGGCATATCCGGGACACACCATCGCCCCTTCAGGGGTTGGCTTCACTTCTGTGCGGATGGGCCGGCCCTTATCGTCGACCCCGGTAGCCCAATTCAATTTCTCGACGAAGCGGGTCGCAGAGAGAAATTCTCCCGTGCTTCGATCGAGCATGTAAATAAATCCGTTGCGATTGGCCTCGATCAACAATTTTCGCGGTTGACCTTTGTAAGTTGCGTCGACGAGCACTGGGGTCTCGGTGGCATCGTAATCGAAAAGATCGTGCGGCGTAAATTGGAAGTGCCATTTCAAATTGCCCGTATCCGGATCGAGCGCCAGTACGCAGTCGGTGTATAAATCATCTCCCGGGCGAACGCTGCCTTCAAAATCCGGCGCAGGATTGCTGGTACCCCAGTACAACGTATTCAGTTGCGGATCGTAAGTACCCGGCATCCACGTGGTGCCTCCGCCGTGCAGATACAGATCTCCCGGCCAACTATCGGAACCCGGCTCGCCCGGAGCCGGAATCGTCCAGAATCGCCAGACCAATTTGCCGTTTTCCGCATCATACGCCGCTACAAAACCTCGTACGCCGTCGTCTCCGCCCGAAGTCCCAACGACAATTTTGTCCTTCACCACCAACGGGGCGCTAGTTGCGCCGTAGTTGCTGTTCCAATCGGCATATGGAACGTCCCAAATCAAATTTCCCGACCGGACATCAAGACAAAGCAAGTGGGCGTTATCGGTCATGCGGTATACGCGGTCGTGCCAAACGCCAACGCCGCGGCTCGTGTGCCGCGAAGCGTCATCAATCAATCCATCGGAGTTTGGACGAGTGTTGTGCCAAATCGTGCGGCCAGTTTTCGCGTCGAGCGCGAATGTGTCGTTGGCTGAGGTCACAAAAATGGTCCCGTTCACCACGACGGGCGTAACTTCCAAATGATCGGAATTCCGTGCATGAAACACCCAATCGGGTCGCAGTCGGCCGACATTTTGCACATTGATCTGCGCCAGCGGGCTGTAGCGCCGCCCCGAGTAGTCTCCGTTATAAGAAAGCCAATTCCCGCTCATCGGCGCCAGCATGTCCTGCGTGCTTACGTTTATGTGGCCCTGCACAGCATTGTCTTCCGAACGAGCAGCGCTCACCCAACACAACAAGAAAATCAGGCAGAACAGGCGTCGCATCAATTATTTCCTTGCACCGAAGCTTGGCCTCGATCTCATTGCAGTTTCCTGGGCAATCGAAATTAGCACAATGGTGCAAAGTTTGAGCTGCTGCAAGGTTCCCTCAGGCACAATCGTTAAAATATTGATTTGGATCGAAGATGCGAGCTAACACTTCAAATGAAATTTCTTGACACTGATTCTAGTTTCATCCAGTATTAACACGTTTTAATACCGCCTTACATCCTAGTATGCTTCTTGGTTTTGTCAATATCCGCGGAATGGGGTTGTAATACTGAAGCGCTTTTCACGGCGGGGCGGTTGACGAATAGGATTACCAATATCGAGTTCAGTTGAGCGCGACATTCACGTTCTGCAGGATAGTGAGAATTAACGGCTGGAGGATAGATCTGAAATGAAGTTTGCCCGTATTGTGGACAACCCGGATTTGTGGACAGTCGGCTTGTTCATCTTCTTGGTCCCGCTTTTCGCGTATGCGCAACAGCACGCTCAAAATTCGGCTTCCCAGTCGGCGCAACGCCAGGACGCTCGGCAAATTTTTGCGACGACTTGTGCTGCTTGCCATGGCCTGGACGGCATGGGCAGCGAGCGAGCGCCTAACATTATTACCAATCCTCAAGCGCAAAGGCTTTCGGCGACTGAGATGTTCAGCGTGATCTCCGGCGGCGTGCCGGGGACCGGGATGCCCGCCTTCCAGCGGCTGGGAAAGCCAACAATCTCTTCGCTGGTCGCTTACGTAAAAAGCCTGCAAGGTAAAAATCAAACCGTGCAATTACCCGGCGATCCAAAAGCCGGCGAGGCGCTCTTTTTCGGCAGGGGCCAATGCTCAACCTGTCATATGGCATCGGGACGGGGGGGATTCATCGCTCCCGATTTGAGCAATTATGGTCAGAATCATTCGATTGAACAAATTAAGTCTGCGATCATCAATCCGGCTGCGAGAGACTCAATCAAACCTATGGTGACCGCGACCACAACTAATGGTGAGAACTATCAGGGAATCATTCGCAATGAAGATAATTTTTCACTGCAATTGCAATCGGAAGATGGCGCCTTTCATTTCCTCTCGAAAGCGGATTTGAAGACGATCGAACGTGGACACGAATCCATCATGCCCTCCGATTATTCCTCCCGATTAAACCCAGCCCAGCTCAATGATATTGTCAGCTACCTGCTAAGTCTTGCCAGTGCTTCCCCGGCTAAGCCGCTGACTCGCGCGCACTCCGAGGATGAAGATTAGGTCGTGGACAGAATTTCATTTCAGAAAAGGCACTCACATAGAAATGACGAAAAAGATTAAAAGCTTGTCAGCTTTCGGTTGGTTTCTGATCGCGTTCACCATTTCGCTTCCGGCGTCTGCACAAAAAGCACCTCGCAAGTTTGAACTGCAGCCGATCTCGCCGAAATTCTCGGCACTTATCGCCGCCGATGCCAAACTGGAGACCGTCGCTACTGGGTTCGGATTCACTGAAGGGCCGGTTTGGGACCCCGCTGGGTTTTTGTATGTCAGCGACGAAGAAATTAACAAGATTTTCCGCGTCTCTCTGAAGGATGGCCGCAAGGAAGAACTCATTTCGCTGGGTGATCCCGACGGCAACACTTACGATCTCCAGGGCCGGTTGATCGATTGCGCTAGCGTATTGCGCGCAATCATCGCGATCTCGAAAGATGGAAAGTACAAAGTTCTCGCCGATCATTTCGAGGGGAAAAAATTTAATAGCCCCAACGACGTGATCGTCGGACCCGACGGCGCACTCTATTTCACCGATCCCACTCTCGATCTGCCGAAGGGGGAACAGCAGGAAATTCCGTTCCAGGGTGTCTATCGGCTCGACCAACGTGGAATAGTCACATTGCTTACCAAGGACCTTTCACAACCCAACGGTCTGGCATTTTCTCCTGATGGGAAAAAGTTTTACGTGGACGACAGCGAGCAGCGGAACATTCGCGTCTACGATGTTGCGGCAAATGGCTCGTTAACCGGCGGTCGCATCTTTGGCGAGGAAGCGGGAGAGAAAAACCAAGGCGTGCCTGACGGAATCAAGGTCGATCGCAAAGGCAATCTATTCGTGACCGGCCCCAAGGGAATTTGGATTTGGAGTCCGGACGGAACTCACCTGGGCACCATCGCCATGCCCGAGCAGCCCGCGAATCTGACCTGGGGCGGCAAAAACCTCGGCACCTTGTACATCACTGCTACAACTTCGGTGTATCGGCTGCAAACCAAAACCCACGGTTTTCTGCAGCACTGAGAAGCCTGGTTTCATTGCACCCACCCAAATTACTCTGTGGATACCTCTACGCGAACCATATTGAGTGCGGTCACTGCGACAGTTACGATTAAATCCAAATCGGCTGACGTCGTGGCCTGAGGAGGTCCCATGCGCGCATTAATCTGCTGGATTGTGATTTTTCTTATGCCGTCCGCAGTTTTTGCAGCAGATGGTCCCGCAGGCGTTCTCTCCGGGAGCGGGAGCGTGTATTTAGATGGGGCCCAACTTGCCAATTCAATGCCGGTCATGCCCGGGGATGTGATCGAGACTAAAGAAGTCGGCGTTGCCCATCTCGACATGAGCGGCTCGACCGCGATCATCCAGCCTAATGCGATCGTGAGATTTCAGGCGTCCGGCCTCTCGCTGGATCGCGGCAGCATTTCAATGGCAACGGGAAAGTCGCTGAGCGTCTCCGCCAGAGACTTCCAGATCACACCTGTTTCCGCGGATTGGACACAATTCGACGTAACCCGATCGGGTGGAGTCGTCAGAATCGCCGCTCGCAAGAATTCGGTCACCATAAAGTGTGGAATGGGCGCGCCAACCTTGATCAGAGAGGGTCACCAGATCACCCGCGCAGATGCCCAAGACTGCGGACTCGCACCAAAATCAGAGCCCGGCGCCCCGACTGCGGCGCATGGAGCGATTCTGACTTCGCCCTGGGCCGAAGCCGGGGGCATCGGCGCGGCCGGAATACTTTTGTTTTTAACGCTTCACCACGGCGACAACCCCGTAAGCACGGACCAACCTTAACCAGACCTGGTCGAGTTTCGTTAAACCTCCGGCATAGAGCCGATGACTCTGGTAACTTTCCAGTTCTTTGCGGAGACACAATAATAAAGGTTGCGATGCAGGAACGCCGCGTAAATCCGCGCAGAAAAATGGTTCTGCCGGTAAAAATCTCCGGCGGCGAAGGCGCAGGGCTCGCTTATACCATGGACATTGCCTCTGGCGGCGCTCGCTTAGGCGGGGTACGCGCCAAGCTGGAGAGTGGGCAAACCGTCAGCTTGACCCGAAACGGCCGCAAGGCAAACTTCAAGGTAGTGTGGGTGCGGCAACTGAGCCCTACTGAAATTCAAGCCGGCATCGAGGCCCAGCAAGGAGTGGAAAATTTTTGGGGTGTAGACCTTTCCGATCGTCAGCAAGGCGGCAAAAAAGATATGGACGCACTCATGAGCCTGTTGAACAATGCAAAAAAGTCATGAGTCGCGGACATTTTGGAATCGCTTAGCCTGGGGATCGAGTGGTGTTTCACCAAGATTCGATGATGATTGTGCGAATGATAGATTCGAAGTAAGTCCCAAAAACGGCGCCCATTTGAGGCAGCCGGGTAGCCCGGATTACCCCTTAAGCAACTCCCCGACAACTTCGTAAGCCTCGCCCAGAGCGGAATCCAAAGCTGCGGAGTCTTTGCCTCCGGCCTCGGCCAGATCCGGGCGTCCGCCGCCTTTTCCGCCGACTTTCTGCGCCACTGAGGCAATGACTTTCCCCGCCTGAACACGTGCAGTCAAATCTTTCGTGACACCGACAATCAGAGAAACACTTCCGTTCGTTGCCGACCCCAGCACCACAACCCCTGAGCCGATTTTGTCGCGAAGCTGATCGACCAGCGTCCGCAATTGAGAGCGTTCCAGATTGTCCACGCGATGGGTCAGTACTTTGACGCCTCGCACATCTCTAATTTTTTCTCCGATGTTGGCAGTCGACGATGACGCCGACTTCATCCTTGCTTGATCGAGTTCGCGCGCTAGCCGTTTGATCTCCGCATCTTTCTTCTCAAGTTCGGCCTTCAGAGCCTCGGCCGGAGAATGTGCTTCCTCCTCAACCGAGGGTGCCCCATCCTTGCGCGTTTTTTGCGCAAGGGTGGGAACCACGAACCTGGACACAACGTTCTCGAGTTCGTGATCTTTCCTGAAATGGCGCAGCGATCCTTCGCCCGTGACCGCTTCCACGCGCCGCACTCCCGACGAGACGCTTCCCTCTTTCAAAATCTTGATCAGTCCAATCTCACCCGTGGCCCCGGTGTGAGTGCCGCCGCAGAGTTCGGTCGAAAAGTCGCCAATCTTAATCACTCTCACCCGATCGCCATACTTTTCGCCGAACAACGCCATGGCGTGATACT
>Ga0209168_10002742_pt1 | contig 12538 bp, 10 predicted proteins | sample Coa_R1_FD_187156 | JGI IMG/M metagenome (GOLD analysis project Ga0209168, IMG submission 187156) | Surface soil microbial communities from Centralia Pennsylvania, which are recovering from an underground coalmine fire - Coalmine... | ecosystem: Environmental > Terrestrial > Soil > Unclassified ... | reverse complement strand
GGCCGGGACCACACGGTTGGCGAGCCCGATGGCCGCCGCCTCGGCGGCATCGACCGCGCGGCCGGTCAAGATCATGTCCATGGCCCGGCTGGTGCCGATCAGCCGCGGCAGCCGCACGGTGCCGCCGTCGATCAGCGGCACGCCCCAGCGCCGGCAGAACACGCCGAACACGGCCGTCTCGTCGGCGACTCGCAGGTCGCACCACAGGGCCAGCTCCAGGCCGCCGGCCACGGCGTATCCCGATACCGCCGCGATAACCGGCTTGGACAGCCGCAGTCGGCTGATCCCCATCGGGCCGTCGCCGTCGGGAGCCACCCGGTTGCCGCGGCCGGTGCCCAGCGCGGTCAGGTCCGCGCCCGAGCAGAACACCCCGCCCTCCCCGTATAGCACCGCCACGGCGGCGCCGGGATCGGCGTCGAAGGCACGGAAGGCCGCGGCGAGCTGGGCGGCCGTCGGGCCGTCGACGGCGTTGCGCCGCTCCGGCCGGTGCAGCACCACGGTGCTGACCGGTCCCGACCGCTCCACCCGGACCGCCTGATCGGCCATCGCCTGCTCCTCGGTGAGCGTCCCGTCGCCTTCAGTACGTTCTAGCGCAGCGAGACCGCCGCCGCCCTAAGGCGCGCTGGTTTCGGGGTTGATGTGACGTTGTTCCTGTGTCCAGTGACGTTGTTTCTGCTCTTCGGGGCAGGTTGCCGTTTCCTGGCCCGGATCGCGGACCTGGCCTGGGGTGCGTGTGCCACGACCTCCGTCTATCGGGGGTTGTGTGCCACAACCCCCAACAAGGCTAGGCCTCCGGCGCGTGCTCGCAGCTATGTGTCACACCGTGAACGTGGCCTCGATTTACAAACAGCGCGCTGAGCAGGCCAGATGGTTGCGGGATTTATCCAAGATCGCTCTAACAGGTACGGTGCGCCATCGACCCGGACCGGGTCGCCGAATCGAGGGCGGAAGGGACCTGCGGCCCGGAGGAGCTACCCGGAGCCCGCGTGATGAGTCACCGGACCGCGCGTCTGACCGAATGCGGAACGCCCGCCTCGGCGTGTCGTCACCGGCATTGGACTACCTAAAGTGCTACGTTCTTCCTCAAGTGCGACAAACCAGTTGGATGCGGCCGGGAGGACCGCAGAGAGGCAGGAACCGTGACCGGAGATCCCCCCGTGCGGCGCCGTCTGGTCGGCGGTGCGCTGCGCCGGTACCGGGAGAACGTAGGCTACGCGCTCGAGGACGCGGCCCGGGTTCTCGAGTGCGACCGTTCCAAGATCAGCCGGATCGAGACCGGCCAGCGCGGAATCCGGCCCAAGGAACTGCGGGAGCTGCTTGCCGAGTACGGCGTGCCGCCGAGCGAGCAGCTGGCGCTGGTCTCCATCGCCAGCCGCGGCGGCCAGCACAGCTGGTGGCACCCCTTCGCGGACACCTTGTCCGACGCCTACCTGGATTACGTGATCATGGAGTCGGCCGCCTCCGAGATCATGACCTACGAGGCGCAGCTCATTCCCGACCTGCTGCAGACCGACGAGTACGCTCGCGCCATCGCCGCCGCCGAGCCCGGCTACGTGACCGACCAGCAGCGCGAGGACGCAGTGGCGGCGAAGGCCGTGCGCAGGCAGGCGGTGCTGACCGGGACTCGGCGGATCAGCGTGGTGCTCGGCGAGGGCGCCCTGCACCAGGCGGTCGGCGGCGTCGGCGTCCTGGCCGGGCAGATCGGTCACCTGGCCCGGCTGGCCGACGACGCGCCCGCGATCACGCTCCAGGTGCTGCCCTTCTCGGCTGGCGCGCACGCCGGCGCGGGCAGCGGGTCCCTGGCCATCTTGCGGTTCCCGGACGCGCCGAGCCTGGGCGTGGTGTACCTGGAGGCGCTGTCCGGCGGCGTCTACCTGGAAGGCCAGGCCAACGTGGCGCGGTATATCCGCGCGTTCGCCCTCCTGCGCGCGGCCGCCCTCAGCCCGGCGGATAGCGCACGCCTGCTGCGGGGCTTCGCGGCCTAGGGCACCCGGGCGCCGTCGGACTTGCGGCCCGGGTGGCGCAGTTGCTGGGTCACGGCGGCGAGCTTGTCGATGAGGTCCTGGATGTCCTGGAGAGACTTCTGCGTTCGCAGCGAGCGCGCTTCATGACTATCGCCGTCGCCGCCGGCCGCGGGCAGAACGGTGACGTCGTCGGGACCTGATCGGCTTGCGTCCTGCACGCTGTCGCCGAAGTTCATGCGCGGTGTCTCCTGGAGCTGATCTGTAAGCGGGAAAGCGGCCGAGCGGAGGGGCTGAACGGGGATGGGAATTCCGTCGGCTGCGGCGCCTTAAGCGCAGAGGACCATGTTAAAGGTTTTTCGCCGATATGTCACGCATCGCGCGATGTCGCGTGGCGTGTTGGTTTTTGTGCCGGCGCTGAGCCGTTCGGCCCGCCCGCAAGCGGCCCGCGGGAGGCCTGCGGGAGGACCTGCGGATGGCCTTCTACCTGCGGCAACGATCGCCGCGGCCCGGGCCGGCTGATGACGCACAGGTACTGCTAACGATTGCAAGATTGTATTCATTAACGCTTTGTACACGCACATGCAAATGCAATTTAGACGGCCGGGCGGACCCCGGTTCGCAGGTGATGAGAAACGTCAGTGATGCCCTGGGGCGCTCTGCCGCATGGTCATCTCCAGCTCCTCAGGCCGCAGCGCCGGGACGGGGAGCGGGGTGACACCCTCTCGCTCCGGGCGCAGGCCGTCCAGGACGAGGGCGAGATAGCGGCGCCAGATCTCGGGGCTGACCTGCCGCGCGAACTGCGTCGCCTCGGCCAGCATGAACAAGATGAACGGGATGTCGGTCGGCTGGAGGTCGGACCTGAGCTGACCCGCGGCCTGGACCCGCTCGACCAGCCTGGTCACCAGGGGCGCGTTGCGCTGCCTGGCGTACCAGACCCTGTCCCCGCCGTAGGTGGCGAACATCAGCAACTGCCGCAGCCCGCTGTCGCCGGCCAGCATCTCGGCTGCCTCCTCCAGGAAGCCGACCAGCCCGGACCAGGGATCAGGCGCCTTGGCGGCTTCCTCGGCCAGCGCCGCCACGGCGTCGATACGCTGGACGAACAGCGCCTCGACCAGGTCCTCCTTGGTGCGGAACCGCCGGTAGACGGTCCCCACCCCGACGCCGGCGTGCCGCGCCACCTCGTCCAGGCTGACGTCCAGGCCGCGCTGGGTGAAGATCTCCGAGGCCGCCTTGAGCACGCGCTGCCGGTTCCGTGCGGCATCACGCCGCAGCGGCCGCACCGGCCCGGCGCACGCCTGCGGTTCCCGTCCGGCGTGGTCCTCGGGGCTCTGGGCCAACGTCAACCTCCCGAAAAAGTGGAGACATGTTCTCCGTTTCATGTTACTGTAGCTCTAAGCGGAGATAGCACCTCCAGATTGGTGAAGTTGATGACTGATGTCAACACCCCCAGCGGTGCGCCCGAGCGGCGACGCTGGCTCGTCCTCGGCGTGATCGGCCTGGCGCAACTCATGGTCGTCCTCGATGCCACGATCATGAACATCGCGCTGCCGTCGGCGCAGCGCGCCCTGCACTTCGGCACGGCGGACCGGCAGTGGGTGGTCACCGCCTACACGCTGGCCTTCGGCAGCCTGCTCTTGCTCGGAGGCAGGCTGGCGGACCTGATTGGCCGCAAGGTGACGTTCATGGTCGGGCTGCTCGGCTTCGCCGGCGTGTCGGCCATCGGGGGCGCCTCGGTCAACTTCGCCATGCTGGTGACCGCTCGGGCCTGCCAGGGCGTGTTTGCCGCGCTCCTGGTCCCGTCGGCGCTGTCCCTGCTGACGACCACGTTCACCGAGCCGAAGGACCGCGGCAAGGCGTTCGGCGTCTACGGCGCGATCGCGGCCGCGGGCGGCGCGGTCGGCCTGCTGCTCGGCGGGGCGCTGACCGAGTACCTGTCCTGGCGCTGGACCCTGTACGTCAACCTGTTCTTCGCCGGCGTGGCCTTTATCGGCGCCGCGGTGCTGCTTGAGCGCCGCCCGTCCCCGGTCAAGCCGAAGCTGGACATCCCCGGCGTGGTGCTGGTCTCCGGTGCCGTGTTCTGCCTGGTCTACGGATTCTCCAACGCGGCCACCCACAACTGGCAAACGCCGTCCACCTGGGGGTTCTTGATCGTCGGCGTGGCGCTGCTGGCCGCGTTCGCGTACTGGATGGGCCGGTCAAGTCACCCGCTGCTGCCGCCCCGCGTGGTCCTGGACCGCAACCGCGGCGGCGCCTACGCCTCGTTCCTGATCGCCTCGGCGGGCATGTTCGCCACCTTCTTGTTCCTGACCTACTACCTGCAGCAGACGCTGGGGTACTCACCGGTGGTGACGGGCTTCGCGTTCCTACCCATCGCCGGCGGCATCGCGGTCGCGGCCAACCTGTCCACCATCGTGCTCATGCCCCGGGTCGGACCCAGGCCGCTGGTACCGACCGGGATGCTGATCGGGGCCGGCGCGATGGTCTGGTTCGCCCAGCTCGGCCCGCACACCGGCTACGCCACCGGGGTCCTCGGACCCATCATCATGACCGGAGTCGGGCTCGGCATGGTGATCGCGCCGTCGATCAACACCGGCACGTTCGGCGTCGCGCCGCAGGACGCGGGGGTCGCGTCGGCGACCGTCACGGTGGGCCAGCAACTCGGCGCCTCCATCGGCACCTCACTGCTCAACACCATCTTCGCCGGAGCGGTCACGTCCTACATCGCCGCGCACCTCGCCTCGGCCCGGCTCATCGGCCGTCAGGCGCTGACCGGACTGGCGCTCGCGCACGGCTACGACACCGCGTTCTGGTGGACGGCGGGCATCTTGGCCGCGGGTTCCGTCGTGGCCCTGGTCCTGTTCCGCAGCGGGCCGCTGTATAACCGGAACACGCCGGCCGGCCAGCCGGGGGACCGCCAGCCCGAAGTCGAGGCCGGCCCGGCCATATCGGCCTGACCGGGGCCGCGAGCCGCCCGGATCAGGCCGGGCAGGTCCACTCCTCCGGGCTGCGCAATGGCCCGGAGGAGACGACGTCGGGCGGCGCGAAGTGCTCCCGGAGCGTGAAGGAGCGCGGCGTCGGGCCGAACTCCCGCAGATACAGCACCCGCTCCTCAGCTTCCTGCGTGGCCGGGACGTGGCCGCGCAGTATCCACCACAGGGCGGTGTAGGCCTCCGCCATCTGCTCGAACCAGCGGCGCCGACGCCGGAGCACCTGCCGGTGCGCGCCGGAGTAGACGAACCCGGCCAGGGCCTCGACCGACTCCCACACCGACATGTTGACCAGGACCCCGGCGCTCCCTGCCGTATCCCACTCGAACGCGCGGACCGAGGTGGCGTTGCCGTCCTCGGTCTGCAGCCGCCAGATGAAGCCGGGCGCCACGTCCGCCGTCGCGTTTACCGGGTCGAGGTCGGCCACGAAGTCGGCGAGCAGCGGGCTGTCCAGCGGGGCGCGCATGCGGGCGATGTTCACCTGGGCCAGTACATAGTCCACGCTGTCATGCTGCCAGCCGCCGCCGGCCTCGGCAACGCCGTTGGTCGGTAGACCACTCGTAAGGAGTCGGTAAGGCCCGATCAGACTGTTTCGGACAGGAGCGACATAAGCTCCATACCCGGACCAATGCCGTACGACGAGTGTTGTGCATGGCGTTCCCGATCGCGATTATTGATTCTGGGGAGGAGAATCCTTGGCTCGCGCGCCGCTCCGGGACACGGACCCTGCGCAGGTCGGACGCTACCGGCTGACCGCCCGGCTCGGCGCGGGCGGCATGGGCGTGGTGTACCTGGGCCAGGACCCCAGGTCCCGGGACGGCAGCCTGGTCGCGATCAAGGTGCTGCGCCCCGAGCTCACCGATGAGCCGGAGTTCCGGGACCGGTTCGGCCGCGAGGTGACCAACCTGACCCGGGTCAAGGGCGTGTGCACGGTGCGGGTGATCGAGGCCGACACCGATTCGGAGCGGCCGTTCATGGTCACCGAATACGTGGCCGGGCCGTCGCTGTCGGAATACGTCGCCAAGTACGGGCCGCCTGGCCCGGACATGATGTACGGGCTCGCGACCGGGCTGGCCGAGGCGCTGACCGCCATCCACACGGCCGGGGTCGTGCACCGGGACCTCAAGCCCTCCAACGTGATCCTGGGCCAGGACGGCCCGAAGGTCATCGATTTCGGCATCGCCCAGGCCCTGGACGCGACGTCGGTGACCAGGACCGGGATGATGGTGGGCTCGGCGGGCTTCATGGCGCCCGAGCAGGTGACCGGGCGGGCCGGCCAGCCGGCCGACGTCTTCGCCTGGGCGGTGACGCTCACCTACGCGGCCAGCGGCCAGATGCCGTTCGGCACCGGATCCTCCGATGCCATCTTGTACCGGATCCTGCACCACGAACCCGACACCTCCGCGGTCCCGGACCTGCTCCGGCCCCTGGTCGAGGCCGCCCTGGCCAAAGATCCGCACCGCCGGCCGCGGGCGGACGAACTGCTCGCCCGGCTGACCGTCAGCACGCGGGCCGATCCCGACTACGAGTTCAACACCCAGGCCGTGCTGGCCCAGACCTGGCCGGTTACCGAGGCCAGTCCCGCCCAGCCGTCGTCCACGAGCCGGTCGGGTCTGCTCGAGCCCGCCATCCCCGGCGCACCGTCGCCCCGGCGGCCCCGAAGGAGCGTGCTCGGCCGCCAGGCGGCGACGGTCGGCGGCCCGGTCCTGGCGGTCGTCGCCGCTGCCGTGGTCCTCGCGCTGGCGACGGGCCATTTCCCGAAGTTCGGCCACCTCGCCGCGAATCAGCAGCAGAACACGGCGGTCGCCACCGCATTCGGCACCTACCCCGATCATGAGCAGCGCGGCGTCTCGCAGACCGTCGACCGCGTGGTCGCCTCGGGGAACACGGTCGTCACGATGGGCTCGCAGACCAGCGACGGCCTGGTCCGCCAGCAGTTCTTCGCCTCCACCGACGGCGGCGCCACCTGGCGCCGGGCCTCGGTGCACGCGGCAGGCGGCGGGCCCGCCCCGCTGGGCCACGCCGCCGCGCGGCTGGCCGGCGGACCTGGCGGCTGGCTGGCGGTCGGCCCGCAGGCCATCTGGACCAGCCGGGACGGCCTGAACTGGACCCTGTCCGCAACCCACGGCATCTCCCCGCAGCTGCCCGGCGACCAGCTCCTGGTCCTCACCAACACCGCGCAGGGCTTCCTGGCCGCGGGCGAGGCGGCGACCGCCGGCGGCGGCACCCAGGCTGTCATCTGGACCTCACGCGACGGCCTGACCTGGCAGCGCAAGACGGCCACGCAGCTCGGCCTGGTCGCTTTCGGTGCCACCGCGCAGGGCATCGTCTACGGCGCCGCGCACGGCCCCGACACGGTCATCTCCGGCGGGGTCGTCAGCGGCGGCAACGTCTCCGCCACCTGGCTGAGCACCGACGGCGGGTCCACGTGGGCCGCGGAAACGGTTCCGGCCGACCACGGCGCAGGCGCTTCGCTGGCCGGCCTCGGGTCCGACGGCTCGGGCCTGGTCGCCGTGCGGCCCGGGCACGGTGCAAACGGCGGCCCCGACGGAGTGGCTTATTTTTCACCGAACGGCCAGGACTGGCAGTACGCGGGCACCATCGACGCGGCCGCCGGCTGGAGCGCTGGCGTGGTCAAGGGCGGCACGAACGGCTTCGTCGTCACCGGGACCACGGCCGCGGGGCAGATCGTGGCCTACACCAGCACCGGCACCGGCGGGACCTGGCTGCCGACCGGATCGCTCGGCGAGGCCAGCGCCGAGTCGGTGCATAGCGCCACGGTGGGCGCGGGAGGTACCGTCATCGCGGTCGGCGCCACCTCGGGCGGCACGCTCGGCCAGCAGGCGGTGTTCCTCACCGCGAGCACCGCCGGGGCCGTCCGGCCGGTCTCGCTGGCTGCCATCCCCGGCGGTATCGTCCCCGAGCTCGCGGTCAACGCCCTGGCCGCGGCGGACGGCACGCAGATCGCCGTCGGCAGTGCCGATGGCTACCCGGCGGTGTGGCGCCAGGCGCCGGGCAGCACGTCGTGGACGCTGGTCTCCTCGCTGTCGGTCGCGTCCGGGTACCCCGGGCTGTCCGCGCTGACCAGCGTGACGCACGGGCCGTCCGGCTGGCTCGCCGTCGGCGGGCCGGGCCCGGTCGTGCTCACCTCGGTGGACGGCACGACCTGGCAGCGGGGGGGACAGATCACCTCGGACCTGGCCGGGGCCTCCGGGCTGGTGACCGTCGCGAATCCGTCCGGGTACGTCATCGCGGCGAATATGGCCGGCTCGGGCGGTGGCGGGACGGCGGACCTGTGGTGGTCGCGGAACCTGACCTCCTGGACCCAGGAGACCAGCATGAACGACACCAACGGAACGGGCCAGGTGCTGGCCGTCGGCGCGGACGCGCACGAATTCATGGCCGTGGGTTCGGAGAGCGGCAACCCCGCGGTCTGGACCACGACCGACGGCCAGGACTGGACCACGATCAAACTGGGCCTGCCGCCCGGTGCCGCGACCGCGGCGCTCACGCAGGTGGCGATCAATGGCGGCCGCGTCGTCGCCCTGGGCCAGGCGACGAAGGCGGGCCAGTCCGTGCCGTTCGCCGAGTTGTCGGCCAACGGCGGCGCGAGCTGGCAGGAGAAGCCGTTCGGCTCGGCCGGCCTCGGCGTGGCCATCACCGCGCTGACCGCCAGCTCCGCGGGCTTCACCGCGGCCAGCCAGTCGGGCCCGCCCGGCCAGCAGAACGTCCAGATCTGGACCTCCGCCACCGGGTCGGCCTGGGCTTCCGCCCAGGTCAGCGGGCTCAGTGGCGGGGGAGGGCACCAGGTCTCCGCGCTGGTCTGGTCCGGCTCGGCGGTGTCGGGCCTCGGGACGATCGCCACCGTGCAGAGCCAGCACGCCCTGACGCTGAGCCTGGCCGTCGGCTAGACCGGACCCGGTCGCGGTTCGGCCACGTCGGCGACCACGCAGGCGATGTTGTCCGGCCCGCCCGCTTGGTTGGCCAGGTCGATGAGCTGCGCCACGGCCTGCTCCGCGTCGCCGGGCGCGCTCAGCGTGTCCCGGATGACCCCGGGGGAGACCACCGTGGTCAGGCCGTCCGAGCAGAGCAGGTAGCGGTCACCGGCCTGCGCGTCGTGCAGCGAGACGTCGGGGTCGGCCGGGCCGTCGCCCGCGATGGCCCGCAGCAGCAGCGACCGCTGCGGGTGGGATTCGGCCTCCTCGGGGGTGATCTTGCCCTCGTCGAGCAGGGCCTGGACCACCGAATGGTCGTGGGTGATCTGGAACAGCTCGCCCGCGCGCAGCAGGTAGGCCCGCGTGTCGCCGACGTGCACCAGCACCAGCTGGGATCCCGACCAGAGCATGGCGGTGAGCGTGGTGCCGGTCCCGGGGCCGGCGTCGGCCAGGGACGCGCCGGCCTGCCGGACCGCCTCCGCCATGGCGTTCAGCAGGTTTCCCGCGGGCAGTGCGGCTTCCAGCGGCTTGAGCGCCTCGATCACCGCCGCGCTGGCCGCCTCGCCGCCGGCGCCCATCCCGTCGGCCACCGCCAGCAGCCGCCGGCCCGCGTACGCGGTGTCCTGGTTGCGCTCGCGGTGGCGGCCGATGTCCGAGCGTGCCGCGTACCGGATGGTCAGGGCCGGCCGCGTTCCGGGCATGGCGGGTTCGGATCCGGACAGGTAGCGGATCAGGTGCGCGGCCAGGGCCTGCCGGCTGATCAGCTCGGCCTCGGTCTCGGCCCAGTAGGACGCGATCTCCCGCGCCGCCTGCTCTGGTGTGCCAGCGGTCAGGACGACCTGGATGCGAGCCAGCGGCATGCCCAGCCGCCGCAGCCAGGCCACCATTCGGGCCTGCTCGAGCTGATCGGGCCGGTAGAACCGGTAGCCGGACACCTCGTCGACGTGGGCGGGGGTCAGCAGGCCGAGCGAATCGTAGAGCCGCAGCGCCTTGGGCGATAGCCGGGAGGCCCGGGCGAACGCCCCGATCGTCAGCAGGTCCACGCGGCCTCCTCCGCTCCCCGGCGACGCCATGCTCGGCCTTGACCCAGGGTGAAGGTCAAGCGTCCGCTAGTTCTTGGAGCCAGCCGGCCGCCCTCGTCGGCCGCTGATCTTCTGAACGTCCCATCTATCAGCGCGGCCTGACGGCCACCCCGGTGGCCGCCGTGAGCCGGGCGGCCAGCGCCGGGCCAGTCGTGAACCATGGATGACCAGTATGGGCATCGTGTTGCCCGGAGTGGATCCAGCCCGACACCTCGACCAGCGCGCGCAGGCACACCACGGCCTGGTACCAAGCCAATTCCGCCCCGTCGACCGCGACCCCGGTGCTGGCCTGATAGCTGCGGACGAACCGGCCGGCCAGGCGCCGGCCCAGCCAGCGGACCGCGGGCCGCAGCCAGCCTGGCGCCGCAAGCGCGGGTTCGGATAGCGCCATACAGGTGAACGCGACGTCGTAAGACCGCGGCGCCAGCAGCGCGGTACTCCAGTCCAGCAAGGTGACGCGAGCGCCGTCGAGCAGCAGGTTGAACGGGTGCAGGTCGCCATGACAGATCACATCCGGGGCCTGGCGGGCCGGATGATCGATCAGCCACTGCGTCGCCTGCGCAAGGTCCGGTCGCCCGAACTCGGCCGCGAATCCGCGCAGTAGCGCCAGCATCGAACCGACCGACACGATCGCGGCAGCGGCCTCGAGCTGGGCGCGGAGCGGCTCGGGATCAAGTGCGTGCAGCCGCGCCATGGTGGATGCCAGCAGCCTGGGGATCTCACCGAAGAGCGCGGGCCCGCGGCCGAGCGCGCCGGCCAGGCTCAGTCCGGACAGCAGCGGCGCGCCTGGTGCGCGGTCCATGACCATGAAGGCACGACCAAGGCCGTCGTCAGGCTCGCCTGCGGCCCTGACGACGGGAGTCGGAAAGCCAGCGGCGGCGACCGCTGCCTGAATCAGCGTTTCCCTGCGAGCCGTGTTGGCCTCGGGCATCAAACGCGCGACCAGGTCATGAGGCCAGCCGTCGGGCGGCTGCGCCAGCGAGAACCCGAACAGCTCGGCCCAGAAGCCCCCGGTCAGCGGGACCGGGGCGCGTGCGTACGCCAGCGAAGGCGAGCCGGTAACCGAGCGCAGCACGGTCAGCAGCTGATCAGCTAGCCCATCGCTATTAACCGTCACGGTATTTACCGTAACGGTTAATTGTGTTATTGTCTAGCCGATGGAGCTGACGATCGATGAGCTCGCGACCCAGGCCCGGCTGCCGGTGCGGACCTTGCGTGAGTACCACAGCATGCGCCTGCTGCCGCCGCCTGAGCGGCGCGGGCGCATCGGCGTCTACGGCGCGCAGCACGTTGACCGGCTTGCGCTCATCGGCAGGCTGCAGCGTCGCGGATACTCGCTGGCCGGGATCAAAGACCTGCTCGCCGCGTGGGACGCGGGCGCGGACCTGACCACGCTGCTCGGTGTCGATTCCGGTCCCGCCGCGCTGGACGAGACGCCGCTGCGGATCTCCGGGGCCCAGCTGCGCGAGCGAGTACCCGCACTAACCGCCGCCGCCATCGGGCAGGGGGTCGCCGCCGGGCTTCTCGTTCCGCTGGAGAAGGACTACTTCCTGGTTCGCAGCCCTGCGTTGCTCGCACTAGTCGCGGACGGCGCGCGGGCGGGCGTGCCGCTGACCGCGATGCTCGACATGATCGCAGGTCTCACCCGGGGGATTGGCGCGCTCGCGGACGAGCTCGCCGGAAACGTTGTCGAGCAGATCGCGCCGCCGCTGGCCGCGACCGGTGACGCCGGCCAGTTGCAGAGCCTGCTGCAGCGGTGGCGGGTACTGCTGCCACAGGGCGTCGCCAGCATCCTGGCCGACCGGCTGGGCGCGGCCCTGCTGGCGACGGCGGAGGGGGAGCCGGCCGGCGAGCAACTGCGCGTCGCCATCGGCCGCATCCGCGTCGGCGTCACCACCGACACCACCGGGACCATCCGCCGTCAGCGGACCTAGCGCATGGCCGCGGAACGAGTCGCGGCGGCGTCCGGGCGTCCCCCGGGAATGTCGTATCCCGGTGAGAAAATCCCCGGGTGACAGCCAACGCGGTACCCGAGCCGGCCATGCAGCCCGAGGACCTAGGCCGGTTCTTTCTCGAGCGGGCCAACGCGGGCGACGTCGAGGGGCTTGTCGCCCTGTACGAGCCGGAGGCGGTGCTGGCCTTCCCGGCCGGCCGGCTGAGCACCGGACACGACCAGATCCGCGGGGTGTACGCCGAGTTGCTCGCGGGCAGGCCGTCGTTCAGCTCGGCGGGCCAGCAGCCGGTGATCCGCAACGGAGACCTGGCTCTGACCTCGACGCGCCTGCCGGGCGGCGGCGCCACGGTCGAGGTCGCCCGCCGCCAGCCGGACGGCAGCTGGCGCTGGGTGATCGATCAGCCAGCCGTGCTGCCCTGAGCCAACGCCGCCCAAGCGGATCATGCGAGCCGACCCGCAGAGCGGATGCCGGTCGGCGGCAACTACATCGTTGTGGCAACCATGCAGTCAGGGACACGCTTCGAAATAAGGTGTGTTTATGGCGTGCCGGGGGTGGTTAGTGTGTCATCTGGCGGGGTGTCGGCTGGCTGGGGCGGTGCGGTGATGGTGATGTGGT
>Ga0209168_10002741_pt1 | contig 12538 bp, 6 predicted proteins | sample Coa_R1_FD_187156 | JGI IMG/M metagenome (GOLD analysis project Ga0209168, IMG submission 187156) | Surface soil microbial communities from Centralia Pennsylvania, which are recovering from an underground coalmine fire - Coalmine... | ecosystem: Environmental > Terrestrial > Soil > Unclassified ... | reverse complement strand
ATCCCCATCGACCAGCTCGACTTGCAGAAAACCGTCGACATGAACTGGAAGCGCGGCATCGCGTTCACGTTGACTCCGCAAGCGCCGGACCAGGAGCCGCAGCAAAACCCACAGCCGCAGCCGCAATCGCGATAGCAACGTTTCAGCGATGCCCTGGGGCCCTGCGCGGATCGAGAGACTTGATTTATTTTACAGGCTAGCTGGGCTTGCGGCAGGCGGAGCCGCTGCTGCGGCGCTCTGAGCAATGGGTTCTCGAGGTAGTAGTACAACGCGAAAATCTCCAAAGTCTTCATCCAAAATATTCGAATAAATGATGAACAGCGAAATCGCACCGTTAATCACGATGCCCACGAGTAGGAAGAACACCGCGGTGAAAATTGGTCCCGGTGCGAAAATTCCCACGAACCAACCCAGCGGTAGAAGCACCACGACGTAGGCAATTACCGCATACACGATCGTGCGCCACGTAAATGTCCACCACACGCGTAAGCCGCGTCCGGCGGTTACTGCTAGTCTCTCCGTAGTTCCCGCGACTGATGACGAAATCAGCGCAATGCGAAACCGCTGGAACCGCCTCCGCAAAACGTAATGAATCCCGAAGATACCCACCAAATAGGTCAGAACATAACCTTGCAGCCGCGCCACCCAAATGAAAACTGTCGCGGATACCAAAACGTCCTGGTACACGACGCGTAGCCAGTACGCCACGCAGAAACTCAAAACAGCAACAACTAGCGTAGTCGGCCAGAAATACGCCCACCAGATGCGCAGTCCGTGATTGAGCGTTGGCTGAATGTAATTCGAGGGCGGAGCGGCAGCGCTCGCTACCGCAGGTGCATTGAACATCGATGGAGCGCTGAGCATGGTGATTTCGGCGGATTCTGCACGACGTTAACGGGAAAGTCAACTACATCCAAATTACCCGGCGAGTTCTGCCTTGCTCTGCGCGGGAGTATTGCAGTGAGGGGCGGCTGGGCGGGATCTATCGAATCGCGGAAACCAGAGTCGCCGAGAATTCTTTTCGTGTCGCGCGTGTACGCCGCCGCAGAATTTCGTCTACTTTGGCGACCAGCGCGTCGCGAGTATACGGTTTTTGCAGGAACGCTCCGTCTTCGAGCAGCGGCCCAGCTTTCTTGTCATGTTCAAGGTAGCCGGACATGTAGACAATCTTCACGCCAGGACGGATGCGCTTAACTCGCTCCGCAAGTTCCGGCCCGCGCAGTTTCGGCAGCACGATGTCCGTCACCAGTGCATGGATGGGCTGCCGCAAGTCTTGCGCGATGGCCAGCGCGTCCGCGCCATTTTCCGCGGTAAGCACGTTGTACCCGGCGGTTCTTAGAAACTCAGACGCGAGTTCCAGCACGGCTTCTTCATCCTCAACAATCAGCACGGTCGCGGACCGTTTGCAGCCGTTCGACGGTTGTTTCTCTGCGCACTGTGGTGCCACGGGTGCCTCCACTCGCGGCAAGTAAATCTCAAATCGTGTGCCTCTCCCGGGTTCTGAGCCCACCCAGATGCCGCCATTGCTCTGGTTGACCACGCCGTATACGGTCGCGAGACCCAGTCCCGTTCCTTTGCCAGCTTCTTTCGTGGTGAAAAACGGTTCAAAGATGTGCGACTTTGTGGCCGCGTCCATCCCGCATCCCGTGTCCGTGACGGCAAGCATCACGTATTCGCCGGGGCGAATCGGGCTCCGTGCGCCTGCGAACGTGTCACTGACGGTCGAATTATAGGTTTCTATCGCTAGCTTTCCGCCGTTAGGCATGGCGTCCAACGCATTCACAACCAGATTCATGATCACTTGCTCGATTTGTCCGGGATCCGCCTTCAGCCGTCCCAGAGACGCGCCCGGACGGAAAGAGAACTCGATGTCTTCGCGAACCAAGCGCTTTAGCAGCTTACCCATTTCCGATACGGTCGCGTTCAAATCGAGGATTTGCGGCTGGAGCACCTGCTTGCGCGAGAATATCAGCAATTGACGCGTGAGCGCGGCCGCGCGATCCGCCGCTTTCGCGATTTGCTGGCTGCTGCCGCGAAGCGGTTCGGCGGGATCCATGCGGTCCAGCAACAAATCGCTGTGCCCCTTTATGACGGTGAGCAAGTTGTTGAAGTCGTGCGCCACTCCGCCCGCCAGACGTCCCATCGCTTCCATTTTTTGCGATTGACGCAGTTGCCCCTCGAGCTCTTCGCGCTGACTTTGGTTTCTCTGCAGCGTTGTCCGCATGCCATCGAAAGCGCGCGTCACTTGCGCCACTTCGTCTCCGCCGTCTGCCTCCAGCGGATACGTAAAGTCGCCTTGCTCCAAAGCTTGCACGCCACCGACAAGCGAAGCTAACGGCCGCGTAAACGTATCGGAAATCAGGAACACGAGCGCCGCTCCCACGATCGCGGCGACCAGAAATAATCCGAGCAGCAGGCGGTTCAGCCGGTTTAGGAAGTCGGTTGTGCCATCGTACGATTTCAACACGATCAGGCTTATGCCGTTCATACCGGCGGTCAAATCTTTCGAGCTCGCGAGATATTTCTCGCTGCCAATCCGGAGAAAATTGGGAACTGTTCCACTGCCCACCTGCTGCTCGAGATTGTCCTCGTCGAGCGGGGCAAGCGTGCTGACGATGATGGTTTTTCCATAGCGGAACGCTACTTCACTGGACGAAATCCGGCGCAGTTCGTTGACGGCATTGTCATCGATCGCCCGTCCAACGACCACCGTGCCCAGTCGCGCATGGTGTTGATCTGCGTCGCCGAAGACTGGCCGCACGACAACTTGATATAGCTGCTGGCCGCTGAACCACCAACCGTCTGCTTGTTTACTATGGAAAGATTTTTGCAGCAGGGTTTCCGCCGTATTCGCGGGGAATTCTTCCCCTGCCGTGTGCAGAGCGACGACTTTGCCGCTCGCATCCGCCAGCAGGAACAGGTTGCAGTCTTCCGACTGCCACGGATCTTCGCTGGCCTCTTGAATCGTGGTCGCGTCCCCATTGCGCATCATGGCCAGTGCCGCCAGCAGGTCAGCCTTGTGTTGCAGCGCAATTTCGTGCTGATGCTGCATCACCTGGAACGTCATGATGGTGTTACTGGCCTCTTCCTCGATTTGGCGTTGCGCCTCGGCTTTTGCCGTGCGGCCAACAATAAGCAACGCTCCGCACGTCAGGCCGCTGGTGATCAGGATCAAGGAGACGAGGAATTTCGTTCGGAGCCTCAGGTTTAATCGCGCCTGAACCGCGCGAAACAGCGCGAGGCTCGGTGGTGCGAGGTAATTGGTCCAGAAAGCAACGATGGCCGGGAAAACTTGCGTCCGCAGTGCCAAATGCGCGTTCCGGGGAACGCGCCCGATCCACGCCATTGCCGCAGAACTGCTCGCGTAGACCGAATCCCCGCAGCGTTGCAATAGGCGCGCTGCTGTCTGGCCTATGGACGTGATGCAACCGTGGGCTGTGGCCACGGTCGTCATGCAGAGTAGCGCGATCCCCGGCGTTATGTCAGTCCCCGCAGCCCGGCGCACTTGCCGTAAAGCCTTCCGAATGTGCGCACTGGAGGTCTGGACGAACGGCGGCAGCTTCATCCTTCGAATGCGAAGCCTTTCGGCCATTTTTCGAGACACCCCGAACATGTTTTCCTTCGCCAATGAACTGTTATTCGCCTTTTGTGAATGTACTTTTTGGGGAGTGTGCCAGCAATGGAGCGGGGGTACTTAGACGATGTACCAGTAGTACTACGCCCTTTTACCTGTGCCTCAAAGTATTTTGATTCAGTAGGTTAGGCTAAAGGAAAGCAGGTGCACGTACTACACAATCCCAAGCTCAAAGAGGCAAGCAAGTAAGATCAATGTATCGTGAGCTTTGGCCCCCGACCAGCGCCTCCAACGGAAAACGGCGAATTTCCAAATGGGCCAACAGGGTTCCGATCGCGCGAGCCATCCTATGAAGAGAAGAATCTCAGGTTCTTCCCCCGAGGGCGGCGTCGAGCCATCGTTGCGCGATTTCGCGTTGCGGCGCATACGCCTGCCAGACGTTGGCGGCCCATTCGCGAACGAGCTTGGCGTGCTCTTCGGGAGTTTGCGCGCCGCGCAAGTTTGCAATAGTCATCGACCCGCGCTGTGCGAGAGTTTGTGGACGTTCGATTTTCGCCGGGCCGCTCAACCAACGGGGAATTGCGGCATAAATTTCACGCTTGCCGCCGCGCTCAATGCCGCAGCACATGCGCGTCAAATGCGCCGCGTACGACTTCGCGGAGCTGCAGTAACGGGCGGGATGCTGAAGGCAATAAGCGTCGACGAGCAGCTCGTGCGTTGCGCCATAACGAGGATCGCTGAAATCGCGCGCTCCCAATTCGTTGAACAGCGCCTCGCACCCGGCGTTTCCGCCTTCGATTTGCGCTCCGCATTCAGAGCACCGCGCCTCTAATTTCTTCTCGTCGCGTCCATCCATATTTGTGTAGGCTCCCGTTGAAGTATATTCTAGCTGTAACTCCCCGCTTCTGAACTGTCGGAATCTTTCAGCTTCCGTCCGTCCGATCGGTCACTCTCGACTCTCTAAATTGACTGTTCGTTTCCGCAACGCCATCCTCCGTAATCGCACAGATTCTGCTCGGCAAATCTCTCCCTCGGCTATCCAAGCTATTGATTTTCTTCCCGTTTACTCGGATGCTGTCTCGGAACTCAACCTGCGTAGGCACTTCGAGACAAGTGGAGGTGTGCGCTCATGGCAACTTTCTGGCAGGATTTGCGTTACGGCGTGCGAATGCTCGTCAGATCGCCGGGCTTTACAGCGGTCGCCGTCCTCACTCTCGCGCTCGGCATCGGTGCCAACACCGCCATCTTCACCGTAATCAATTCAGTTTTGCTCAACAATTTGCCTGTGCCGCACCCCGAGGAGCTCGTTCTTCTGACGAATCCGGACGAACAGGGCGGCGGAATCGGCTTTAATGACGGCGTGCGCGACGTTCTGACGTATCCCGAGTTTCAAGACATCGCGCACCACAATACAGTCTTCTCAGGAATTCTCGCCGCCGACAGTTCCACAAGTCCGTTCCCTGTGGAGGTGGAGGATGCTGGGAAGGATGCTGGGAAGGATGCAGCTTCCGATGCCGCTCCAGCGGAAGTGGAACTCGTCAGCGGCTCCTATTTTTCCGTGCTGGGCGTAAACCCGATTCTCGGCCGTGCGTTCACGGCGGAAGTGGACAAGCTGCGCGATGCGAATCCCGTTGCCGTGATTAGCTACGGATTCTGGCAGGCGCGTTTCGCCAGCGCGAGCGATGTGATTGGACGAAAGATCCGCGTCCTGCAAACGACTTACACGGTCGTGGGCGTCACGCCGCCGCAATTCCACGGCGAGACAAGCGGCGCAAATCCCGAAGTTTTTGTGCCGCTCAGCATGCAAAGCGAAATCCTTCCCGGCCGCGACTACCTTTCGCCGGAGACCGATCCATTCGAAAAGACCGAATGGCTTCAGGTGATTGGCCGTTTGAAGCCGGGCGTCAGTCTGACGCAGGCACGCGCTGCGATCACCGTGGAATTTCAGCAGATGATGCAAGCGCAAGCGGCGGGAATGTCTGCGCAACATAAGCAGAACTTTGTGAAGCAAAGCCTTGCTGTGACGGAAGGCGGCCGCGGCGCTTCCACCCTGCGCGGTGATTTCGGCAAGCCGCTCGAGATCCTGATGGCGGTTGTAGGGCTGATTCTGCTGATCGCTTGCGCGAATATCGCCAATATTCTTCTGGCGCGGGCTACAGCGCGACAAAAGGAAATCGCCGTGCGTGCTGCCCTTGGCGCAGGAGGCCTGCGTCTGTTCCGCCAGATGCTCACAGAAAGCATTTTGCTCGCGGCGATTGGCGGTGCGGTCGGGCTTTTGTTCGCGGACTGGGCCGAGGTTGCGCTCCTTCGCATGGTTTCTGCCGGAGCAGGGCAGGTTCCCTTGGATCTGCATCCGAACGCGAAAATCCTTGCGTTCACGTTCGGAGTTTCCGTGCTCACGGGAATCCTTTTCGGACTTGCGCCGGCTTTTCGCGCGATGCGGGTGGACCTCAATTCTGCCTTGAAATCCGCAGCTCGCGGTTTTTCGGGCGACTCATCTCGCCCCGGGCGCATGCCGATCGGCAAAAGCCTAGTGGTTGTGCAGGTGGCGCTGTCGCTCTTGCTTCTGGTGGTCGCGGGACTTTTCGTGCGCAGTTTGCGCAATCTGTCGGAAGTGAATTTAGGTTACGACCGCGATCATATCGTGCAGTTCAGCACGAACGCCTTGACATACGGCTATGCGCGAGCCGAAGTCGTTCCTGTTTACGAACAGATATTGCAGCGCCTTCGCGCCATTCCCGGCGTACGCGGTGCGAGTCTTTCGGATAATGGTCTTCTGAGCGGCACGGATTCGCAAGACCACTTCGCATTGGAAGGAGAAGCCAAGCCGCGTGATGACGAAAGGGCGAGATATGACATGGTAGGGCCGGACTTTTTCGCGGCCGCCGGCATTCCGATCCTCCAGGGCCGGGGCATCGGCCCGCAGGACAGCGGCAATGGCGCGCGCGTTGGCGTCATTAATGAGACATTCGCTCGGCGATTGTTCCCGAAGTCGAATCCCATCGGCAAACGCGTTTTTGTGCACGAGTCCAGTAATCCGTTCGATTTTGTGATTGTCGGCGTCGTCGCGGATTCAAAACACGGCAGCGTGCGCGAAAAACCATTCCCGCGTTTCTACGTGCCGTTTTTCAATCCCGTAGGAAAGGACTGGCCCGCGCGCGTGACGTTTGTGGTTCGTACGTTCGGCTCGACATCTGGCGTCAGCTCTTCCATTCGCGCCGCAGTAAAGAGTACCGCCGCCAATCTGCCGCCCGTGACACTGGAAACTTTGGATCAGAGCCTCGCGGATTCGCTCGCGACCGACCGAATGATTACCGAACTCTCCGGAGCGTTCGGGGCGCTTGCCATCATTTTGGTCTGCATCGGCCTTTACGGAATCATGGCCTACGCCGTCTCGGGGCGCACCAACGAAATCGGCATACGCGTCGCGCTCGGCGCGCAACGGAGCAACGTGCTGTGGCTGATTCTGAAAGAATCTCTGCTGCTTGTGGTGATGGGCGTCGTTATCGGCGTGCCGATCGTATTCGCGGCGGGCAACTGGATTTCCAGCTTGCTCTTTGGAGTGAAACCCGCCGATCCGCTGGCGCTGGCTCTGGCGGCTCTCTTGATGTTCGTGGTCGGCATGGCGGCTTGCTACATTCCCGCGTCGCGCGCCATGCGCGTGGATCCAATGGTCGCGCTGCGATACGAGTAAAGATGGGTTTGTAGCTCAGGTCTTTAGACCTGAGTTTCGCGACGCAAAGCCGAAGGCCTGACGCTAAAAAAACTGAGCTACATGTAAGGAGGGGGCATATGAACACCCTGCTGCAGGATTTGCGCTACGCGTTACGCCTGCTCGCGAAGTCGCCGGGTTTTGCGGCCGTGGCTGTGCTTACGCTGGCGCTCGGCATCGGCGCAAACACCGCCATTTTCTCCGTCGTGAACAGCGCGTTGTTGCGTCCGCTCGCGTACCCGCAACCGCAGCAGCTTTACCTTGTTCGCGAGATTGTGCCGCAACTGGCGAAGTTTTATCCTACGCTCAGCGCAAATCTGCCGGACTTCCGCATCTGGCAGAAGCAAGTCCATGTGTTCACCAACGTGGCCATTGCGGAAACGACGAGCGCCGATCTGACTGGCGCGGGCGGAGCGGAATTCATCCGCGGCATGCGCGTTTCGGCGAATATTTTCGAGCTGTTGGGAGTGCGTCCGGCGCTCGGCCGCACATTTCTACCCGAAGAAGATGAATCGGGGCGGGGCCACGTGGTGATGCTTACCGACGCGTTCTGGCGCGACCGGTTTCATGGCGATCCCTCCGTCGTGGGGAGAAGCATTACCCTCGACGGCGTGCCTCACGAGATCGTCGGCGTGCTCGCTGCGTCATTTCGCTTTCCCCCTGTTCCCCCGTCGATGGGCGGCGCTAAAGATTACGCGCGTATCGCGTTCTTCCAGCCGCTCAATGGGCCGAAAGATTACGAGACAGGGCTTATTGGCGAATTCGATTTCATTGCCATTGCGCGGCTGCGGCCAGATACGACCGAGTCGCAGGCGCTCGCGGAATTGAACGTGGTGCAGGCGCAAATTTCGAAGCAGGCCGATGACAACATGCCCATGAAGGGCGTGCTGCTGCCTCTTGAAGAGGAAGTCGTAGGGCCGGCGCGAAGCGGGCTAATATTCCTGCTGGCAGCCGTCGGCGCGGTCCTGCTGATTGTTTGCGCGAACCTCGCCAGTTTGTTGCTGGCGCGCGTTCCCGGCAGGATGCGCGAAGTGGCGATTCGCTCCGCGCTTGGCGCGACGCGAGGGCGCGTGATCCGCCAGCTGCTAACAGAGACTTTTCTCCTGAGCTTCGCGGGCGGTGCGTTGGGAATTTGGCTGGGCGGTTTTGCGCTGCGATGGTTCGTGAGCGTCGCGCCCGCGAGCCTTCCGCGCGTGAATGAAATTTCCATCGACGCGCGAGTCCTCGGATTCGCGCTGGCGATTACCATTGTGACCGGCATTCTTTTCGGTATGCTTCCCGCGTGGCGCGTCAGCCGTTCGCAGCCCATTGACGCGCTCAAGTCCGGCGCGACGGCAACCACGGAGAGCCGCCGCACTCGCCGGCTGCGCGAGGGCCTGGTTGGTTTCGAGGTGGGCGTTACCACTCTCCTTCTGATTCTTGCTGGATTGCTGGTCGCGAGTCTTGGGCGCGTGCTCAGTGTTCGTGCGGGATTCGATGAGGGCAATGCGCTCTTGGCTGGCGTTGATTTGCCTCAGCAAAGCTATAACAAACCGGCGGACCGCTTGCGCTTTTATGACGAAGTTCTGGCGGGCGCGCAATCGCTTCCCGGCATTCGCGCCGTAGGGTGGGTAAGCATTCCTCCCCTTGGCGGGCAGGGCTCCGTCACCGGAATCAACTTGCCCGGCCCGCAAAAGCCGGGCGCGGAAACTCCGGTCGCGAACTACCGTCCGGTGAGTCCGGATTATTTTTCCGCCATGGGCATCCCGCTGGTGCGCGGCAAAATTTTCAGTCCCTCCGACCGCGACAGAAAAGTCGTTGTCGTGTCCCAAAGCGTCGCCGATCGTTTCTGGCCCGGCCGCAATCCCATCGGGCAGATGTGCGTTACTTACTGGGGTCCCCCAATTCCGGCCGAAGTCGTCGGAGTCGTAGCTGATATTCGCACGGTGCGGTTGGACGAGCCTCCGCTGATGATGGTGTATGTGCCGGAATGGTTCAACGCTTTCTCCGTTCCATCGGGCGCGACGATCGTTCTGCGCACAGCGTCGGATCCGGCGGCTTCAGCTGCGGCAGTTCGCGAGCTGATTCATAAGACGGACGCGCAGGTGCCCATCACCTCGCTTGAACCTATAAAGCAAATCGTTTCGCAGTCCGTGGATGCGAGGCGATTTTCCATGTTTCTCACCATGGCCTTTGCGGTGTCGTCGTTGCTGCTCGCTTCGCTGGGAATCGTCGGCGTGATTGGATATTCCATTGAGCAACGCCGCCACGAATTGGGAATTCGCATGGCGTTGGGCGCCGAACTGCAGGACTTGCTTCGCATGGTGATCCGTCAAGGGATGGCGCCGGTCCTAACTGGTTTGGCTGCGGGCGCGGTAGCTGCCATTTTTGTGGGCCGCCTGATCGGCAGTCTTCTTTTTGGTGTTAGTTCGTATGATCCGCTGACCCTCGCCGTTGTGACGGTTGTCGTTTCCGCGGTATCACTGGCGGCGTGCTATATTCCCGCGCGTCGCGCGATAAAACTAGATCCCATGGTCGCGCTGCGTTATGAATAGTTTGTAACTTATGTCCCGCCTGCCCTGAGGCAGGAAGGGTTCGCGCGGACTTCACGCGAACTGGCATGAGGCCATTGCACGGGAACCCTCACGTCAGCCCACACAGAACGTGTTAGGGGCCCGTTCGCTTCGTTCAGGACAGGCGTGGACTGCGAGACGCGAATGCTGAACACGCTCCTGCAGGATATTAAATTTGCGCTGCGCATGTTGCGCAAGTCGCCGGGCTTCACGGCCGTCGCGGTGCTCACTCTAGCGCTCGGCATCGGAGCAAATACCGCCATTTTTACGGTTGCGGACGCGCTCTTGCTCAGGCCGCTCCCGTATGCGAATCCGCAGCAGCTGATGATGGTTTACGAAACAAGTATTACAAACCGCGGTGAAGAAAGCGTCTTCTCCTATCCGTACTTTGCGCGATTGCGGGACCAAGAGCATTCGTTCTCGGGGATTTCCGCTTTTGCCAGCGACGATTTCGACATGACCGGACGCGGAGAGCCGCGGCAAATTTCCGCTGGACGGGTGAGCTGGAATTTCTTCGACGTGCTCGGCGTGCGGCCGTTGCTCGGACGGAATTTTTTTGCCAGCGAAGGACAGCGCGGGAGCAATCGCGTACTCATGCTGAGCCATCAGTTCTGGATCAGCGAGTTCGGCGGTGCGCGCAACGTGATCGGGCAGAGCCTGATGCTCAATTCGCTCGGTTACACCATTGTGGGAGTGCTACCCGCGAATTTTGCTTTTACACCCCTCGGCAACGACACGCAGATTTGGATTCCACGCGAATTTGAGCTGAATATCGCCACGCCGGCGCACATTCAAGCCGGCATGGGATATCTGGAGGGCATAGCGCGCTTCGCTCCGGGCGTGAGCATCGAACAGGCACAATCCGAAATGGATATGCTGCATAAGGAATATTGCCGCGATAATCCGACGCGGCCAGACGCCAATCCGAAATGGCCGTCGGCCGTCACGCCGCTGCAAACGATGATCGTGGCGAACATCCGCGTGGCGGTGCTGATTCTGATGGGCGCCGTGGGAGTGGTGCTGCTAATCGCATGCGCGAACGTGGCGAGCCTGCTGCTGTCGCGCGCGCTGAAGCGTAAGAAAGAAATTGCGGTGCGCACAGCGTTGGGCGCGCGCCGAGGCGTGATTGTGCGGCAATTGCTGGTGGAAAGCTTGCTGCTGGCGGCGATTAGCGGCGTAATCGGAATTTTTGCCGGGTACGCCGGAACGCGCGGGCTGTTGGCGTTGAATCAAGATGCGGTTTCGCAATTGAGCGGCGGCATGGCGATGGACTGGCGCGTGCTGTGCTTCACCGTAGCGATTTCACTGCTGAGCGGTGTCCTTTTTGGGCTGGCTCCGGCGCTGCAGCTTTCCAAGACGGATCTGAATTCCGTGCTGCGCGACGAAGGGCGCGGGAGCACGGGCAGCAGCCGCGTCGCAAGTTCCCAAAATTTGCTGGTCGTGGCGCAAGTGGCGCTGTCGATGATTTTGCTGATTGGCTCAGGGTTGCTGATTCGAAGTTTTCTGCAATTGATGAATGTCAATCCGGGATTCGATCCCAGGAATGTCTTGACGATGCGCATAAATCTGCCGCCGTCGAAATATGGAACGAACGCGCAGATGGTTTCGTTTTACAACGAGGTGCTGCGGCAAATGCAGTCATTGCCGGGCGTGCGCGCCGCGGCGATCTCGTCGGCGCTGCCGCCGACTCCCACGCGGTCTGCGCCCATCCTCGCCGAGGGTCAGCCGGTCGTGCCGCTTCCGCAGCGGCCGGGCGTTAATATCGAGACGATTAGTCCGGACTATGCGAAGGTGTTGCGCGTGCCGCTGGAGCGCGGGCGCGAGTTCACCGCCGAGGACAATCAAACCACGCCTACCGTGACGATGGTGAATCAGGCGTTCGTGCGGCGCTACTGGCCGAATGGAAATCCGATAGGAAAACATATTTGGCTTGGCACGATCGCGACGCCGGTCGAAGTGGTGGGCGTGTTCGGCGACGAGAAGAACAACGGCATTAGCCGAGAGCCTGCTCCGGAGATGCTTCTTCCATTCCCGAATCTCCCTTGGTCGCATCTGCGATTGAGTTTGCGTAGTGCGGGCGGAGATCCGATGGCGCTCGTTCCAGCGGTGCGTCAGCGACTAGCGCGTATCGATGGCGTTCAGCCCATCACTGAGGTGCAAACGCTCGAGCAGATACTCGCCCAGTCGCGCGCGCAATCGAAGTTCACCGTGGCGCTCTTCGGGATTTTCTCCGGCGTGGCGCTGCTGCTGGCCATCGTCGGAATTTACGGCGTGATTTCCTATGCCGTTGCGCAAAGGATGCACGAGATGGGCATTCGCATGGCGCTCGGCGCGGACAAGAAAGATATTTTCAGGCTCGTGATCGGCCGCGGCCTCAGGCTTGCCGGCATCGGAATTGCGATCGGGCTCGTCGCGCCTTTCACGCTCACGCGCCTGATGTCGAGCCTGCTTTACAAAGTCCGCCCAGCGGATCCGCTGGCGATAATTGGCAGCGCGATTTTATTTTTGGCCGCGGCGCTTCTCGCCAGCTACATCCCCGCGCGCCGCGCTTCTCGCACAGACCCAATGATCGCTCTGCGCTACGAATGACGTTGTAGCTCAGGTCCCGTTCACCCTGACAGCGGAAGGGCCGAGCGTCTTCTGCTCGGCTGACCTGAGGCTTTGAGCAGCTGACGCACTACCGCCCGAGCAAATGCCTCA
>Ga0209168_10002739_pt1 | contig 12542 bp, 18 predicted proteins | sample Coa_R1_FD_187156 | JGI IMG/M metagenome (GOLD analysis project Ga0209168, IMG submission 187156) | Surface soil microbial communities from Centralia Pennsylvania, which are recovering from an underground coalmine fire - Coalmine... | ecosystem: Environmental > Terrestrial > Soil > Unclassified ... | reverse complement strand
CGCCGATCCTCGCGTTACCTGGGAGTATGCCCAGGAACGGGGGGAGTACGCGGTCAGAGTGGAAATATCGCCCAGGACTGTAGACTAATGTAATGAGTATGCTATGATAGAAAGCATATCCAGCTTGGAGACCGACCGCATGACTCCCATCCCGTCCGTTGCCACCCGTGGCGCCGCCCTCAAGTACCGATACGACACGGTGCAGGAGGGTGTGCCCCTGACCATCAAGGTGAAGGGCAAGAACTCCAAGGACGTGCGCCGGCAGATCGCCGTCATCCGCACCAACGTCAGCCAGTACGGCTCCAGGCACGGGGTCATGCTGGTGGTCCGCATCATCGAAGCCGCTGGCAGAGAAGCCACGGTCAAGGTGGTGTGGGATGGGAGGCGGAAGTGAAACCCAAGGGCCCCATTGTTTGTGGTTGTGACGAATGTCACCCGGAGCTGCACTACGGTCAGCCTGACGGACCGCTGTCCAGCTTTGAATCGGATTTGGCCGCCATGGAGTCCCGCTACAAGGGACTTATACAAGACGCCAAGCGTGTCCGTGAACACCTGACCCACTGCGACGTGTACGGAGACCAGCCGACACTGGATGGGTTCGATCGCATCCTGATGGCGCTGGGGATACACAACGAAGTGACGAAGCCGGAGCCTATCCCCGAGCAGCCCAAGGATTTCGCTCTCACCCAAGATTCACCCGACCCATTCTGAGGAGTACAGACCATGAGTTTCGAGCGCGCACAACGACGCCGTGCAAAAGCGCGCATCCTGATAGACGGGCCTTCGGGCTCGGGCAAGACCAAGGGTGCGTTGCTGCTGGCGATGGGTCTGGGCGGTAAGACCGCCATGATCGACACCGAACACGGCAGCGGCAGCCTCTATGCCGACACCACCGAGTACGACGTGGTGGAGCTGAAGCCACCGTACTCCCCCGAGGCGTACACCAAGCTCATCAGGGAAGCGGCCGCGGCCGGGTACGAAGTCCTCATCATCGACAGCATCAGCCACGAGTGGGCTGGCTCCGGCGGCATCCTGGAGAGCGTGGACGCGGCTTCCGGTGGTCCCGGAGGCAAGTTCAAGGCGTGGGGCACCGCCACTCCCCGGCACAACGACTTCGTGAACACCATCCTCGCCGCACCCCTGCACATCATCTGCACGGTCAGGAGCAAGCAGGACTTCGCCTTGGTCGAGAAGGACGGTGGCAAGAAGGAAGTGCAGAAGCTGGGTATGGCGCCCATCACCCGAGACGGCATGGAGTATGAGTTCACCTGCGTCCTGGACGTGAGCGTGGACCGGCACATGGCGACCAGCACCAAGGATCGCACCGGCTTGTTCGACGGCCAGCACTTCAAGATCACCCCCGAACACGGTGCCAAGCTGCGTGAGTGGCTGGAGAGCGGGGCCGAGCCCAAACCTGACCCCATCATCGCCTCCCGTGAGCGCATACAGAAGGCCACATCTATCGCCGGGCTGAAAGGCATCTGGGATAGCCTGTCAACCGCCGAACAGAAGGCGCTGGAGGCTGACAAGAACGCCCAGCGTGACCGACTCAACAAACTGGAAGGAGCAACGACATGAGCGACGCCATGAAGAAGACTCACAACCTCGTAGCTGTTACGGGTAAATACACCGACAACCAGGGCCAGGAGAAGAACCGATACGTCATCATCGGCGCGGCCTTCACCCGTGAAGACGGCTCAATGGCTATCAAGCTGGAGAGCCTGCCGGTCGGTCCTGGCTGGAACGGCTGGGTGAACCTGTATCTGCCTCGGGACAAGGACAAGCCGCAGCAGTCGGCTCCGCCCGCGTCACATACCGGCGGAAACGACGAGCCGTTCAAAGACGACACGCTCGATGGCATCGGCGACGGCAAAGTGCCGTTCGGAGACTGAGTATGGGACGTCCCAACGGCTACTACCTGGCTGACGGCACCAAGATCCCCGGGACCACCACCATCACGGGTCGGTTCAAGGACTCGGGTGGCCTAATCCACTGGGCCTTCACCCAGGGAATGGCCCAGGGTGAACTCAAGGCCGCGGGCAAGCCGTTCGTGGAAAATACCCGGGCCATCGCCCAGGAGGCTGCCGACAAGGGTACGGTGGTGCATGGGCTAGTGGAGCAGTACATCAAGACCGGCCAGCAGCCGGCGGCTATCGTGGACAGCCAGGTAAAGAGCGCGTTCGATGCGTTCCTGCGCTGGCAGCAGGGTTCACGGTTGGAGGTGAAGCATACCGAGGTGGCGTTGGTGTGTCCGGTCCTGAAAGTGGGCGGGACCATCGACGCCATCGGTATGCTAGGGGACAAGTGGTGTCTGCCGGATTGGAAGTCATCGAACGGCCTGTACGTGGACTACCTGTGGCAAATCGCCAACTACGGCTACCTGGCCGAGCATGGGTTCCTGTGCGACGAGCAGGGACGGCAGACGAACAAGGCGCTCGGCATCAAGGTGGAGAGCTACGAGCTGTGCCGGTTCAGCAAGGAAAACGCGGACTTCTCGCACAATTCCTTCGCCAGCCTCGCCAACGAGTTCGAGACGTTCAAGATACTTCGCCGGGCCTACGATCTGGCGCGCGAGTCACAGAAGCGGCTGGGTAAGTAGCCCCCAACACAGGAGAGGAACACAGAATGAGACCGCATGACCATCTTTGGTACAGGATTCGACTTGCGTTCTGGTTCATGCAGCGTTGCCACTTCCGCGTGACTCCTGCCTTTGCATGGGACTGCGCGACCTCATGCGGATGGGAAGACGGCGGCTATGCTGAAATCTCGCCGCGTGATGCCGTGGACGAGGAAATGAGCTATTGGGAAGCCGAATAAGAACAACTCCGTGTAAGTTGTTGCCAGCAATCATAGAGAGGTGTAGGCGTGAGCGAGAGCAGTTGGGATTTAGGTGAAGGGACTAACAAGCGCCGCCGAATGGACTGGCAGCCGGGTTTATTCGTAGGCGCAGAAGCTATTTGCATCTATCACCGCACGGATGGGTTCTGCTCTCCGAGAAACTGCGAAAACTGCAAGTGCTGGGATTTAGCAAATACTGTGTCAGACGCCACGGGACTATCCTATCTAGCTATCGCGTGGATTCTATCTCACAAGTCTCATATCGAGACCTTGGCTAAACAGGATTCCAAGTAGCCCCACGCGGGGCAGAGGAAAGGACGTGAAGGACTGGCGAGACAATATCCGTGTAGGGGACGTTATCAAAAGCGGCTTCGGCACGCTTCGAGTGGTGCGGCGGGTTAACCGACGCCGTGGGCGTGTGCAAAGCATAACCTTGGCTATCAAACGTTGCTCATGGACAACCAGGCCCTATACTATTTACAACCGTCACGATCTGAAATGGGGAGGATACTCGCCAGTACATCGCCGCCGTAAGCTATCTGCTGCAATAGACAAAGAACTACTTGCTTGCATCAAAGCTGAGGCGGCGGCTAAAGATTTATCGCTTCATTGTTGCGACGTAGAGGGATTACCATGACTTCCCCCTCCGCCAAAGCAGCGCAGCAGATACAGGCTATAACCTTCGAGATTACCGCGGGTGATATAGGCCGTGAAGCGATGTTCTATGATGAGCATCAGCGCGTACTGAAATTAGCCCTCTCCGAAGCCGTGCGGCCGTATGCTGACCTAGAAGCTGCTACGCGGCATTTGGTGTATGAAGTAGCGCTTATGCACAACATTACAACGATGCCTGTGAATTGCGGTCTCTGTGATGCAATTGGAAGTGCGCAGAGAGCACTAGAGGCCCTCTCGCAACCGAAGGGAGGGGAGAAGGTATGAGCGCACAACAGAGAGCAATCGCTTCCATTCCGGCGATTTACCGGATGGAGTATCACGAGTATCTGCATTGGTGGCTTGTGAATGGAATGGCTCTTTCAGCAGCAGGCTGCAAAGGCTACGACCCCATTCCTGAGTGTGTTCGATGCGGAGAAAAACCCGCTTGGGACCATGAAGGTTATTGTGTTTCTTGTTCACCATTGCAGGTTGACCCATGAGCATGGAAACTTTCATTTGCCCTAAGTGTAAGCGTCAAGGATGCTGGACCGAGGAAGGTGAGTTTGATTATGTCTGCAAGTGCGGACATTCCGTTCAGGTTGAGCCGCAGTTAACCGACCTCTCGCAATCAGAATTGATAGCCCGGCTTTATGCAACAGAATCAGATAGAGATAGGCTATGTATGCGTATTCTTGAGATTGAGGACGCTGCGAGAAAATACATAGATGGAGAAATGACTCTTGCAGTATTTGAAGAAGTCCTACGTTGGGAGAATAGGCCTTTTAAGCGCTAATGGAGAAATGAAGATGAATCACAATATCGGATGCCGCAAAGGCCAAACACAATACGAAATCCCACAGGTCATGGCTGGAGGTCATCCTGCTGCGCCAATTACTGTACAACATGACGGAAGCTGTACTTGCGGATTAGAAGCCTTGCAGCATCGGGCGGAAAGGGCGGAGGCACTTATTAAATACGCGGAACACAAAAAGTCCTGCCATATCGTGCGACACGAACTGACCGGAACAGCGAGAGACCAATTAGCTAATTGCAGTTGCGGATTGAATGAGGCCCGCAAGGCCCTGGAGGACAAGTGAGTCACCCAAAGGAATATATATGACTATTAAAGCATGGTTGCTTGAATATCCAGATGGTAAGCAAGTGATTGACTATCGTGCGCGTCCGCATTCTTGGTGGTTATATAAATGGCGCAAAGAATTTAGAGGAGTTAAACGGAGAATGGTGGTCTACACTGCACATCAAAGCACAATGAGAAACTGCCTGGTTTGTGGTCATTCTCTTGAGCTTCATTTGGGACGTGAGCCATGCGAATCCTGATGAATCTTGAGCTTGTTAATGGTACTTCATTCTCACGCGATGATTTAGCAGTATTGCCCAAATATCTTGAGAATCACCCATCTAAGCTTCAAGATCCGCCAAGGTACAAATATGAATGCAGTCTACAGCAATACGTAGGGACAGATTTGTGTCAATGGATGATTCATAGAACGAAAAGTAAATATAGGTTTTGGTTTGCAATTGGGCCGCTTATGAAAGCTGAGCCCGAATCCAACGAACATTAACTTAGGAGGTATCGTGGTTTCCCCCTCCGACCGCGCCCTGCTGACGGAACTGCTCACCAAGTGGCGTGATGAAGCTACGGCAAGAGATTATCTTGAACCACAAGCTGCTATAGCCACTGGCTTGTGTGCTGATGAACTTAAAGTCGTCATTGAGCGCTTGGTGGGGAAGCAAAGAGAGCCTGTGGTGTGTCCTCATACAAACTTCATTGACATTTGCACTGATGCGGGTCAGATAAAAGCTCGCTGGCCTGTTCCTGGGAATGTCAGCAAGTGGTGCTTAGATTGCGGAGCGTTCTGGCATTACTGTACAGAAAAATGGCAGTTTCCAAAGTGCCCGCCGCCGCAGCGCCTGTTGGCACAGGAGGGGCTACTTGAAGCGCAGGCGGGGCACGATGTAGTGGTCACGGTTGGCGATAATGGTTATGCAACAGGAGTAAATCCAGTGAACGAGACAATCACATTTCGCGGCGTATTCCTATCAAAGCAACAGTGGAAAGCTCTGCTCCCGTCTCTAGGCCATGAGGCGCCGTGCCCAGCCTATGCTCGACATGGTGAAGATGAAATACGCGATTGTAAGTGCGATTTGCGCAAGCTTAGGGAAATGTTGGGTGCGCCCCATCCGCCCAGCGAGGGGGAGCCCAAGCCCCAGGGAGAATCCCGTGAGTGAAATACACCGCTGCCCGAATCCTGAGTGTGCAATCTGCCAAGGTGAAGGGTGGGTTTGTGAGAATCACCCCAATGTCGCATGGCTTGGCGGGGATGGCTGCTGTGGTGGAGCGGGTATGCCATGTGGATGTAATCCTGATGCGCAATTCCCGCCGGGGACAGATATTCTCTGCTCGGTTTATTCAGACGGAGAGACAATACAATGAATTTCTTCCAGGCCGAACAAATTGCTCTAGCGGTTCTAGGCCGCTATGAATTGCGTGATGGTGACAATTGCCCCGCTGAGACAAACGAATTAGCTGATTTAATCCGTGAGAATTTTATTGAACCTAGCCCCGCCGCACCCGATGACTACACCCAAGCCGACTATGACCGGAACGCTATCAAGGTCCCTGCCGATGTGAAGGTGACGGTGCCTTCTATAGATCCCGATGACGGCAAACAGGCTGGGCCTGAAACACTGCCGTGCGATGTTTTCCTTCCGCCTAGGACCGTGATTCATCAGGGGTGCAAAATATCTGTATTGCTCACCGCGTTATCCGCTCGCACGATGCCAACAAGCATAGCTACAGACCCCGAGATGCGGTCAGCTTTCATTAAGTGGTGCAAGGAACAGGATGACCAAACCCATGCGGAGACTCAAGGGGCTCCCGATGACGGGAAGGGGCAACCCGTGGCGTGGATGATAGATGCTAGAGATATTCCCCATGCTAATTTGCGTTGGGCCACTGCGCAAAAAGCTGAGGCCGCCATTTGGGAGGCAAAACTTAACTGCACCGTATCGCCACTCTACACCCACCCGGCTCCCCAGGGCTGGCAACAGTCCCCCACCTGGCTCGATGCAGCGGCGAGGGAGATAACCAGCATGTTTGCATCGCTTGATGGATTCCCCGCTATCGGGGCAAGTGCTGGTCAGGACTTGGAAATCAAGGTAGAGGACATTTTGAAGCGCCATGCGGGTGGGAACACAGGAGAAACGAAATGAGTAGCACCTGGACCAATCTGATCGCCCAAGTCGCCCCCACTATCGCAACCGTGTTGGGCGGACCCCTCGCCGGCATGGGTGTGAAGGCGCTCTCCACCGCTATCCTGGGGCACGCCAACGGCACACAGGACGACATCGAGGCCGCCATACCCAACATCACCCCGGAACAGCTCCTGGCGCTGAAGCAAGCTGACAATGCGTTCAAGGCGCAGATGGCTGAACTCGGCATAGAGCCGGACAAGCTCGACGTGGAGGACCGAGAGAGCGCCCGTGACATGGCGAAGTCCCGAGGGTTCACCCCGCAAGTGGTCCTTAGCGGCATGTTCGTGGGTGGATACTTCGTCCTGCTCATCCTGTTCCTGCTGGGCTACACTCACCTGGACCCGTCGTACAAGGACCTGCTGCTGACGCTCATAGGCGTGCTGACGGCTGGGATACCGCAGATTCTCAACTTCTGGTTCGGGAGCAGTCATGGCAGCCAAAAGAAGGATGACGCACTCGCCCAAGCCGCGCTCTCCTAGACCACCCAAGGATTACCCCGTGCCCGAATCCAACAGGAAGCTGATGCGTGAACTCGAAGCCGGTTTGGAACGTGCGCAGGCGTGGAAGCTGGCGAACCATGATAGGCCATTCAGTGACTACCTGAGAGGTGCAAAGTGAGTGAAATAGCCGAACAGATGTCCTTCAATCTACCCAAACGCCCCGGCTTCCATTACGCCAAGCTGTCGCAGTCACCCCGCCTGCAACGGGTACGGGACTTCCTGATCGACGGTGAGTGGCACAGCAGCCGTGACATCATCGTGGGCGCTAACATCTGCGCCATATCGGCAGCCATCAGCGAACTGCGTTACAACGGCTGTAACGTAGACTGCGAACGACGTGGGGATGTGTGGTTCTACCGCATGGGGAAGGCCAAGTGACAAGACCCATCCTAGCCGTCCTTGTGCCCTGCATGGACACGGTCAAGACCTACACGGCCTTCGACCTCGTCAACCTGTTCGACAACCTGCACAGGCATCCTGTGGTGGACCCGAGGCTCATGTTCCACCAGTCCAGTATCCTGCCCTTGGGACGGTCCATCCTGGTCCGTTCGGGCCTCAAGGCCGGGGCGGAATGGCTGCTGTTCCTGGACAGCGACATGCGCTTCCCCAACGACATCGTGCACCGCCTGATGGCGCACAAGCTCGATGTGGTGGGGTGTCAGTACAGCAAGAAGGTGGGTGGCATGCAGCCCGTCATCAAGTACGACATGGATCCTGACAAACTTCAGGGCGTGATGCAGGTGCAATCCATCGCCACCGGCTGCCTGCTCATCAAGGCCGACGTGTTCAGGAAGCTACCCGAGCCCTGGTTCGCGTTCCTGATGGGTGAGAACCCGATAGACCCCAATGAGCCAGACTCGACATGCCTGGGTGAGGATGTGTTCTTCAGCCGCTTATGCAACCTGCATGATGTCCCTATCTACTGCGACTTCGAGGCCAGCAATTACATCGGGCATGTGGGGCAGGCGACGTTCAAGCTTGATGGCGTGAAGTTTGGAGGTGATACTTGATTAATGTGTCGTTGTGTGTCCCATCTATGAACACCATGAACGCCGGGTTCGTGAACAGCCTGTTTGGCCTGACCAAGTTCAGCCAGGGAAGGATGTTCGGTGACGAAGCCGTGGACCTGCGCTTGCTCAACGTCCGCACCAGCATCCTGCCGCTGTCCCGCACGGCACTGGTGAAGTACGCCATCGCCAACGAGGCCCGGTACATGCTGTTCATGGACTCCGATATGACCTTCCCCAAGGACGCCCTGTTCCGGCTCATGAGCCACCGTGCTCCGGTCGTGGGGACGGTGGCGAGCCGTCGTGACGGGAAGGGCCTGAGCGCCCTATACGACCCCACCGTCCCCCGCACGGGCCTTGTGAACGTGGACCGGCTGGGGACGGGATTCATGATGTTGGAGGCCAAGATATTCCACACCTTGCCCAAGCCCTGGTTCGACCTAACCATGAGTGAGGAGAACCTGCCGCCTGATGAGTGGGACAAAGAATGTGAAGGTGAGGACGTGTTCCTGTCGTATAGACTACGGGAAGCGGGCATCCCGCTGCTGTTGGACTGGGACCTGTCCATGCAGATAGGCCACCTAGGCGAGATGGAATACAGGTTGAAGGCATGAGCGGACGCAACGTCATCGCCGTTGATCTGGACGGCGTGCTCGCCGTTGACCTCCCGCGCTCCGACGAGTTCGAGATAGGCCCGCCCGTCCCCGAGATGCTGCAACTCGTCAAGGACTGGGTGACGAACGGGGAGGAGGTGTGGATATTCACCGCCCGCCTGTCCGGTACGTCCGATGTGGAGCGCATGACCTCTTGTATACAGGACTGGTGCGAGACCAACGGCCTGCCACGGCTACCCGTGACGAACCGGAAGTCGGGGAGGATTCGCATGTACGTGGACGATAGGGCTGTAGCGGTTGTACCCAACACCGGGCATCTACTCAACGAGCCTCAGCATCCTAAAGAGAACTGACCATGCAAGGCTGGCGTCCAGACGCGACCTTCGCCATCGGGAACGCAGTCTACAGCACCCACCTAGACCCCCAGCGTGTCCTGTTCGACGCCATCGGCAACCGGGTCGCGGGTGGGTTCAGCCAGGCCGGGGTGGTGGAGGGTTGGAGCGCGGGAGCGGAGATGCTGCTGGCGAAAGGGTATGAGTCCTACGCCTTCACCCTGCTCGCATCCATCGCCGCGCCGCTGCTGACGTTCTTCGAGGACTGTGGTCTCGTCATCAGCATCCAGTCGTTGAAGCCCGAGGGTCGGGACCTGATGGTACAGGCCCTGACGAGCCCCTGGGGAGACCGGTCCTGCTTGACTGTGCGCGCCCCAGAACCCCTGGAGGAACGCCTGCGGTCCTGGAGGGCATTGGGGACGCTGCCGTCCTACTACGCGGACCTGCTGCGTCTCGACCCCTACACCAGGCAGAAGTTCATCCCCGAGGCCCTCCAGGCCAGCAAGCTCCTTTTCTGCTGCAACATGGAAGGCGCGCCGGAGGACGACAAGGTCCTGACCATCAACCACAAGACCCGCCGCCGTATCGTTCTGGAGGTGGGAGCCGATGTGGAGAAGAAGTACCAGCTCGACAACCAGCAGGTGAAGGTCATCCTCACCAAGAACTACGGCAGCGCCGCGCCCCGATTCTACCAGTATGCTGTCCGCAACTTCGGCGCCATCAAGGGCATGGTGAAGTCACTGGAGGAAAGGTTCTACGAGGACATCAAGAAGGGCAACCACGACATGCACCCCTACAGCGCGCTCCTGGCCGTCACGGCCACGGCGGCGATGGTGTGCGCCAAGACCGGCATCCTCCCCATCACTCCCGAGCGCATGACGCGGTGGATGCTGGACCGCATCAGCGAGAACCACACCGGCCGGCCCGCGTTCGCCAAGGACCCGGAGGAGCTGCTGATACAGTTCCTGCTGGAGCAGAACGAGCACCTGGCTATCATCAGCGGCGAGGACGAGGGATTCGGCAGGGGTAACCAACGCTACTTCGAGCCCAGGCCAGGAAAGAACGTGGAGGTGAAGCTGGAGTATTTCAGGAACCGCCTGCACGTCGCCACCCCGTTCTTCGGCGAGTGGCTGCGGGCCCGGGGGTACGTCGCCAAGAAGATTCGTCAGGACCTGCTGGACCGTGGCGTTGCCGTCAGGGACCTGTTCCACTACAACATGCACGGGCGCATGAACGGCAAGAAGGCGTACTGGCAGACCACGCTCATCCTCGACGCCCGCACCCATTCCGTGCAGGAAGCCATCCAGGAGTGGTCTAAGCGTCTGGAGATTCCCCTGGCTCCTCATGATGCGTTTCCGCCGTTCCTGGGTCTGGTAGACCGCCAGAAACGGTTGAAAGCGCAGCGGAACGCTCTATCTCAACCGTCCGAAACTCCCGCTTTGCCTCATCAAGAAGACGCTCCAGAGAGCTGATGTTCTTCTTCTCCATCTGAAGGTCCTGGAGCTTGACGGCCGTGCCCAGCACCGTCGCCGCAGTCTCACGCTTCAGGCGCATGACCTGGACGTATTCCTCCTCTCCCTGGGACACGTTGACGGTCAGTATCTCGTGGAAGGCTTCCATGCTCTCGGACAGCAGCCGTTCAAGCTGCTCGGGCGTGGTCAGTAGCTGATTCCAGTCCCGTAGCCGTGTGATTGCAGCTTCGGCAACTGGTCGCGTAGCCGGACTCCAATGTCGATCCGCCACATCGGGGAGTTGGGCACCGTCAACGAGTCCAGTACCTTGTATGCCCTGGACTTGGCCGCCCGTACCGTCGCCCCCAGTCCCGTCGCCACCAGGATGTAGTCCCCCGCCGTCACCATCGTCGGCACGGTCTTGATCGACCCGTTCACCCGCTGCGGGGCCTCGCCCATCATCATCTCGCAGGGGTGAATCGCCTCCGCGTTCCTGCCCGTTATCCCGTAGACCGGGATGCCCGTCACCTCCTTCTTCGTGAGGTGGCTGTAGGGGTAGTCCGGGATGGTCATCACCACCCCCACTGACAGCGTGTTCATCTGGAAGGGTGAGGCCGGCGAAGTAGTCCCGTGAGCCAGGTTTATCAGCCATTGTGCGGGGTCTCCATCATGTAGGGGCTCCTGGACGTTGAACGTGGGCCATCCCGGTCGCATCGTCCATTCTAGGGGCCAGGGGGTGCCCTCGTCATCCACGATGCAGTTCACGTCCACGTAGCCGGTGTGGCCCATGGCGACGAGTTCGGTCTCCAGCGGCAGCAACACCTTCTCCGCCAACTTGGACCGCTTCACGTACCGCAGCACAGTGCCCTGCTCGCCAGTGTTTGGGCCTTTGTCGCCGTCCATGAGCTTCTTGAACTCGAAGTTCTCACACCAGCCGGACAGGAACCCGTCAGGGCCTATCCACCCGCCCACTGCCATCTCGATGCCGGGAACGAACCGCTGGAGGATGAACGGGGACTTGTAGGCGGCGTTCTTCTTCCACCGCTCCAGCATGTAGACCATGTCCTCGGGGGACTTGCTGACGTAGGACAGGCCCTTGCTGGGGTCCTTGTCGCCGGTGGGCTTGCTTACGAAGCGCTCGTCCTCCTTCTTCACGTAGGCGATGGCCTTGTCGTAGTCGCTGAACTCCTCGCCGTCGAGGACGGGGATGCCGTGGCGCTTGAACGCCTCCTGGCCCTTGCTCCGGTCCATCTCCCACTCCGCGCTCTCCTGGGTCGCACCGACCACGCAGACACCGTTCTCCCGCCATTGGTCCGCATCTCGCAGGAAGTAGGTGTTGTCGGTGAGGAGCACCAGGTCAGGCCACTTCGCCCAGGCCCGGTAGTCCTCCACCTTCTCGATGAGGCCGTCGCCGATGGTGTTCCGGCTCCCGTCCTTGTTGGCACGGATGTACATCTTCACGTCGTGTCCGTGCTGCTGGGCTCTCATGGCCCAGTCCAGAGCCGCGCCTTGTGCATCTAGTATTAGGATACGCATTTGCTATAATTCCAAGTCTGGAGCCCCGACGGGGGACACCTTGCGCGAGGTGAAGTAGGCCGTAAGTTCCCATGGATACGAACCTACCCAGGGCCCCTTGATTGCTTCGGCGGTCCAGGGGCTTTTCATTGCGCGCCCGCCGCCGCTTCAGCCTGCTGCAAGCCCTTGGCCTGACGCCCGGACTTGAGGCGCATGAGGATATTGGCGGCCTCACTGTAGGGAACCTGCGCGTTCTGCGCGGCGTTGAAGTAAGCCTTGGTGATCGTGGGGTCTCCGGACTTGAGGTCGGCCTTGATGGCGGGGTCCGAGTACCAGTTCCTCCACGCTTCCTGCC
>Ga0209168_10002736_pt1 | contig 12546 bp, 8 predicted proteins | sample Coa_R1_FD_187156 | JGI IMG/M metagenome (GOLD analysis project Ga0209168, IMG submission 187156) | Surface soil microbial communities from Centralia Pennsylvania, which are recovering from an underground coalmine fire - Coalmine... | ecosystem: Environmental > Terrestrial > Soil > Unclassified ... | reverse complement strand
GCCTTGACCTGCGTGAGCCGGGTGAAGTTGGCGCCGTAGTAGGCCTGCTGCCAGTTGGCCAGGGTGGGGTCGATGTAGTTCTGGTAGGCCTGGCCGCTGGCGTAGGGGCGCATGGACTGCCAGAAGAACTGCTGCCAGGCGCGCTGGCGCGCCACCGGGGCGGACGCCGAGCCGACCGGCCAGGTGGTGGTGTACTGGGCGTCGAACAGCGCGTTGCGGTGCACGAACGCGGTCGCGCCCGGCGCGACCCGGTTGATGGCGCCGCCGAGCGCGTCGAGCGCGATGCCGCCCGAGGCGCCTGATGCGCCGGCCACCTTCTGGAAGTTCGCCACGCCCGCCAGCATGGTCCCGATCCCGTGGCTGCTCAGCGGCTTGGTGAAGAAGTCGGACTTGGCGTATTCGGAGGCCCGGGAGAGCTGTCCGGCGGAGGTCTGGGTGGGCAGGTGGCACTCGCTCACGGTCAGGGACGCGCACCCCGCCTCGACCAGCATCGCGTGCAGCCAGGTGGTGCTCTCCAGGAACGGCGAGGACGGATGCGAGCCGACCGCGGCGTACAGCTTCTCCAGCTGGGCCGCGGCCCCGCTCACCGAGCCGATGTAGGTGCCGCCCACCTGGATGGACGGGACGGAGCCGCCGGGCGCCGCGGACAGGTGCAGGTTGGACCAGAGCTGGTCCGGGGCGTGCGGCGCCCAGGACTGCCAGCCCGCGATGACCCGCGCCGCCTGCGACCACGGCCAGGACAGGAAGAACAGGCAGATCGCGCCGGCCGGGTGGGTGGTGAAGGTGAACGACGTGACCACGCCGAAGTTGCCGCCACCGCCGCCGCGGCAGGCCCAGAACAGATCGGAGTTGGCGTGCGCGCTGGCCGTACGGGTCTGGCCGTCGGCCGTGACGACCTGCATGGACGTCACGTTGTCGCAGGTCAGCCCGTAGGCCCGGCCCACCACGCCGATGCCGCCGCCCAGGGTCAGGCCGGAGATGCCCACCGTCGGGCAGGAGCCGCCCGGCACCGCGCGGCCGTGCGCGGCCAGCCCGTTGTAGAAGTCGATCAGCCGGGTGCCCGCGCCCACGGTGGCGGTGCCGCCGCTGACGCTCACCCCGGCCATCCGGGTCACGTCGACGATCAGGCCGCTGGTCGAGGACCAGCCCGCGTAGCTGTGCCCGCCGCACCTGGCCGCCACCGGGATCCCGAACTTGCGGACGAAGGCCAGGCTGGTCGCGACGTCGTGCGGGTTGCGGCAGTAGGCGATCCCGGCCGGTCGCAGCGAGTCGAAGCGCGGGTCGAACAGTTCCTTGGCCGTGGTATAGCCGGACTCCCCGGGCCGGATCAGCGGCCCGGACAGGTCACGCGCCAGTGCCGTCCAGTCGGCGGTCTTCGGCGGGCCCGAGGCCGCGCTGGCCCGGGTGGACAGCGCCGCGCCACCGGTGGAGTTCACGGTGGCCGCGACCGTGCCGCCGCTCGCCGTGGACGCGCCGCGACTGCCGCTGCACGCCGAGAGCAGCGAGGCGCCGCCCGCCGCGGCGGCGAACCGGAGGAAGGCGCGCCGTCCGGGCGCCTGCCCGTCCTGACCCACGCTGTCCTGGCCTTCGCCTTCGGTCATCGCGGCAGCCTCCCCTTCCTCGCGATCGTGACACTCCCAGTGTGAGCGTCCGGGGGTAAAGACGTCGCAACGCGGCCGGCAGTTGGTGCCGGTTCGCCATGGGCGAATCTGAATGAGCTGGATATTCACTTGCCCGCGACGGTACGGGGCAATATTGTTGAGTTACTCAACTATTGAGAGACTCACGCAATGAGGGAGGTGAGCATGGATGGATGAGCCGCTAAGGAGCGCCACGGTGCTGGACGCCGAGCCGGTGCCGCACGCGACGCCGCTGGTGGCCGGGATCGCGCAGGACGTCGCGGACGACGGGCTGAACCAGCAGATCACGGACACCCTGGGCGAGCTCTTCAGGCATGCTCACGACCTCGGTCAGGTCATCGCGGCCGAGTTCGGGCTGACGGTGAGCGACACCAAGGCCCTGGTCATGCTCGAAACGCCGATGACGATGAAGGATCTCGGCCTGCGGATGGGCTGCGACCCCTCCTTCGTCACCTCGGTCGCGGACGCGCTGGAGAAGCACGGCCTGGCCCGGCGCGAACCCTCGCTGCGGGACCGGCGGAGCAAGAACATCGTGCTCACCCCCGAAGGCGTGACACTGCGCGACCGGCTCTGCAGTGAACTCTCGGCCCGGGCACCGTGGTGCACCACGCTGGACACCAGCGAACGACGGTGCCTGCTCGGGCTGATGCGGAAGATGCTCGGATCACGGGGCGGGAGGTGATGGTGTCACAACCGTGGCGGCTGCCTCGTCATGACCGATGACGATCAAGCCGCATGGCCGTCTCACGCGGACGGCCACACGGGATGCGAGACACGTTTACGGGGGCTGACAGTGCGGTCCGTTCGGCCGAAAAAATGTTTTAAAAATGCACGCACTGCGCGTGACCACGACACCTGACCGGTCACGGCGATAGTTCAGTGCGCCCAAGCTTAGGGAGATCTACCTTGTCCGCCACACCACCAGACACCGGGGAGCAGGCCGCCCTCAACGGCGCCGCGGCCCGGGAGGTCAGTATCGCGGCGGCGTCAAACGCCACCGCGGTGCCAAGCCAAGGCGCCCCGACGCGGCGGCTGGGCCTGGCGCTCGCTGTCATCGCGACGGCCCAGTTGATGGTCGTGCTCGACGCGACCATCGTCAACGTCGCCCTGCCGCACATCCAGACCGCACTTCACTTCTCCGGCACCAACCTGGAATGGGTCGTCAACGCGTACGCGTTGGCGTTCGGCGGCCTGCTGCTCCTGGGCGGGAGGTCCGGCGACCTACTGGGGCGCCGCCGGATCTTCATCGCCGGGATCCTGCTCTTCTCGCTGGCCTCGCTGGTCGGCGGGTTCGCGACCAATGAGGCCTGGCTGCTCACCGCGCGCGTCGTGCAGGGCGTCGGCGGCGCGTTCGCCGCGCCGACGGCGCTATCGCTGATCGCCGTCACCTTCCCCGAGGGCCCGCCGCGCAACCGCGCGATGGGCGTGTACGCGGCGATGAGCATCGCCGGCGGAGGCATCGGCCTAATGGCCGGCGGCCTGCTGGTCGAATACGCCAGCTGGCGCTGGGTGCTGTTCGTCAACGTGCCGATCGGCCTGGTCGTCGCGTTCCTGGCCGCGCGGGTGCTGCCGGAGTCCGCGCGGCGGCGGGGTCAGTTCGACCTGCCGGGCGCGATCACCGGATCGCTCGGCCTGGGCGCGCTGGTTTACGGGCTGTCCTACGCGGCCACCACCCCGGACGGCGTGTCGCACTGGGGCGATACCAAGGTGATCGTGTCCCTGGTGGCGGCGGTGGTGCTGCTGGTGGCGTTCGGGTTCATCGAGGTGCGCAGCAAGCAGCCGCTGGTGCCGATGCGGGTGCTGCGCAGCCGGGACCGGACCGGTTCCTACCTGATCAGCCTGTGCGTGGGAACCTCGCTGTTCGGCATGTTCTTCTTCCTCACCCTGTTCGTGCAGAACGTGTGGGGGTACAGCGCGCTGAAGACCGGCATCGCCTACCTGCCGCTGATCGCCATGGTCATCGTGGCGTCCGGGGTGGCCTCGCAGCTGGTCACCAGGATCGGCGCCCGCCCGCTGATGCTGGCCGGGAGCATCCTCTCGACCGCCGGGTTGTTCTGGCTGTCCCGGATCAACGAGAACAGCCACTACGTCTCCGGGCTGCTCGGGCCGATGCTGGTCACCGCGCTCGGGATGGGGCTGATCTTCGTGCCGCTGTCGCTGGTCTCGCTGAGCAAGGTGGCCGACAACGACGCGGGCGTGGCCTCGTCGCTGCTGAATGTGGGCCAGCAGATCGGCGGGTCGATCGGGCTCGCGATCCTCGGCACGGTGGCGTGGAGCGCGGTCGCGACCAGCATCCACTCGCAGGCCGCGGCGGCGGCCGCGGCGGCCAAGCACGCGAGCACGCACCTGTCGGCGGCCGCGCAGGCCGCCGCGCAGAAGGGCATCCTCAACCACGCGTACTCGACCGGGTTCTCCAAGGGATACATCGTCTCGGCCGGGATCGCGCTGCTCGGGCTGATCATCACGGTGCTGGCGATCCGGGTCAAGAAGGACGACCTGGCCGGGATCAACCCGATGGCGGCGCCCGCCGACTGAGGTCGCAAGTTAGGAATGAAACCCGGGGTTCACCTGCCTAGAGCAAGGTGGACCCCGGGTTTCATTAGCATGAGGGGCATGGCGCCAGGATTGCTGTTCGTGTACACCGACGTCGGGGACGGCCCGGTGGACGAGGCGGAGTACCACGACTGGTACGACCACGAGCACGGGCCGGCCCGGCTGACCGTGCCGGGGCTGACCGGCGCGTGCCGGTACGAGGCGCTGGACGGCCTGACGCCGCGGTGGCTGGCGCTGTACGAGCTGGACAGCCCGGATGTGCTGGACAGCGCGGAGTACAAGGCGGTGGTCGAGGGCGGCAGCGACCGGGACAAGTTCATCATGTCGCACCTGCCGACGCTCGACCGGCGGATATACGTCCAGCTCAGCGACGATGGCGTCGCGGGTTCCGCGGGGCCGGCGCCGGTGATCCTCGCGGTGGCCAACTCGGTCTCGCCGCAGGCGGTGGACGACATGACCGCCTGGTACGAGCAGGAGCACATCCCGATGCTGCTCGCGGTGCCCGGCTGGCAGCGGATCCGCAGGTACCAGCTCAGCGGGCCCGCTCCGCTGGACGGGCCGGGCGCCGGCTACCTGTCGCTGCACGAACTGGCCGGCCCTTCGGTGCTGGAGGACCCCGGCTACCGGGCCGCGGTCAGCACGCCGTGGCGGGACCGGATCGTGTCCGGCGCGCTGGGCCGGGAACGCCGCGTGCTGGGTTTCCGTAACTCCTTCTGCTGAACCACTGGCATCCCTAGACTTGCCGCGTGTCATCTATGGGCGGGGGACCGCGGCGGCGCGCGGTGATCGGCGCGCTGCCCATCGTGGTGGCGTCGGCGACGGTGCTGGGCACCGAAGGCTGCACCTCGGCCGCTCCTCCCGCCCGGACCCTGCACTTCTTCAGCAGCCATCAGGCCGCGGTCGTGACGGCGGCGACGGCGCGGATCGCGCCCGGGCCCGCCGATGACCCGGCCGAAGCCGGCCACCCCGGGGCCCGCGAGGCCGACGTGACCGGCTACATCGACTCGATGCTGGCCGCGCTCGGCGCGCTCGCCGACCCTGTGCACGACACTGGGCCGCCACCGGTGTTCGCGGGCGGCCCGTGGAGCAACCGGCACACGTCGGGTCCGGATCTGATGGCCCGTTTCGCCGCGCTGGACCCGGTGGCCCGGATCGCCTGGCGTCGCCGGCTGACCGGCTGGCAGCGGCAGTACCGGGCGGGTATCGCGACCCTGGACAAGCTGGCCGGGGGCGACTTCACCAAGGCCGGCCACGCCAGGCAGGACAAGATCCTGGTCATGTCGGCGGCGAGCTCGTTCGTGGCGCTGCTGTTCGAGCACACCATCGAGGGCCTGTACGCGGCGCCGGAATACGGCGGGAACCGGGGCCTGTCCGGCTGGAAGGAGATCGGCTTCCCCGGAGACATCCAGCCGCGCGGCTACACCGCGGACGAGGTCTCCCGGTCCGACGGGCACGACCCGGTCGATAACACCGGCATCGTGACCGAGGTGCTCAAGCTACTCGGGTCTCTCTAATGAGCAAGGCAGTGGTGATCGGCAGCGGGGCGGGCGGCTCGCTGGCCGCGATGGTGCTCGCGCAGGCCGGCTGGCAGGTGGTGGTGTACGAGAAGGGCCCCAACCACTTCACCAACCTGGCCGGGCAGGGGCCGATCGGCACGGCGTTCGCCAACGACAGCCTGGCCATGATCGTGCGCAACTTCCCCGGCCCGGACCCCGAGGTGTTCCCGCGCACCTGGCGGCCGGTGGGTTCGGCGGCGACGACGTTCACGGGCAACGTCGACGAGCTGCCCCAGGTCGTCGGCGGCGGGACCATTCACTGGGACGCCAAGGTGCCCAGGTTCTGGGATCTGGATTTCCAGCAGCGGTCCGCGCTGGGCCCGGTGCCGGGCGCCGACGTGGCCGACTGGCCGTTCACCTACGCCGACCTCGCGCCCTACTACGACGAGGTGGAACAGCTGCTCGGCGTGCAGGGCGACGTGACCGCGTTCCCCGACATCGTGCGCAAGCACGCCCCCCGCGCGGCGCAGTACCCGATGCCGCCGGGCCCGCAGATGCGCGCGTCGGTCGCGGTGGCCGCGGGCGCGACGGCGTTCGGCATGCACCCGTTCCCGTTCCCGATGGCGGCCAACTCGGTGAGCGGGTACAACGGCCAGCACGCCTGCAACAACTGCGGGTTCTGCAGCAGCTTCGGCTGCCCGGTGGTGGCGCGGCCGTCGGCGCTGATCCCGCTGCGGCAGGCGCTGCGCACCGGGCGGGTGACGCTGGTGCCGTCGACGATGGTCACGTCCGTGGTGCTGGCCGGGTCGGGGGCCTCGGCCCGGGCGAGCGGGGTGCGGTGGGTGCGGATGACCGCCTCGGGCCCGGTGACGGGGTCGCAGGACGCGGACGTCGTCGTGATGGCGGCGTCGGCCATCGAGACGGTGCGGCTCGCGCTGCTGTCCTCGTTCCCCGACGTGAGCGGGAAGCTGGGCAAGCGGCTGATGCTGCACGCGTTCATCGACGGCAGCGCGATCTTCCTCGACGAGCGGATGCACGCCTACCGCGGGCGTTCGGTGACGCAGTGCGTGGAGGACGCCGTCGATCCGGACTACCCGGGCGCCCGGGCCTTCGCGCGCGCGCATGGCCTGCCCTACCTGCGCGGCGGCCTGATGGAGCTCGGCGGCAGCCAGGACCCGCTCAGCGAGGCGCAGTCCTACCAGACGCTGCTGAGCCTGACGCGGGCGGCCCGGCCGTTCGGCACGGAGTTCAAGCAGCTCATGCGGGCCTCGGTGCTGCGCGACCGGCTGGCGGGCTGCTCGTTCATCGGCCACGACCTGCCCTACCTGGACCACACGGTGACCCTCGATCCCGCGGTGCGCGACGTCTTCGGCGTCCCGGTGGCCCGGATCACCTGGAGCGCCGGCCCGCACGAGCAGGTGGCCCAGCAGTTCTGGATCCCGCGGCTGAAGCGCATCATGCTGGCAGCCGGGGCGGGTGTGGCGCTGGCCGTGCCCGCCACGCTCAACAGCGGCGGCCTGCCCACCGGCAACCACATCATGGGCGGCATGATGATGGGCACGTCCGCCGCCTCGAGCGTCACCGACGGCTACGGGCGGGTACACGGGCTGGACAACGTGTACGTGGCGGACGGGTCGGTGTTCGTCACCTCCGGCGCGCACAACCCGACGAATACGATCATGGCCGTGGCGCTGCGCAACATGCGCCACCTGGCGGGGACTGGCGGCGCCGCGACCGGGTAGGAAGGCAGGCTATGAAGAAGCTTCTGGAACTCCTGGTCTGCTTTCTCCACCCGCTAGCGGTGATCTTGATGTGGATCAACCTGGCCGGGCGCAATGACCTGTCCGGCGGGCAGAAGCTGGCCTGGGGGCTGTTCGGCCTGATTCCGCTGGTGCCGTTCGTGTACGTGCTGACCGGCGGCGACTTGTGGTGATCCGGTTAGGGCGCGCAACCGGCGAGGTGCGGTGGCCCTGGCACGCTGCGACCGTGAGGGTCTGGCCGGGTAAGGCAAGGGAGTTACGGCGATGACTGACACCTCGGTTGCGCTGGACCAGGAGGCGAAGCGGTACCCGCTGTCTTTCACCCAGGAATGGTTCCTTACCTTTGACCAGGGCGACGACGGCGGGCCGTTCGGCGGCCGGTTCGTGATTGTTTCCGCGCTCCGGATCACCGGTGCGGTGGATCTGGCGGTCCTGCAGGGCGCGTTCGATGATGTGGTCGCGCGCCACGAGCTGCTGCGGACCCTGGTGGTCAGGGACGCCGACCCGCCGTACCAGATGGTGTGCCCGCCCTGCCCGGTGCCGCTGGAGGTCCGCGACCTGCCGCCGGTCACCGGCAAGTCCCGGGACATGGTCGTCCAGGAGCTGCTCCTCGAGGCCGAGGCGGGCACGATCAGCGCGCGCGAGGTGCCGCTGCTGCGCGCGCTGCTGTGCCGGTTCGACGACCGGGACAGCGCCCTGCTCCTGACCGTGCACCACTCGGTCTCTGACGGCTGGTCGTTCCAGGTGATCCTCCGCGACCTCGGTGCGTTCTACGCGGCCAGGGTCAGCGGCGTCCCGGCGAAGCTGCCGCAGATGCGGCAGTACCGCGAGTACGCGGAGTGGCAGCGGGCCAACGCCGAGAACACGTCCGACGACGGAGCGATGAGCTACTGGGCCCGCCAGCTCGACGGCGCGCGGGAATTCGAGATGCCGAACGACCACGGGCACCCCGAGCGGTACTCCCGGCCGTACTCGCTGCACGTCTTCACGATCGACGCGGACACGATGGCCGCCGCGGCCGGTCTCGCGAACGCCACCCGGGGCACGCGGTTCATGGTCCTGCTCTCGGCTATCTACGTGCTCGCGCACCAGATCACCGGCGCTACCGACCTGACGGTGCGCGCCTTCACCGCGGGCCGGAACGAGCTGGAGTTCCATAACACCATGGGGTTGTTCCTCAACGTCGTGCCGTTCCGGACCGAGATCGCCGACTGCACCAGCTTCCGCGATATCGTCCGCAAAACCAGGGAGACGTTCATCGACGCCATGGCGAACGAGCTGCCGATCGGCGTGCTCGAGCAGGCCTTCCCTGACTACATCAGGCCGCGCGAAGACAAGCGGACGTCGGAATTCATCATTTCCGTACCGCCGGCTCAGTTCGGCGAGATGGTCCTGCCCATCGCCGAGGGGGCCAAGGACATAGGCGAAGTCGTGCTGGAGGAGGCCGAGAGCACCGACATCCCCAGCGGCACGGTGTGGTACCTGAACACGAAACCGGATGGCGCCGTGAGCGGCAGCGTGCACTACAACCTCGACGAATTCGAAGAGAGCACGGTGAAGGGCGGCACGGCCGGGTTCAACCGGATTCTGGCCAGCGCCGTTCGCGACCCTGACCGGGACTGGAGACAGCTATAGCCCGGGAAGCGAAGCGGTATCCGCTGTCTTTCACCCAGGATTGGTTCGTCGGCCTCGACCGGGGTGACGAAGGCGGGCCGTTTGGCCGCCGGTACGTGATCGTCTCCGCGCTCCGGATCACCGGTGCGGTGGATCTGGCCTTGCTCCAGGGCGCGTTCGATGACGTGGTCGCGCGCCACGAGCTGCTGCGGACCCTGGTGGTCAGGGACGCCGACCCGCCGTACCAGATGGTGTGCCCGCCGTGCCCGGTGCCGCTCGAGGTCCGCGACCTGCCGCCGGTCACCGGCACATCCCGGTACATGGTCGTCCAGGAGCTGCTCCGCCAGGCTCAGGCAGGCACGATCAGCGCGCGCGAGGTGCCGCTGCTGCGCGCGCTGCTGTGCCGGTTCGACGACCGGGACAGCGCCCTGTTCCTGACCGTGCACCATTCGGTCTCCGACGGCTGGTCGGTCCAGGTGATCATGCGCGACCTCGGGGCGTGCTACGCGGCCAGGGTCCGCGGCGTCCCGGCGAAGCTGCCGCAGATGCGGCAGTACCGCGAGTATGCGCGGTGGGAGCGGGCCAACGCCGCCACGGCCGACGGCGGAGCGCTGAAATACTGGGCTCGCCAACTCGACGGGGCACGGGAATTCGTCGTGCCGAACGATCATGTGCACCCCGAGCGCTATTCCCGGCCGTACTCGCTGCACGTGTTCGGCATCGACGCGGACACCATGGCCGCCGCGGCCGGTCTCGCGAACGCCACCCGGAGCACGCGGTTCATGGTCCTGCTCTCGGCTATCTACGTATTCGCGCACCAGATCACCGGCGCTACCGACCTGACGGTACGGGCGGTCACCGCGGGCCGGAACGAGCTTGCGTTCCATAACACCGTGGGGATGTTCCTCAACGTCGTACCGTTCCGGACCGAGATCGCCGACTGCACCAGCTTCCGCGATATCGTCCGCAAAACCAGGGAGACGTTCATCGACGCCATGGCGAACGAGGTGCCGGCCAGCATGCTGGAGCAGGCGTTCCCTGACTTCATCAGGTCACGCGAGAATACGCGGATGTCGCAGGTTCTTTTCTTGCAAACGCCGTCGCAGTTCGGCGCGATGGTCCTCCCCATCGCCCAGGGGGCCACGGAGGTCGACGAAGTCCTGCTGGCGGAGGCCGAGAGCTCCGACATCCTCAGCGGCACGGAGTGGCACCTAAGCCCGCAGCCGGACGGCACCCTCAGCGGGAGTGTGCATTTCAACCTCGACGACTTCGAGGAAGGTTCGCTGGAGCGCTGGACCGCCGCGCTGAAGCGGATCGTGGCCGGCGGCGTCCGTGACCCTGACCGGGGCTGGAGACAGCTTTAGCTGTCTTGGCGGTCGAGGTATCCGTCGATGGCGCGGACCGAGGAGTTGCTCATGAAGGTTTTCAGGGTGACGGTGACGCCGAGCCGGTCGGCGAGCCGGGCGACGAGGACCGCGGCGAGCAGGGAGTGGCCGCCCAGGTCGAAGAAGCTGTCCTCGACCCCGACCCGGTCCAGGCCCAGCACCTGCGCGAACAGTTCGCACAGGGCCTGCTCCCGGGGGCTGGCCGGGGCTCCGCCGCCGCCCGCGGCGTAGTCCGGGGCGGGCAGCGCCCGCCGGTCCAGCTTGCCGTTCGGATTCAGCGGCAGCGCGTCCAGTACCACGACCGTCGCTGGCACCATGTATCCGGGCAGCACCCGCCCGCACGCCTCCCGCAGCACCGCCGGGTCGAGCTGCGCACCGGGGTCCGGCACGACGTACCCGACGAGCCGCTTGTCGCCGGGCTGGTCCTCGCGGACCGCGACCGCGGCCTGGCCCACGCCGTCCAGGGCGGCCAGGACCGCCTCGATCTCGCCCGGCTCGATCCGGAACCCGCGGACCTTGACCTGGTCATCGGCGCGGCCCTGGTATTCGATCTGCCCCGACCGGGTCCACCGGGCCAGGTCCCCGGTCCGGTACATCCGCTCTCCCGCTGGGCTGAATGGGCATGCCACGAACCGTTCGGCGGTCAGGTCCGGACGGCCTAGGTAGCCCCGCGCCAGCTGTACGCCCGCCACGTAGAGTTCCCCCGCTACCCCGGGCGGCACCGGCTGCAGGGTGTCATCCAGCACGAACACCCGGGTGTTCCACACCGGCCGGCCGGCCGGGACCGGGTCGGGGACCGGGTCAGCCGGGCTCATCTGGTAGTCCAGGCAGCCGACCGTGGCCTCGGTCGGCCCGTACTGGTTGACCAGGCCGAGGCCCGGGTGCCGCTGCCGCCATTCGCGCAGCAATGCCGATGGCACCGGCTCCCCGCCGACCATCAGCTGCCCGGCGGGAACGCAGCTCTCGGGCAGCCGGGCGAGCAGCGGCAGGTGGCTAGGCGTCCCCTTGAGGAAGCTGAACCCGCCAGCCCTGGCTGCCAGCGCGGGCAGGTCCTCGTCCACCGCGCCCAGGCACAGCCGGCCGCCAGACAACAGGCAACCGTACAGCGCGGTGACACTCCCATCGAACGAGACCGGCGAGATCAGCAGCGTGCGGCCGGCCAGGTGCGGGTAGGTGTGGCGGACCCGGGCCAGATAGTTGACGAGGCTGGCATGAGTGATCATGACGCCCTTGGGGCGGCCGGTCGACCCCGAGGTGTAGATCACGTACGCCGAGTGCGCCGCCCGCAGCGGCCCGGGGCGCTCGGCGTCGGCGACGTCGCCGGCGGGGTAGCGGGAGATCGCGGCCGCGACCGCGGGGTCGTCCAAGATGAGCGAGTTGGCCACGGCGGGCAGGGATCCGGCCAGGCCGCTGGTGGTGACCGTGATCGCGGCCCGGGTGTCGGTGAGCATGAAGCTCTTGCGGTCGGCCGGCAGGTCGGGGTCGACCGGAACGTAGGCGGCGCCGGACTTGAGTACGGCGAGCATGGCGACGATCAGTTCGGGGGACCGGGGCATGGCGATGGCGACGAGGCGCTCGGGTCCGGCGCCGAGGCTGATCAGGTGCCGCGCCAGGCGGTTGGCCCGCGCGTTCAGCTCGCCGTAGGCCAGCTCGCCGACTGCGGACAAGACGGCCGGGGCGTGCGGGGTGCGGGCGGCTTGCTGGTCGAACAGTTCGGGCACGGTGGCCTGCGGCACGGGCCGGGCGGTGTCGTTCCAGTACGCCAGTTCCCGCCGTTCGGCGGGGGTGAGGACGTCGAGGTCGCTGACCGGGCGGACGGGGGCGGCAGCGGCCTGGCGGAGCAGCCGGGTCAGCCGGGCGGCGAGGGCCTCGATGGTGGCCGGGTCGAACAGGTCGGCGGCGTACTCGAACGCGGCGCTGATCCCGGCCGGGTTCCCGGCGGGGTCGTGGTCCTGGCGGAACGCCAGGGTCAGGTCGAACTTGGCGGCCCCGGCGGGGACCGGCTCGGCTTGGATGTGCAGGCCGGGGAGCTGCCAGTGCGCCGCGGCGACGTCCTCATCGGCGATCATCACCTGGAACAGCGGATGCCGGGCCGGCG
>Ga0209168_10002735_pt1 | contig 12551 bp, 8 predicted proteins | sample Coa_R1_FD_187156 | JGI IMG/M metagenome (GOLD analysis project Ga0209168, IMG submission 187156) | Surface soil microbial communities from Centralia Pennsylvania, which are recovering from an underground coalmine fire - Coalmine... | ecosystem: Environmental > Terrestrial > Soil > Unclassified ... | reverse complement strand
AGATGAAGTACTTCCTCGTCCCGCGCCAGTTGCAACGCGGCATAGACTATATAATCCGTGGCGTGGAGTTCCTGATCGCCTTGGCCCTCCAGGCGCGACACCTCCGCCGAGCGCTGGTTGGTGGCAATGGATTCCTGCCATGCGCCAACGCGCGTGAAAATATGCGACGGCATGTGCAGCGCATGTGGCGCCGACGGCGCGATATCGGCGTAGCGCTTTGCGGCTGACAGCCCTTTCTCGGCGATCGGCGGATAATCATAGCTGTGAATAAGATAATGCGCGACGCCGGGATGATCCGGATGCTTGGCAAATTGAGTCTCCAAGATGCCGGCGGCTTTGAGCGTTCGTGCATAAGTTTTATCGGCCGGATCCTGCGTGCCGGCGAGATAGAGCGCCAGGAAGATCTGCGTCTCGTCATCATCGGGATAATTCTTGGCCATCGCCTCGAAGGCATCGGCGAGCGATTTTAGGCGGACGCGGTGCGGCCGCTCGGCCAAGCGATCATAATAGGCCGCGACCGCTTCGATGTAACGCCGCTCGCGTTCGGTTTTGGCGCCGATGCCCCGACCACGCGCGATCGCTTCCTGGGCCTGTTTTGCCTGCGCCGGGTTAGGACCGGTCGTGAATGGATTGCCGATATCGATCGCCGCAATTCCCCAGGTCGCGATCGCGCAACTCGGATCGCGATCGAGCACATCCAGAAAAGCCCTTCGGCCTTCCTCCCACCAGAACGAGTGCAGCAACGCCACACCGCGCTCGAAGGCCGTCTGAACCGAACCCTCGCAAGAATTTGCAAAGGAAACCCGGCCCAATTGTTCGGGCGATTTACCCGCTGGCTGGCCCGAAGCAGCCGTGACCGCTGCCAGCAGGACGGCCGACATAAGGGAAAAGCGACCGGGTAAATAATTCATGTTTTCCGCCCTCATGTCCAACCAGACCGCCATCGCGACCGGCCTTACGAGCGCGCGAACCACATTCGCGACAGCGTGCGGTCCTTGCGCACGAACTGATGAAACAGCGCGGCGGCAAAATGCAATCCGACCAGCGCGATCAGAAATTTGGCAAATAGGCCGTGCACGAAGCGCGGCGGATATTGCCCAAAATCCGCAGGGATAGCGGCGCCGGCATGGCCGAAAATGACCGCCGGAAGACCCGCCTGAAGGGCAAGCGCGATCCCGCTGCTGACCATGACGATGACGCCGACATACATCGCGCCATGGTTGAGAACCGCCAAGCGATCGAGCAGCGAATTTCCCGTTTTCACGCGATCAGGCTGCGGCGTCGTCAAGCGGACGATGAGCCGTACCACAATCAAAAGGCCGATCGCCCCACCGGCGATCATATGCACCCGAAGCGGCGTGATCTTGCCGACATCATTGGGCAGATGCTGTAGAATCAACGTTCCAAAGGCGAGCGAAAGCAAAACGAGGGCGGCGGTTGCCCAGTGCAAAATGATCTGAAGCCGACTGTAGTGCTGCAATTTGGTTTTCCTTCTGTCACTTGAGGCTAAAGCGCGATGAGATTTGGTTGAATCGTCATCGCGCTTTAATTCTTTGATTGCGCATGATCTTTTCGGAAAACCGCTTCACACTTTTCCGGATCATGCTCTAGTGCCCACTTTTGCGAAGTTCGCGATCCGTCTCGGCAGCACCTTTACGCGAACTTCGCAAAAACAATGGGCATTAGAAAACTTATTGATTTGAGTACCGCTTCTCGATCTGAAGTCCCTGAAAGAGAACCTCGCGGCTTGTGGTGCAGGGACTTCAGATCGGCGGTACTCGGCGAATATCTCGAATACGCGGCTTAAGGTTACGATTTCCAGCCACTGGAACGTCAAGCGGAGATTTGAACCCAGTTCCGAGGCGATGTCCTTGAACACCGAAGGAATAAAGCACTTGACCTTACAGTGAGCGGAAGCCCTAAGCCTCACTTTATGGCGTCAAGGATCGAGAAAATGGGACGCTTTCCGAGATTGCCGGGGTGTCGTCCAGACGCCTCGATCCTTAATCGACGGCCGTTTCGAGAGGGGAGCGAGACTTGAAACGTTTGCGTTTTTGGTCCGGCGGAATCGTCACTTTATTGATCCTGGGCACAGCCATTGCCTATTTCACCCTTCACGGGCGAGTGGGCGGTTCCGGAAATGCGCGCCCCTCGCGGCCGATCCCCGTTACCGCAGGGATCGCCGAGGCTAAGGATTTTCCGATCTACCGGATCGGGCTGGGCACCGTGCAAGCCTACAATACGGTGACGATCAAGGTTCGCGTCGATGGCGAGGTGCAGAAGATCGCATTTCGCGAGGGACAGGACGTACAACCCGGCGACCTTCTCGCCCAAATCGATCCTCGACCGTATCAGGCTTTGCTTGAGCAAGCCGAAGCCGACAAGCTTCGCGACGAAGCGCTTTTGGCCAATGCCAAGCTCGACCTTGGCCGCATCAGGCCGCTCTTGGCCCAGGATTTTGCGACACGACAAAGCTTCGATACGCAAAACACGTTGATCGCGCAGTATCAGGCCGCCATTCAACACGATCAGGCCGCCATCGACAACGCGCGCGTCCAACTTGGCTATACGACCATCTCCTCGCCGATTCAGGGCCGAACCGGCGTGCGCCTGATCGATCAGGGCAACATCGTCCATCCGACCGATTCAAGCGGATTGGTGGTCATCACGCAGCTCAAGCCCATTTCGGTGATTTTCACCCTGCCCCAGCAATTCTTGCCTGAAATCACCGATGCGATGCGAAAGGGCCGCCTTGCGGTGTTGGCTACGATCAGGACAACCAAGTCCAGCTCGGCGAGGGTCACCTCGAACTCATTGACAATCAGATCGACCAGGCCACGGGCTCCGCGCGTTTCAAGGCCGTCTTCCCAAACGAGGATGAGCGGCTGTGGCCGGGCCAATTCGTCAATGCGTGGCTGCGGGTCGCGACGCACCGCGGCCCGGTCGTCGCGGCCTCCGCAGTGCAAACCGGCCCCGACGGCGACTATGCTTATGTCATCCAGCCGGACGCCTCGATCAAACTGCGGCCGTTGCGCGTCACCGCCATCCAACAAGGTCAGGCGCTGATTGAAACGGGCCTGGCCCCTGGTGAGCGGGTGGTGGTGGACGGTCATTATAAATTGCGACCCGGCGCCCGCGTCGCCGACGCCAAATCCGCCGCGCCCATCGGCGAGAAAAAGACCTCCGCACAAGCAGGAGCACCCGCGCCGTGAACCTGTCGGCAGCGTTCATCCATCGGCCGATCGCCACCGCGCTACTGATGGTCGGCTTGCTGCTGCTCGGCGGCGTTGCCTATTTCCTCCTGCCGGTCGCACCATTGCCGCAGGTTGAATTTCCAACCATTCAAGTCACGACCCAGCTTCCCGGCACCAGCCCCGAGACGATGGCGTCCTCCATCGCAACGCCCTTAGAGCGGCAATTCGCCCAGATTTCGGGGGTCGCGCAGCTCACCTCAGTGAACGGCATCGGCATATCGGTGATCACGATCCAGTTCGAGCTCTCGCGCAATATCGATGCCGCCGCGCAAGACGTGCAGGCGGCGATCAATGCCGCCGAGGGGCAGTTGCCCAAAAATCTGCCGAATCAACCGACCTACCGAAAGACCAATCCGGCGGACGCCCCGGTTTTGATTTTGGCGCTGAACTCCGACAGCCTACCGCTGCGAATGGTCGACGACTATGCCGAAAATGTTTTGGCGCAACAACTTTCGCAAATCGAAGGGGTAGCCCTGGTTCAGGTCGCCGGCACGCAAAAGCCGGCGGTGCGAATCGAAGCAAATCCGGCGGCGCTCGCCGGACGCGGCGTCAGCCTTGAGGATGTCCGCCAGACCATCGTCACCGCGACGCTCAATGCCCCAAAGGGCACGCTCACCGGGCCGCGCCAGAACTACACGATCGAAAACAACGATCAGCTATTCTCGGCCGCCGCATACCGCCCGCTGATCGTGGCTTGGCGCAACGGATCGCCCATTCGTCTTTCCGACGTCGGCACGGTGATCGATGGCGTCGAGGATGTTCACCTCGCCAGTTTTTATAATGGCCGGCAATCGATCATCCTGCTCATTCAGCGGCAGCCCGGCGTGAATGTCATCAACACGGTCGAGCGAATTAAGGCGGCGCTGCCGCGCCTTCAGGCGTCGATTCCACCGTCCATCAACCTGCATATCGTCACCGATCGCACCCAAACCATCCGCGCCTCGGTCGACGATGTGCAATGGACGTTGCTGTTGACCATCGGCCTCGTCGTTTTGGTGATTTTGCTGTTTTTGCGAAATTTTCGCGTCACGTTGATTCCCGGCATCGCGGTGCCGTTGTCGCTGGTCGGCACGTTTGCCGTGATGTACGCGCTCGACTATAGCCTCGATAATTTGTCGCTCATGGCGCTCACCATCGCCACCGGATTCGTCGTCGATGACGCGATCGTCATGGTCGAGAACATCGTGCGATATATCGAGCAAGGCTTATCGCCGCTGCAAGCCGCGCTCAAGGGATCACGGGAGATCGGATTTACGATCATTTCGATCAGTTTTTCGCTCATTGCGGTCTTTATTCCCGTCCTTTTTATGGGGGGATTGATCGGCCGCATGTTCCGCGAATTCGCGGTGACGGTCAGCGTGGCGATCCTGGTATCGACCATCGTTTCGCTGACGCTGACGCCGATGATGTGCGCGAAGCTGTTGCACGATCCAAAAGACGAGCAGCATGGCTGGCTCTACAACATGGCGGAACGGTTCTTCGATGCCATGCTGGCGGGCTATGAACGAGGCTTGCGTTGGGTGCTTCGCCATCGCTCACTGACATTGGCCGCGACGTTGGCGACGGTCGCGCTCAGCGGATACCTCTACGTGATCATCCCCAAGGGGTTTTTCCCGCAGCAGGATACGGGATTTATCGTCGGCGTCTCGGAGGCGGCCCAGGACATTTCCTATCCCGCGATGCTCGAACACCAAGCGCGGCTCGTGGACATCCTGCTGAAGGACCCCGCCGTCGAAAGCCTCGTCTCCGCGGTCGGCGCGGGCGGCGTCAATCAGACGGTCAATAACGGACGCATTCTCGTCAACCTCAAGCCCCATGACGAGCGCGATGCAAGCGCCAATCAAATCATCGATCGACTTCGCCCCAAGCTCGCGCAGGTGCAGGGAATCGCGCTTTTCTTGCAGGTCTCGCAAGACATCAATATCGGCGGCCGCTTCAGCCGGACCCAATATCAATTCACCCTTCAGGACGCCGATCTCGACGAACTCTATCACTGGGCGCCGATCCTGCTGCGGGCGTTGCAGGCCAACCCTCTGCTCCGAGACGTGGCGACGGACCAGCAAATCGCGGGTCCCACGCTTTCGCTCGAAATCAATCGCGACGCGGCCTCCCGCCTCGGCGTTTCAACTCAGGCCATTGACGACACGCTTTATGACGCCTTCGGCCAGCGCAAAATCGCGCAATTTTTCACGCAACTGAACAATTACTGGGTCGTGCTCGAAGTCGATCCCCGCTTCCAGCTCGATCCCAACGCGCTCGATTTGATCTACGTCGCCTCGAACACCGGCAAGCAGGTGCCGCTGAGCGCGGTGGTTCGCCCGACGCGAACCGTTCGCGCGCTTTCGGTCAGCCATCAAGGACAATTTCCGGCCATTACGCTCTCGTTCAATCTCGCCGCCGGCGTAGCTCTCGGCCAGGCCGTGGACGCAATCTCGAAGATCAAGCAAGAGCTCGATGTCCCGACGACGCTTGCGACCTCTTTCCAAGGGAACGCCCAGGCCTTTCAGGCATCGCTCAAGACCATGCCCCTGCTCGTCCTGGCGGCGCTGATTGCGATCTACATCATTCTTGGCATGCTTTATGAGAGCCTGGTTCACCCGATCACGATTCTCTCGACCATTCCGTCGGCCGGCGTCGGCGCCCTCCTCGCGCTTATGGCTTTTGGTTATGATTTGAGCGTGATCGGCATCATCGGTATTCTGCTGTTGATTGGCATCGTGAAGAAGAATGCGATCATGATGATCGATTTCGCAAACGAGGCGGAGCGCGAACACCAAGCCGATCCCGAGAAGGCGATCTATCAAGCTGCCGTTTTGCGCTTCCGGCCGATCATGATGACGACGATGGCCGCGTTGCTGGGAGGCGTACCGCTGGCGCTTGGTCACGGAACCGGCTCGGAAATTCGTCAACCGCTTGGCGTGGCGATTATCGGCGGCCTCGTGGTTTCCCAGTTTCTGACGCTCTATACGACCCCGGTCGTCTATCTCGCGCTCGATCGCCTGCGGCATCGGCCGGTAGGCGACCCTTCTCGCTCCCCCGCCACCGGCTTGACGCAATGGCTCGCGGAGCCACCTGTGTAAGAAAGCGCGTTCGCGTGAATCAGATCATCATGCGGCCGCGCATCAATACTTCTTCGCCTGAAATGGCCGGCATCCCTGAGAGTTCCGGCTGAAGCGAGGGCGATGACATGCTGGGGCCGAAAAGCGGCGTGATTTCGTCCGGCGGCAGGGGTTTGCTGAAGAGATATCCCTGCACTTCGTCACAGGCGTGACGCCGCAAAAAGGCGTGCTGTTCGCTCGTCTCAACGCCTTCGGCGACCACGGTCAATCCCAAAGCCTTGCCCATGCTGATGATGGCGGCGACGATGGCTTGATCCTCAGGGCAATGCTCCAAATCGGACACGAACGAGCGGTCGATCTTGATCGTGTCGATCGGAAATTTCTTCATCAACGACATCGACGAATAGCCAGTACCGAAATCGTCGATTGCCAGGCGAACCCCACGGCTGCTGATCTGGTCGAGGAGCTTGATCGCCTGTTCGACGTTTCGCATCACCGCGCTTTCGGTGATCTCGAGCTGCAAAAGGTGCGCGGGCAATCCCGTCGAGGCCAGGATGTCGTCGATATCGTCGAGCAGGTTGGGATCCATGAATTGGCGGGGCGACAGATTGACGGCGATCGAAGCCGCGGGCAGCCCGGCGGCCTGCCACGACATGATCTGGGCGCAGGCGTTCCTCAGCACCCATCGGCCGATCGGAATGATCAAGCCCGTCTCTTCCGTGAGCGGAATGAATTCGGCGGGCGGAACATTGCCGAGAGCAGGATGCGACCAGCGCAACAGCGCCTCGAACCCGCTGATACGGCCGGTCGCGACTTCGATCTTCGGCTGGTAGTGCAGCGTAAATTGGTCGAGCTCCAGCCCGTGGCGCAAATGCGTTTCGAGCTTCAACTGCTCGATCGACTGACTTTTCGCATCGGAGGAGAAGAAGCGGAAATTGTTCCTGCCCTCCTCCTTGGCCAGATACATCGCCATGTCGGCGTTTTTGGTCAGGACCTGCACATCTTCGCCATTGTCGGGGAAAACGGCGATGCCGATGCTTCCCGTCGTCAGACACTCATGCCCGGCCAGAACGATCGGCGGCAGAAGGACAGAGAGGACTTTGTTCGCAGCGGCCGTAATTTGCTCCTGATCGAACACTTCGTTGAGGACGATGACGAACTCGTCGCCGCCAAACCGCGCGACAAGGTCGCTTCCGCGTATGCAAGCTTTGAGCCTGTTGGCCACCTCGACCAACAGGGCATCGCCGGCCTCATGTCCGAGCGAATCATTGATGACCTTGAACCTGTCGAGATCGATAAAGAGCAACGCGCATTTATGCCGATGGCGCTGGGCCGTTTTAATCGACTGCTCGAACAATAGGCGGAATGACACGCGGTTGGGTAGATCGGTCAACTCATCATGTGTCGCCAGATATTCGATGCGCTTGTCGGCCGCCAATTTTTCATTGGCGCGATCGAGATTCTCCAGAGCGGCCGAAATGTTTTCGCCCATGCGCGAAAAAAGGGCGACAATCTCGTCATCGGCGGCCAAGGATTTGGTAATGAAAAACAAGATGACGCCGACGCTCTGTCCGCCTTTGATCAGCGGCACCGCGCAACTGGCGACCACGCCGGCCTCGCGGCTGGATTCGCGCCAAGGGCGCCCTTGCTCCGAATTGAGAATATCATCGTTGACATTGGCTTTTTGCGTTCGAAACGCCCTGCCGCAAACCCCCATGCCATAGGGATTTTCCGAATCGGTCGAAAAACGCGACTGTCTGACCAGACCCAGATCGACGATTTGACCGGTCCCCGCCACCGCATGCAACCACGAAGAGCCTTCCTGGGCGAGAAGCACGGTTGCGGCCAGCGACCTGCCGATATGCACGGCCGCATCGCATGCCAATTGATAAAGTTCTTCGGCCGACTTTGCCCGAAGGATGGCCTCGTTGGTGGCGCTAAGTGCCGCGAACATCTTTGCCAATCGCCGCGCGGCGCGCTCATTGCGTTTGCACGCCTCCTCGCGCTCGATGTTGTCCAGGCCGAACGACAAATTCTTGGCCATGCGGGCCAAGAGCGCGACGGTGGCCTCATCGAGGGCGTCGATCTCATCGAGCACCACCACGATAACCCCGACACTTTCGCCCGCACGGACCACGGGCAACGCGGCGGCCGCGCGCGCGCCGGCCCGGCTGGCCGCCTCATGCCAGGACTTCAGCCGATCGTCCCTGAGCAGATCGTTGCTGACGCATGGCTTTTGAGTACGAAACGCAATGCCGACAAGACCGTTGCCCAGCGGTGATTCCGCGGAAACCGAAATGCTGCGCGTGCTCAACTCCACATAGTCACCGGCACCGGCCACCGCCTTCAACACATCGGTATTTGGTTCTCGCAGAAGGATCACCGCCGTGATGAAATTTCCACTGTTCAGCGCGGCCTCGCAGACCTCCTGGAACAGCTTCTCCCTCGAATTGACGCGCAGGATGGCTTCGTTCGCCGCGCTCAGCGCGGCGAACATTTTAATGAGACGCGACGATGTATGGCTGGAATTGACCAGCCTGGAAGGATCTGACGTACTCGTCTCCATGGACATTACTCTCTCTTCCATCAATGTTGTGCGCTTCACCCGAAGCGAGGAAGGCGTATCGAACAGTGCGCGAATAAATCTCTTTTCCGGCAATCCCACATTCAGTCGTGCGTCACACCGAAAGTGGGTACTAAAAACGAATTCTCCGATTTCACTCGATCTCTCCCGTTTGGGCTTGGCGCCATCGGCGTTACGCGGCGGCTTTTTCGAGGAATTGATCGACGGATGATCGGAGCTCTGCGGCCTGGCTGGAGAGTTGCTGGGCGGTTGTGAGGACGAGGCCCGCGGATCGGTTGGTGTCTTCGCTGGCGGCGGCGGTGCCGGCGATGCTCTCGGCGACGCTGGCGGTGCCGGCGGCGGCCTGGCGGATGTTTTCCGAGATTTCGATCGCGGCGGTTTTCTGCTGGCTCATGGCGCGCGCGATCGAGGCGGTGAAGCTGTCGATATCGGCCATCACCGCGGTAATGGCCCCGACATTGTCCACCGCCCGCTTGGTCGCCACCTGCACCTCGGCGATCTGCGAGGAGATTTCCTCGGTCGCCTTCGCGGTCTGGATCGCCAGCGCCTTGACTTCCGAGGCCACCACCGCAAAGCCCCGTCCGGCCTCCCCGGCGCGCGCCGCCTCGATCGTGGCGTTGAGCGCCAGCAGGTTGGTCTGGCCGGCAATGTTGCGGATGAAGCCGACCACCTCGTCGATATGCTGGGCGGCGCTGGCCAGCGCCCCGATCGTCTCATTGGCCTCCCCCGCCATCACCGAGGCGCGCTGCACCACCCCGGTCGCATCCTGAAGCTGGGCGGTGATGGTCTGGGCGGATTCGCCGAGCTGGTCGGCCGCCGCCGCCACCGTCTGCACATTGCTGGAGGTCTCCCCCGCGGTCGAGGCCATCTGGCTCGATTGCTGACCGGCCGCGGACGCAATCGAGGAAAGCGTGCGCGCGGTCTCGCTCAGCTTGCCGGTCATCGCATCCGTATTGGCCAGCGCCGAGGTAATGGCGGAGCGGAACGAGGCCACCTCCGCCTCGATCCGCTGCCGCCGCTCCACCTGTTGCACATTTAGCTGGTCCTTGCTCGACATCAGCGCCAGGTTCTCGTCGGCCCGCGCCTTCAGATTGGCCTGCATCAGCGCCAGCGATTTGAGCAGCCGGCCAAGCTCGTCGCGGCGGCGAACCACAATCGCGTCGGCAAAATTGCCCCCCGCCACCCGCTCAGCCACCCGCATCGCGGCAAAAATCGCCTTGCTCATCGAATAAGCAAAGGCCACCGCCAGCAACAGGCCGATCACCGCTGTCCCGATCGTCAGCTCGATCATGGTGCGCCGTTCCAAGACCGCGGCGGCTTCCGCCTCGGTCCGGAAATTAAACCCATAGGCGGCCACCACTTCCACGAGGTCGTCAAGTGCCGCGGTCGCCTCGTCGGCCTTCTGAATGACCGCAAACGCCGCCGGCAGCTCCGCAAGCCCGCCCGGTGGAGGCTTGAGGAACTTCAATTCGGTCTCCGACCAGCCGCGAAACGCCTTCTCCGCCCGCTCCAGCGGCGCCGTCACGTCCTTATTGTCAACCCGCTCGCGCACCACCTTCAAATCGTCCGCAATGCCCGCGATCAGCTTCTCAAGCCGCGCCTGCACCTCCCCCCTTGCCCCCTCATTCATGCTCACCCGCATCAACAGGCGCGCCTCGCTCATCTGCGCATGCGCCGAACGCGCATAATTGATCCCCATCAGCGGCCCGTCATACAGCCGAACCACCATGTCGCCCGAGGCCGCAATGCCCCGAATGCCGTAAAAGGCCAACCCGCAGGTGAGCCCGATAACGATGCAGAATATCCCAAACAGCTTGTAACGAATCGACATCGCAACCGTCCCCTTGAGGCAACCCATCCGGCTTATTCGGTGACCTTCACCGTCATCTTCATCCGCGGATGGATCGCGCAGATCACCGCCACATCGCCGGCTTCCTTGAACGTCACATCGGTCGAGGCCCCCGGCGGCTGGGACCCCAGGTTGAAGTCGTTGCCCGGGCTCGTCGACATGATGTTGTGGGGAACGCTGTCGTCGTTGAGGAAGGTCAGCGTCTCCCCCTTCTTGATGGTGATGCTCTCGGAGGAGAACATCCGCCCCTTTTGCATGATCGTCATATTGGCCCCGAGCGCGCCGACCGAGAGGCCCAGCAGCATGACGAGAGTGAGGGAAGGCAGGCGCATCGCAGTTTCCTTATGGCTTGCAAGCGGGGGGTTAACGGGGAAGAACCGGCATCGCGGTCGGGTCGAGTTCGCTCGTCAGCGTCTTTAAGAACGCCACAAGATCGGCCTTGTCCTGAACCGTCAGACCGAGCGGCTTCATCAGGTCGGAGCGGCTCGCCCGCTCGACGCCGCCTTTGTCGTAATGATCCACCACCGCCTCCAGCGTGGCCAGCGAGCCGTCATGCATATAGGGGCCGCGGCGGCTGATCTCGCGCAGTCCCGGCGTCTTGAAGGCGTGCTGCATCTTCACCACCCCCGGCACATATTTGCCGCGGCCCACGTCCTCGCTCGGCAGCCCAATGTCCTGGAAGCCGTCATTGGTGAAATTCCAGCCCTCGTGGCAGGAGGCGCATTCGGCCTTGGTGTTGAACAGCACAAAGCCGCGCTTGGCTTCCTCCGAAATCGCCTTCTCATTGCCCTCGATCCAATCGTCAAACGGCGCGCGCTGCGACACCACCGTCCGCTCATAGGTCGCAATCGCCTTGGCCAGCGTCTTTGCGCTCATCGCCTCGCCCGGAAACGCCGCCGCAAACAGCGGCTTATATTCCGGGATCGTGTTGAGGCGCTCCATCAACTGGTCGATCGGCATGTTCATCTCGCCCGGCGACTGGATCGGCCCCAGCGCCTGCTCCTCAAGATTGGCCAGCCGCCCGTCCCACATGAAAATCTCGCCCCACGCCGCGTTGATGATCGTCGGCGAGTGCCGCCCCAATTGCGCCATCCCAAAGCCAACCCCCACCGCAAGCCCGTCCGCCCAGCCAAACGCCGGGCTATGGCAGCTCGCGCAGGACTGCGCCGAGGACACCGATATCCGCGTGTCAAAATATAGCTTCTTGCCCAGCGCAAGCTTCTGCGGCGTGTACAGATTGTCCTTCGGAAACGGGATCATGGTCGGACGACGGTACCGCGCCTTCAGCGAATCAACGCTCGAATCCGCCTTCCCCACAACCCCCAAATGACGCGTCTCCCCCACCAGCGCAGACCCATACGTCCCGCTCACAAAGCCAACTACCCCAAACACCGTAATCGCTATCGCCGTTGCGACTAATTGACCGGGAGAAGGTTTACGCATGCTGCATCCATCAAGAACAGGAACTGGAAAGCCGAACCGGGGGCCACATATGTGAGAACCGAATAGGCCTCACGCAAAAATGACGATAGTGAGTGCAGGTTAATTAAAGTTTTCGCATCAGGCGGGCTTTCGCCCTCACAGCGCCTTTATTTCCGAAACTTAGGAACCAAAGGATATCGGTGGCCTGCTCCCTGAGGCTTGCCGGTAATCGGCTCCACCTGGAAACAGCCGATCGCAATGGCGCGCTCGCCGGCGCCGTCGATATGAATAAGGAAACTTTGCCGGCGGCTAATATTCGCCGCTAAAGCGCGATGAGATTTGGTTGAATCGTCATCGAGCTTTAATTCTTTGTTTGAGCATGA
>Ga0209168_10002728_pt1 | contig 12571 bp, 9 predicted proteins | sample Coa_R1_FD_187156 | JGI IMG/M metagenome (GOLD analysis project Ga0209168, IMG submission 187156) | Surface soil microbial communities from Centralia Pennsylvania, which are recovering from an underground coalmine fire - Coalmine... | ecosystem: Environmental > Terrestrial > Soil > Unclassified ... | reverse complement strand
GGGCGTTATTCAGGCGTTTGACGATCAGGGAGCATTGGATCTGTGGATCGCGAATCCGGAACGTTTACCGGACAGCGAGGATCTCTTTGCAGCATTGAGCGCAGCCAGCCCCAGCCCGTTCCCGGTTAAGGGCTACGTGAATCGCCTCGAGACTCCACACGAGTTGCGGCGCCTAGTCGTTGACGCACTTACCTCGCGATGTAACCTCCAGCCGCAAGCTTTCCAGGTACGGCCCGGAGTTTGGATGGGGGAGGGAGTTCATGTTGAGAAAGAAGCACGTATTGTTGCCCCGGCGTTCATCGGCAGTGGAGTAACAATCTCGGAACAGTGCCTGATTACACGATGCAGCAACGTCGAACGCAACTCATACATCGACTACGGAAGTGCCATCGAAGACACATCGGTACTGCCGAGCACGTATGTGGGAATCGGTTTGGATGTCTCGCATTCAATTGTTGACGGTGAGAGCCTGCTGAACCTTGATCGCGGTGTAGCTCTCAAGATCGGAGATCCGTCAGTTATGCGGCAACACAAGCCCGTCGCGGGGGGAGATCGCCGCCTGTGGACAAGCTGGCAGTCCGAAGTCGCCCGCTCGATCGGTCAAGGCCGCGCGAGTTAGGTATTAGGAAGTTGTGCTGCTTTATGTCTAAACAATCAAAGTCCGAAGAAGGAGATGCATGTTAACTACTGGGCCAATTGTCGTGATGCAAGTGCCGGAGAGACTCCACCAACAGGAAGCTGCGCAATTCGGGGAGGAGTTGGCGCCGTTGCTCGAATCCGATCGCCCACGAGTCGTCTTGGATTGCTCTCAAGTTCGTTCAATCGACAGCAATGGGATTGAAACCCTGCTGCACTCTCTCGAAGAAGCACTCAAGCGGGATGGCGACCTGAAGTTGGCTGCCCTTTCCCCGGAATCACAGGTAATTCTTGAATTAATGAGGATCGCGCGCGTTTTCGAAACGTTTGACAACTGCGACGACGCCGTTCGCAGCTTCAATGCGATCCCAAGTGACTCTATTCCGCAAGAAAGTGCCTGGTACTCCGGTCTGCTTGGAGATATTGGAGCTTTAAAGCAAGCCAGCTAAGGAGATGGAAGGGAGGATAGGATGCGGCGACCCGATCTGAGTCTTTTCCGAATGGCGTGCCTCGTTCTGGCTGTCGTGTTTCCAGTCGGTCTATTAGCGCAAGATGTGCAATCGACAACTCGCGAAAGTTCGGCTGCAGCGACCCATTCCCCTAAATCCACTCCTTCTAGCGCGGCGACCCCAGCACTGCCGATGGTGGAAGCGCCATCCGGTTCGATGGCGCAACTCCCAGACAGTCCGGGCACGGAATGGGCAAAGATGAGCGCCTCGCAAGATCAAAATGCGCCGCAGCAGAGCAACTCTGCCGCACAGCAACAGGCGAATTCAGATGCTCAAAATCAGACGCCGCAGAGACCCCTTGGAACTGCAGCGGCGGAGGCGCCCAAGGTAAGGGGGATAACTGCTGCAGAACCGGCGGGCGTTGCCATCGCACCTGCGAAACAGCGGCGCGTGCGCACAATTGTGCTCAAAGTCGGTGCCATTCTTGCCGGCGGAGCTGCACTCGGAGCCGTGATCGCGTTGGGCGCGGGGACGTCCAGCAAACCGCCGGGCGCGCATTAAAGGACGATCGATCACTTTGCGACAACAACGCGCAATCGTCATTAGTTTTTCTGGAATCGATGGCGCCGGCAAGAGTACTCAAATTGCCGAGCTGCTCGCCTATCTGGAAGGCCTCTCACTCAACTCCAGAATTCTTACTTTTTGGGACGACATCGTCGCGCTCTCCAGGATTCGCGAAAAGGCAAGCCGCGGCGTCTTCAAAGGAGATCCTGGCGTCGGAAGTCCAACTAATCCCATTTGCCGCCGCGATAAGAACATAAGCTGCTGGTACGTCACGCTGATTCGTTGCGTTTTCTATGCGCTCGATGCATTGAGCCTGCGTATACGCCTCTACAGAGAGAGAAGTCGCGCAGAAGTGTTGGTCTTTGATCGTTACATCTATGACGAACTGGCGAACCTTCCCCTCCGTCGCAAGCTCATGCGCTTTTACACGAGAGCTCTGCTGAAGATGGCCTCGTCGCCCGATGTTGCCTTCGTTTTGGATGCTGATCCAGAGGCAGCCGCCATCCGCAAGCCCGAGTATCCCCTCGAGTTCGTTCGCCGCAATCGCGATGCTTATTTGGAGATCGCCCGCATGGCTGGTATGACCGTTGTTCCCGGAGGATGTGTCGAAGAAATGTCCCAGAAGATTCGTGAAGTAATCTGCAAGGTGTGCGAACAGAGTTCAGTCAATTCCAGTAATTCCCTTTTGCATCAGGCGTCTGCGCCAAGTTCAGCTAAGGTTCCCAACACTTAAGACTCGCGCGGTTACGTCATTGCCCCTACAACAGTTTCAGTTGAAAGCACATCGAATCTTCCAGTGATCGCGAGATGGGAGGCGAATGAAGATCTGTTTGGTGACAACCTTTCCTCCCAGTACCGGAGGACTGAGCGAATATGGATTCCATATCGCTCAGGAACTGCGGCGCAATCCCTTCCTGAATCTCACAGTTCTCGCTGACGAACTTCCTGGCGACGATCAGGAATTGGATGGCTTTACTGTGCTGCGCTGCTGGTCGTTCAATGATCCAGCCAGCGTGCTCCGCCTCATGGCAGCGATCCGGCGGCTGAAGCCGGATGTTGTATGGTTCAATCTGCTTTTCAGCACCTTCGGGCGTAATCCATTCGTTGCGTTCAGCGGGCTGATGACTCCTCTCCTTGCCCGGCTCAGCGGCCGATACACTCACGTTACCCTCCATCACTTAATGGATACTGTCGAGTTGTCGGATGCTGGGGTCCGGCATGAGAAGCTCTATCGCATGGCGGGCGCCATGGCCACGCGCATGCTTCTGCTCTCGAACTCTGTATCAGTCCTGATGCCGGGATATCGCAAGATTCTGAACGATAAATATGGTCGCGACAACGTCCATCTGCGCGCGCATGGAATTCTCACCCGGCGTCCGGAATTTCCGGATTTCTCGATGCGCGGTACTCCGGTACATCGGATTCTCGCATTCGGGAAATGGGGAACCTATAAACGACTTGAGCTCATGATTGAGGCTTTCGATCGCCTGGCTGAAAAAGTACCTGAAGCCAGGCTCGTGATTGCCGGCGGCGATCATCCGCAGGCTACAGGTTACACAGAATCTGTGAGGCAGCAGTGCGCCGGAAACCCGCGCATTGAATTTCGAGGCTACGTACCGGAAGCCAACCTCAGGGATTTGTTCCAGAGTTCCAGCCTGGCGGTGATGCCCTATTCGTCGTCCACAGGTTGCAGCGGAGTCGCGCATTTGGCTTGTGCATATGGCGTCCCTATTGTGTGCGCGGATATTCCCGATTTCCGGCAAATGGCGCAAGGCGAGGAATTGGCCATTGAATTCTATCCTCCCGGAAACGCTCAGGGCCTCGCGGACTGTATTACGGAATTACTCCAGAACTCCCGCAAACAGCAGACCATGGCCGCCCAGAACTTTTCTGCGGGATTACGGATGACTATGCCGAACGTCATTCAGAAATATCTGCGGCACTTTGAGCTCCAGCAGCGCGTGCAGACCTTGCGCTATGTTTCGCGTGTCCGCCGCCTTCCGCGTTGGATACCGTCCAAGTCGTTGCTGTTGCGAATCATGACCAGGAATTCGCTGGGCTGGGCTCAACGCTCAGCCGTGATCAACAATAATTCGTGGTCGTCTGCTGATTCATTGTTATTTCAAGGTGACGGTAATGGGCGCGGAGAGCTGGATGGAGCCGGAACTCCCGTTCACACTCACGACATAACTCTTGCTGCCCGCACTCGACGCATTGACGGGAGCAATGGCAGTTCCACCGCAGGAACTGGCAGCGATCATCAGCGCAGCCACCATGAGTGCTCCGATGACGGCCGGAATCCGCTTGCGCTGGATCTTACCGATAAGAGTGAATCCGAATAACCCGAACCCGGAAATCCACATCGAAAATTCGAACGAACGCCGATCATGCGCATCCGTAGCCGCCACATTTGATGACACCAGCGTTAGATCTGAGCTCACAGCTTTGCTTCCCGGAGTCACTGATGCCGGAGAGAATGAACAGGTGAGGCCGGCTGGCAAACCTGAACAACTCAATCCGACAGCGCCATTAAATGACCCGGATTGAGGCGCGACATTCACGGTCAGCTTGCCCGAGCCGCCAGGATTGATTGTTACTGAAGACGGACTTGCCGCCAGTGTGAACTCGCCGCTGTTTCCCGTGCTTGTCGCACAATTCAAGGTGACCTTCACCGGCGCTGAAATCTCGTTGGTGATACTGGGCTTTCCGACAGCTTGCACGTAGGCGGTGTAGTTTCCATTCGGGATCGAATAGCTGCACAGATTCAGGGAGTTCGTGCCCGGGGCGGACTGCCCGAGAGCCATCAGATTTTGGCCATCCGTGCTGATGTAGGGCACGTAATGATCGATCGTGTTCTCGTTCCCTTTTATGCTCCATTGCAGTGAATTGCCCGCCGCCGCCGCGGAAACACTGAAGCAGTTGCTGATCCCTGATTCGATCTCGGTTCCTTCCTCGTAGTCATTCCACGTGACCAGTTGCATGGCTTGGAGCTGTTTCCCGGAGTTGTAGAGACCGTTTGCATCTGAAAAGGTCTGCAGCCAGGTTTGGCCGCATTGCTGCCCCATAATCCGGTTCGAGCCCCACGATGCGAGCGTGTCATTGAACCCTTTGTACGTCGCGCCGACTGTCTGTTCGTTGGTCAGCGGCATGCCCGCTTGATAAAAGCTCGTTAAATAACTCATGCCGTAGTCGGACGTCGTCGGCATGACCCACGCATAGCTGCCATCACTCAAGACATGCGTGAATCCATTGTTGTTTTGGAACAGGTAAGCCGGTTCTGTCGAGAGCGCTGCCGTAGCGGCATTCCAATCCACTGAGTAGGAGAGGTCAACGTTGAAGTTGGTCACCACGGATTTCCCCTGCATGGTCATGTAAGCAGGAGAAGGGAAGTAGTTCTGCTCGATGTATTGCAGATCGGCCACCAGAGCCTGTTGGGGAGAGCATCCGGGGCACGAATACCATTCGATCGCCCCCTGATCGATCATGATCGCGAACGTGAACCCAGGATGCGTTTCCGCTTCGGCCATTACCAGCTTTGTGGCGTCATCGATGCTATTGTTAGCGCCGTACCAGTCAATGATCACCCCGTTAATTCCCCGGCTGATCATGTCCGTAATCTGATTGTGGACCTGCCCCGCATTGTTCGAGTTGTACCCGACGTTCATGTGATTTGAACCGCCGAACCAGAGCAGGAGATGGGCGTACACCTTCGTGTCCGCTCCCGAGTAGAGCAGAGAATGCACATCGACCTTGCTGATGTTTGCCGCGCCAGAATTGCCGTTGCTCTGATTTGTAAAGCTATTCGCCGCGCTGGTATTGTTCGCGGTCTGGGCTGCCAGCGTCGTTGTGGGTTTGACGGAGTTTGCCGCCACGCACACTCCTGTCACAGACAGGAGCAGGAACAGAACATATAGATTTTTGAGACACATCTGCCCTCAACAGCGGGACTTGCGAGGCTTGCATCTAGCTATGCCGGTTGGCGAGGGAGGCGCGCGAGCCTGTAGATTCCTCGGAACCAGCTAGACTTTCTGGGATCGAAAGGAGCTTAGTCCGCGGCGAATTCTTCTGAACAGGTCACGTTAGTGCATGGCCTGCCAGCAGGGCCTCGTGTCCCCGACGGCGGGCTCACTCAGAGGATGAGTTTTGAGGAGACATTTCCTATTTGCTTTTCGAATTGACCGTGACTGTATGAGCCACGTAACGCGCATTCTCGAAGTCGGTTACTGCCGTGACTTCCGCGCCAGCATGCAAATTATCCGGCGATACAGATGGGTCCAGGTAGATTTCGTACGTTTTCCGGTCAGGAGAGTTAATGACTAGCAGCCCAGTGCGCAAATCGATGTGAATAATCTCTCCGGAAAACGTGTAGTGAGTTCCGGGCGCAGCCAGAATCGAGATCTCCCGCGCGACATCATGCCCGGAGCCCTGTGAATCAAATGCCACTTTGATCAATGAGCCCGTCCGAAGGGAACTGGCAGGCAACATCCGGTTCCCTTCAGTGAATTTCGTCGAGGGAGTAAGTCGAATACGAATCGGCATCGGAGAAAGTCCATCGCGAATCGTGAGTTCGCCGCGATCTTGCCTGTAGTCCTCCACCACTCCTTGGCTGCTTCCCATGTCTGGCGTATTGCCGACCCGAATGACACGCGCAAATACCGTACTCCCGTCCAAGATTGTATCGAGGTAGGCTCGCTGGCCTTCGTGTAAATCCACAATTGAACCCTGCTTGTCGCCCACGTAGACCTGAGTGCGAGGGTCGATCAGGGCGCTGCTTTTTCCGCCTCCAAAAACTCGAAGCGTAACCCGATCGCGAACGCGATCCAGATGTTGAATCGTCCCCCCTACCAGTGTCGCGTTGGTCCGTGGAAGTGGAGGCAGGTCAGGCAACAAGCTCTCGGGGTCAACTGCGATCGCGCCGTTCACCGCAGATTTGGGCGGATGAGGAGCGGGATTTACTGGCTCTATCGCCTCACTCGATCCCGAGACCACCGCAGACGAAGCCGCCTTCGGGGGATCCTGTGCCGAAGCAACCCCGCCGAGGAGGACGGCCCCGACAACCGCCCCGGCCAAATAGGAACAAACACGGTAGTTTCCTGAACTTTTCACGTCGCGATTGGATGCTGCTTCGACGGTGAGGGTGGTCTCAAATATGGCTTCTCACGACGACAATCGCCCGTATTAGCAACAAACATAAGGCCTATCCGAGCATCTAACTTCAGTCCTTCGTGCGACCAGTCGAGGAATCAATTTATGCCAAAGAAATCTCCGCTTTGCGCCGCTGTTTTGGCTGTTTTGACAGCTACTACCATGGCCCCGTACGCCGCGCAGGCGAAAGACTTGAAAATTACTATCCCGAGACGGAGTCTCGTCACACCCGTACAGAAGCTGAATCGCGAAGGCGTCGAGGCCGTCCGAAAACACGATCTCTCCAAGGCGGAAAAGCTCTTCTACCGTGCATATTTATTCGACCCCGAAGATTCCTTTACGCTCAACAATCTTGGTTATGTCGCGGAGTTACAAGGGCAGGTAGAGCGTGCCGCGCAGTTTTACGCCCTGGCCGCCGCGCGCCCCACTGACGCTGTGATAGATATGGCGAGCTCGAAGCGAGTCGAAGGTAAGCCAATGAAGGACGCTCTAGCCGCAACCACTGTGCCCCTCCAAATCAATCACGCGAACGTGGAAGCGGTCCGTCTGCTCTCGGAAGGACGCGCAGCGGAAGCCGACCTAATTCTGCAGGGCGCATTGCAGAAAGACCCCCAAAATGTGTTCACGCTGAACAATATGGGCGCTGCGAAAGAGATGGAAGGCGAAGAGGAAGAGGCTCTCCGATATTTCGACCAGGCGTCGCGAGTGCAGCCCGGAGTCGTTGCCATCGTGACCGCGGATCTTGTTTGGCGCGGGCGTCCTGTCAGCAGAATGGCCCAGGAGAATGCCAAGGCATTGCGCAATCATTTGGCACATAAGAATGATCTCGCAGAGCAGGTCGCCGAACTCAATCTTCGCGGAGTATCAGCGGTGAACCGAAATGATTTGCGTTCGGCGGAAACGGATTTCCGCAAGGCATATGCCCTCGATCCAAACAATCCGTTTTCACTGAACAATATTGGCTATGTTTCCGAGATGAAGGGTGACCGCGAAACCGCAGAATTCTTCTATCAACGTGCCCGCGAGGCTCTTGGGGCTTCCGCAGTGGTCGGCGTCGCAACCAGAACCACAGCCGAAGGTAAGCCGCTTTCCATCGTAGCGGAAGATAGCGACTCGCTGGTCACGAACAAGGTTTCGCAAGAGCGCGACGTCCTGCGGCGCGAAAACGGTCCCGTGGTCCTGCGCCGCCGAGACAACAGCATCGTCAATGAGTCGATTCGGCCCGCTCCGTCGAGCGACTCGATCCAGGCGATTCCACCGGCGGAGCCGTCACACCCGCGTCAGTAATGGCTAGGAATCAATCTCGGCAAAGCGTCCGATATCCGATTCGGGATCGTAAAAAATGTACCGTAGCAGGTTCGTCAGGTAGCGCGACACCGTGTTGACATTCGTCCGGTACCAGCAGCATCTCGTCATCGATGGCGATAGTCCGCAAATGAATTGAAATCCGTCCAGCGCAGCCGGTGGCTGAGACAGCATCGCAGCGGCCATCCGATGATTTCCGTCAATGATCGTCAGCGGGCTCTGCGCGTCCACCCCGATCAGCAAGACCGTCGGATTAACTAATCCCTCCCTCACGGGAATATGCAGGCGTCGGAGTTTTTCGAAAAAAAGATCCTTCTGCGACTCTTGTGATTTCGAGCGCAAGCACTCTACCATGTCGGTCAGGTAGAAACTTCCTTGTGCTACACGACGCCACTGCGCTCTCGGAAAGAAGCGGATTCGATCCAACTCGCTGCGGTCCAGTTCTATCTTGAACCATTCCGTATTCTCTGGCAGTTCGCGCCACATGGCTCCTCGCCGCAAAAATAGCAAAGCGCGGCGCAACGCATTTTCCCGCTCATTGTCAAAATTGGGCGTATTGACGATCTGCTCAAATTCAGACCGATACTCCTCAAATTCAGGATGGTGGAATTCGCTGCGCAGGAATTCGGAAATCACCTGATGCTCGCTGATCGGGCGGATGATCCGCAGAGCGGGAAATACGTCGGCTTTCATTGGAGCCATTTCACGCCGGAAAAGAGGGATTGCTACAACAACGAACAGAATCACCATCAGGACCAATTGCACGAAGATCACTTCTCGAAGTGTGTGGTGAAACGCGACAATTCCCAACACGACCGCCCCGGCGAAAGCCAGTTGTACCCAACTCGTATTCGCAATCTTCCGCGACATCTCATAGGTGATCATCACGGAGCTTAACGAATAAATGCCGGTCGCTACGGCGTAGAGAATCAGCATCGATGCGAGGCCACCGCCGAAATTCCCCATGGCAAAGTGGGAGCCGAATAGAGTTCTCCACAGAAAACTCGGGATTGCCCAGAGACCCAGAATCAACACGGAAAGAATCAAGAACACCATCGACAATGACATGAATAAAACTGGCCGTGCTTCCCGGTCGCCCGACCGTGCCGCCGCCGAAACCGGGAACATGGTGTTTACCACGGACCACGCGCACATGTTGACCAGGCGCCCGACCAAAGAGACAGCCGCGTAAAAGCCCGCCTGATCGGCTTCAAAGAAGTGCTTGACCAGGACGATATCAAAGTTATTGATGACAACCTGCCCTGCAAAAAAAACGATCGCCTGAATCCCCTCGCTGGAAGGTATCGGGATTTTCGGCGCGCGCAGCGACTTGATACTAGGACTGGGTTGCGCCAGCAGGTAACACACAATCTCTGCGATGACGCTCGCCAGCACTGCCCCCCGTACTCCCATGCCGATTCGCATCAGTAGATAAGCACCACCGAATCGGACAACCCCTTCCAGAGCAAAGTTAATAGCAAGCGCAGTAAAGGCGTGGATGCCTTGGATGTATCCCCGGCGTACTCCCAGCGGAATATAAAATGCCGTCCCCAATGCGAGTAGTGAAATCAATCTTTCATTGGGAAGGTTCAGATACGCAGTGAGCGCATGATTGAAGATAATAAGAAGTAATGCGATTCCAGTTCCAGCCATCCACGATCGCAGATGCAATGAACCGAAGATCGCAGCTTTTTCGTCCTTACTCTCATGACTGGCGACGTACTTTGCACAAACGACCTGAAAAGACAGTGTGATGGCCGACGCAAGCATCAACATCGTGTAAACAACCGTGGCGTGAGCAAAACCCGTGGGTCCGAGCATGCGCGCCGTTACGACGTTGTAAAGAAGATTTGCGACGCTTGCGAAACCGGAGCCGACCAGTAACGTGATGCTCCCGCCCAGCAGTTTCTGGCGGAGAGCCTTTCGTCGCTGCGTCACATCAGAGTGATCTTCATGAGATTGTTTGTTTCGTCGTGTTCCGAAAAATCTCATTATGCCGCCGGGTGCTAGAACAAAGTGAAATGCACAACAGGCAGCAGCGTGCTTGTTTTGGAGCCGGAGCCTGGGAAATCATAAAAAGTCTGTTGCTCGAGACCGACCGAGAAGCGCATGGGATAAGACACGGGCACGTCTCCTGAGCCCTCTCGCACGCTTCCGTGTAGCGGACGGACGTACGAGAGGAGGAATTCGCTCTGCACATTGTCATAGGGGTGATAGCCCATGCCGCGCGAGAGCACGAACGAACCTTGAAAACTCCATCGCGGGGTCGCCCGAAATTCGAAGCGTCCCCCGGGAAGCAGTGCCTGTGCAATGGCGTATTGCGTATTCTGGACCCGCCACGACCTCAGGTCCTCAACTAAAGCAGCCGCAGTCAGCCGCCGTCCGAACTTATGCTGCAACCCCCCGTAGGTCGTCGTGTTGAAGTACTCTTCAACGAATGGGCGGAACAGGAGATCGCGCGCCGAATATCCCGTGATGAGAGAGGTGTTCCCCCAGGGTCTGCCCACCGTGAACTCGATGTTTCCAAACAAGTCTCGTGAGTGGAGATTCTGGTCGATGAACGGTCCGGTCTCATGTTCAGCGTTCGCACTGACGGTAACCCAGTTAAAGAAAGAACTCGTGTGCAAGTAAAGGAACTGGCGAAATAGATTCTGGCTCATGAAAACTGGCGAGATCGTGTCGCGCCGCACCGTAAATTGAAGGCCGCCATCGAAGGTGATCGAGTTCGATCCGAAACGTACTGTCGGACTGATTCCTCCATTCAGAATCGTGTCATACGTATTGCGGTCCTGAATGACTCCCACACTTGGATACAACAGCCGCCCGGCAGTCATCGACTCCCCAACAAAGCCCGTGATGGCCGGAAAATTCCCGAGCTTAACGCGGTAGTGAGATGCCGCAAAGCTCTGAAACGAGTGGCGCGGGGGAGGAAGAAGTGCCGGATTTGTCACATGAAGGATCTTGGCATCGAGCGTGTACACATTGATGTCTTCCATCACCGGAGTGAATGCTGCTTCTGGGACCAGGCTCAGAGTCTGATTAATCTGACGGCCTTCCTGGTCCGCCTCGGTGTATTGCGAACTCTCGGCGACACCCTGATCTACTTCCTCACCGGCAGCCGTACTAGCTTGCGCAAAGTTAGCCAGCGCGTGCAGCGGATCTTGCCGCTGGCGCGAGAGATTGGCCGCTGCCATCATATAGTCGTAATCGTCGCTGTAATTACTTGCCGGACCGAGACTCTGCAATGCCGCTCCTGCCTTGGATGTTTCGCCCTCGGCAAGATAGGTGTTCGTGAGGCCGATCTGCACAACACGATTATTCGCCCCAGCGAGTTCGGCCTTGTTGAAATAAGTCTCCGCGAGTTCGAAGTCATGCATCGCCAGGAACAAGTCCGCCGCGTCCGCATAGTCCTCAGCTGTCACCGGGGAGTCGGGAAAGAGTCGCGCCTCGGCGAAGCCCAACGCAATCTGCCGATGGGTATCGTCAAAATGTCCTTGTCGTAAGAAAATGTCAGCGATCGCAAGGCGAATCCCGATTCGGTCTCCTCCAGGGACATCCAGAGCCTTCGCAAACCGCTGCATGGCCGCATTGCGATCTCCCAGCGTGAGTAGCGCATCGCCGGTAGCAGTCAGAATCTCGACGCGGTTTCCGCCGAACCGATCCGCAGACTGAATGTCGCGCATCGTTTGTGCCCGGTTTCCCTCTCTCGCATGCACTTGCGCCATCAGCGCGTAAATCGACGGATCTGATGGCGACAGTTTGACCGCAGTATTCAAAGCTGCAATGGCGGTGTTGTACTGCCGCATGCGGTAGAGCACATCGGCGTACGCCAGTTGCGTAGTGATGTCCTTCGGATCCTCAGAGAGCGCGATGCGGTATTCGCCGGCAGCATGGGGATATTCCTGCTCCTGCCGGAAGCCTTCGGCGCGTGCCAAGTGCCACGCGTGCGACTTGCCCAGAATCTTCTGCGCCGCCTCGAGTTGCTTCATCGCCGATTGGGGACGATGAAGCTGTAGTTCCGAATACGCCAACCCAAGGTGCGCCTCGCCATATTTCGGATCCAGGCGAATTGCCGTCTCAAAATCCTTTGACGCTTCACCGGCCCGCCGTAGGTCGTTCAACACGAACCCGCGGTTGACGTAGCCCGTCGCCATCTGCGGGTCATTTTTTAACGCCAGCGTGAAGTCCTCTCGAGCCGTTGCGAGATCACCCTTGTGAACTTCCACATTGCCGGCGATCAGTGGCAGATCCTTATCATTCGGTAAAACGGATTTGTATTTGTTGGCGAGAGCAAGAGCCTCGTCGTAGCGGCCCAGGTAATACAGGTCATACGCAAGGTAGACGATTCCCTCGCGATCTTTCGGCAACTTCTCGATGACCTTAGAGCCAAGCCTTGCCGATTCCGCGTACTTGCCCTTGAAATACAGATAGCGCTCGCGTTCTCGCTCAACCTGCGCGCTGGTATTCATCTT
>Ga0209168_10002726_pt1 | contig 12573 bp, 15 predicted proteins | sample Coa_R1_FD_187156 | JGI IMG/M metagenome (GOLD analysis project Ga0209168, IMG submission 187156) | Surface soil microbial communities from Centralia Pennsylvania, which are recovering from an underground coalmine fire - Coalmine... | ecosystem: Environmental > Terrestrial > Soil > Unclassified ... | reverse complement strand
CGGATTGATCTCTATCGGTTTGAGCAACAGCACGTCGGCATCCAGCCAGAGCCCGCATTTGTCGGCCATCAGCTTCATCCGGAAAAAATCCGAAAATTGCAGCGTGGTCCAGTCACGCCATTTCCCCTCCGGACCGGTGGGACGCAAGCGCTCGGCAAAGCTGTGCGGCAAAATGGCTTCGGCTTCCGCGTTGCCGACACCGTCCGGCAATTGCGCGAGCGGCTCAAAACTATAGATGGTCACTTTGTGGCCGGCCGCGACCTGCGATCGCAGGCACAGCCGCCTCAAGGCATCGAGCGGGCCATGCCAGAAGGTGACGATGTCGGGGCGCATGTGTCACCGGAAAAAAAAGATAGAGAGCCGGAGCTGGCCACATGAGAGGTCGGCCCCCTCTCCCGTGGGGAGAGGATTGGGGTGAGGGGCAAGGTTTCTCATTGAGTGAAACCCCTCACCCGATTTGCTTCGCAAATCGACCTCTCCCCATGGGAGAGGTGAGCCACATCCCCTAATCGAGTCTCGATCAAGCCCAGGCGCGCTCGCGCTTCGTCTTGGCCTCATAGGCGTCGATCGAAGCCTTCTTTTCCATGGTCAGGCCGATATCATCGAGGCCGTTCATCAGGCAATGTTTCCGGAACGGATCGATCTCGAATTTCACCGTACCTCCGTCGGGGCCGCGGATTTCCTGGTTGGCAAGGTCGATGGTCAGCGTCGCGTTCGCACCGCGCTCGGCGTCATCGAACAATTTGTCGAGGTCTTCCTGGGTGACGCGGATCGGCAAAATGCCGTTCTTGAAGCAATTATTGTAGAAGATGTCGCCGAATGAGGTCGAGATCACGCAACGGATCCCGAAATCCAATAGCGCCCATGGCGCATGTTCGCGGCTCGAGCCGCAGCCGAAATTGTCACCGGCGACCAAAATCTTGGCGTTGCGATAGGCGGGCTTGTTGAGGATGAAATCCGGGTTCTCGCTGCCGTCATCCTTATAGCGCTGCTCTGCGAACAGCCCCTTGCCAAGACCGGTGCGCTTGATGGTCTTCAGATATTGCTTCGGGATCACCATGTCGGTGTCGACATTGATGATCTTCAGGGGCGCGGCGACGCCTTCCAGCGTGGTGAATTTTTCCATCGGTCACACTTTTGATTGGATTGGACGAAAGCGTTTTGATCCACGGTTGGTTTATCGCGAATGGTGTCGGCGTTAAAGCTTAAAATCCCCTAACCAGCCGAGGCCTCGATCGCTTCCATATCCTGGTCGGAAAGCCCGAAATGATGCCCGATCTCGTGAATCAGCACATGACGGACGATCCGGCCCAGCGTCTCGTCATGTTCGGCCCAGTAGTCGAGGATCGGCCGGCGGTAGAGCCAGATCAGGTTGGGCAGCCGGGCGATATCGCCAAAGCTCTGGCGCGGCAGGCCGACCCCCTGGAACAGGCCAAGCAGGTCGAATTCGCTTTCCGCGTCCATCTCGTCGAGAACTTCGTCGGTCGGGAAATCCTCCACCCGGATGATGACGCCCTCGCAGAGGTCGCGGAAGGTTTTCGGCAGCTGCGCGAAGACGTCGTGCGCGAGTGTCTCCATTTCCGCGAGCGAGGGAGCCTTGGCCGATGTCCACATCAGGCGATCCCTTTGGCCAGAAGGACTACGGCTTGCGCGCCGGCTTTGCGGTCCCTGGAAATTTCCCGATATTCGTCGGAAGTAGCCCAGGCGCGAAATGCGGCCTCGTCGGGAAACGACATCAGGACGAGCTTGTCGCGGTCCCAGGTCCCCTCCAGCACGGAGGGATTTTCGTCGGCCGACAGCAAGCGTCCGCTGAATTTCTTGAATGTGTCGAAAAAGCGCGCCTGGTAGCGGTCGTAGGCCGCGCGATCGATCATTTTGAGCTGTGCAATGACGTAGACGGTCATGATCCTCTCCCCTGCGGTCCCGCGCCGTGGTCCAGCCAGATCGCTCTGTCTAGACCAGCTCTGTGAGCGGCGGGAACCGGTTTTGCGATGAAAAACCGCAAGGCCGGCGATCTCTCGCGTAGCTGACCATAAACCTGGTCTTGATTGTTGACGTGATCCCGGCAATCGGAGACCGTGGGACAACGCGGAAATCCGGGCGGGCGTCGAGATGAATATCGAAAGATTGATGGTATCGGCGGCTTTGGCGGCAGTATTTTTTCTGTTTGCGGCCGATGCCGGGGCGCAAACCGTATCCCCGGGGACACGACTGGCACAGGCAGGTCCGTCTGCCGCCGAGCCCGCAACCCAGCCCGTTCAGCGGTCACCGCGCCGGCTCCGTATCTATCCGCGTTATCAGGCTGAACCCGATGACGTCTATCCGCGCTATTATCCAGGCCCGAACGCGGTGCGGGTTTGCAACGCCACCTATGTGCCGGAATATCGGCCAAGTGGCACCGTGATCGTACCGCGCATGAGCTGCGTGTGGCGTCGCGGCGGCTAGTGCCCACTTTCCGAAGTTCGTGTTACATCGCCGCACCCCCTTTCACGAACTTCGGAAGGTCATGGGCACTAGCAAACTTAGGATTCTAGTGCCGCTTTTCTATTTGACGTTCCTGGGTCGAATGTGCCGCATGTGATGCAGGAACGTCAAATAGGCGGCACTAGCAGCCCGATTTTGCATTCGCATCTCGCATTCCCTCTCGGCGCGCGCAGTTCTTTGCACTCGAGCGTATGACAACAATCATATCTACGCCGCGCGATCGCTGAGATTGCCCGACGCGCATTTCAGTCGAGCCATGCGCCAAAGCATTCATGGCATGTTCAGCTTGTCGTCTCTAATCTCAAGTTGAAAACGTCACCCGTCGAAACTGACGCAATGAAGGCGACTGATGTTGGTTGCCGCGTGACTTTTTCTTTTCGCCGCCTACAAACCGGGGACCAACACATGATGATGAATTCATCTGTCGCACGCCATTCATTCGAGCGTTCGCTTCGCCTGCTGGGCGGAGCCGCGATTGCATTGTTGATGCTGTCGACTGCCACAAGCCAGCGCGCCGAAGCGCTGTCGCCGATCAATCCCGGAATGTCCGGCGCCCCCGCCATCGATAACGGGCTGACCATCCGAGGTGCACGGTAGTGGTGGTGGTGGCGGCGGCGGTCACGGCGGAGGTGGTGGCCACGGCGGCGGAGGGGGTGGCGGACGGGGATTTGGAGCAGGTAGCCTTGGCGGCTTCAGCGCCGTTCGCGGAGGCACGTTCAGCTCAGGCCGGGCGATTTCCGGCGGTGCGGCACGGATCGGCCATTTTGCCGGCGGCCCCCGATTTGCTGGCCACGGGTTCCATCACGGGTTCAGGCACCGGCACGGCTTCTTCGTTGGGGGCGTCTATTACGACGATTACCCCTATGGTTATGACTATCCCTATTACGATTACCCCGCTGTCGTCGCGGCGCCGGGCTGCCGTATCGTGCAGACCGTCAACGGTCCGCGCCAGGTCTGTTATCGCGCCGCGCGTCACCATCGCTACCATCGGCGCTACGCTCACCGCAGGCATCATCACGCCTAACCTTGAGGTTCGAGACGGGTAGGTGAGGTGAGTCAGGCGCCCTCAAGGGCGCCTGATCCCTATGCGCGGACAGCGATATGCGAGACAGACTTGCCGGCTTAGGCCGGGGCGTGGGGAGTTCGAGTCGGTCGGAGTTCAGGAAAAAAGCCCTCAAATCCAGTCTTTGAGTTGCCAGCGCTTGATCTTCCACGGCATGAGATTTTCGATCCGCCATTGCAGCAGATGCTCCGGCGGCCAGTGGCTCAGCCTGGATTCCTCCTTCGCCGCCTTCTTCTTTATGACGCGCGGCATGACACGGCGATAGTTCTGCCGCGTCGCGTCGCTGATGACGTCGACGACTTCGGGCTTATCGGCCATGACGGATCTCCTTCCGCACGATGCGAATGCCTTGTGGCGCGGAGAAGTCTGCTCCTGATACCTTAACGTCTTCCTTCCACGATGTCTCAATCTCGAGACATTGAGAGGTCTAGTTCACTGCCAGTCCCTTATATCGACAAAGTGGCCGGCAATTGCCGCCGCCGCGGCCATGGCGGGCGAGACGAGGTGGGTACGGCCCTTGAAGCCCTGACGGCCCTCGAAATTGCGGTTTGAGGTCGACGCGCAGCGCTCTTCAGGCTTGAGCTTGTCCGGATTCATCGCCAGGCACATCGAGCAACCCGGCTCACGCCAGTCGAAGCCGGCCTTGATGAAGATCTTGTCGAGCCCTTCGGCTTCCGCCTGCTCCTTCACCAGCCCCGAGCCGGGCACGATCATCGCGTTGACATTGGCGTTGACCGTCTTGCCCGCCGCAATTTTCGCCGCGGCGCGAAGATCCTCGATCCGGCCGTTGGTGCAGGAGCCGATGAAGACGCGGTCGAGCTTGATGTCGGTGATTTTGGTCCCCGCGCGCAGCCCCATGTAGGTCAGCGCGCGGTGCTTGGACAAGCGCTTGGCCTCGTCTTCGATCTTGTCGGGATCGGGCACGAAGCCTGTGATCGAAACCACGTCCTCCGGCGAAGTCCCCCAGGTCACGACCGGCGGCAGTCTGGCCGCATCCAGCCTGATCTCATGATCGAAATGCGCGCCCTCGTCGCTGCGCAGGCTTTCCCAGTAACGCATGGCTTCGTCCCAGGCCGCGCCCTTGGGCGATTTCGGACGGTCCTTGAGGAATTCGAAAGCCTTTTCATCCGGCGCGATGAGGCCGGCGCGGGCGCCGCCCTCGATCGACATGTTGCAGACGGTCATGCGGCCTTCCATCGAGAGCGCGCGGATCGCCTCGCCGGCATATTCCAGCACATAGCCGGTGCCGCCGGCGGTGCCGATCTCGCCGATGATCGACAGGATGATGTCCTTGCCGCTGACGCCTTCCGGCAATGTGCCGTCGACGACGGCGCGCATGTTTTTCGCTTTCTTCTGAATCAGCGTTTGCGTTGCCAGTACATGCTCGACCTCGGAGGTGCCGATGCCGTGGGCCAGCGCGCCGAACGCGCCATGGGTCGAGGTGTGGCTATCGCCGCAAACGATCGTGGTGCCGGGCAGGGTAAAGCCCTGCTCGGGGCCGATGACGTGGACGATGCCCTGGCGGCGGTCGAACTCATTGAAATATTCGATGCCGAATTGCTTGGCGTTTTCGGCCATCACCCGCATCTGCTCGATGCTTTCCGGATCGGGATTGGGTTTGCTGCGGTCGGTGGTCGGGATGTTGTGATCGACCACGGCGAGCGTCTTTTCCGGCGCGCGGAGCTTGCGCCCCGAGGCGCGCAGGCCCTCGAAAGCCTGCGGCGACGTCACCTCATGCACCAGATGGCGGTCGATATAGATCAGGCACGTGCCGTCCTCCGCTTCGTGAACCAGATGGTCGTTCCAGATCTTGTCGTACAGGGTTGTGGGTTTGGACATGAGCATAAGCTCCTGGAAAGAAATCAATGAGAGGCGGAAAAGCGCCGAACGAGCGGCTTAGGCGCAGCATCAAAGCGCGCTTAAAGTTCCGACGTCGCCGAGGTCGCAAACCGCCCGAAGAATCGGCCGGGCAGGCGCGCGTGATCGTCGATGACGATACGGCGGCAGGCTGAACTGGTACGATATGGAGCCATTTGAGTTCGATATATAGCACGCGCGCCGGTGAGCGCGAGATATCTTGATGAAGGGCGGCCGCGCACGTACCGCAGGTGTCATTCCGGGATGGTCCGAAAGGACCAGACCCGGAATCTCGAGATTCCGGGTTCGATGCGGACGCATCGCCCCGGAATGACCGCGACAAAAAAAGCGCGGGGATCGCCCGCGCCTTCCGCAAAGCAAATTGTTGCTGCTTACTCGCCGACGGCAGCCGCGCGTTCCGACTTCTCGACGATGCGGGCCGACTTGCCGCGCAGATTGCGCAGGTAATAGAGCTTGGCGCGGCGCACCTTGCCGCGGCGCACCAGCTTGATCGAATCGATCATCGGCGACATCACGGGAAAGACACGCTCGACGCCTTCGCCATAGGAAATCTTGCGCACCGTGAAACTCTCGTTGAGCCCGGAGCCAGAGCGGCCGATACAGACGCCTTCATAGGCCTGCACGCGGGTGCGATCGCCCTCGACCACCTTGACGTTGACGATCAGCGTATCGCCGGGCGCGAAATCAGGGATCTCCTTGCCGGCGGACAATTTTTCGAATTGCTCTTTTTCGAGCTGTTGGATGAGGTTCATTGGAAATCTCCATCGGCGGCGCGCCCTGCCTTGGGCCGGCTCGCGCTTATCCTGCCGTCACTTCTTAGGAATTGGGCGCTCGTATACGGCATGAAACGCGCCTTGTCACCCTTCCGTCGCGTTTTTTGGCTGGGTCTGGCGGCTGGCCCATAAGTCCGGCCGCCGGGCCTGTGTCAGGGCTTCGGCCTGCGACCGCCGCCATGCCGCGACCCTGGCGTGGTCGCCGGAGGTGAGGACATCGGGGATCAGGCGACCCTCGAAATTCTGCGGGCGGGTATATTGGGGGTATTCCAGTAGGGATTCGGAGAAACTCTCGTCGGTTCCGGATTCGACCTTTCCCATCACCCCCGGCAGCAACCGGACGCAGGCGTCGATCAAAGCCATCGCGGCGATCTCGCCGCCCGAGAGGATGTAGTCGCCGATTGAGACCTCTTCGAGCGCGCGCGCCTCGATCACGCGCTGGTCGACGCCCTCGAACCGGCCGCAAACGATCAGGGGACCGGGGCCTTCGGCAAGCTCGCCGACGCGGGACTGGGTCAATGGCCGACCCCGCGGGCTCATCAGCAACCTTGGTCGATGTCTTGGTTCTTGCGACGCCGCATCGACAGCGTCGATCGCGGCCGCCAGCACATCCGCCCGCAGCACCATGCCGGGGCCTCCGCCGGCGGGGGTGTCGTCGACGCTGCGATGGCGGTCGGTGGCGGAGTTGCGAATATCACGCGCCTCAAGCGCCCAGACGCCCGACGCCAGCGCCTTGCCGGCCAGGCTCACGCCGAGCGGGCCCGGAAACATCTCGGGAAACAGGGTCAGAACGGTCACGCGCCAGGGCGAGGTCATAAGCCTCAATCGCGCGTTGCTTCCGAGAAATCAATATCGAGTTCCCGAGGTGGCGTGATCCGGAATCGACTAACGGGCGTATTCGTTATCCCGAATCGAGCGAGCGGAACCGTTGCTATTGCTTGCGGCCATATTCGATCAGCTCAACCGCGTTATTGATCGTCAGATGTTTGTTGGCTCTCGAAACAAAGGTCCGCCTCACCCAATGATCGATCGCGGGCGCGTACCAGGTCAATGCTGTAACCTCATTCTTCATGATCGGGTTATTGACGTTCGTTCCCGTAAACGTGGTCTCGATCTTGAAGGTGTCGAAGGTACCGGCCTTGGTGGTGACCGTTTCCTGTCCAACCACCTTCGAGATCCCCGACCGTCGCCACACATTGCCGTTCGCGCTGTTGATGTTGTTGGTGCGCACGGGCCAGGTTTTCCCGACCTCAAGAGGCGTTTGAATGCCGCTACCGTCATTCGGCGAATATCTCCAGGGTCGGGCTTCGACTACGGCCCACGAGCGGTCATGAACCGCGAAAATCTCATCGCTCTTGTTGCCGCCCAGGTTCTTGGCCCTCACGCCAATTGAGGTGGGAGTAATCTCAGTAACGACGTACTCGCGGGTGGCCGTGACCTTACCCGTTATCTCATCGCGTAACTCGTAGACCCAGCGGTCGCCGGGAAGCGGCTCCTCCATTTTTGTCACAGTTTGCGCTGTTCTCGGCTCCGCAGCTGGTGGGGATGCCTGCTGTGCCGAGGCGCTGTTGGCAAGAAGGCAGAGTGCCAGAAAAGCGGCGCAACGAAACATTGATGTATTCCCCATGACTGCTTGCTGATGCTCGCGATCTGCGTAGCCGCTGCCTAGCGGCGGCCGTACTCCACCAGCTCGACTGTATTCTTCTCGCGCACGCGCCCCTCCGACCGCGTGACCAAGCTGCGCTTGACCCAATGATCGATGGCCGGCGCGTACCAGGTCTGCACTGTGTCTTGTTGTTTCCTAGTCGGGTCCTTGCTGCTCTGAAAATCAAAGGACGTTTCGATCTTGAAAGTGTCGAAAGTGCCAGCCCGGGTGGTGACACTCTCCTGAGCAACGACCTTTGCTGTTACCGATCGCTTCCAACTAACGCCCGCTCCAGTGTTCACGTCATTGGATCTTGCGGACCAGGTCTTCCCTACTGCGAGAGGCGTTCGAATCCCACCGCCGTCGTTCGGCGCAAACCGAAATGTGTCGTTGCGCGTTCGGTTCCAGGAATGATCGTAGCTGGTGGAACCGGAATTGGAATTTCCCGTCGCGGCAGTGCGAACACTGATTTCCATTGCGGTGACGTCCGTAACGGTGTCTGTGAACGTCCATTTCACGTCACCCGTAATGTCGTCCCGGTAGTCGTAAGTCCAGTGATCGCCGACCTGCGGATCTTCCATCGTCTCCTGCGCGGGCGATTCGGTTGCCGCTGGAGCAGGAGTCGAATTTGGCGCTTGGGCCGTCGAGACGCCCACGGACACAAGCAGGCTAACGGCAGCCAGAAAATAGCAGCGAAGCATCAATATCTCCGAGAATCATGGATCGCGTTTGGCGGGAAATGCAACTCAAACGTGAATGAGGCGAAAACAAAAGGCAAGAGGCTTTGTTCAGGTGCGTGTCACAGACGCGTCATTCAGTCGAGCGAACCGGTTCATCACCCTCAATCTCCCGCGGCAATTCGATCACCACGCGTCCATTGGCGAGATCGATCGTCGGCACCACGGCGTTGGTAAACGGCAGCAGCATGGTGGGGCCGCTTGCCGGCGCGATCTCGATGATATCGCCCGCGCCAAAATTATGGATCGCCACCACGCGTCCGAGCGGCTCATCGTTGATTGTTACCGCGGCAAGCCCGATCAAATCGGCGTGGTAATATTCGCCCTCATCGGTCGCCGGCAATTTTTCGCGCGCCACGTAGAGTTCGATGCCGTTGAGGCGCTCGGCCTCGTTGCGCGTCGTGACGCCTTTGAAGGTCGCGACCAGATGGTCCTTGGCCTGGCGAAGCTGCGCGATTTCAAAGATCCGCGCGCCATCCCTGGTCGATAACGGCCCGTAAGCCTTCACCGCGAGCGGGTCTTCGGTGAAGGTCCACAACTTCACCGCGCCGCGCACGCCATGGGCGGCGCCGATCCTCGCGACGCAAATTTTTGTCGCGGCTTGCGAGATTGCCCTCTCCCCTTGCGGGAGAGGGTGCCCGAGCGTTGCGAGGGCGGGTGAGGGGTCTCTTGGAACATTGGCACCAGACCCCTCACCCGGCTCACGCCGCTGGCGTTCGCCACCCTCTCCCGCAAGGGGAGAGGGTGATCCTGCCACGTGGTCGGAATCTCGTGTCTTGCTCACCCGAACACAATGTTACGCCGGCTTGGCGGCGGCCTCGGCCTGCGCCTTGCGCTCCTTGCGCGGCACGGCCTTTTCCGGATTGTTGCGCTTCTCGCGCTTCTTCACGCCGGCGGCATCGAGAAAGCGCATCACGCGGTCGGACGGCTGCGCACCCTTGGCAAGCCACGCCTTGACCTTGTCCATATCGAGCTTCAGCCGTTCCGCGTTGTCCTTAGGGATCAATGGATTGAAATGGCCAAGCCGCTCGATGAAGCGGCCGTCGCGCGGAAAGCGCGAGTCGGCGACGACGACGTGATAGACCGGCCGCTTCTTGGTGCCGGCGCGGGCGAGACGGATAACGACTGCCATTGAGTTCTCCTTTGGATTCGAAATCTAGCGACTGGAAAGATGTGGGTGAGCGTCATTGCGAGGAACGAAGTGACGAAGCAATCCAGTCCTGTCCGTGCCTCTGGATTGCTTCGCTGCGCTCGCAATGACGGAAGCGATCATTTCTTCTTCCCCAATCCCGGAAAGCCGCCAAGGCCGGGCAAGGTCGGCTTGTTGGGCAGGCCCGTAAGCCCCGGCAAATTCGGCAAACCGGTGCGAAGCCCAGCCGGAATATCTTTCGGCAAGGAAGGCATGCCGCCAGGGCTCGTGCCTTGCGGCATTTTCTCAGCGAGCGCTTTCATTTGTTCGGGCGTCGGCATACCGCCGCCAAAGCCCATGGCTTGCGCGATGCCGGCGAGCGGGCCGCGCTTGCCCGATCCCATCGCCTTCATCATGTCGGCCATGTTCCGGTGCATCTTTAAAAGCTTGTTGAGGTCCTCGACCTTGCCGCCGGCGCCGGCGGCGATCCGCTTCTTGCGGCTGGCTTTGAGGATGTCGGGATGTTTCCGCTCGGCCCGCGTCATCGAATCGATCAGCGCGACCTGACGCTTGATGATCTTGTCGTCGATCCCGGCATTGGCGATCTGGTTCTTCATCTTGGCGATGCCGGGCATCATCCCCATCAGGCCCGAGATGCCGCCCATATTTGCCATCTGCAGCAACTGCTCGCGCATGTCGGCAAGATCGAACTGGCCTTTGCGCATCCGCTCGGCGGTGCGCGCGGCCTTTTCCGCATCGATGCTGGCGGCGGCCTTCTCTACCAGCGAGACCACGTCGCCCATGCCGAGAATACGGCCGGCAATCCGGGCAGGGTGGAAATCCTCCAGCGCATCGGTCTTCTCGCCGGTGCCGATCAGCTTGATCGGCTTGCCGGTGACCGCGCGCATGGAAAGCGCCGCGCCGCCGCGGCCGTCGCCGTCGACGCGCGTGAGCGCGATGCCGGTCAAACCCACCCGCTGATCGAACGACCGCGCGAGGTTCACCGCATCCTGGCCGGTCAGCGAATCCGCGACCAGCAACACTTCGTGCGGATTGGCGACCGCCTTGATCTCGGCCGCTTCCGTCATCATCGCTTCATCGAGCGTGGTGCGGCCGGCGGTGTCGAGCAGCACCACGTCATAGCCGCCGAGTTTGCCCGCTTCGAGCGCCCGCTTGGCGATCTGCGCGGGCTTCTGTCCGGCGACGATCGGCAAGGTCGGAATGTCGAGATCGCGCCCGAGCACGGCGAGCTGTTCCATCGCCGCCGGGCGGTAGATGTCGAGCGAGGCCATCAGCACCTTGCGCTTGTCGCGCTGGGTCAGGCGGCGGGCGAGTTTTGCGGTGGTCGTGGTCTTGCCCGAGCCTTGCAGGCCGACCATCATGATCGCGATCGGCGGCACCGCATTGAGGTCGATGCTCTGGCCCTCGGAACCGAGCGTCGCCACCAGCTCGTCGTGGACGATCTTCACCACCATCTGGCCGGGGGTGACCGATTTGACGACGGTCGCGCCGACCGCCTGCTCGCGGACGCGCTCGGTGAAGCTGCGGACCACATCGAGCGAGACGTCGGCCTCAAGAAGCGCGCGGCGGACCTCGCGCATTGCGGCGTCGACATCGGCCTCGTTGAGCGAACCGCGCCCCGTCAGCCGATCGAGAATGCCACCAAGCTTTTCCGACAGATTGTCGAACACTTAAACTCTCTTCTTTCTTCACCTCGCCCCGCTTGCGGGGAGAGGTCGGCGCGAAGCGCCGGGTGAGGGGGTGCCGGACCCAAGCAAGGGCCCCTCACCCCAACCCTCTCCCCGCGAAGTGCGGGGCGAGGGAGCCGAGTCGTCATCTATGCCTCAAACCAATTATGCGCCCGAGGGCGCATCGCGCTGTCGGGCGTTGGCCTCCGGCCTCAAGGGCCGGTCGGCGGGTCGAAAAGGCGTTTCTTTTCGATGAATTGCCGGCGGGTTAAACGCCTTCAAGCGCAAAATGTCAACATAAGCGCTGGTTTGCGGCGTTGAAGGTTCATGGCGGAATGGCGGTATCGTGAACCGAAAGAGATCAATTGCCCCTTGCAGGAAAAGGCCATTTTGCCGCGAATCCACCCCATGCACGGTTCCCATAAATCCCGGCCACGCCCGCCTTCCGACCATTTCGATGGTGTTCGCTTCTTCGATCCCGAAGGCGTCCCGCCGAAAAAGCTGCGTCAGGTGTTGCGCTGGCAGTTCGGCAGCGACCGCAAGCGTCACCTTTGGCCGAAATGGGCGCCGAGCCCCCACGCCGACACCCCGCCCGAGCGCGTCGAGGGCAAGGCAGTCCGCCTGTCATTTGTGGGTCACGCCAGCTGGCTGATCCAGACCTCGGGCGTCAACATTCTCGTCGATCCGGTTTGGTCGGAACGGGTCTCGCCGTTTTCCTTCGCGGGCCCGAGACGTCGCAACCACCCCGGCATCGCGTTCGAGGCCTTGCCGCCGATCGATGCCGTGCTGGTTTCGCACGGCCATTACGATCACCTCGACATCCCCACGCTGTCCAGGCTCGCCGCGAAATTTGACCCACGCGTCATCACCCCGCTCGGCAATGATCTGATCATGCGCCGCGCCGATCGCAGAATTCGCGCCGAGGCGTTCGATTGGCACGAGCGCGTGGAACTCGCGCCGGACGTTGCGGTGACGTTGGTGGCGACCCGGCACTGGTCGGCGCGCGGGCTGTTCGACCGCAACAAGGCTTTATGGGCGAGCTTCGTGATGGAGACAAAGGCCGGCAAGCTCTACATTGTCTGCGATTCCGGTTACGGCGATGGCAAGCATTTTCGCCGCGTGGCGGAGGCGCATGGACCGTTGCGGCTGGCGATCCTCCCGATCGGCGCCTATGAG